>Ga0099792_10000136_pt1 | contig 27872 bp, 32 predicted proteins | sample Rivendell_Oct201_8_FD_83780 | JGI IMG/M metagenome (GOLD analysis project Ga0099792, IMG submission 83780) | Vadose zone soil microbial communities from the Eel River Critical Zone Observatory, Northern California, USA -... | ecosystem: Environmental > Terrestrial > Soil > Vadose zone >...
AAACTTGGGACTGCAAAATCGTCGTTTGCTGGAGGCAAACTCAATGCGTGTAAGCCGCAACAATCTCATCCTTTCGGTTCTGCTGGTTTCGCTGGCTCTGGCGGGCTCGGCCTCTGCCTCTTCGGTCACGATGACATACAAGGGTCATCAGGGCGTCGTAGCCAAGGACGGTTCACCCTACGTTGGCTATCCCTACTACGTTTCGTTCAACGGCAGCTCGACTTTGACACCCCTGATGTGCGATAGCTTCGACAACGATGTGCATCTGGGCCAAACGTGGACGGCAACGGCGACGCCTTTCCTGCAAGGCATCCAGAACAGTATGTTCGGCCCGGCCATGACGCTCGACTACAAAGCCGCAGGATTGATCTTCAAGAGTATGCTGGCTGGCCAAATGACCACCACTGCCGCTCAGTGGGCGATTTGGGGCTTGTTTTCGACGAATGCTTCCAGCAACGCCTACTTCATCGCCAAGAATTTCGGTTCGATTGACGCCACTTACCTGGCTTTGGCCGCGACTGCTTCTAACGGAGCATTCAAGGGACTGGTGCTCTACACTCCGACCGGTGGCAAGCCGGGTGTAGGTCCGCAGGAATATATCGGTTACAGCCCAGTACCTGAACCCGGAACATTGACCATGATAGGCACCGGTTTGATCAGTCTTGGGGGCCTCATTCGACGCAAGCTCGCACGCTCGTAAGTGTAAGATCCTTAACCGGACCGTCTTTCGTTTTGGAGTCCACGCCGCACAGCAGCAATTGCTGTGCGGCTTTTTTATGATCATTCTCCCCGGTGTGCTTGCTTCAAACGTTCGATGTCAATCTTGTCCATTTGAAGCATTGCCTGCATGACCCTTTTTGCCTTCTCAGCATCTGGGTCTTGCAGCAGCTTTCCCAGCACGGAGGGAATGATTTGCCACGACAGACCATATCTGTCTTTCAGCCAGCCGCATCTTTCTTTTTTCCCGCCCTCGGAGAGCTTGTCCCACAGTTCGTCTATTTCTTGCTGAGTCTCGCAATTCACGAAGAAGGATATCGCCGGCGTAAAGACGAATTGCGGACCGCCGTTCAGCGCGAAAAAGTCTTGTCCATCGAGTTGGAAGGTCGCGGACATCACCGTCCCCTTCGGTCCTGGCCCTGCTTCTCCATATCGAGAAACTCTACCAACCTTTGAATTCTTGAAAACAGAAACGTAGAAATTCATCGCCTCTTCGGCTTTGCCGTCAAACCATAAGAACGGGGTGATTTTTTGCACTAGAGATCTCCTGTGGCTTTGATTGTTTGCGACACTCTGAATCTTAGCTGGTTGGGATTGATGGAGCGGGAGACCGGGATCGAACCGGCGACATCCAGCTTGGGAAGCTGGCGTTCTACCGCTGAACTACTCCCGCTCACTTGCTGCTACAGGTCCCTCGCCGAAGCTCGGGATTTCGCCTGCGGGCTCCACGCCCGCAAAACGGCTCAACTTGGGAAGCTGGCGTTCTACCGCTGAACTACTCCCGCTCAGAGCCGACGAACGCTAGCTTATCACCGGGTGCGCTGCCCGACAACCGCCCTTGACCCCAGCGGTGGCCTCTCCCACTCTTATAATGAGCAGTCCCTGCGATCTTCCTTGTCCTTTTTCCGTTTTTTGGAACGCACCACGGGTTTTCATTGACAGCACCCCGTTCCGTGCTTAGCTTGTGTCTTTCCGGTGGGCCCCTTACCGATTCGCACCAACCCCATGCCGCGGCTGCCGGCCGCGCAGGGCCACAGTCTGGAGGGTACTATGAGTTTCTATACGGATGTGATCTCGCCCGATCCCAGGTTCAATTCCGTGGCTCGCGTAGCAGATCTTTCCTTGCTCGAACCCGTCACGCGCCAGCTCGTGCAGGGCATCGTGTCAGCCGCTCAGCAGATGGGAATTGAGATTATGGCATTCGAAACTTATCGCAGTCAGGCGCGCCAGCAGCAGCTGTTCAATCAGGGCGCCACAAAACTGCGGGCGGTAGGCGTACATCACTATGGATTGGCATGTGACATCGTTCGGGTTGCGGCTGGTGAACCGTCGTGGAAAGGCGATTTCTCTTTCCTGGGACAACTGGCGCACAGCAGCGGTCTAATCTGGGGCGGCGACTGGGGAGCGCCGAACATTCACCATAGTTTTGTGGACAACGTTCACGTCCAACGTTGCACCGTCACGAGGCAGGGGGACCTTTTTTCAGGCGCCTGGTATCCAGACGACACTTACAACCCCTATGCCACGGAGGAACAAAACGTCTTGTTCGCTGCCGCCACCCAACCCGGAAAACCTTGACCGGGGCGGACCGGTCCCCGCACGAGGGACGAGAAGAGCTCATCGCACCGACCACCTTTGCGGGGAAGGAAGCACAGCTTAATTTCCTGGTCAGGTCGCACACATCATGCGGGTTGCCGCTGCGTCGATTCCTATGTTCGACTAGTATGTTCGTTGCGACTTACCCGCTGTTCCACTCTGAGGATATTTCGTGCCCCGAAATCGACGCACTGCGAAGCTTGCTTCCAATCGCCGTTCCTTTCTACAAACCACTTTCGTTGGCGGAGCCGCCGCAATCCTATCTCCTTTTTATCCCGCACTTGGCGCCGCGCGTGACATCTCTTCGAGCGCTTCGGGCCTTCCTGCGACGGAGGTCAAATCCTTTGAGCTTGACGAAATCACCATTGCCGACCTGCAAGACGGTATGAAGGACGGCAAATTCACGGCTCGTTCTCTGGCGGAAAAATACACGGCTCGCATCGAGGAAATCGACAAGCACGGGCCCGCCATCAACAGCGTCCTTGAACTCAATCCTGACGCCCTCGCTATCGCCGATTCGCTCGACCGGGAACGCAAAGCTAAAGGCCCGCGCGGCCCCTTGCACGGCATTCCCATATTGATTAAAGACAACATCGATACCGCGGACAAGATGATGACCACCGCCGGTTCGTTGGCCCTGGTCGGCTCCAAGCCGCCGAACGACTCCTGGGTCGCACAGAGATTGCGCGCTGCGGGAGCAGTCATTCTGGGCAAGACCAACCTCAGCGAGTGGGCCAATATTCGTTCCAGCCACTCCACCAGTGGATGGAGCGGCCGCGGCGGTCTTACCAGGAACCCTTACGCGCTCAACCGCAATCCTTGCGGCTCCAGCTCTGGCTCCGGCGCTGGTGTTTCCGCGAATCTTTGCGCTGCTGCGATCGGCACTGAGACGGACGGCTCCATCGTATGCCCGTCGTCCTCGAACGGCCTGGCGGGAATCAAGCCAACGGTGGGCCTGGTCAGCCGGAGCGGCATCATTCCCATCTCTCACAGCCAGGATGGCGCCGGTCCCATGTGCCGCACCGTGCGCGATGCGGCTACGCTTCTCGGGGTTCTGACTGGCGTCGATGCCGAGGACGCCGCTACCGCCGAGAGCAGTGGCAAATCTCGCACCGACTACACGGAATTCTGCGACCCCAAGGGCCTGAGAGGCGCCCGCATCGGCGTCGCCCGGAAATATTTCGGCTTCAATGATGCCGTCGACGCCCTGATGGAACAGTCTCTCGATGCGATGAAGAAACAAGGCGCCACGCTTGTCGATCCCGCCGATATCGAAACGTTGGGTAAGTTTGACGAAAGCGAACTGCTGGTATTTATGTACGAATTGAAAGCTGACCTGAATGCGTATCTGACCCGCCTTGGTCCCAGCGCCCCTGTGCACACCCTCAAAGACATCATCGATTTCAATGACCGCAACCGGCAGAAAGAGATGCCTTACTTTGGTCAAGACCTCTTCCTCAAGGCCGAGGCCAAAGGCCCGCTAACAGAAAAGGCATATCTCGATGCCTTGGAGAAGAACCATCAACTCGCGCGGACCGAAGGCATCGATGCCTTGATGGATAAGCATCATCTGGATGCTATCGTTGCTCCGACCGGCGGCCCCGCATGGATCACGGACCTTATCAATGGAGATCACGTTGCGGGGGGCAGCTCCAACGCCGCCGCTGTCGCGGGATATCCCAACATCAACGTGACCGCGGGATTCATTTCCGGACTACCGGTTGGCATTTCCTTCTTCGGACGTGCCTGGAGCGAACCCACTTTGATCAGGCTGGCTTATGCGTTCGAGCAGACAACACAAGCCCGTCAAGCCCCGCGATTCCTGCCTTCTGTCTGACCGGCGTTCATTTCATTCAAGCTTTCGGGAAAATCATTGCTTAGCTGCGGTGTACATTTTTCTCTCCCACGTCCACGCTATTGGCGTTAGCGTGTTAGCCTTACTTACGAGGGGGTTATAAATGACAATGCTCGACAAAGTAGTGGGTTCCTTACAAAAGGAATACTCCCGTCTCGAGAAAGAAATGGGACAGGTCAGCAAAGCGCTTGGTGCTCTTGGTCACGCCGGTGGGAAGAAGCTCAAAAAGACAGGTCGTACTTTGAGCAAGGACGCACGCAGGCGAATCGCGGAGGCGCAAAGGTTGCGCTGGGCGAAAGTAAGAAAACAGGCCGCCAAGCTAGCGAAGTAAGTCGAGTAGTATGTTCGCAAGTACGACAGTCGGCCTCGTTCGTCACTTCTCCCAAGACTTACGGGCGGGGCCTGCTCTCCCGAAAAAGGCTCTCGATGATCCACTCATGGCCACTGAAACCAGCGCAACCCGTACGCCGGAACCGTAACACCTGCAAGCAATACCACTGATGCAAGACCGGTGTGCGCATCGTAATGAGGTTCATTCACCACTTCTGCAGACAGCAGTTATTGCGGGAGCAGGTCCGCGAAAACAAATCCATCGCGCTCGACCACTTCTCCCGTCCGCACTCTAATGGGTCGGGAGAACACCGGAGCATCGTACACGAACGTGTGAAATTCTCCATTCTCGCCGCATGGATCAATTCCGGGAGGGAGTGCCAGCAGCAAGCGCGAATCGTAGTCCTGACCGGCAAACGACTTCGCCAGCTTCGATGGATCCACGCAAGTAATCTTTGCTTTCACGCCCGCTGCGATCATGTCCCGCGACAATTGTTGCGTCGGAATTTGCCAGACTGGAAACAGCGGTTCGAGTCCACTTCCTTGCAATTGCCGCACCCTGTAATCGCGAATATCCTGAAGAAACAGGTCGCCGAATGCAACCGCGGTAATTCCCTTAGCCGTTGCCTGCTGGCACGCGGCCCGCATCCGCACCTCGTATTCCAGGTTGGAGCAAGGCCACGGTAATTCCACGGCGCAGAGCGGGATCCCGGTTCGCTCGGCCTGCGCTTCCACCAACTCGCGCCGGACCGCATGCATCGCCACGCGGTTCGCTTCGGAGTTAAAGGTGGTGAGCAGCGCGGCTACGTGGATGTCGGGCCGCTGCTGCAGAAGGTGCAGCGTCCATGCACTGTCTTTGCCGCTGCTCCAAGATAAGAGAACCCTGGTCACGCGCCACTCATGGTTACCCGCTGCGAATCTCCCTTCGCCCGCGTTTCCATCCGGTGCCAATGTGCTCCCTCGGTTCGCTCACCAAATGAAATGTCGTGGAGAATTTCCGCGATCACCTCTGCGGTTTTAGTGACTGTCATTCCAGAACGGTTGAAGAGCATATTGCCGTCCGCAAACGCGACGTTGCCTTCACGTACCGCCTGCAGCTCCGGCCACCACGGATAGCGTTCGAGTACAGCTTGTTCCTGCAAACTCCGCTGCAAGTTGAATCCGCATGGAGCCACGATCAGATACTCCGGATCGGCGTCTCGAAGCTGCTCGGCGGGAATGGCTGCCGAGTACTGACCTTTTTCACCGAGCAGCAGCTCGCCATTCGCAATTTCCACCAGTTCGGGGCCCCAATTTCCCATTGCGAATAGCGGGTCCGTCCACTCCAGCATAACCACGGTTGGCCGGCGCAAGCGCCCTGCCTTTTCCCGGACTGTGTCCAAGCAGTTCCGTTCGCGGCGGACAAGGGCATCGCCCTCCTCCTCCAAGCCAAGCTCCTGTGAGATTCGCAGAATACCTTGGAAGATTTCCCCTAAAGATGAAGCGGACAAGTTTACTTGCCGCGCGACGGGTAGGCAGGCGCCACTTCGCTCTACGTCGCCAGGAGTGACCGCGCACACTTCGCAATGCGATTGTGTAATCAGCAGATCGGCACGCAACTCGCGAATCAGCTCGGCGTGGATGTGATAGAGCGGCTCGCCTGAGCGGAGGCGACGCCTAACCTCCGCATCAATTTCCCCGCTGGAAACCGACGCGTCAAAAGCGGGAGAGCTGCACGGTGGAAGTCGACGCACCCACTCCGGGTTATCGCACTCATGCGACCGCCCGACAAGCATTTCACCGGCACCCAGAGCGCAGACGATTTCTGTGGCGCTCGCGAGGAGAGAAACAATGCGCACGTTATGCAGCCTGCCGAGCCGGTTGCCACCAGCGGTTAAGCGCAGCGTAGCCGCCGAAGATGGCAGCGGTGTAGACCGCATCGCCCAGCACTTGATTCCGGTAAAACGGTATGCCAGCCAGATAACACTCCGTTAGACCACCGAGCGTATGCGGATACAATTGGCCCGTAGCCCAGACCATCAAATTGGTGATGATGAAGAACGACAGGCTGGAAGCAAGGGCAGCGGTAGCAATTGCGCTCGCACCACTTCTGTTACGAATCACCCTGCCGAATAGAACTGGAATCAGCGCCGCGGCATATACATACCAGAAGCCGGAATAGAAACCCAGGACAAAGTCACTCAGAACGAGCGCTAGAAGAGTCACCAAAACAGCCGTGGTAGCCTTTCGAGCTTGACTTCCCGCAAACAGTCCGATGGCCATCATCGGCGTGAAATTCCAGGGATGAGGAGCTAGCCTCGCACATGCACCCAGAACCACCATCCCTATCCATAAACGCTTTGGAATTTCCACCGCTGATTCTCCTCTCGTCATTGTAGCTCCGTTCGCAGTCCCGCCTATCTGAAAAATCAGCAGCACGGATTGTTGGACCTTCTGGCGTCGTCGACAGATGCTGGAATAACGGTGGGATGTCTATCACGATTTGGTTGTAACTATTCGAGAACAATTGTCACTATGTTGATAAGAGTGGAATGATGTCGAACAAAGACTTCGGTCTGGGCTGTTGGAAAGTTAAAGCCGGAAATTCCGTGTACAGGGAGGGTGCGATGAAAAACAGATGGGCCATCAGAGGCTTCCTGGGCTGCTTGGTCTTGCTGGCTGGCCTGCTTCCGGCCTTCGCGGGGGACTCGTTCTACGGGAAGGTAATAGAAGTGAGGAGCGCGGATGTTGTGATCCTGGACTACGGAAAGGGACAGTACATTGTCCGCATCATCGGGGTCGATGTGCCGAAGGAAGGTCCGGTCGCAAGCCAGGCCAGGGAGTTCGTGGCCAAGCTCGTCCTCGGGAAGAACGCACGAATGCGCCTTGAGGGCCGGAATAAGAACGGCGAGATGGCGTCGAGGCTCTTCACCGACGATCCAGAAACCGGGATCAAAGAAGTCGGTGTGGAACTGGTCAAAGCTGGCCTAGCCCGCCGCCAGACGAACTACGACTACAAATATGGAGAGTTGTCGAAGGCCGAGGAAGAGGCCCGGAAGGCGGGGCGCGGTCTTTGGGCTCAGACTCAGCGGAATTGAGAAGGAGATCCTCATGCGCGACAAGATTGGCATTTCCGTATTTTTCCAGGTCACCGCGTTGGGGGTGATGTTGTTACTCACGGGATCCGCCGTCCACGCTCAAGTCTCTGGTGGGATCGACGTCAATACGTCGAAGATGGCCGGGGACCAAAGCGAGTGCGCTATCGCTAAAAATCCTTCCAATAAGCTGCAGCTCTTCGTCATGTGCAACAACAATGCGGGTGCCGGCATGTTCGCCGCGCGGAGTATCGATGGCGGCGTGACGTGGGTCTATCCGGACCCGAGCAAGACGATCGCCAACGGAGTCAACCTGGCTCTGGGGCCGGCCGCCATCGGCGACCCCTCGTTGGCGTGGGACACCTTCGGCAACCTCTTCCTCACCTACATCGACAGCGGTGTCCGCAATATCGTGACGCTCCTGAGCACGGATGGCGGACAGACATTCGCGCTCCTGGCCCAATTCGGCCCGGCCAGCGTTGACCAGCCCACCGTGACGACCGACTCCGGCGAGATCTGGATTGCCTGGAATCAAGGTGGACAAATGGTGACACGCGGAGCTGCGGTGACGGGCCTGGGCGTCGCCAACGTCGGCGCGTTCAACGCGCTGCAGCTGATCCCCGGCACGGCGAACTGCAGCTTCGGAGACGTTGCCATCTCCCCCGGCGGGGCCGTGGTGCAGGTGTGTGAGACCCCAACCGGCGGCGTAGGACCAGCCTCGCTCTTGGTCAACATCAAAGCCGACGGGCTTGGCCCCAATCCCTTCGGTGCAGCCATCACGGCGACCACGACCAACGTAGGAGGCGGGAAGTTAATACCAGCACAGAACGTGCGGACCATTGACGCTGAAGCCGGTTTGGCCTATGACCGTAATCCCGCGAGTCCGCATTTCCGTCGCCTCTATCTCGTTTACACCGAAGAGAATGTGTTTGGCAGCAACGACACGACATCATGGTTCGAACCTCGGACAATGACGGTGCGACTTGGAGCGCGCCCGTCCGCGTCAATGACGATGCTACGGTTCGTAGCCAGTTCTTACCCAAAATCGCGACCAATCGTCTATCGGGCAACATCGGGGCCTGCTGGTACGATGCGCGAAATTCAGCGACCAACACTGCCATGCAGGTGTTTTGCACCGTCGCGACGCCCGCCGGCGTATCGCCAACCTTCATGGCGAACGCGAAGATCAGCGACGGCGCTTCGACCAGTAGCGCCAATGCCAACCAATTCGGGGACTATTCCGGCTTGGCCTACTTCCAGGGCTTAGCGCATCCCGCCTGGCCCGACACGTCCAACAGTACGGGAGACAATCCCGACGGCACGACGACCTTCGATATCTACACCGATCGGGTCACCGGGGGACCGGCGGCCATGGAGGGTGACCCGCACATCACTACTGTCGACGGAGTCCACTACGACTTCCAGGGCGGAGGCGAGTACATCTCCCTGCACGATGCGGACGGTACGGAAATTCAAACGCGCCAGACGCCTGTATCCACGGCGTCCCCGGTGGCTAATCCCTACACCGGGCTGTCGACATGTGTGAGCCTCAACACGGCCGTTGCCGCTCGCGTGGGCGCGCACCGTGTCACGTATGAGCCGAACATCAGCGGTGTGCCGGACCCGAGCGGTCTCCAGCTCCGCGTGGACGGCGACTTGACGACGCTAGGCGCGAACGGACTTGATCTCGGGTCTGGCGGCCGGGTCATGAAAAACTCAGCCGGCGGCATGGATATCGATTTTCCGAACGAGACCATCCTGACCGTGATTCCTTCGTGGTGGCCTTCCCAGAGCAAGTGGTACCTCAATGTCGACGTCCTTCGCACTCCATCCCTTGAGGGAATCATGGGGGCCATCGTTCCCGGCAGTTGGTTGCCTGCGCTGCCAGATGGCACGTCGCTGGGACCGCGGCCCGCAGCATTGCCTCAACGTTACGCTGAGCTCTACCACAAGTTCGGAGATGCCTGGCGCGTGACCGACAAAACCAGCCTCTTCGACTACGCACCCGGCACGTCGACCGACACATTCACACTCCGTAGCTGGCCGCTGGAAAATCCGCCGTGCATCATCCCGGAGACCCCACCGGTGAAGCCCGGCAGTCCGCGCCTCGCCGAGTTGGCCTGCCGTCGGATCGTCGACAAGAACATGCACGCCAATTGCGTCTTCGACGTGACAGTCACAGGCAACCTCGGCTTCGCGAAAACTTATCTGCTTAGCCAGAAGATTCATGCGGGCTCGACCACGATCACCGTGATCGACGACGAGGACCCTACGCAGGTGGGAGAGTGGGTATCGTTCACCGCGATCGTGGCGCGAAGCGCGTCAACAGGCAGGAGTATCCCGACCGGGACCGTGCAGTTCACACTCGACGGCTCTAAGATAGGAGAACCAGTCAAGCTTGACTCGAAGGGCCGGGCGACTTGGGACACATCGCGCCTCAAGGTTGGCACACATCAGGTGGCGGCCATCTACATCCCCAGCGAGGACAGCATATTTCTAGCCAGCAGCAGCCTCGACAAGCGCCATAGTGTCAAACGCTGCTCCTGTGAATCTGTAGCAGCGGCCAAATAGAGCACGAGGCGGAATTGGACAAGCGCACAGGTGACGGTGTGACAGTGAAAGAAAGGCAGTGTGATGGGCGAGATGATGACAGTTCAGTCTGCCACCGCGAAAAAGACGACAAAGTAACTCGTGGCGGGGAAACAAACAGCCCGATCTGAAGGCGGAATGCAGTGCTACGAGAATTTCTGGAGTACGCGTGCGTGAAATAATGCTACTTAATGTAGTGCGGGGCTGAGGGCGACCCATGCGGCAGACAGGGACACCGCTGCTTCCACAGTCATCCAAACGATCGTGACTGTTTTGAATCCGCTGGATATGCCGGATGGTGTTTTGCGCTGGAATTGGCAATACTGAGGCCCCGTTGCTGCTCCGACGATAGAAATCCATCCAGCCAGACGAGTCCGGGCCTCCCGGCTCAGCTCTTTCCCCGTGCGTGCCAGCTGGCGCGCACGGGGAAGTTCTCCATCATGAACTTGCATTTCGACACTCTATCCGAGTGTCACTAATCATTCTGAACGGGAACAGCCAGGCAGCCGGTTAATGTTCCTTCATATCGCCACCGCTGGGTGCCTCTTCCTTCGCGCTCTGATCAGGTTTGGCGGACTCGAGCGGTTGACCTCGCCATCCTCCGGCCCATCAACCTTATTAAACCCGCCAGATTCCGAAATCCCCAATTCCCAATGCGCCGATCAGAGATTAAACTAGACCGCGCGAGAATGAGTTCGATGGACGCTCGCCACTGACAGGAGGATCCCGTTTATGTATCGCAGAGATTTCCTGGTACGCGCTGGGCAAACCATCGGAGCGGCTGCCCTGGCATCCGCTCTTCGGACCGCTGAGGCACTGACGAGCAAACAGTCTTCTTCAGAATCTGCGAGCTGGGAAGAAGTCCGTGGCAACTTCAATCTGGAGCCCGGACTCGTGCACATGGCAGGATTCTTTCTCGCCTCGCATCCCAAGCCCGTTCGTGAAGCGATTGAAGCCTATCGGCGCGCCCTTGATGCCAATCCCATCGAGTATTGGTTCGCCAACATCGCGAAGTCGGAGGCGGCCGTGGCCGCCGCGGCAGCGCATTACCTGGGAGTCGATCCCGGCGACATCGCCCTCACTGACAGCACTACCATGGGTCTAGGCCTCCTTTACAGCGGCCTGAAGCTGCGCGCCAACCAGGAAATCCTCACCACCACTCACGATCACTATTCCACCGAGACTTCGCTGCGGCTTCGCGCAGAACGAACCGGAGCCTCGGTGCGCCGAATCCCTCTCTATAGCGACGCGGCGGCGAAGTCAGCCGACGAGATCGTCAACAACGTCGCTAAGTCCATTACTTCGCAAACTCGCGTGCTCGCGGTGACCTGGGTCCACTCCTGTACTGGCGTAAAACTGCCGATCCGAGCCATCGCGGATGCGCTCAAGCCCATCAACTCCAGTCGCGATGAGCAAGATCGCGTACTGCTCTGTGTCGACGGAGTCCACGGGCTTGGAGTCGACGGCACGGAATTGCCCGACTTGGGCTGCGACTTCTTTATTGCCGGATGTCACAAATGGATGTTCGGCCCGCGCGGCACCGGCCTTGTCTGGGGCAAACCTTCTGCATGGCTCGCTGCCACCGCTACTATTCCCACCTTCGACGATGCCAACTACGAAATGTGGATGGGACTTCGTCCGCAGGCGCCTATTCCTGTTGGCTCGTGGATGTCGCCCGGCGGTTTCCATTCTTTCGAACATCGCTGGGCGCTCGACCGTGCCTTCCAGTTCCACCAGACCATCGGCAAGCCGCGCATCGCGGAAAGAATTCACTCTCTCAACCGGCAGCTCAAAGAAGGCCTGGCCAAAATGCCAAACATCAAGCTTTACACTCCAATCGAGGACGAGCTTTCCGCGGGGATCGTTTGCTTTGACGTTCAGGGAAAGCCTGCCCAGCAAGTTGTCGACGAGCTCCGAAAGAAAAAAATCGTCGCCAGTGTTACCCCGTACAAGACGCTCTACGCGCGTCTTTCGCCGGGCCTGCTGAATTCACCGGCCGAAGTCGAAACAGTGTTAGCAGCGGTGCGCGAACTCAGGGTCTAGGTTTTACGTGGAAGAGATTTTCTTAGCGGCCCGCCTTTGCGACTTTGCAGTTACGAGCTTCTGACAAAATGTCCACTGCTGCAGTCTCGATCCGGCGCACCGCGAGTCACAATCCGCTGGCAGCAACAGGTGTAGTCTTGGTCACCATCTTCGTGATCTTTGCGCTGTTCGCCCCTTGGATCGCGCCGCAAGATCCTGCCTCGATCGATCTGCCGGCGCGTCTCGCTTTGCCGTCGCACGCGCACTGGTTCGGCACCGACGAACTCGGACGCGATATTCTCTCGCGCATCATCTACGGCGCTCGTATCTCGATGCTGGTTGGAAGCTGCGTGGTGCTCACGTCGCTCGTGCTCGGCCTCATAATCGGCTCCATTGCCGGCTACTACGGCGGAGGCATCGACCGCTTCGTCAACGTCGTTGTGATGAATGCATTCCTCTCATTCCCTGGAATCCTGCTGGCTATCGCCTTCGTCGCTTTCCGCGGTCCGGGAATCTTTAATCTCGTTCTTGCTCTTTCTCTCGGCGGATGGGTCGGCTATGCCCGTCTAGTCCGCGGACAAGTTCTCGCCGCGCGCGAAAAAGAATTTGTCGAAGCCGCACGCGCCCTTGGCGCCAGCGACTTGCGCATCATCGTCCGCCACATTCTGCCCAACATTATTCAGCCCGTGATCGTGCAGGCCGCCATCGGTATGGCGGGCGCCATTCTCGCCGAGGCAACTATGAGTTTCCTCGGTCTCGGCGTTCCACCGCCGACGGCCAGTTGGGGAGCCATGTTGAACGACGGCCGTTCGCACTTGTTTGACGCACCTCACCTCGTACTCTTTCCTGCTTTGGCCGTGATGCTAGCTGTGCTTTCGTTCAATTTCATCGGGGACGCGCTGCGCGACTATCTTGATCCACGCTCGCGCATAGAGGCGGGGCTCTGAACCGCAGGAGGGTGGGTGGAAAGGTTGGCGCTAGTGGCATAAATGGCTGAGAACAATCAGGATGCATCATCGCAACATTATTCGTGAGACTGTGTTTCATCCTCTAGCGGCGACAGGCCGCAAACGATCCAGAAAACAGCGCAAAGGGAGAGAATCTTTATGAACAATGGAATCAAGGTTAGCTTACTGAGCGCGGCTTTGGCGGTGTTTGCGCTGCCAGTCGTGGCACAGAACACTTCCGCTCAGGGTTCGGCAACCGCATCGACTCCGGCCACGCAAGGTTCGGCCACTGCCGGTTCCAACACCCAGGCGCCGCGCAGGACCGTTCGGCAACGCCAGGAAAACCAGCAGGACCGCATTGCCAACGGTGTCAAAAGCGGTCAGTTGACCGCTGGAGAAGCGGCTCACCTGGAAAGAAACCAGGCGAGAATCAATCATCAAGTTCGCGCTGACCGTCAAGCCAACGGCGGCAAGTTGACGCCGCAGGAGCGCGCCCAGGTAACCCGCGAGCAGAACCGCCAGTCCCGCCAGATCTACCGCGCCAAGCACAACGACAAACATCAGTAAGTGTCGATTGAAAAGGCCGAAGGTGATGGGAAGCCCCCGGAGCCATCCGGGGGCGTCTTTCTTGCCGGGGAAAGACTGCACTCAGGCGTGGTTCGCTGACACCTTCTATCAGTGCTAGAACCAATCGCTGCGATAAGCCACCCACCAGGCGATGAAAAGAATAGGGATGGTCGCAATAAGGCCCCACCAGATTGGGAGCAGGAGATCCGCAATGATCCCCAGGACGGTAAAGATAATCCAGAAGATTTTTCGTTCCACGAAGTTATTGTAGGCCACAGTGCTTCGGCCCTGGAGTGACTACAGTCACTAAGTCACGCCTGGTCACCAGGGTCTGGACTTCATGCGCGTCGGCTCGCCCTAAGAGTTTCACCTTACGGCCCGACACAGGCAATCGGCATCTGTTTGAATGCCACTTCCTCGGGGATGACGCCAATCTGAAAAGAATCTAAAGGATGTCCTATCTATGAAAACGCTTGCGGTTGCAATTTTGCTGGTCGCTGCTCTAACGCTTGCGGGCTGTGGTTCAAGCAATCCCACCAACATTAATGGAAACTGGACCGCCACCCTCACTGGATCGCAGACCTTCAACTTCACGACCTCGATCATCGAAAACAGCGACGGGACGGTAAGCGTGAGCAAGTTCAGCTTCTCGTCGAATTCATCGTGCTTTGTTTCGGGGGAAACGGAGACTGGCACGTTCGCTCTGAGCGGGAACTTCAACGGCAAGGTGACCGGCAAGTTCGGAATGATTGTGACGTCGACGGGAACAGCCAGCGGCAACATCCTGACGCTGACTGGAGATGCCAATGGGAATACCATCTCCGGCACCTGGACACTGACCGGTAGCTCGGGTTGCACCGGATCCGGCAACTTCACGATGAACAAGTCGTAACCGGTTCGAGGCCAGCTCAGAACCAATTGCTCTGGTAGGCGACCCACCACGCGGCCAACACGATGGGAACGGTCGCCACCAGAAGCCACCCCAGGGGCAACAGGATATTTGCCAACAGTCCCAGCACAGCCACCACGATCCAGAAGACCTTACGCTGCTTGGGTGTCTCTCTGGCGACCGAGTGTTCCATGCAGATTAGTTACGGCGAAGCGCGTGCCGGTTGCTCTTCCGGTTGCGCTGCTCTTCCGTCATATCCGTCCGCTGGGATAGAGTTGGACCATGAAGCGTTCTCTGCAACAGATCGCGGACGCGGTAGCAGCACGCTTGTCCGGGGACGGCAGCATCCAGTTGAGTGGGGTGGCGAGTATCGCTTCAGCCTGTAGTGAAGATGTGGTCTTCGTGGAAGACCGGAAACATCTATCCTCTGCACTGGAGTCCCGCGCCGGTGCGGTGATCGCGGGCGAGTTCGCACTCGAGGGCTCCTCGACCAAGCCATTGCTGATCAGCGATCATCCCAAACTTTCTTTCGCGCGGATCGCGAGATTCCTGAACGATCAGAGTCACGATACGCAGAAAGGAGGTGCGCACGCGACGGCCGTGGTGCACGCCTCCGCTCGGTTGGCGCTGGGCGTGATGGTGGGAGAGCATGCGATCGTTGCAGAGAATGTGGAGATCGGGGAGTACACGAGTATCGGCGCTGGTTGCGCCATCGCGGCCGGCGTGAAGATCGGAGGCAGCTGCCAGATTTATCCTAATGTCACGATTTACCGTGGGACTGTTTTAGGCGACCGCGTGATCGTGCATGCCGGCGCTGTGCTCGGAAGCGACGGTTTTGGCTACGTGCGAGATCGCAAGACTGGACACTACGAAAAATTCCCCCAGGTCGGACGTTTGGTCATCGAAGATGATGTGGAGATTGGCGCCAACACAACCATCGACCGCGGAGCGCTGGACGAAACGCGCATCCGGCGGGGAACGAAGATCGACAACCTGGTGCATGTCGGCCACAACTGCCAGATTGGAGAGGACGTGGTCATCGCGGCGCAAACCGGGCTCTCGGGAAGCATTGTGATTCAGAACAACGTTGTGCTTGGCGGACAGGTGGGCATTGGCGAACATGCGCGCATTGAAGAAGGAGTGATGCTCGGTGGCCAGGGCGGAGTGCTGCCTAATAAGGTCCTGCGTGGCAAAGGCGTGGCGTTCTGGGGAACTCCGGCGCAACCGGTGCGGCAGTACTTGAAGCAGTTGGCCGCTCTGGCGCGGCTCGTCAAGGGAAAGTAGCCGGAGTCTCGCGATTTTTTCTTATGCATTTGCCAGCAGCCGTGGATCACGACCATGTTTGGCGAAGAAAGTAAATCATGGCGATCGTCATCATTGGCGGACATTCGCGTAGCGTGGGCAAGACCAGCGTCGTGGCCGGCTTAATCTCGGCGCTTTCGGCGTTCGACTGGACCGCGGTCAAGATCACGCAATACGGGCATGGCATCTGCTCCGCAAATGGAGAAGCGTGCGACTGCGCCACGGCAGATCACGCGTGGGCAATTTCGGAAGAAAAGGACCGCTCGGGGGAGTCTGATACATCGCGGTTTCTGGTAGCGGGAGCCTTGCGCGCATTATGGGTGCGCACGGAGCAGGGCCGGTTGGCGGAGGCAATGCCCGCTCTGCGGCAGAGAATCGAGCAGGCTCGCAATGTGATCGTCGAATCGAACAGTGTCATGAAGTTTTTGCGGCCGGATTTATATCTCACGGTGCTCGATCCCGCGACGGCGGACTTCAAAAATTCTGCGCGGGAATTTCTGGACTGGGCGGGCGCGGTCATCCTCCACGAACCCCAGGAAAAAACTGGCGCGGCATGGCAAAACGTTTCCCTGAAGCCGGTCGCCGGTCGCCCGGTCTTCCGCATTACGCCGCCGCCGTACGTGACGCCAGAGATTGTCCACTTTGTGCGTGAAACCTTGCAGAATCAAAAGCCCAGACTCAGGCGCGCCGAGCTGAGAGCTGAGAGCTGAGAGCTGAGAGCTGCTCGATTTTGCTATTCTTCTTCGTGCGCCAAATCCATTTCAGCGCTTGGCTACTAGTAATTTTGTCTGCCCTTCTACAGGTGCTGATCTTTCCTCTCCCCGGGCTCTATGTCCTTTCCTGGTTTGCACTGGCGCCGTTAGTGGTGGCGCTTCTGCGGGCTCGCCCAGCAGGCGATCTGGAAATTAACGATTCGGTCAAACTTCAGGCGGCAACTCCCGCGCAGGCATTTGTGCTGGCATACGTCTGCGGAATCCTGTGGTACGCGGGCACGTGTTACTGGATCTATAACACGATGCATGAGTTTGGCGGGCTGAGTGCGCCCATGGCGTTGCTCGCTCTTTTTCTCTTCTGTCTTTACCTTGGCCTCTATCACGGACTATTCGGGCTGCTGCTAAGCCTGATCATGGGTTCGGAGCGCGACCATCGGCGCGTGCTGGTAGCCGCACCCTTCTTGTGGGTCGCAGTGGAACTGGCCCGGACCCGCGTCACGGGCTTTCCCTGGAATCTGCTGGGGATCGCACAAGTAGACAACATTGCCTTGTGCCGCATCACAGCCTGGACCGGCGTTTACGGAATTTCCTTCGAAATTATGCTGGTGAATGTGGCGCTGGCCGCGGTTTTTCTCGTCCCGCGAAAAAAGCGTGGCGCTCTGCTGGCGGCGGCGTTGGCGTCAGCCGCCGTCTTGCAGTCTGGACGGCTGATCGAAGCTCCACTTGTAGTCGCTGACCATGCGGCGTTGCTGGTGCAGGCGAACATCCCCGTGTCGGCCGACTGGACCAGAGACTATTTCGAACAAACTCTGCGTCAACTAGCGGACCTGAGCTTGACGTCTGCGGTCACGAATGCGTCGGCCACGGCCTCGGACCAGACTTCACAAGCTGAAACATCTCATGCTGAAACGACACACGCGACGATCGATTTGATCGTGTGGCCGGAATCGCCGGCGCCGTTTTACACGAATGATCCCTTGTTTCGCAGCACATTGAGTGACCTGGCGCGGCGCTCGCAGAAATGGATCGTGGCCGGTTCCATCGGTACAAGCTCAGCCAGGCAAAGCGGCGGCCAGGGCTCTCAAGTATTCAATTCCGCAGTACTGGTGAGTACGAATGGTGAATCGGCCGGGCGCTACGACAAAGTGCATCTCGTGCCTTTCGGAGAATACTTGCCTTTCCCACGGCTGTTTGCGTTTGCCGGAGGACTTACCAAAGAGGTCGGCGCGTTCGGCCGGGGAACATCGCGAGCGCCACTGAACGCGGGTAGCATTCCGCTGGGCGTGTTCATCTGCTATGAGTCTGTGTTCCCCGACGAAGTGCGGCAGTTCGCGGATCAGGGAGCGCAGGTGTTTGTCAACATTTCCAATGACGGATGGTACGGCGATAGCGGCGCGTATGCCCAGCACTTGAATCAGACGCGCATGCGTGCCATCGAAAACGGGCGTTGGCTGTTAAGCGCGACGGATACCGGGGTCACGGCTTCCATCGATCCCTGGGGGAGAATCGCAGCCAGAGCTCCGCGCAAGGAGCGCACCGCCCTGGTTGCGCCTTATGCCATCACCTCCGTAACCACGTTCTACACTCGACACGGCGACTGGTTCGCGTATCTGTGTGCGATAATTTCGATGGGAGCATTGCTGGCACGTTTCACATTACGCACAAAGGCTGAATCATCCTCATGAATCAAGAGTTCGAACAGGAATACGGCTCGCTGAGCAAGAAGGTGCACGAACTCCGGGAGTATCTTTGACGCGGAAAAACTCCGTCCGCAACTAGCCGAGATCGAAAAGCAGGCCGCTGACCCGAACCTGTGGTCAAATCCAAAAAAATCCCAGCAAGTGATGCGCGAGAAGAAACGGCTGGAGCATGCGATTTCCACCGACGCCGATCTTGCGCGCCGTGGCGATGACATTGCCGCCTACTTCGACCTTGCTCGCGAGGGAGAAGTGGTTGATGCCGACCTGCGCCGCGAGATCGATTCGCTGCGGGATGTAATCGACAAGCTCGAAACTGAGACACTTCTCTCAGGCGAAAATGATGCGCGCAACGCCATCATGACGATTCATCCGGGCGCGGGTGGAACCGAATCGCAGGACTGGGCCGATATGCTCCTACGCATGTATCTTCGGTGGGCAGAGCGGCAGGGCTTCGAGACTGTGCTCTACGACTACCAGCCCGGCGAAGAGGCCGGCGTCAAATCGGCGACTTTCGCGGTCAACGGCGAGTATGCCTTCGGACTGCTGACCAGCGAAATCGGCGTGCACCGGCTGGTGCGGATTTCGCCGTTCGATCAGGCAAAGCGACGGCACACTTCTTTTGCCAGTGTGTACGTCTCCCCGGAAATCGACGACAGCATTGAGGTCATCATCAAGCCCGAAGACATCCGCACGGATACGTACCGTTCGAGCGGCAAGGGCGGGCAGCACGTTAACACGACGGACTCCGCGGTGCGCATTACGCACTTGGCGACGGGGTTGGTGTCCAGTTGCCAGAACGAACGCTCGCAGCACAAGAACCGCGAGCGGGCCATGAGCATGCTGCGCTCAAAGCTTTACGAGTTCGAGATGGAGAAGAAACGCGCGGCCACGAAGAAAATCGAGGACTCGAAGCTCGATATAGAGTTCGGATCGCAGATTCGTTCCTATGTGCTGCAACCCTACCGGATGATCAAGGATCACCGGACAAAATTGGAAGTGGGGGACGTAGACCGCGTGCTCGATGGCGACTTGAAGCCGTTCATTCGTGCGTATTTGTCCATGCGGCGTGGAGAAAAACAGTAGTGCCTGGAAATCGTAAGAAGGAAGTAGTAAAGCTGGGACCGCGGTTTCTCCGTGCATTCCTGTTCGCTGCCGAGATGCATGCTGGACAGGGGCGCAAAGCATCGACGGTTCCATATATCGCGCACCTGATGGGCGTGGCATCGCTGGTGTTAGAGGCAGGAGGCGACGAAGACCTCGCCATCGCCGCTCTGCTCCACGATGTCGTCGAAGACTGCGGCGGCGCGCCGATGCTGAAAGAAGTCCGGCGCAGATTTGGAAAACGTGTGGCGAACATCGTTGAGGGATGCACTGACACCGATATCGATCCTAAGCCGCCCTGGCGGGCACGCAAGGAAAACTACCTGTGGCATCTGCGGAGAGCCGACCAGGATACGCGACTGGTTTCAGCGGCGGACAAGTTGCACAATGTGCGTTCGATTCTGACCGATTACCGGGATGCGGGGGAATCTATCTGGGCAAGGTTCAATGGTGGCCGCGATGGCACTCTTTGGTACTATCGTGCTTTGCTGGACGAATTTCTCCGGAGCAAGCCGAATCGGATTGCGCGAGAATTAGAGCTTGCGGTGAACGATCTGGAATTGGCGGCGAAAGGGAAGAAAGCTTCCCGGCCCAGGCGGACTGCTTCCAGGGACTGAAACTATGGGTCGCACGATTGACCAAATCCGTGCTTCCAAATTGCCTTCCAACATGATGCAGTTTGCTGCCCGCGGTGCCTTGTCTGTTCCACCAGACGAGAACATCGAGATACTGGTTCATCTTGCCCGGCACAACAAAGTATTCGGCGATGTCGCGCGCATGACGCTCGCGGGCTGGGACGAGAAAGCCTCACTGGCCGCCGCGTCCGATTCACAGACGCCGCGCGAAGTGCTGGATTACCTGATCTCTCCCGACAACCTGCGCCCTCCACTGCTTCCAGCGCTGCTGGAAAACCCTTCCGTGCATGAGGATGCGTTGACCAAGTTCGCTATCTCCGCTTCCAGGGAGTCGATTGAGGTCATGCTCCAAAGCCCGCGAGTCAAGGCCTCGCCAAGAGTCCTGGATACTCTACGATCGAACCCGTATCTGAGTACGAATGAAGCTGACGAAGTAAAAAAGCTTTTGAACATCGACGCAGCGGAAACGCCTGATGCTTCGCCCAACGCAGCGGTTGGCGACGACGCTTTTGCATCGGCGTCAGACAGTTCGACGACGCAGAGTGCAGCCGACGAGACTTCGACAAACGAAACTTCCACCGACGAAAGTGGAGGTGTTCCCGACGAAGCTGTGTCCGCATATCTTGCAGAGCACGCCGGCGAAATTGCCGAGGAGGAAGGCAAGCCGTTCCAGCCGGTCGGCGGCATCGTCGAACTGCTTGGAGCCGACTACTTCCCTGTCTCGCACGTTGGAGACGTTGCGGAGAGCGCCCCAGCAGCCTCCTCCAGCACTTCCCCCGGCACTGCCGCGACAACCGCTGCCACACCCAAAACCGCTACGAAGAAACCTCAAGGTCACGCCGATCCGAAGCGCGAAAACACGCTGCAGAAGATAAACCACCTCGACGTCAAAGGCCGCATCCAGTTGGCTTTGAAAGGCAGCAAGGAAGAACGCTCGATTCTCATTCGCGACGGCACAAAGGTGGTGGCGCTGGCGGTGCTGGAAGGTCCTAAGTTGAGCGACGGCGAAGTGGAAAAATATGCCAGCCAAAAAAATGTGCTGCAAGCCGTACTGCGCCAGATTCCTTTGAAGCGGCGCTTCATGAAAAATTACATCGTAGTGCGGAATCTGGTGGCCAATCCGCGCACTCCGCTCGATCTCGGATTAGGCCTGATGAAAAACCTGCTGGCCCAGGACCTGAAGAACCTCTCCGCGAACAAGGACGTTTCCGATACTATCCGAAAGCTTGCTCTCAAAATGTTTAAGCAAAAGATGGAGACGGCGAACAAGAAATAGAAAAGGCACTCATGGCCTCTTTACCGCAATCCGATCCCATTAGCGAACTGCTGAAACGTTCCAAGACTATTGCCGTGGTGGGGCTATCCTCCAACCCGCTTCGCCCGAGTCACGGCGTTTCAGCATACATGCAGTCTCATGGGTATCGCATCGTCCCAGTGAACCCGGAGATCGAGTCCTGTCTCGGCGAGAAGGCTTACGCGTCGCTACTCGATGTGCCGGAGAAGATCGACATCGTCAATATTTTTCGCCGGCCGGAATATGTGGAAGAAGTAGTGGATCAGGCGATTCAGCTGAATGTTCCGGCGGTGTGGATGCAAGAGGAAGTGATTCACGAGAAAGCCGCGGAGAAAGCCCGCGCAGCCGGCATCTTCGTGGTCATGGATCGATGCATCCTGTTGGAGCACCGGGCGCGGTTCCGCTGAATCAACGCTCGACTGAATCAACGCTCAACTGATCAACGCTTGACGCCAAGGAACACCACGCTGGCATCGTCGCGCACTCCAGCGCCGTTAGAGAATGCCCGCACGTCGTCAACAATGCTCACCGCAGATGCCTCCGGACACACCGCGTGCGCCGCCAGCCGTTCAAGGCCATACTCCTCTTCGCTCGAATTCACCGCTTCGGTAATGCCGTCGCTGTAAAAAACAAGGCGCGAACCCGGGGACAGACTTATCTCGCACTCCGAATAATCTCCGCATTGCAAGCCGAGCGGCAGACCGCGCTCCACGTCGAGGAAACGTGCGCCGTTGTCATCGATCAGAAGCGGACGCAAATGTCCGGCATTCGCGAAGGCTACCGTGCGCGTCGATGGGTCGAGCACTGCGTAGACCATGGTCACGAATTTTCCGGCAGGAAAATCATCCACCAACATTCCGTTGAGTTTGGTTAACACCTCGTCAGGACTGCAGCAGGCTTCCGCCAGCGATCGCAACATGCCGCGGGTTGCCGACATCAGGAGCGCCGCGGCCGTACCTTTGCCAGAGACATCTGCCAGCACCAGTCCCCACCTGCCGTCTGGAAATGGAATGAAGTCAAACCAGTCCCCGCCTACGGCTCGAGCGGGCACACTCAGACCGGAGATTACGAAGCCGGGAATATAGGGCGAACTCTTCGGCAACAGCGCTTGTTGGATGATGCGAGCTTCCTGAGCCTCGCGAGTCATCACTTCACGCTCTGCGCGTTCCAACTGAAAGCGCCGCGCGTTGTGCACGGCCACGGCAACGTGTTCGCACAACGCCTGAAGAATTCTTAATTGCTGGCGCGGGAATGCATCAAGTTCGGGATGGGACGCGGTAAACACTCCGATAAGCCGTTCGCCAACATGTAGCGGAATCGCCACTTCCGAGAGTGTGGGCTGCTCGCAGGCGGTGTAGTACTCGTCCTTGCGCACGTCGGGCGCATAGCGCATCTGCCCGGTGGAGGCCACGTACCCCACCATGCCTTCCTTCCCAATCTTCAGACGGTGGCCCTTGCTGTGAACGCGGCATCCGTGCACGCCTGCCATCACCATCTCTGCGTCGCTTTCGTCGTGCAGGTAAATGCTTGCTTCGACGCATCCAAACGAATGCGCAACGTCGTTCACAATTTGGTCAATAAGTTGATCGAGGTCGAGGATCGAGCTGATTTGTTGCGCAGCCTTCTGCAGTCGCTGCAGATCTTCTACCTGGTCGCCAAGCAGGGGACGAATCGGAACAAAATCGTCCCGGAATACTCTGGAAGTTGTGGCCATAGACGACCATCCCCCTGGGAATGAAAGGCTGTCCGACCAACCTTTCAACTAGCCATGAGATGGGGTGGCGGGGCCCCGGGATTCTCTTTTTGAGCGAACTGGCCGAGGTTCCTGTGCTAAAATCGCACTCCCCCATCGGATTGGAGTTGTTATGGCACTTCGAGCAGTTCCCATTCCAGATGAAAGCTCTCTAACCGTTAACGTCTACGATGGAACCCGGCAGTTTTTTCCAGCCGGGACTAACATTCTTTACCGCGTCTTCGACGGCAATCAGAAACAAGTTGCATCGCCGGAGAAACCTGTATCTTCGATCGACTTCAAGGTCCCTTTCTTCGACAACTTTGGGGACGACTATCGTGTGATTGTCTTCGCCGACCATTATCAGCAGGCAGGTTACACGCCGGTAAAGCTTTCACCGAAGGCGCCGGCGACGCTGGACCTGATGCTCATTCCGGAAGACGCCGGCTTGAATTTTGCCCCGGCGCAGTGGGACAGCATCAAGGTGCAATTGCCTTTCCTCGCCAATGATGTCCCTGACGCGGCCGGGCGAGATCGCTATACGGACGCGATGGAAAACAAGTCCAAATCGCTTGCGTCACTGCTGAACATTACCACTTCGATGGCGCAGATTCCGTTTGCTGACGGAAGCACGCCGCTGGACTATCTCAAGGTGATGAAATGGGACAAGAGCTTTGCGCAAGACCGTTTCTTTGCCTACTGTGATGTAGGGTTGATCGACCAGGTGCGGGCGGCTGCGGCCAAAGGCGAATTCGCCGAGGAGAAAAATCCGGGGACTTTCCATCCCGGTGCCACGGCGAGCTGGAAGCAGGTGCAGTTCGACGAGGCCAACCTGCAGCTGACCTTTCACGAGGGAGATAAGCAGGTCATCAATGGAGTGAGTTGTGTGATGGTCGAACCGGACATTGACTATTACAAGGATCTGATCTCACACGCGCTGTTGGAAGTGATCCCGAATGGCTTCAGCGGCGGGTTAACCAATCCCGAGGTTGTGTATGTTCTCCGTTGGATCGTTGGACGCAGAGCGGGCGTGGAATTCAATCCTCCGTACACAATTGTTAGCTGAGCTGAGCAGGGACTAGGGGACTACATCCTTACTTGGGCGGGCGGGTTTTTCTGCGTTATCCCGCGAGCGCTGGCGCCTGATCTCTTCCAGGCGCTCGCGGATACGTTTCTCAACGCCCTCATTGGTCGGGCGATAGTAAACGCGGTCGCGTAAGTTGTCGGGTAGACATTGCATGCTCGCGACTTTCCCTTCGACGTCGTGCGCGTACTGGTATCCGTGTCCGTACCCCAAGCCCTTCATCAGGCCCGTGGGGGCGTTCCGCAAATGCAGTGGGACGGCCTCAGCCGCGGTCTGTTCGACATCCTGCTGGACATTTCCGTAGGCGGTGTAGAGAGCATTCGATTTGGGGGCGACCGAAAGATAGACAACGGCCTGAGCAAGGGCCAGATTACCCTCCGGCATGCCAATGAAATCCACGGCATCACGGGCAGCCATGCACAGCGAGAGCGCATTCGGATCGGCCAGTCCGATATCTTCCACCGCCATGCGCACGACCCGGCGGGCCACGTAGAGCGGATCTTCTCCCGCCTCAAGCATTCGTGCCAACCAGTACAGGGCAGCGTCGGGATCGCTGTTGCGCACCGACTTGTGCAGCGCTGAAATCAGGTTGTAGTGCTCTTCGCCAGTTTTGTCGTAAAGCAAGATGCGCTTTTGCAAGGCATCGCGGACGATTTCGTCTGTGATCTCCGCCGATGTTCCGGCGTTACCTCGCGCCAGACCGGCAGCGACTTCGAGGACGTTGTAGGCGCTGCGTGCGTCGCCGCTGGTGTAGCTGGCGATCTTTTTAAGCACGTCTTCCGAAGCTGCCACATGCATTTCCCCTAGGCCGCGCTCAGAGTCCGTCAGCGCCCGCTTTAGGAGATCTACGATCTGATCTTCGGTAAGCGGCTTGAGCACATAGACCCGGCAGCGCGAGAGCAAAGCGGAATTGATCTCGAATGACGGATTCTCTGTGGTGGCTCCAATCAGGCGGATGTTGCCTTTTTCCACGTGAGGAAGGAAGGCATCTTGCTGGGCTTTGTTGAAGCGATGTATCTCGTCGATGAAAACTATGGTGCGCGTTCCATACTGGCGTGCGCGTTCCGCATCGGCCATCACCTGCTTGATCTCTTTGATTCCAACCAGCACGGCGGAGAACTCGATGAAATCCGCCTTGGTCATCCGGGCGATGATCTTCGCCAGCGTAGTTTTGCCCGTGCCCGGAGGCCCCCAGAAAATCAGTGAACCCGTATCGTCCCGCTCAATCTGCGTGCGCAAGGGCTTCCCCGGGCCGACCAGTTGCTCCTGGCCGACGAACTCTTCGAGCGTCCGGGGACGCATGCGATCTGCCAGTGGCCGCGTGTGGTCCGCGGGAGCATCAGCGTTCGGGATGGGTTGGAACAGGCTCATCTAACACTTTTCACCACAGAGGCACAGAGACACGGAGAAAACCATGCAAATTCGAACGAGCTCTGGAGATCATTTTCGCTGCCTTGCAGCCTCGTACAGTACGATGCTTCCCGCCACACCTGCGTTCAAGGATTCCACCTGCGGGGTATGCGGGATCACTACGATCTCATCCATTCTGCTTATCAAATCGCGGGGGACGCCGGAGCCCTCGTTGCCGACAAAGACGGCTACAGGACCGGAAAGTTTCGCCTGATCGAGAGGCGTGCCCTTGTGCGAAGAGGTTGCAATAAGTCGCACGCCATGTGCCTTGAAACGGGAACAGACTTCCTCCAGCCCGCCCGCAGATTTGGCGACCACCAGGGGAAGCCGGAACACCGAGCCTGCCGAGGCTCGAATCACTTTCGAATTAAATGGGCTGACCGTGCCTTCCCCGGTCACAACCCCCGCACTTCCAAACGCTTCGGCAGATCGCAGAATGGTGCCCAGGTTACCGGGATCCTGTAGCCCGGCGAGCACCATGATTGGGCCGACGTGCAACCGCTCGATCAGATCCTCGATAGAAAATTCTTTCAGGCGCACGAGCGCCGCGACCCCTTGCGGTGTGTCGCTGGGCACGGCCCCGTCGAAAAGCTTATCGGGAAGCAGCAGAGTTTCTACGTGAGCGCCGATTTGTGGCAACAGACGATCCGCGCGGGCCAGCGCTGACTCACGGAAAAATACGGCACGGAAGCGCAGGCCGCTTCGGGTCGCTTCTTCCACGATGCGGACGCCTTCGATGGCACAGTCACCGTCCTCGGTGCGCTCGGCACGGGAGAAGGCTTGGCGAAGTTGCTTGACCAGGGCACTGTGCCGGCCCTCAACGCGGCGCAATCGCTGTTGGGCGATGGGCGCGGATTCGGAGCCTTTCCTCATGCATTTACCCTAATCGTTGTGCCTGTCATCGTGCCTGCATGATACGCTGCTGCTCCCCCTTGCAGCGCTCTGCCCTATTATGTTAGGTTTCGCGGTCTAAACAAAAATTGTGAGCTGGTACAAACAGGAAGGGAGCGCCGTGCGCGCCGAGATCGTAAAAATCAGTAGTGAGACGCCGGAAATGTCACTGGTGAAGTACGCCGCCGATCAGATTCGTGCCGGCGAAGTGCTAGGTATGCCTACAGACACGTTTTACGGTCTGGCGGCCGACCCCTTCAACTTGCGCGCCGTCGACAAGGTGTATGACATCAAAACCCGTTCGCGGCACAAGCCGCTGTCGCTGCTGATCGAGAGTGTCGATCAAGCGGAGGAACTGGCGAAAGCGTTGCCCGAGGAGTTTTACGCGCTCGCCCGCAAGTTTTGGCCCGGACCTCTAACCATGATCGTAAAGGCGGGCTCTCGCTTGCCCTTGAAAGTCACGGCGAATACGGGCAATGTGGCTTTGCGTGTGCCCAATTCAAAGATCCCACTCGCAGTAGTGAATGCGGCGGCGATTCCGATAACGGCGACTTCAGCCAACCTGAGCGGCGCCTCCGAGTGCACTAGTGCCGAGCAGGTGCGCGATCAACTCCGCGAACGGATTAACATTATCGTGGATGGCGGCGCGTCACCCCGCGACGTTGCGTCCACGATTGTCGATCTCAGCGATGAGGTATCGCGTTGGCGCATTATCCGCGAAGGGGCGATTCCGGCGGCCGAGATCTCGGAATTCTTCGCCAAAGGATGATCGCCAAAGGATGAAGGGCGACACTGTCAACCGGCATCAGCGACCCCGCACGCTTCTGCGGCTGTTGATGCTGGCGGGCGCGGGGATCGCTGTTTTTCTGGCCGCCACGAGCATTCGGATCGTCCGCGCGGCCTCGCTCCAGGAAACGCGACCCGCTGATGCCATAGTCGTCTTCGGTGCGGCTGAATATTTCGGACGTCCATCTCCGGTGCTGCGGGCCCGACTGGATCATGGTTTCGATCTCTTCCAGCGTGGAGTTGCGCCGGTTGTCATCACGACTGGCGGGGCCGCAGCCGATCCACATTTCAGCGAGGGCGGAGTTGGCCGTGACTACCTGATGCATCGCGGAATTCCGGAGCGCAACCTGATTGCCGAGACGCAAGGCCGGGACACGGCTGAGTCGGCGGTACGAGTCGCAGTGATCATGCGCGCGAATGGCCTGCACAGTTGCGTGGCGGTCAGCGATGCCTACCACGTGTTTCGCATCCGCAAACTGCTGGAGTATCAAGGCTTGGGACCGGTATATGTAGCCCCGCGCCCAGATTCCCTTCCCCACAGCGTGCTACAGCGCACGGTAGCGGTGTTGCGCGAAGCGACCAGCTACTTGCTGTGGAAGCTGGGAATGACGTAAACAGTTTCCAGTTTCCGGTTTCTA
>Ga0099792_10000139_pt1 | contig 27672 bp, 30 predicted proteins | sample Rivendell_Oct201_8_FD_83780 | JGI IMG/M metagenome (GOLD analysis project Ga0099792, IMG submission 83780) | Vadose zone soil microbial communities from the Eel River Critical Zone Observatory, Northern California, USA -... | ecosystem: Environmental > Terrestrial > Soil > Vadose zone >...
TGCCGTTCAGATATTCCTGCACGCGCTTGAGGTCGACCTGATCCTGCGGCGTGACCGCCGCCGCCCGTGGCGGCGCGGCGCGCGCCGGCAGGCGCAGCGCGGTGAGCGCGGCGAAACCGAGGAGCGAGGTAAGCAGCCGCCGGCGCGGCCAGAGGAGGGTGTCGTCGTTCATCATGGACATTCTACGGTAGGAGAACGCCGAGCGTTCCCGTGCGGCAATAAGGATTGTTGTGCGGGTACGTTAGGCCGTGGCGTCGAGCGCTGCAATTCGGTTGTGCGTCCTTCGACTGCGCGCTGACGCACGCACTCAGGATGAGGGCAATTTTCGTTTTGGCATCGGCCATTGATGCCATCCACCTATGTTCCTCATCCTGAGCCTGTCGAAGGACGCACAACCGAATTGCAGCGCTGTCCAGGCGCGCGCCCGGTCAATCGATATTGCGCGCCAGCACCTCGCGCTTGCCGACGTGATTGGCGGTGCTGACGACGCCCTCGGATTCCATGCGCTCGATGATGCGCGCGGCGCGGTTGTAGCCGATCTGCAGGTGGCGCTGCACGAAACTGGTCGACGCCTTGCGCTCGCGGCACACCAGCGCCACGGCCTGGTCGTAGAGCGCGTCGCCCGAGCCGCCCTCGCCCTCGCCGCCGAGCAGCTCCGCGGCCTCTTCCTCGTCGTCCGCGGTGATCTCGTCGACATAGACCGGCGCGCGGCCGTGGTCCTTGAGGAAGCGCACGACCGCTTCGACTTCCTGGTCGGAGACGAAGGGGCCGTGGACGCGGGTGATGCGGCCGCCGCCCTGCATGTAGAGCATGTCGCCGCGCCCCAAGAGCTGCTCGGCGCCGGCCTCGCCGAGGATGGTGCGGCTGTCGATCTTCGAGGTCACCTGGAAGCTGATGCGCGTCGGGAAATTCGCCTTGATGGTGCCGGTGATGACGTCGACCGAGGGGCGCTGCGTCGCCATGACGATGTGGATGCCGGCGGCGCGCGCCATCTGCGCCAGGCGCTGGACCACCGCCTCGATGTCCTTGCCCGCCATCAGCATGAGGTCGGCCATCTCGTCGACGACGACGATGATGAGCGGCAAGGGCGTGGTGTCGAGCGGCTGGTCCTCGAAGACCGGCTCGCCCGTCTCGGCATCGAACCCCGTCTGCACCCGCCGGGTGAGCGCCTCGCCGCGTGCCTCGGCGTCGGCGAGGCGCTGGTTGTAGCCTTCCATGTTGCGCACTCCGAGCTTGGACATGGCGCGGTAGCGGTTCTCCATCTCGCGCACCGTCCATTTGAGCGCCACCACCGCCTTGCGCGGATCGGTCACCACCGGGCACAGCAGATGCGGGATGCCGTCATACATCGACAGCTCCAGCATCTTCGGGTCGATCATGATGAAGCGGCACTGCTCCGGCGGCATGCGGTAGAGCACCGAGAGGATCATGGTGTTGATGCCGACCGACTTGCCCGAGCCGGTGGTGCCGGCGATCAGCAGATGCGGCATGCGCGCGAGGTCGACGATGACCGGCGCGCCGCCGATGTCCTTGCCGAGCACGAGGGTGAGACGCGCCGCCGTGCGCTCATACGCGTCGGCGGAGAGCAGCTCGCGCAGATGGACGGTCTCAGCGCGGCTGTTGGGCAGCTCGATGCCGATGACGTTGCGCCCGGGGATGACCGCGACGCGCGCGGAGATCGCGCTCATCGAGCGCGCGATGTCGTCGGCAAGGCCGATGATGCGCGAGGCCTTGATGCCCGGCGCCGGCTCGAGCTCGTAGAGCGTGACCACCGGCCCCGGCCGCACTTTCACGATCTGGCCACGGATGCCGAAATCCTCGAGCACGGTCTCGAGCATCCGCGCGTTCTGCTGCAGCCCGTCCTCGTTGATCGCCATGAATTTCGCCGGCGGCGGCGTGGCGAGGAGCTCGAGCGGCGGCAGAAGATGGCGGTCGGCGGGGCCGAGATCGAGCGTCGTCTGGCGCGCCGCCTCCTTGCGCCGCGCGCCCGGCTTGGGCGCCACCACCGGCACGGCCTGGCGCCGCGGCAGCGGCTCTGCCTCGGCCGGCTCGGGCGCGCTGTCGGCGAGGCTCGGCTCGCGCCAAAGCGGCGGGCCGCGCGCGTCGTCGGCGCGTGCGGGCCACAGCCGGCGCGCCAGGGCGAAGGGGGCGGCCGCCCAGCGCAGCCAGCCGGCACCGTGGCGGCGCTCGCCCCGGGCTTGCTGCCGCCGCCGCCGCATCGGCTCGACATTGGACCAGTCGTCGACCGGGAAGCCCGCGACGTAGAGCAGCAGCGTGGCCGCCACCGCCGCCGCCGCCGCCGCCAGCAGCCACGGCGGTGCCGCGCCGGCGCCGGCGGCCTTGCCCCAGCCGAGCTGGCCGACGAGGCCGCCCAGCCCCTCTTTTTTCAGCGGCCAAAAGGCGGGCGTCGGGACCACCGCGAGCGCCAACGCCGCGAACGCCGCCATCGGCGGGGCGAGCAGCACGCGCAGCCAGAACCAGGCGAGGCCGCGGCCCAGCAGCAGCCGCACCGACCAGATGAGCAGGATGAACGGCACCAGCGCGGCGGCCATGCCGAAGATGCGGAACAGCCAATCGACGATCCAGGCGCCATCCTTGCCGAGGATGTTGCGCGGCACCGCATCGACGGCCATGTTCGCGCTCGGGTCGGCGCTGTTGTAGCTCACCATGGCGAGCGCGAGCAGGACGGTGGCGACCAGCAGCGCCAGCCCCATCGCCTCGAACAGGTGGCGGAAGCGCGATGCTTTCGCCGCCTCGCCGGCGCGGCCGCGGTGGAGCGTGCTCCTGTCGCTCATGCCGCGCTCTCCGTCACAGCACGCTCAGCATGCGCTGCATGCCGGCGGCGACGGTGGCGTCGTCGTGCACGAGCGCCACGCGGATATAGCGCTTGCCCGGGTTCTCGCCGCCGGTCGGGCGCGCGACATAGGCGCCGGGCAGCGTGCGCACGCCCGCCTCGCGCCACAGCGCCTTCGCCGCCTGCTCGCCATCGCCGACATCGAGCCACAGGAAGAACCCGCCGGGCGGGCGGTAGAAGCCGAAGCGCCGGCCGAGCGCCTGCTCGGCGACGGCGAATTTGCGGCGATAGAGCGCCCGGTTCGGCTCGACATGCGTCTCGTCCTGCCATAGCGCGGTGGCGGCGTGCTGCAGCGGCAGCGGCACCTGCGCGCCGCCATAGCCGCGCAGATGCCGGAAGCGGGCGATGAGGTCGGGATCGCCGGCGACGAAGCCGCAGCGCAAGCCGGCGGCGTTCGAGCGCTTGGAGAGGGAGTGGAACACCAGCACGTTGTCGAGGGCGCCGCCCAGACGGGCGCAGGCCTCGAGCGCGCCCGGCGGCGGCGCGCGGTCGTAGATCTCACCGTAGCACTCGTCGACCGCGAGCACGAAATCATGGGCGCGGGCGAGCGCGATCGCTTTCTCGAGATAGGCCAGATCGGCGATGGCGCCTTGCGGGTTGGCCGGGCTGCACAGATAGAGCAGCGCGCAGCGCTCGAGCTGTTGCGGCGCGAGCGCATCGAGGTCGGGCAGAAAGCCGGTGGCCGCCGTCGCGTCGAGCGGCACGATTTCGGCGCCGGCCATTACCGCGCCGCCGAGATAGACGAGATAATAAGGGTTGGGCAGCAGCACGATCGGCGTCTGGCCGGCCTTCGTCTCGGGCACCGCGAGGCTCGCCGCCATGTAAAGGCCTTCCTTGGTGCCGGCAAGCGCCAGCACGTGGCGCTCGCCGGTGACCATGCCCGCCGGCAGATGGTAGCGGCGGGCAAGCCAGCCGGCGCAGGCGGCACGGTATTCAGGCGTGCCCGACATCGGCGGGTAGCGGTTCCACAGATGCGCGCCGTCGGCGACGATGCGCGCCAGCAGAGCCGGCGGCGGATGCTGCGGCTCGCCGACAGACATGAGGATCGGCGGCTCGTTCGAGCGTGGGGTCATGCCGGCGAGCAGCTCGCCCAGCCGGGTGAAGGGATTGTCGGCGAGCCGGGCAAGCCTGGCATTGGCGGGCAATGACGAATCCTCGATCGAGCGGGCAAAGGCGGGCGCCGGTGCGCCCCGACGGCACAAAGCGGCAACATCATACGCGCCGCACGCAACCCCGCCAAGGGAGCGACGGAGGGACGCAGCATGTTGTGGCAAAAATGAGGCGCAGCCGACTAGGGATGGAGCGATCGTCCCCCTTCCCGAAGCAGCCAGGTCTCCACAACGCGCTGCACCCCCCGCAAGTCTAAAAGGTCTGAAGAAACCGCGCGGCATTTTCACCTCTCCGGAGAAAAGACGCCCAGAGTAAGACGCAAGGAAAACTGCGCTGGGCAGCAGCACCGTGAAGCGCGCTTTTGCGCCATGCAGAGAAATTGCCTAAATGTCGGATCGATATTTCTGGCTATTTGTTGGCCTGACGCTACTATTTCGCCGTCATTTGCTTTGCAGGAGGCAACCCATGCGGTTTCTTGGCAAAATTCTTCGCGACGAGGATGGCGCGACGGCGATCGAGTACGGTCTGATCGCGGCGCTCATCTCGGTGGTCATCATCGCGGCGGTGACGCTGGTGGGCTCGAACCTCAGCGGCGTCTTCAACAGCATCGCCACGGCGCTGTCGACCGCGTCGTAACTGAACCAGGCCGGCGGCCGATCATCGGTCGCCTTGGGTCAGGTCGGAAATGGGGCGCTCCCGGCAAGGGGGGAGCGCCTCTTCTGCTTTGGCAGGAAATGCCGCCCCGAGCAAAAAAAGGGGGTGCCGCTAGGCACCCCCAGGTCTCACCTACGGGAGGAAATGCCCGTTACTGGACCGTCTCGCCGTGCAGCGACAGATCCAACCCCTCGCGCTCGATCTCGACATCGACGCGCAGGCCGATCACCACATCGACCACCTTGAGGATGACGAGGCTCACGACCGCGTCATAGACGGCGACGATGCCGACGCCGATCAGCTGGTTGATCACCTGGCCGGCATTGCCCTCGATGAGGCCGGACGTGCCGCCATACTCGCTGATGGCGAAGACGCCGGTGAGGATGGCCCCGGCCGCGCCGCCGACGGCATGCACGCCGAAAGCGTCGAGCGCGTCGTCATAGCCGAACAGGTTCTTGAGCCATACCGCGCCGATGTAGCAGGCGAAGCCGGCGCCGACGCCGATCGCCATCGAGCCGACCGGGCCGACAAAGCCCGAAGCCGGGGTGATGGCGACGAGGCCCGCGACCGCGCCGGTGCAGATGCCGACCACGGTCGGCTTGCTGCGATGCGCCCACTCGATGAACATCCAGGTGAGGCCTGCCACGGCGGTGGCGATCTGCGTCACCGTCATGGCCATGCCGGCCTGCATGCCTGCCGTCACCGCCGAGCCGGCGTTGAAGCCGAACCAGCCGACCCACAGCAGCGAGGCGCCGATGAAGGTCAGCACGACGTTGTGCGCCGGGCCGCTGTCCTTGCGCTTGCCGAGCATCAGCGCGCACATCAGGCCGGCGACGCCCGAATTGACGTGCACGACGGTGCCGCCGGCGAAGTCCAGCACCTTGACCCAGGCGTCGCCGTTGCCGCTGTTGAGGAAGCCGTCGGGTCCCCACACCCAATGCGCGATCGGCGCATAGACGAAGGTCGCCCACAGGCCGATGAACCACAGCATCGCCGAGAACTTCATGCGCTCCGCGAAGGCGCCGGCGATCAGCGCCGGGGTGATGATCGCGAAGGTCATCTGGAAGCACATATAGACCGTCTCGGGGATGGTCGGCGCCAGCGGATTGGGATTGCCGATGCCTTTCGAGATGTCGCTCAGGATACCCTGCAGGAAAGCGCGGTCGAGGCCGCCGATGAACGGCATGCCCGCACGGAACGCTGTGCTGTAGTTGAGGATGGCCCACAGCACGGTGACGAGGCAGGTGATGGCGAAGCTCGTCATCACGGTGTCGCCGACGTTCTTCTTGCGCACCATGCCGCCATAGAAAAGGCCGAGGCCCGGCACCGTCATCATCAGCACCAGCGCCATCGAGGTGAGCATCCAGGCGGTGTCGCCGGAGTTGACCGTGCATTTCTCGAGCACGGCCTTCTTCGGGTCCGGATCGCCGGCGCAGGCGGCAGGCGCCGCGTCGGCGGCGGGCGCCGCCGCGGGTGCCGGTGCCGTCGCCTGCTGCGCTTGGGCGAAGTTGAGCGAAATCAGAACGACAAGCGCCGCCAGCGGCAAGAGCCGCCCGGCGAGCGCAAAAAATGAGCGAAGAGTCATGAGCTTCAAACCTCCCGTGAGGACCGTGCGCTGACGGTCGGAACGCCCCCCGATCGGGCGCCACCGGGGTTGAAATCAAGAATCATGCCAGCGCGGGAACCATGGGCGGTGGCCCGCCCTGGCGCTGCTCCGTTCGGCAGGAACGCACAGGGCCGCCCAAATTGGGCGGCCCTGTGGTGGGGTTTTGTAAAGCCTTCGGTTCCGTCGCCAGCCTGGTGGCATACCAGATAGGCCATTCTCGCCATCATCTTTCGCCTAATTTTTGGGCAACAGCCCCGATACTGGCCACTCGGTGGGCAGGCGGGGACCCCTGCCCTAGCTCTGCGCCGGCGGCGGCTGGGGCGCCTCGGGCCGGCGGTGCTCGGCCAGGAACTGGTCGAACTCGGCCTTGTCCTTGGCGAAGCGCAAGCGGTCGAGGAAGCTCAGGAAATCGCGCTGCTCCTCCTCGAGCCGGCGCAGGGTGTCGGCGCGGTACTCGTCGAAGGCGCGGTTGCCGCTCGTCGCTTCGCGCCGTTCGCCGCCGAGCCACCCTCCCGCCGCCTCGCGGACGCCCTCATTGTGCCAGCGGCCATGGCCGCGATGCTTCCAGCAACCCATCCGTCCGCTCCATATGAGAAAGGCCAGGACCGCAAGGCCCACCGGCCAGAAGAAGATAAAGCCCAGGATCATCAAGGTGATCCAGGCGGGCTTGCCGATCTCGTCCAATCGCGCCGCGATACCCAATTCCTCCTCCTCGATGTAAATGTTATTTACATTCACATAAATGGGCCGGGCCGGTGCCGGCTGTCAAGCCCGGCCGCAAAAAATCGTCATGGTGTCGGCGGCGGCGCCTCGCGCCAGATGCCGAGGCCGCGCAGATAGACCAGAACGCCGGCCTCGAGCAGATCCTCGGCCGACATCGGCAGCTTGCGGCGCGCCGCATCGCCGCGGGCGAACAGCGAGGCGACACCGTGCGACAGCGACCAGACGTGCAGCCCCATCATCAGCCCCGGCGGCCGCTGCGCCGCCGGGAGCCGCGCCGCCAGCGTCTCGGCGGAACGCCGCAGCACGGCGAAGGCGCGCTCGCCCGCCTCGACCAGGTCGGGATAGGCATGGAGCGGCAGGCCGGCCTCGAACATGGCGGAGTAATAGGCGGGCTCGCTGCGGGCGAAGGCGAGATAGGCCTTGCCGACGCGCGTGAAGGCGGTGAAGGGGTCGGGCAGGCCGTTGTTCCAGGCCTGGTCGAGCTCGGCTTCGAAGCGGACGAAGCCGCGCCGTGCCACGTCGGCGATGAGCTCGTCGCGATCGCGGAAATGGCGGTAGGGCGCGGCCGGGCTGACCCCGGCCGAGCGCGCCGCCTCGGCCACGGTGAAGCCGACCGGCCCCTTTTCGGCGATCAGCTCGAGCGCTGCCTGGACCAGCGCCTCGCGCAGATCGCCGTGATGATAGCCGCGGCGCCGATGTCCCATGCCTGCTCCGATGTGAAGCCCTCTTACATGATAGCCGCTCCGACGGCAGCGACCAACTCGTCGATCCCCTCTCCCCTCGGGCAGAGGGAAGAAGCGAGTAGCCAGCGCCGCGGACGAGCGGCTACGCTCCGGCGCTGATTGCAGGGGGCGCAAGCACATGGGGTCGTTCTGGTCGTTGCTCAACGAGCGCGCCCTCTCGGTCGCGGTGGCGCAGGGCGCCTTCAGCTTCGAGATCTCCTGGTTCGGCATCCTGCTCATCGTCGGCGCGATGCTGCTGTGGCGCTATCTCCGCCGACGCTAGGAGCGTCGCTGGACAAGGCCGTGGCCGCGCCCCATCCTCGCGCCATGGCTGAGGCGCCGCTGGAGACACGGGTCGAGCTGATCGTCGTCGGCGGCGGGCTGGTCGGGCTCACTCTCGCCATCGCCTGCGCCGAGGCGGGCATCGAGGTCGCAATCATCGACCGCGAGGATCCGGCGGCCATGCTCGCCGAGCCGTTCGACGGCCGCACCACGGCGATCGCGCATGGCTCGCAGCAGGTGCTGGCGGGCATCGGGCTGTGGCCGCTGGTGGCGGACGCGGCCGAGCCGATCCTCGAGATCCGCGTCGCCGATGGCGGCTCGCCACTGTTCCTGCATTACGACCACCACGCTGTCGGCGACCATCCGCTCGGCTACATCGTCGAGAACCGCGTGCTGCGCCGCGCGCTGATGACGCGCGCCGCGCAGCTCGCGACTCTCCGGCATCTGGCGCCGCTCGCGGTCGAGCGCGTCGAGCGCGAGGCCTCGGGCGCCACGGCCTATCTCGCCGATGGAAGCCGCCTGCGCGGCGAACTGGTGGCGGCGTGCGACGGGCGCGGCTCGCCGCTGCGCCGCGCCGCCGGCATCAAGACGGTGGAGTGGAGCTACCCGCAGACCAGCATCGTCTGCACCGTGCAACACGAGATGCCGCATCGCGGCGTCGCGGTGGAGCATTTCCTGCCGGCCGGCCCGTTCGCCATCCTGCCGATGACCGGCAACCGCTCGTCGATCGTGTGGACGGAGCGCGCCGATCTGGCGCCGCGCCTGCTGGCGCTCGACGCGGCGTCCTTCGCCGTCGAGCTGGGACGCCGCTTCGGCGATTTTCTCGGCGCGCTCGAGGTGGTGGGCCCGCGCTTTTCCTATGCGCTGTCGCTGCTGCATGCCGAGCGCTACGCGGCGCCGCGCCTCGCGCTGGTCGGCGACGCCGCGCATGTCATCCATCCCATCGCCGGGCAAGGCCTCAACCTCGGCATCCGCGACGTCGCCGCGCTGGCCGAGCTCGTCGTCGATTCGCGCCGGCTCGGGCTCGACATCGCCGATGCGGGCGCGCTCGCGCGCTACGAGCGCTGGCGCCGCTTCGACAATCTCATGCTCGCCGCCGTCACCGACGCTCTCAACCGGCTTTTCTCCAACAGCGTGCCGCCGGTGAAGCTGGCGCGCGATGTCGGCCTCGCTGTGGTCGATCGCCTGCCGCCGCTCAAGCGCTTCCTGATGCGCCACGCCATGGGCGTCGTCGGCGAGCTGCCGCGGCTGGTGCGCGGCGAGCGCCTGTGAACCGCGGTGGACGCGCCTCTTCACGTTTCATTAGCTTAGTTTTGTCACCTATGCCGGCCAGGGCCGACGCGCGCCGAGGATGTTGGGGGACTTGCCACATCGCGCGCGTCCGCGCGGCGCGATGCGGTCTTGTCGCGCGTCGGCCCGAACACGGCGGCGGGAGTCGACTTCGTTGGGGCGATCGGCGCGGCGGACGATGAGCCAGCAGGGACGGCGATGGCTCGCCCTTGCGCTCGTCGCCGCTGCCCTCGCGCCGCGCCTGGCCCGCGCCGCGGACGGCGACGGCAGGATCGAGCTGGGCGGCGTCGAGCGCCGCTACTCGGTGCATGTGCCGGCCAGCGCCGGCGCGGCGCCGCCGGCGCTGGTCATCGTGCTGCATGGCGGCGGCGGCTATGGCCGCGGCGCGGCGAAGCAGACGGGCTTCAGCGCCGAGGCCGACCGTCAGGGCTTCATCGCCGCCTACCCGGACGGCAGCGACCGCGCCCGGCCGCTGGTGAACCTCGCCGGCAAGCCGGGCTTCCTCACCTGGAACGCCGGCGCGTGCTGCGGCTATGCCGCGGCGCATGGCATCGACGACGTCGCGTTCCTGCGCGCCGTCATCGCGCAGATCGCGCGCGATCATCCGATCGACCGCCGCCGCATCTATGCCACGGGCCTGTCGAATGGCGGCATGATGGCCTATCGGCTGGCCTGCGAGGCGAGCGACCTCATCGCCGCGGTCGGCATCGTCGCCGGCTCGGTGGTGATCAAAGGCTGCGCGCCGGCGCAGCCGGTGGCGGTCATGCACATCCACGGCAGCGCCGACGAGAACGTGCCGCTCGCCGGCGGCATCGGCCGCAAGTCGCTGGCGCATCAGCTCTACCCGCCGGTCGCCGACTCGATCGCGCTGTGGGTGCGCGCCGATGGCTGCGCCGCCGCGCCGCTGCAGGAGCGGCCGGCGCCCGGGGTCAGCGAATCAAGCTATTCCGGCTGCGCCGCGGGCACCGCCGTGGTCTTCGACCTGATCGAGGGCGGCGGCCATTCCTGGCCGGGCGGCGAGCGCATGGCCAAATTCCTCGATCCGCCGGCGACCGCGATGGCGGCGACGCCGGCGCTGTGGCGCTTCTTCGCGGCGCATCCGAAGCCGTGAGCGGCTAATCGCGGCCGCCCATCGCCTTTGCCTTCCACAAATCCCAGGCGCGGCCGACCAGCGCGGCGTTGGTCGCCATGGAAGCCGCCGATTCCCGGTCGGTGAGGAAGGTGACTTCGCCGAGGCGCAGCGCTTCCGACTCGAGCTTCGCGTTGACCTCGGCGTAGATGGCGCGGAACACCACCTGGCGCACGGAGTCGCCGACCACGACATCGCCGTGGCCGCGCATCAGCAGCACCGCGGAATTGCCGAGCTTCTGGGCCAGCGCCGCGCCCAGCGCCGGGTTGCGCACGAGCATGTCGGTGCCGTCGCCGCCGGCCTCGCGGATCTCGAAGATGGGCACGCCGGCGCCCAGGAACGAGCTCATGTGATAGATCGGCTTGAGCGGCACGCCGGTGACGCCGAAGGGAATGACCGCCGGCGAATGGCTGTGCACGATCGCCTTGACCTCGGGATGCGCCTTGTAGACCTCGCTGTGGATGAAACGCTCGAGATAGAGCGCGCGGCCCTGCGCGTCGACGGCGTTGCCGGAAAGGTCGAATTCGAGGATGTCCTCGGCTTTGACCAGCCCCGGCGCCATGCTGCGCGCCAGCAGGAAGCGGTTGGCGTCCTTGTCGCTGCGCGCGCTGACATGGCCGAAGCCGTCGACCACGCCCTGGTCGTAGAGGATGTGGTTGGCCGCGACGACATCCTCGACCAGGGCACGATCGGGCGTAGCGGATTGGGCGAAAACCGGCGCGGCGAGCAGCAGCGCCGCGGCAAGCGGACCCGGCAATAGACGCATCACGACGCGCTCCTCCCCGATTGGCCGGCCCTCAAGGACACTCGGGCGGCATTGCCACCCGCGCACGCCCGCTTATACATCGGCGCGGTCCAAGATGCCTAGTCACGGCCGGCCGGTTCCGGCTTTGCTGGCGCTGGCGCAAATCCCCGGCTAAGCTCGGCGGCAACGGGCCCGGGAGGTCCGGCCAAATCGGGAGGAGTGGGCTATGCACGAAGATTGCTGCGGCAAGCATGCGGTGCCGCGCCGCCAGGTCCTGCAGGGCGGGCTGGCCGCCGCCGCGGTCGGTGCAGTGGGGGCGGCGGGCAGCGCCGCGGTCGCGCCGCGCGCCGCCACGGCCGCGCCCGCCGGCGGGGCGCGCGCGATCGACATCCACGCGCATTATTACCCGCAGGCCTATCTCGACGTGCTCGGCGAGGAGGGCAAGCAATACAATTTCGACTACCGCGCGGCGCCGGACGGCTTTTTCATCGGGCCGCAGCGCTACGAGACGAAATTCACCGACTTGACGCTGCGCCTCGCCGACATGGATGCGCGCGGCGTGCAGATGCATGCGCTGTCGCTCACCGCGCCCATGCTCTATTTCGCCGAGCCCGCGGTGTCGCAACGACTGGCGGTGGCATGGAACGACGGCGCGAGCGCCGCGCACCAGGCGCATCCCGACCGCTTCGTCGGGCTGGCGACGCTGCCGATGGGCGATCCCGATCGCGCCGTCGACGAGCTCAACCGCGCCAGCCAGCTTCCGGGCATCCGCGGCGTCTATCTCGGCACCAACATCCAGGACCGCGATCTCGACGACCCGATGTTCCGGCCGGTCTTCGCGCGCATCGAGGCGCTGGCGCTGCCGGTGTTCCTGCACCCGCTCAAGACCGTCGGCGGCGAGCGCCTGGGCGTCAAGCCCTACTACCTCAACAACCTCATCGGCAACCCGCTCGACACGGCGATCGCCTGCGCGCATCTCATCTTCGGCGGCGTGCTCGACCGCTACCCCAAGCTCGATGTGTGCCTGCCGCATTCGGGCGGCGTGATGCCGATCCTGATGGGCCGCTGGGACCACGGCACCAAGGTGCGCCCCGAGCTCAAACACATGCCGCGCCCGCCGAGCGAGTATCTGCGCCGCTTCACCTACGACACGGTGAGCCACTCGAAGCCGATCATGCAGTTCGTCATCTCGCAGGTCGGCATCGAGCGCATCGTGCTCGGCAGCGATTACTGCTTCGACATGGGCGACGAGCGCCCGGTCGAGGTGGTGGAAGCGCTGGGCCTCGACAGCGAGCAGCGCGAGCTGGTGCTGCGCGACAACGCGGCGAAGCTGCTGAAGGTGAAGGTCTGATCCTTCGACTCGCGCGCCGCGCGCGGGGCTCAGGATGAGGAAAAATGAGAGTGGCATCGCCAATGGCGATGCAGAATTCCCCTCATCCTGAGCTGGCGCGCGTGGCGCGCCTGTCGAAGGACGCACGGATGATCATGCAGCGAAGATGGGCGCCGACGTCTACATCCTGCTCTGCCGCGACGGATCCTACTATGTCGGGACGACGCGCGACTCGCTGGAGCGGCGCGTTGCCGAGCACAACGAGGGCAGCTTTGGCGGCTATACGTCGCCTCGCCGCCCGGTGCAGCTCGTCTTCCACGAGGAATTCGACCGCGTCACCGATGCCATCGCGGCCGAGCGTCAGCTCAAAGGCTGGCGGCGTGCGAAGAAAGAAGCGTTGATTCGCGGCGACTATGAAGCCTTGCGGGAGCTCGCGTGGGGTTGGACGAAGGAAAAGACGTGAGCATCGTGCGTCCTTCGACTCGCGCGCTGCGCGCGCGGCTCAGGATGAGGAAAAACGAGAATGGCATCATCGCTGTTGATGCAGAGAAGAAAGCCCTCATCCTGAGCGGCCGCCGCAGGCGGCCAGTCGAAGGACGCACGGACAGCCTTGCAGCTCTCGCGAATCTCAGCCGCGCTTGGGCTCGCGCGCCAGGCCAGCTTTCGCGAGCGCGCCGAGGTAATCGGCCCAGCGCCGCTCCTGCTCCTCGCCGAGCTGATAGAGGTAGCGCCAGGAATAGATGCCGGTGTCGTGCAGGTCGTCGAAGGTGATGCGCACGGCGTAATTGCCGACCGCCTCGACGCCGATCATGCCGACGCGCGCGCGGCCGTGCACCAGCTGCTTCTGCCCGGGGCCGTGCCCCTGCACTTCGGCGGACGGGCTCTCGACGCGGAGATATTCGGCGGGCAGGCGAAAGCGCTTGCCGTCGTCGAAGGCGATCTCGAGCACCTTCTCGGCCTGCTTCAGCCGCAGCTCGGTCGGCCAGTGCTCGGTGCCCGCTTCGCTCACGGCGCGGGCTTCGCCTGGTACTTCGCCTTCTCGGCGTCGTCGAGCGCGCGCGCCTCGTCGACCAGCATGATCGGGATGCCGTCGCGGATGGGATAGGCCAAGCCCGCCTCGACGCTCACCAGCTCCTGCGCCGCGCGGTCATAGCGCAAACTCGCCTTGGTCAGCGGGCAGACGAGGATCTCCAGCAGGCGCGGATCGACGTCGGCGGGGTTGTCGGCCATGGCGGATGCTCCTTGTTGCTCAGTGCCGCACGCTTTCTTCCGGCGCGTCGCCGCCCAGCGCCGCCATTTCCATGAGCGCGGTCAGGAGGCGTGCGCGCTCCGCGCCGTCCTTCGCCTCGAGCAGCGCCTGCTTCTCGCCGGGCGCGAACGGGCAGGCCATGGCGAGCGTGGTGACCAGCCGCTCGTCGGCGCTCGCTTCGATCGCCTTCCAGTCCGCGCTGATGCCGTGGCGCTGGAAGAACGGCTTGATCGCCGCCAGCAGCCGGCTGCGCTCGGCCGCGGCGAGCGACCGGCCGTCCTCGGCGAGATCGCCGCGATAGGGCGCCCAGTCGGGCACGATTCGGCGATAGAGCCGCTCGCGCGGCAGCTCCTCGGCGATGTCGAAGCGCGCGACGCCGGCGAGCGTGACGAGATAGCGCCCGTCATCGGTCTCGCTCCACGCGGTCATGCGGCCGGCGCAGCCGCGGCGATAGACCGCCGGCTCGCCGGCATCGCCTTGTCCGTCCTGCGGCTGCACCATGCCGATCAGGCCCGCGGCGGCGAGCGCATCGCGCGTCATGGCAAGGTAGCGCGGCTCGAAGATGTTGAGCGGGAGCCGGCCGCCCGGCAACAGCAGCACGCCCGTGAGCGGAAAGATCGGCAGCGTCGCCGGCAACTGCGCGAAGCTCGGCTCGAAGGGCGAGCGGCTCATGCGAAGAGAATCGACGACAGGCGCTTGCGCGCCGACACGGTCAGCGGATCGGTCGGCCCCAGCGCCTCGAAGAATTTCAGGAGCTGCTTGCGCGCCGCCTGCTCGTTCCATTCGCGGTCGCGCCTGACGAGCTCGAGCAGCGCGTCGATCGCCTGCTCGCGCTCGCCCGAGCCGAACAGCGCCGCGGCGAGCTCGAGCCGCGCCTGATGATCCTTGGGGTCGCGCGCGATGCGCTCGCGCAGCTCGCCCAAAGCGCCCTTGGCCTTCTCGCCGGATTCGGCGAGCTCCAGCGCCGTGCGCGCCGCGGCGATCTCGGCATGCCCTGCGGCTTCCGGCGGCGCGCGGTCGAGCGTCTGGCGCGCCTTGGCGAAGTCCTTGCGCGCGATCGCCGCGCGCGCCAGCCCGGCCAGCGCGTCGACATTGCCGGGCTCGTGCTCCAGCACCTGGCCGAAGATGTTGGCGGCGCGCGGCATGTCGCCGGCGGCGAGGGCCTCCTTGGCCAGCGCCACCGCCTCCTCGATGGGCGAGGGGCCGGCGGGTGCGCCGGCGCCGCTCGCCAGCCGGCTCACGAACTGCTTCACCTGGCTCTCCGGCAGCGCGCCGACGAAGCCGTCGACCGGGCGGCCGTCCTTGAAGGCGTAGACCGCCGGGATCGACTGGATGCGCATCTGCTGGGCGATCTCGGGGTTCTGGTCGATGTCGATCTTGACCAGCCGCACCTTGCCGCGCGAGTCGCGCACGGCCTTCTCCAGCGCCGGCCCGAGCTGCTTGCAGGGCCCGCACCACGGCGCCCAGAAATCGACCACCACCGCCGCATCGTGCGAGGCGTCGACCACGTCGGCCATGAAGCTGGCGGTCGAGCCGTTTTTGATCACATCGGCGCCGTTTGCCGCGGCCGCGGCGCCGCCAAGAATCGGTTCCATCTGCGCAATTCCCCTGGTTTTCCCCCTAAGATGGCGGCCCGACCCGCCGCTGACAAGCATCCCTAGGGCGCCGCCGCGCGGTCGATGTCCCCGAGCGCGACGATGCGGGGCCGGTGCCCGCAGGCGGCGATGAAGCGCAGCAGATCCGCCGGCGCGACCGCTGATGTCGCGGTGTTGACCAGCGGGTGGTAATTGAGCGGGGCATGCTCGAGCATGTCGGCGTCGAGCACCACGGCGACGCGCCGCTCGCGGTCGTTGACGAGCGCGAAAGGCGTGACGCTGCCGGGCGTCACGCCGAGCACGCTCTGCAACAGCTCGGGGCTGCCGAAGGAGAAGCGCGGCGCGCCGAGCCGGGCGGAGAGCGCGTTGAGGTCGAGGCGGCGGTGCTCGAGCACGACCACCAGCCACAACCCGCCCTTGCGGTCCTTGAGGAACAGGCTCTTGCAATGGCCGCCCGGCAGCGTGCCGCGCAGCATCACCGATTGGGCGACGGTGTGCAGCGGCGGATGGTGGTGGGTGACGTGGCGGATGCCGAGCGCGTCGAGGCGGGCGAAGAGCTCGTCCGGCGTCAAGGCCATGCGCGTCGCGCTCAGCGGCGCTCGGGCGGCGGCTGCAGTGGCCCGGCGGTCCAGCGGAAGCCGGTGAGGATGTTGTCCTCGAAGCGGCATTCGACGGCGACGTCGCGGGCCAGCACGTCGCCCTCCGCCACGTTCCGGCGCACGCCGCTGACCGTCGCGACCATCGAGCCGACGCTGGCGCCGGCCGGGTCCGGCGCCGCTGCCGCCTTGGTCACCTTGATCCGGCCGCCGGGAAACGCGTCCTGCATCAGCTCGCCGCAGCGGTCCGACAGGCTCGCCTCGCGCAGCCCGCAGCCGGCAAGGACAGAAGCGACGAGGCCGAGCAGCATGCCCGTCCCGCCCGCGCGGTATCGCGCGACCCCTGCTGCCGTTCGGACCATCAAGCGCACCGCCATTTCTTGCCCCTCTCCCGCCTGCGGGCACAACCCGGCCGACCGCTTTGCGGTCGGCCCCGCGAGGGTTCGATCGCAGAGCGATCGAACGGGTTGTGGGAGGGACCCGTCGCCCCAGCGACGGGAGAGTGAGGGGAACCCGCCCACGCGCGCAAAAGCCTGCACCAGCGGCGACCGCGCCCGCGCTTGCAAACGCGGCGCGGCTTTGTATGATGCGCGCCTTGCCGCGGCAAGCCTGTTGTTGCCGCGGCATCGGGGCGCGGGCGTAGCTCAGGGGTAGAGCACAACCTTGCCAAGGTTGGGGTCGAGGGTTCGAATCCCTTCGCCCGCTCCAAAAATGCCAGCCATATCAGTAGCTTATGAGACGGTCGCCGAAAGGTCGCGGCCGTCTAAGTTTCGGGGGGAAGCGCCGGGGAAACAGCGGGAGAGTTTTCTGGCTGGACGTGGAAGATTCGGGCCTAATGAGTCACCTGCGGAGCCGTGTATAGCGGATTTTGATTCCGCCATTCCCAGGGTCGAATCCTGGCGCCCCAGCCAACCAGTCTCGGCTTTCTTGGTTTTCCTCGTGCCGGTCACAAGATCGCTCGAGACGTAGTAGCGGTAGCGCTGTCCCTGCTTGATCGCATGGGTCGGCGTCAGCCTGCCGCCTGCCTCGTCGAAGAGCTTGCCCATGAGGGGACTCGGAGCGACCTTGGCGGGGGGTCGGCGGCGGCCTGGGCCCTGGTCCGCCAACTGCTCTTGGATTGCTTCCCATAGCTCTTTTTCTAGGATCGCGTCATGCTGGCCCGGGTATCGGGTCCCTCTGTGGGTCTGCGCGATCGTCAGGGCGCGCGAATAGCGAGGTCCCTATGAGTCGGCTCATCATTGCTGCCGTTTCGCTTGCGGCCTTGGGCTTGGTTTCAGGCGCGCCGGTCGCCCGCGCCGACGATGCCGGCGAAGCGGTATTCAAGAAAAACTGCTTCATCTGCCACACAGTCGAAGCAGGCAAGAACAAGGTCGGCCCGAGCCTCAACGGGATCGTGGGACGGAAGGCTGGAACTGTTCCCGGGTTCAGCTACACCAGCGCCAACAAGAATTCCGGCGTCACCTGGGACGAGGCGATGCTCGACACCTACATCACCGATCCCCGGAAATTCATCCCCGGCACCAAGATGACGTTCGCGGGCTTGAAGGACGCCGACGACCGCAAGGCACTGATCGCCTTTCTCAAGAACCAGCATCCGTAGGCGTCGCGCCGCCTCGCGCTGTTGACACGTCCTCGATTGTTCGCCGCCGATTGACAACTAGGCTGGCAGTGGATGACAATGATAAGCTGTGGGCCGCGGCTCGCTGAGACTAGCGGGCGCAAGGTGTGGTCCGTGTCACCTTTGGCGTAGCGACCGCTCGGACGAGCGGCGCAGGGGGTACGGCCATGGCGAGTGTGAAGTCAGCCATCGATGCAGACGTGAGCGCCGCTCACCCAGCATATCCTAAGCCTTTAGGAGCAACGATGAGTTAGGGATGGTTGTAGCGCTCATACTAGTTTTAGTAGCGATCGGCTCAGTGTTGTTTCATTTTCTGAGCCCGTGGTGGTTTACGCCGATTGCCTCAAACTGGCGTTACATCGATGACACGATCATCATCACGTTCTGGATCACCGGGGTCGTTTTCACTGCGATCGTTTTGTTCATGGCCTATTGCGTGCTCCGCTTCCGTCACCAGGAGGGAAGACGGGCGGCGTACGAGCCGGAAAACAAGAAGCTGGAATGGTGGCTCGCCATAGGTACCGCAGCGGGCGTCGCGGCCATGCTGACTCCGGGCTTGTTTGTATGGAACCAATTCGTCACGGTCCCAAAAGGGGCGTCCGAGGTAGAGGTCGTGGGTCAGCAGTGGCTGTGGACCTTCCGCCTCCCGGGGCAGGACGGCCGGCTGGGCACGTCCGATACCCGGAACGTCAGTTCTGACAACCCTTTGGGTTTGAATAGGAGCGATCCCAACGGGCAAGACGACGTCGTGATCGAAGGCGGCGAGTTGCACCTGCCGCTCGGGAAGCCGGTCAAGGTATTGCTTCGCTCCATAGACGTCGTGCACGACTTTTATGTGCCCGAGTTCCGGGCCAAGATGGATCTGATGCCAGGCCTGGTCACCTACTTCTGGTTCACCCCCACCAGAGCCGGGACATTCGAGATTCTCTGCGCTGGCTTCTGTGGCGTCGGGCACCCTCAGATGCGTGGCAGTGTCGTGGTTGAGACGGAGAGTGACTATCAGACGTGGCTGCAGAAGCAGCCGACGTTCGCGCAAAAAAAACTGGCTTCGAGTGAGGGGGAGGCGGCTTCGGAGCAGAGAGGATCTGCACGATGAGACTCAAATCGAGCCTGGTCACAAAGGAGCGAGGAGAGGATTCCGATGGTTGATGCCACACATGGCGCAGTCGAAGCTATCCCACTTGCCGAAGTCGAAGACGTAGAGCTTTACCATCCGAAGAGCTGGGTGACGAAGTACGTCTTTTGCCAGGACGCCAAAGTCATCGCCATCCAGTATTCAATCACGGCGATCGCGATCGGATTGGTGGCACTGGTGTTGTCGTGGTTGATGCGGCTGCAATTGGGGTTCCCGGGCAGATTCTCCTTTATCGCCGCAGGCGACTACTACCAATTTATCACGATGCACGGCATGATCATGGTGATCTACCTGCTCACCGCGCTGTTCTTGGGGGGCTTTGGCAACTACCTCATCCCGCTGATGGTGGGCGCCCGTGACATGGTTTTCCCCTATGTGAACATGCTGAGCTACTGGGTCTATCTACTCGCAGTGCTGGTACTGGTGGCGAGCTTCTTCATGCCCGGCGGGCCCACGGGCGCCGGCTGGACCCTATACCCGCCCCAGGCCATCCTCTCCGGCACTCCGGGGCGGGACTGGGGCATCGTCCTGATGCTTGCTTCTCTGATCCTATTCATCATCGGCTTCACCATGGGCGGGTTGAACTATGTGGTGACGGTATTGCAGGCGCGTACACGGGGGATGACGCTGATGCGCCTGCCCTTGACGGTTTGGGGCATTTTCACGGCCACCGTCATGGCGCTGCTGGCCTTCCCCGCCTTGTTCGTCGGCTGCGTCATGATGCTGTTTGACAGGCTCCTCGGGAGCAGCTTCTTCATGCCGGCCCTCGTCGAGATGGGGGAACAGCTGAAGTACAGCGGCGGCAGTCCGATATTGTGGCAGCATCTGTTCTGGTTCTTCGGCCATCCTGAGGTCTACATCGTCGCCGTACCGGCCTTCGGCATCGTCTCCGACCTGATCAGCACCCATGCGAGGAAGAACATCTTCGGCTATCGCATGATGGTGTGGGCGATCGTGGCAATCGGCGCCCTCAGCTTCGTAGTATGGGCGCACCATATGTACGTCAGCGGCATGAACCCGAATTTCGGATTCTTCTTCGCCACCACCACGCTCATCATTGCCATCCCAACTGCCATCAAGGTCTACAACTGGGTGCTGACTCTGTGGCGTGGTGACATCCACCTCACGGTCCCGATGCTGTTCGCGCTGGGGTTCATCGTCACGTTTGTGAACGGGGGGCTGACGGGCCTCTTCCTCGGCAATGTGGTCGTGGATGTTCCGCTGTCCGGTACCATGTTTGTCGTCGCCCATTTTCATATGGTGATGGGTGTGGCGCCACTTCTCGTCATTTTCGGGGGAATATACCATTGGTACCCGAAGGTCACCGGGCGAATGCTGAACGATGCGCTGGGCAAGTTTCACTTCTGGGTGACGTTCCTCGGGGCCTATGCGATTTACTTCCCCATGCACTACCTAGGTCTGATGGGCGTGCCGCGCCGGTATTACGAGCTGGGCGAGATGGCCTTCATCCCGCCATCGGCCGCGACGTTGAACATCTTCATCACTCTAGCGGCATTGATCGTGGGCTTCGCCCAGACGGTGTTTTTTTTCAATCTGATATGGAGCCTGTTCAAAGGCAAGCATGCCGGTAGCAATCCCTGGAAGGCCACCACGCTCGAGTGGCAAACACCCCAAACCCCGCCGGGGCATGGCAATTGGGGCAAGGAGCTACCGGTCGTATATCGCTGGGCTTACGATTACAGCGTACCAGGTGCCGAGCAGGATTTCCTGCCGCAAAACCAGCCCGCAGCCAAACGAGCCGCATAGGAAACTGCGCCGTGAGTATCACGATACTCTTCTTGGCCGTGATGGCGACCATCGTTGCATGGTGGTTATCGCGACAAAGGCTGATGGCCAAGCCCTGGTTGGAGGAGGGCGCAATCGGCGACTTCCCCGACACAGGCGCATCCTCCCTGCCTGCAGCAAAGATTGGATTGGGGGTGTTTCTTGCTGTCGTCGGGTCCCTGTTTGCGCTCTTGATCGGCGCCTACTCCATGCAAATGAACATGGCGGATTGGAGGCCACTGCCCGCGCCGAAGCTGCTGTGGCTCAACACGGGCGTGCTGATCTTGAGCAGTGTCGCGCTGCAATGGGCACAGGTTGCGGCGCACCGGGGACAGATGGACGGCGTGAGAGCCGGCCTGCTTGCAGGGGGCGCTTCCGCCCTTGCTTTCCTGGCCGGTCAGCTCTTGGTGTGGCAAGAGTTGACCGCCGCGGGTTATTTCTTGGCGACTAACCCAGCCTATGCCTTCTTTTACCTGATCACCGGGGTACACGGACTGCACTTGTTGGGCGGTCTGGTGGCCTTAGGCAGGACGACCGACAAGGTGTGGCGAGGTTTTGAGGTGGACCAGGTGCGCTTGAGCGTGGAACTGTGCACCTTGTACTGGCACTTTCTGCTCTTGGTCTGGCTGTTTTTTTTCAGTCTGCTCGCTTTCTCCCCTTGGGCTGGCTGGATTTATTCGGTCTGCTATGGCTTACCTAGATAGGACTATGAGCAGATGGCAAAATCTGCACTGACAAACACGGGAGAAGCCCTAACGCGGCCTGCAGGCTGGCAAGGCATCGCCGCCGACTGGTCCTCAGACCAGCGAGCGTTCAAGAATGTCTCCTGGGGCAAGGCCATGATGTGGATCTTCCTCCTGAGCGACACCTTTATCTTCAGCTGTTTTCTGCTCTCGTACATGACGGATCGAATGTCCACGACCGTGCCGTGGCCCAACCCCAGTGAAGTCTTCGCTTTGACGATCGGCGGAACAACAATCCCCCTCATCCTGATCGCCATCATGACCTTCATCTTGATCAGCAGTAGCGGGACGATGGCCATGGCCGTCAACTTCGGCTACCGCCGCGACCGCGTCAAAAGCGCGGCCTTGATGCTGGCGACCGCGGCATTTGGCGCCACATTCGTCGGAATGCAGGCCTTCGAGTGGACCAAGCTGATCATGGAAGGGGTCCGACCTTGGGGCAACCCCTGGGGCGCGGCCCAGTTCGGCTCGAGCTTTTTCATGATCACGGGATTCCACGGCACCCACGTGTCGATCGGCGTGATTTTCCTGATCATCATGGCGCGAAAGGTTTGGCGGGGAGATTTCGACCGCGAAAGGCGAGGCTTTTTCACCAGCAGGAAGGGGAACTACGAGATCGTCGAAATCATGGGTCTCTACTGGCACTTCGTCGATCTGGTCTGGGTGTTCATCTTTGCGCTTTTCTATCTTTGGTAAGGGCAAACATGGCACAGGCAATGCACGTGGAGGGGCAACAACACCCGATTAAGCTTTATCTCGTGGTCTGGGGATGGCTGTTTGTCCTGAGCACTTGCTCTTATCTCGTCGACTACTTCGGCCTCCAGGGATATCTCAGATGGTCTCTGATCCTCATGCTCATGATTTTGAAGGCAGGCTTGATTGTCGCGGTCTTCATGCACATGGCCTGGGAGCGGCTGGCCCTGATGTATGCCATTCTGGTCCCGCCGGTATTGGTGTTGGTGTTTGTGGGAACCATGACGTTCGAATCGGACTACACGCTCTTCACGCGAGTGAAATTTTTCGGGGCAGGGTCCTAGCACTTTGGGTGCAAACATGATTCTTACTACCGAACCGTACGTGCCGGTTCGACCGAATATGCCCAAGCGCGAGTAAACCCCTATACAGGAAGAGCAATCAGGATCGCATGATCCACGACGCAGACAGCACGCTGTCACCGGCGCTGCCTGGCTCAGTCGCACGACCCAGGAGCAGCGACAATCCCGAAGGACATGCGGAAGCTGGGAAGGCAAGTCGACACCGATGCTGCGCCAATCGGGACACGAGTCAGCGCGGCACTACCTTGCGATACAGGTGCCAGGTGGAGTGCCCGAGCACGGGCAGGACGATGGCGAGACCGACGAACAGGGGTATCGACCCGATCACCAGGCCGCCAGCGACGATCAGCCCCCACATGGCCATCGTGCCGGGGTTCGCGGCGACGGCGCGGACCGATGTCCTGACCGCCGTGGCGAGCCCCACGTCGCGGTCGAGCAGCAGCGGAAACGACACGACGCTGATCGCCAGCACCAGCACGGCGAAGAGAAAGCCGACGCCGACGCCGACGATGATCATCGCCCAGCCCATGCCCGTCGTGAACACGTCGCGGAGGAATGCGGAGATCGATGCCGGCGGCTCGGGGCCGAGCGTGACCGCGTAGATCCCCCACGCCGCGCCCAGCCAGATCGCGAAGATCGCCGTCAGCGCCAGGCCCAGCAGCAGGATCGCGGCGAAGGAGGGCGAGCGCGCCACGCCGAATGCGTCGGCCCAGGTGACGGCGATGCCCTGCTCGCGCCGCCGGCTCATCTCATAGAGCCCGACCGCCGCGAACGGGCCGATGAGCGCGAAGCCGGAGGCGAGCGGGAAAAGCAGCGGCAGCATGTCGTAGCCTGCCGCCAGCCGCGCCAGAACCAGGCCGATCACGGGATAGATGATGCAGAGGAGGACGACATCGTACCTGTAGGCGCCGAAATCGTCGAAGCCCCGGGCGAGGACATCGCGGAGATCGGTGACGGCGATGCGGCGGACTGCCGGCGGCGCGCGCCGGTCTTTCGCTGCGCCGCGCACGGCGCGACCCGCCGAGCCCACCGCCTGAGCGGTGAGCCTGATCTGATCGTAGGCCCATTCGATGGGGTTGCGGATTTGCATGGTCATTCCTCCCGAACCGCTGGTTCGAGGGGCCGCGAGCCACCTATGAGAGAGTACGGCCCGTGGTCACAAAAGAGCCGCGCCCCGACATAACGTAAAGCGTACTTCGATCGCCGGCCTACGTCCACTCACATCTCGGGCAACTGTAGTTAGAGTCTGACCCATTTTATTTTGAAGCGTATCCGGAGTTTGTAAGGCACTGCCAGCGTCGTCGCATCGCGCCGGTCGGTCTTGATGTGACCGCCTGGTCGCACTGGCGCAGGGCGGCTCGCCAGAGCTGGGCGGCCGATCGCTTTACGCCGCCTTCCCGCCCGTGCGGGCTTTCGGCAAATCGATGGGCAGCTCCGCGTTCATCTTCGCCAGCGCCGCATCGATGACCCACATGTGCGAGCTGTGGCGCAGATCGAGCAGCCGACGCACCGAGTTCTCAGGCATGCCGAGTTGCTTGGCGAGCTTCAGCTTGGACCAGCCGCGAGCGCGCATCGTCTCATAGACCGCCAGCTTGGCGGTGACGAGCGACGGCAGCACGGCGCGGTTGGGTCCGGAATGTCCGGCGCCTCGTCGTGGCAGCGGCTTGCCGGCCTTCATGTAGCCCTCGAGTGCCGCGACGACGCAATCGACCGTGTAAGCGCGGGCTTCTGCTTCGGTTTCGCCTTCGGTCAGCGCCTCCGGGATTCCGGGAAAGCGCACAAGCCACCAGCCGTTCTCCTGCCGCTCCAGCGTATATCGGTATCCGAACGCCATCATCCGTCCTCCAAGTCGTCTTTGCTCAGTCGCAGCTGGTCGAGCATGGCCTTGAGAAGGCCAGAGCCGATTTCCTTCTTCCGATCCTTCAACGTCGTGAATCGGCTGCCATAATACAGACGTCCATGGCTGCCTTTGCCGTGGCCGGAAGCGAATGAGACGGGCACGCCACGCTTGCGACCGAGTTTCCTGATCCTTCTCTCGAACTCGTCCCCTCTCATAGGCCATGAGATTCGCACAAATCTGTGCGAATAGCAACCGGCTGGCCGCGGCTCGCGCCATAGAGGCGCGCTGGGGTCGAGGGTTCGAATCCCTTCGCCCGCTCCAGCGTTAACGGAAGAGCGAGTTCGCCCCGCTCGGGCGCCGCCCGCAACCTTCGGCCAAGCCCGTCCTGGCATTTCCGCCCGCGGCTCCCTATCTAAGTACCGGGCGGGATTGGGCACGGACAAGCGGAAGGGTCGGCATGGGCATGGCGTATCTCCCGGCGGCGCAGCGAGCACTCGACGTTATCACTCCTGTCGCCATCTACCGCCAGATCGGCCGGCGCCCCAGCCAGGTCTATGTCAACGACGCGATGGGCGACGCCACCCCCGACAAGAAGGCGCAGCATCGCCTCAGCGACCGCGTCTACTGGAAGACCGAGGCCAAGCCCGGCGAGCAGATCCAGGATCGCCGCGGCGGCGTGTTGCTGGTGACCGCGACCGGCGAGTGCTACCCGATCGCGCTGGCCGAGCCGACGCCGCTCACCACCGAAACCGCCTTCAGCCACGCCGACCTCGCCATCAAGGCCGACCAGGCCGAGGCGGAGCGTCTCATCGTCGCCGGCAGCCTGGTCGAGGCGACCCCGCGGCGGCCCAAGCATCCGCCCTCGCGGCCGCCCGACCGGCTCTTCGCCGACGATCATCCGGTGGTCGTCGACAAGCTGCCGAAGGGCGCCAAGCTCGAGGCGGAAAACGTCGGCTACGGCCGCGGCGGCGGCAATTGGACAAGGCGCGGCCGGCCTGCGGCGCGCTGAAAAAGGGTGCCCGGGAGCAAGTTGCGGAAATCCCTTGACTTTCGCTCCGGAAAGGCGCATTTAACGGCGGCTACTTTTTCTCGCGATCGCGCGAAGCGCGCCCAAAACCATATCTGGCGCGGCTGCATTTCGAGATCATCATCCCATCCAAGGCACCTCGGCGCGCGCGGGGCAGGCCCCCAAAAACCAGGCCGCCGGTGCGTTGCAGCGCCATGAAAAGCCCTTCTCGTTCGCGCGGCCGTTGTTAGTAGAAAGCCAATCACACAAGTGACTCAGTCTTTTGCCCAGCTCGACCTTGTCGAGCCGCTCCAGCGCGCCCTGCGCGCGGAAAATTACGCGACGCCGACGCCGATCCAGGCGCAGGCGATTCCCCATCTCCTCGCCGGCAGGGACCTGCTCGGTATCGCCCAGACCGGAACCGGCAAGACCGCCGCCTTCGCGCTGCCGATCCTGCAGCGCCTCGCGGCCGAGCGCGCGGCACCCGTGCGCAACGCCATGCGCGCGCTGATCCTGACGCCGACGCGCGAGCTCGCCGTCCAGATCCATGACAGCTTCCGCACTTATGGCCGCCATCTGCAGCTGCGCTCCGCCGTCATCTATGGCGGCGTCGGCCAGAAGCCGCAGACCGATGCGCTGGCGCGCGGCCCCGACATCGTCGTCGCCACGCCCGGCCGCCTGCTCGACCTCGTGCAGCAGGGCCATGTCCGCTTCGACCGCGTCTCGGTCTTCGTCCTCGACGAGGCCGACCGCATGCTCGACATGGGCTTCATCCACGACGTCAGGCGGGTGATCGCCAAGCTGCCGCCGGTGCGGCAGTCGCTGCTGTTCTCGGCCACCATGCCGCCCGAGGTCGAGAGCCTGGTGAAGGGCATCCTCAAGAATCCACAGCGTGTCGAGGTGACGCCGTCGGCGACCACCGTCGAGCGCATCGAGCAGCGCGTCCTCTTCGTCGACAGCGCCGACAAGCGCGCGCTGCTGGCGGACGTGCTGAAGGATCCCGCCATCGCCCGCGCGCTCGTCTTCACCCGCACCAAGCACGGCGCCAACCGTGTCGCCGAGCAGCTCGACCGCATCGGCGTCCAGGCCGACGCCATCCACGGCAACAAGTCGCAATCGGCGCGCCAGCGCGCGCTCGACGATTTCCGCCGCGGCAAGACGCGGGTCCTGGTCGCCACCGACATCGCCGCGCGCGGCATCGACATCGACGGCATCACCCATGTCATCAATTACGAGCTGCCGAACGTGCCGGAAAGCTACGTGCACCGCATCGGCCGCACCGCGCGGGCCGGCGCCGACGGCGTCGCGCTCTCCTTCTGCGACGCTTCGGAGCGGCCGTTCCTGAAGGACATCGAGAAGCTGACGCGGCAACGCCTCGCCGTCGTCGATACCCACCGCTTCCACCGCGCCGGCGCCCAGGCTGCGGCGCCGGCGGCGTCGCGCCACGCACGGCAGGAGCCGACCCGCGGCGGCCGGGGGAAGCCGAGCCGAAGCGGGCGCGGGGAGCCGAGCCGAAGCGGGCGCGGGCCTCGCCGTGAGCGCCGCAGCGGCCACGGGCAGACGACCCCGGCCGGCGCTGCCGCTTACGGCCGATAAGGAAAGACTGAGAGGGGCGCAGGCGCAAGGCCTTCGCCCCTTTTGCTTCAGTCGCGGAAGCTCGCGCTCGCCGACGCGCCGGCCGAACCGGCCGCCGCGACGTGGGAGGCGAGTTGACGGGCGAGGCGCGCGAGGCGGGCGAGGGTCTCGCGCCGCGCCAGCAGCGCCAGCGGCGCGCTCAGCAGCGTGATCACGGCGATGATCGACAGCGCAGAGCGGTAATCGACGCTGGCGATCAGCAGCGGGCCGGCGGTCGCGCCGGCGCCCCAGGCGGTCAGCATGGCGCCATAGATGGCGCCGGCATGCCGCGCGCCGAAGAAATCGACGGTGAAGGCCGGCATCGCCGCGAAGCCGCCGCCGAAGCACAAGCCGACGATGCCGGCCAGCGCGACGAGCGTCGGGAAATTGCTCACCCGCGCCAGCAGCGCGAACGCGACGAACTGCAGCGCGAAGAGGATCGCGAAGGTGACGGGACGGCCGAGTCGGTCGGAGGCCCATCCCCACAGGATGCGCCCGGCGCCGTTGCACAGCGACAGCGCCATCACCGCCAGCGCCGCCGTCCCCGGCGTCACGCCGGAGAGCTCCTGTGCCAGCGGCGAGGCAATCGAGACCAGCGCCGCGCCCGCGGTGACGTTGAGCGCGAGGATGAGCCACAGCAGGTACCAGCGCGGCGAGCGCAAGGCGGCGGTGAGGCCGAAGTCGCGCTCGCTCGCCGTCGATGCCGCGAGCGCACCCGGCGCAAAGCCCGATGGGGCGTAGCCCTCGGGCGCGGCGCGGAACAGCTGCGCCGCGCCGACGCCGATGACGAGATAGCCGGCGCCGAGCGCGAGCAGGGTGTGCTGGAGGCCCAGCGCGGCGAGCATCGCGGCGGCCAATGGGCTCACCATTGCCGCGCCCGCGCCGAAGCCGAACACGGCAATACCGGTGATGAGACCGCGATGGTCGGGAAACCAGCGCACCAGCATGGCCAGCGGCACGATATAGCCGAGCCCGAGGCCGATGCCGCCCA
>Ga0099792_10000140_pt1 | contig 27669 bp, 19 predicted proteins | sample Rivendell_Oct201_8_FD_83780 | JGI IMG/M metagenome (GOLD analysis project Ga0099792, IMG submission 83780) | Vadose zone soil microbial communities from the Eel River Critical Zone Observatory, Northern California, USA -... | ecosystem: Environmental > Terrestrial > Soil > Vadose zone >...
CAGTGCCGCCAATCCCGCCCTTCGCTCGATGCTGTTGGGAGCCTCCCAGGCGATGCGGGCTCACGGTGCGAGCGCTGCCGCGGCTACCCAGCAGGCCTACGCCCTTATTCAGGGAACGGTCGCAAGACAGGCCACCATGCTGGCTTACATCGATTGCTTCTGGCTCCTGGGGGTGGCCATCATGGCCATGATTCCGATGGTATTCCTGATGAAAAAATCCAGGCCCGGAGGCGGACTCGCGGTACACTAGGCGGCAGCCATGTTTCGGCTCATCACCATTGAGCGCGAGTACGGATGTGGCGGCGGCGCTATCGCCGCCAAACTGGCCCAGCAGTTAGGATGGAAGCTCTGGGACCATCTGCTCACTGACGAAATCGCCCGCATCGCTAAAGTGGAGCCTTCCGCGGTGGCGCGCTGCGACGAAAGAATGGACAGCCGTGTCTACCGCCTGGCGAAAGCGTTCTGGCGCGGTAGCTACGAGCGCAGTTCGGCGCTCGGCAATCAAGCCTTTGATACCGACCAGATGGTCTCCATGATGGAGGAAGTCACGGGAAGAATTGCGCAGGAAGGAAATGCCGTCGTGGTTGGACGCGGCGCGCCGTACTTTCTGCGGGAACGATCTGACGCGTTCCATGTTTTTCTCTACGCGCCCCGTGTCGAAAAACTCCGTCGCCTGCGTTCAGACGGATGCAGCGAGCCAGACGCCGAAGAGTTGGTCGATGCGGTGGACCGGGAGCGCATCGCTTACATCAAACACTACTTCAATGCCGACTGGCCCACGCGCTCTCTCTATCACCTGATGCTGAATACCGCCGTGGGCGATGAGCCGGTCATCCAGACCATCCTGAACACCATGCATCTGGTCGAAGGCCGCCCGAAGGCGACTGATTATGAGGTTCCCGTAGTGCCAGCCAATCGCTAGATGTCAGACTTCAGACTTCAGACCTCAGACTTCAGACCTCGGGCCTCTCGTGTCGGCAATGGGCCGGCGGCTGAGGTCCGATGGCCGAGGTCCGACGCCGGACTCCTGCCTGCAAATCGCTGAAGGACAGGCCTGACGCTCGCCGGGGAGCAGCGGAACTAACTCTTGCTACCAATCGAAGGCCGCTGCGGTGCCGGACAGCAGTTTTCTGTACAAACATCCGGCCTCGGACCGAGCGATCCCAAAGCGCGCCGCTCAGAGCCCGGATCTATGCGTTCCAGAATTAGTGCGCGAATCATTCCTATGAATTTCGGATGCACCCCCACCGTCTTCGCCCGGGCCATTGGCAGCGCCAGCGAATCGCAGAGCTGTCGCGCTTCGATATCGAGGTCGTAGACCACTTCCATGTGATCGGAGATGAAGCCTATTGGCGCGAGTACGACCGCGCTCGCCAAACTGTTCGTTTTCACGCCGCGTAGATGGTCCAAAATGTCGGGCTCCAGCCACGGTTGACCGGGAGTTCCGCTGCGGCTCTGATAAACCAGAACGTCGTTGGTGACGCCCAGCCGCCCGGAGACGAGGCGCCGTACTTCCTCGAGCTGGCGGACGTAATCGCTGGTGTTCGCCATCGAAACCGGAATGCTGTGGGCAAGGTAGACAACCTCGACATTCTGCCGCGCGCCAGCAGGAATAGATTGCAGTGCCTCCTGCACCCGTTCCACGGTTGCCTCGATAAATCCGGGGTGATTAAAGAATGCCCGGAGCTTGTCTATTTCCGGAGCGCCGGGACCAACTTCGTTTTGTGCGCGAGCAATGTCTTCGCGATACTGCCGGCATCCGGAGTAAGAACTGTAGGCTGAAGTCACGAATGCGAGTGCCTGCTGAATACCTTCCTGCTTCATATTCCGCACTGTATCCGTCAAAAAGGGATGCCAGTTGCGGTTGCCCCAATAGACTGGCAGCTTCGGTCCCTTCCGACCCAGTTCAGCTTCGAGCGCTGCAATGAGCTCCCGCGTCTGCTGGTTGATTGGACTCTTGCCGCCGAAATGGTAGTAGTGCTCCGCTACCGCCAGCATGCGCTCTTTCGGAACATTGCGCCCGCGCAAAACATTTTCCAGAAAGGGAATCACTTCTTCCGTGGATTCCGGTCCACCAAAAGAAACAACCAGGATTGCGTCGCACTTCATATGATTCAATCAGACTAATGGTTCAATCAGACCAGATCCGCGGACGCTCGACCAGTAAAAGCCGCGAGTGTACCGTTCAAGAGGCATCGTGGGCATTAAGGACACGTATTTGCGAGCCTTCTACGGATGTTTGAGACGATGGTGGCCACCGGCGCCTCTGTAGCGGCAGTTCTCGGTGAAGGAACGCGCGCCAGGGCGCCGCCGAGTTGGATCATCGGATGGTCGATCAAGTGGTAGAGCAGCAACGGAATCGTCAATAAAAACAGGAGCGGCAGCAGCGCATACATCTGCAGTTCCAGCGGCAGGGACCATAGAGGCCCGAGGATTGAGTCGCTGCGGGTGAGATTCTGTACCAGGAAAAGATTCGAGGCAGCCTGGCCCCATGAAGGACTTGGAGACGTGACAAGCCCATGTCCAGCAGTGCTCGATAGTCCCAGGGCGATCGTGATGCACACTGCTACGATACTCAACAGGTATATACGAAAGATCCGCCTGAGATAGAAATTCCCGAACAGGCGAGTGCCCGTCATTCGACTCCGCTCCAGCGAATACATCAGCACCAGGGAGGTATGCACGAAGAACAGCAGAACGCCGAAGTGTCCGATGTGGTTAGTGACGACCGTGCCGAGCTTATCGACGTGAAATTTTGCGAGAACGTGGTCACAGAGGACAAGGGTGACTGCGACTGCTCGCAGAAAATCGAGATTGGACTGATCGCCGGTTCGGGGATTTTGCATTGCCGTGGAGACCGCGTAAATCGAGTGGGAACGGCTGAAGCACGGGCTCTAAACCTCAAGATTGGAACACGTGAAACGCCCTTCGTCAACGTGGTCATCCATTGAACCCTCCACCTGCCACCGCGGGATCGCTTTTTGACAACTGGCCATTAATTTTGCGGGACTAAGGCACCGCCCTCGCATGTACTTCCGTGACTTTCCTTTTTAGACCACGTGGGTAGAATCAAAACACTCAACGCAGTTCGCTTCGTCGGATCCTAAATTTCAAGGAAATTGCTGATGGCTTTGCTGGGGCGCAGCTCCGCCTCAAATTAAGCCATGGTTAAGGAGGTTGTGTGCGCTATTCCCCCAACTCTGTAAGCAGATTGCGACAGTTCTTTTTCATTACGCTGGCTTTTGCCACGATCAGTCTTGCCGGATGCGGTTCTTCGGCTTGGCCGGGATCTGCGACGCCCAATACGCACGTACCGCTTTCCGCGCCAACGTCAACCTCTAGTTCGACCTCCACTTCGACCTCTACGGCTACCTCCAGCTCCACGTCGACCTCGACTTCGACCTCGACCTCGACTTCGACCACCACCCCGACCGTGCTTCTCTACAACGGAAGCGGCACCTCAGCTACCGACGTGGTGGCCGTTGAAGCGCAGTTGGCCACTCTGAAACTCACGTATGCGACGGCCAACACATCGCAGCTCGATGGCATGAGTCAGACACAGCTGAAGGCCTACAAGCTGTTTATCGTGCCGGGCGGAAACTCAATCACGATCGGCAACAGCCTTTCTAAGACTGCCACAACGAACGTCCGGAACGCTGTATCGAACGGCCTACATTACCTGGGAATATGTGCTGGCGGCTTCTTTGGGGGATATTCAATCTACAACGGTCTGGATCTGACCTCGGGTGCGTGGTTTAACTTCTACGCCGATCATTTCAAGGGCATCAACAAGGAAGCGGTTGAGATCTCTTTTCCTTCGAGCAGCAAGCTCGACATCTACTGGCAGGATGGTCCCCAGTTTACTGGGTGGGGCAATATTGTCGGCAAATACCCGGATGGTACCCCGGCGATCGTCGAGGGCAGCTACGGAAATGGGTTTGTGATTCTTTCCGGCGTACATCCCGAGGCTCCCGCAAGTTGGAGAACAGGAATGACCTTCACAACGTCTCTGGCGGTAGACCTAGCCTACGCTGATACTTTGATTACCTCTGCCCTGAACGGTACATCGCTAAAGCACTTTTAACCTGGTCGACACACGATGCGGCACTTAATGGCGCCCCAACGCCAAGAAGAACTGGGATCGGGAAACTCGCCCGGTCCCAATCTCTTTCAATCAAGAGTGATCGACGCGTCCGCCGACATGCGGGGAGGCCTCCGGCAGGGCTTTCCAACTGTTCTCTATGTAGAAATCCCCAGAGGCGATTTTTCCCGGCTCCACGCGGAGAGTCGCGCAACGCTCTTGTACATTGATCTCCTGTCCCTTCACTTCAATTGCCAAGTCGACGCGGTAAAGTCCAGGCACGATCGGGAGCACCGGGCATTCGAACTCGATGACGCCTGCGCCGGCTTCCAGACAGAAGCCTCCCTCGGATGATTCGGTAGAAAGCTGGGCGCACAAATATGCGCTGGGCCAATACATAGAAATTCTAAAGACGACATCGGAAATCCTTCTTGCAGCTCGATACCCAAGGCGTGCCACCATGGAGTAGCCGGTTCGGACGCAACCGGGAGCATCGGGCGAGGAGAAGGAAACACTGGTGCATCGAGCCGTAGTCTCGCTGCCGGATTCATCCTCTACAGGCATGCCCTCGCCGGCGAAGGTCATCTCCTGATACTCGTCGATGACTGATCTCGCCGGTCCGTCCATCAGGACACGACCGTGATTCAGCAATAGTGCCCGATCACATAATCGGTATACCGCAGCAAGATCATGCGATATGAAAACGAGGGTGCGGCCCTTTTTTCGGAGTTCGGCAATACGTTCAAGGCATTTTGCTTGAAATGCCGCGTCCCCGACCGCCAGCACTTCGTCCAGCAATAGCACGTCCGGGTCCAGGTGAGCGGCAATCGCAAAGCCTAAGCGGACATACATGCCGGAGGAATATCGCTTCACCGGTACGTCGATGTATTGGCCGACGCCGGAGAACTCGATGATGCTATCCAGCTTTCGACGAATTTCCGAGCGCCGCATGCCCAGCATCGCGCCATGGAGATAGACATTTTCTCGGCCCGTCAGTTCGGGATGAAAACCGGAGCTGACCTCGACCAGCGCGGCGAGTCTTCCTCGAACGGTAATCTCGCCCTGGGTCGGACTGGTGATGCTGGAAAGGATTCTGAGTATGGTCGTCTTGCCGGCGCCGTTATGTCCGACGATGCCCAGAGCTTCCCCTTCTTTGACCTCGAAGCTTACGTCTCGGAGGGCCCACATGTGCTCCGATCGCTTTGCAAAAGGGCGGTTATACCACCGCCTGGGGTAATTGCTTGCGGCGCGGAGATCGTACTTTTTCGATACTCGGTCGAACTTCAGGTCAATCATTCTTCAGGTCAATCATCGGCCCATGAGGTCAATCATCGCGTTGTCATATCACATCTGCCATGGTTGCTTCCGACGATTTGAAATAGGCGTACGCGAACCCAAGACAAACGATCGTGACGGCGGCCGACGTAAGCAGGCTGGCAGCATTGGGGGCAGCTCCGCCCAGCACGACGATGCGGAAGTTGTCGATCAGTCCTGCGGCCGGATCAAGCAGATACAGCTTGCGATACCGGACCGGAACTGATTGCAACGAGTAGACTACGGGAACCGTGAACATCCAGACCTGCAATACAAACGGCATGGCGAGCCCGACGTCACGAAACCGCACCTGGATCGCCGAAAAAAACAACGCGATCGCTGTCGCAAAACCGCCAAGCAGAAGCACGATTGGAATCGCGTAAAGCAGATTCCAGGTGAGCGCCACGTGGTAATGAACGATCAAGCCAAGAAGTATTAACGACGCGATGCAAAAATCCGCCAACCCAGCAGCCAGATACGATAACGGAATGATCTCGCGCGGGAAATACATTTTCGTGAGCAGATTAGGATGCAGCACAAGTCCTTGCACCGCGCTTGAGATCGAAGCGGAGAAAAAAATCCAGGGCAGGAGTCCGGCAAATACAAACACCGGATAAGGCGTTCCGCCAGTCGCGATCGTGGTAACCCGGGTAAAAATCACTGTGTAAATGCACATCAGCGCCAGGGGTTGCAGAATCGCCCATGACCAGCCGAGAACGGACTGCTTGTACCTGACATTAAGACGAAACAAACTCAACGTGTACAAAAGATCGGAATATTGAGCCAGAGTCCGCACTCCACCGAAGATCGTGCGCAGAGAGAACGTGGGCGGCCGAATGACTTTAAGCGGGCGTTGCGCAGTGGGCGTTGGTTCCATTGCTGTTGTGCCGGTCACAGGAAGCACGCTGGCCTCTCCCAGACTCACATCGACCTGCGAAAGTGCCGGGCCTTCTGGAAACGTAGCCATTTCCCCTCTTAACTCTGCTTCACGGTGCTGTGTCCAAGTTTCCTGAGAACGAAATCGAGTTCACTCAGTGGCATGCCCTCGCGTGGGGGCAACGGCCGGATTCGATTGCCTCTGGCGGTCTCTTATTTCTTGTAAACGGCTGGCGAGTTTTTGCCCGATGATCTGGACATGCGGTGGTCGTAGGACTTCTATATGCTGGCAGTTGATTTCGCAGATTTCAACCCCGCCCTCGGAACGGGTACTCCAGCCCATTTGCCGGTCGCGAACATAGTAATAGGGTTGCCGTGTCCGTTTAAACAAAAGCACAGGAGCCTGGAATCGCGGCGGCTGAAAGGTCTTACTTGGCCAATACACGCCCGTCCATCCACTCCCCTCGGGCACGTTCTTTGGCAGCAACAATCGTTTCAGCAGCCTTCGCAGTCTGGCGTGCTGCTCCTGAGAAGGTTGACTACGGAAAATACGAAAGCGTTGCAGATAGTAATCGACAGCCCAGAGTGGCCGGATCTGAGAATTCTCGAGGACCCAAGTATCGAAAATCGCGAACAGACCCACTTCTTCGCCTTGCGATTCCAGTTCGATGATCATTTGCTGTGCAATCAAGACACCTTCGCACATTCCGCCGAGGGAATAGGGGCCTTGTGGCTGCACCGAACGCATCGCCGCTATGCACTCTTGCGCCAACTGGCGCAACTCCTGCTTGCTAAAAGGACGGTCCCAAACCACAGGGGCAGCGGGTTGAAGTTTATACGTTGCCTGATCTTTTCCCATTTGCCGCGCTAATAGTGCAAATCCAGTTGTGTCCACTCCTGGCGCCGCCACTGCAAAAAAAGGAATGACGCCGTGCCCTTCTTGCAGCGGCATGACGACCGGATCGGTTCTTGAGATGGAGTCCTGTTGGAGCAGTCGCGCAAAAGATTCGATCGTCGGCGCGCGAAACAGAGCTGATACAGGAATCGCAATGCCGGTGCTTTCCCGGATTTCTCCAATAAACTGGGCGGCGAGCATCGAGTGACCGCCCAAGTCGAAGAAGTTGTCTTGAATGCCAATCTCGGTCACAGGCAGCAATTTCTTCCAGATCTCGACAAGTTTCTTCTCCTCGGCAGTAGTCGCGGGCACCCGCTGTTTGGTCCGTGAACCGTCGAAGTTCGGAGAGGGCAGTGCGTCACGATCCACTTTGCCGCTAGTTGTCCGGGGCAAGGAATCAAGCATCACGAACGCGCTCGGAACCATATAATCCGGGAGCCAAAGCCTAAGGGCGCCGCGCAGCTCGTCTGGCGTTATGTCTCGCCGGGGAACGATGTAGGCGATGATCTGAGAATCACCCGCGAATTCTCGAGCAACAACGACCGCATCACGCACCGAAGGATGCTGCAGCAGAGCCGCCTCAATCTCGCCAGGTTCAACCCGCAAGCCACGTAACTTTATCTGTGAATCGAAGCGACCGATATATTCAAGTTCGCCATTCCTTAGATACCGAACTCTATCTCCCGTACGGTAGAGCCTGGTCAATCCGCCATCAAACGGATTAGGAACGAACCGGCTTTCCGTTAAGTCAGGCCTATTTAGGTATCCTTTTGCCAACCCATCCCCGCCGATATAGAGCTCCCCTGGAATTCCCAAAGGGACGCGAGAAAGATTCTCGTCCAGAACGTAGCACTGCGTGTTGTCGATAGGACATCCTATCGAAACTGGCGATCCATTCGTTACGCGCCCGCATGTGGAATAAATAGTGGTCTCGGTCGGGCCATATAAGTTCCACACGTGGTCACTTCGATCCAGCAACTTCGCGGCGAGTTCGGCCGACAGGGCCTCACCCCCGCACAAGATCTTCAAATCGCGATTTCGGGGGCGCCATCCCGCCGCTACCAGCATGCGCCAGGTAGCCGGAGTCGCAAAGAACACGGTGATGTGCTCTTCCTCGATGATGTCCATGAGGCGGTACGGGTCGGATGCGGCTTCGGTCGGTCCTATCACCACGGTGGCGCCGCACGTGAGCGGAAACAGGAGCTCGAGAGTCGCAATGTCGAAGGACAGCGTCGTAACCGTGAGTAGCCGGTCATCGGAAGAAATGCCGGGTTCCTTTGAGAACGCGTTGAATAGGTTTGTAAGCCCGCGATGAGGTACGCACACGCCCTTGGGTTGGCCAGTCGATCCCGACGTATATAGCACATATGCCAAGTAATCAAGACTGACTGTGGCAGGAATATCCTCCACCTCTCGGTCCGAACCGACGCTTTCTGTGAAAACGATCGGACAACTCACAGATCCCACGGCACTCAGAAGGTTGCGATCGCTGATCATCAGCACCGCGCCCGAATCTCTGATCATGAAATCGATGCGTTGGGGTGGAGATGCCGGATGGATAGGAAGATAGGCGGCACCTGCCTTCAGAATTCCGAGAACTGCGGGGACCATGTCCAGCGAACGTTCAACACAAATCGCGACCACATCCCCCGGCCGAACCCCGCGGTCTCGAATGCAAAGCGCGAAGTCCTTGGCGCGTCGCTCCATATCGGCGTACGTGAGTCGCTGTCCACCATAGCGAAGCGCGGTGCGCTCCGGCGTTTTTCGAGCCTGGTCGGCGATTCGTTCGTGAATGTAGCCCGATGGATATGGCCGGGCGCTGTCGTTCCACTCCGCCATTTCCGCATGCTCTTCTGCGGTGAGCAGAGGCAGGTCGAGGATTCTCGCACCTGCATCGACCGCGATTCCGCGAAGGAGAGAAAGGTAATGGCCGAACATTCTGGAGATCCGGTCGCGTTGAAACAGGTTCGTATCGTATTCGATTCGTATCCATGCCTCATCATCGATGCCTTGAACAATGTTCATGCTTAAGTCGAAGATCGAAGTGTCTGTGTCCACGATGTATGGGTAGACTTCGAGATCCCCGCATTTCTGGGTCTTCAAGGCGGCGTTGCTCACGGAAAACATTACCTGGAACACGGGCTCGAAACTCAGGCTGCGTTCGGGCTGGACTTCTTCGACGACTTTTTCGAACGGAGCCTCGGCGTTTGAAAATGCGTCAAGAGCAGTCTCGCGAACCTGGCCCAGGAGTTCAGAAAATCGCGGGTTGCCTGACAGTTCGTTCCGGAATACGACCGTATTTACGAACAATCCAATCAGCCCCTCTGTTTCCGTCCGGTCGCGACCGGCGACTGGAACCCCTACGAGCACGTCCACTTGGCCGCTATAACGGAAAAGCAAAACCTCGAATGCGGCCAGTAGCACCATAAACGTAGTCACTTGGTGGCGCGCTGCCAGCTCTTTAACGCTGACCACGATATCGCTGGCCAGGGTCACAGTCTGAATGTCGCCCGCAAATTTTTGTTCAGGAGGACGTGGCCCGTCCTTCGGCAGGTCCAGGACCGGTGGCGCATTTTTCAGTCTCTTTGTCCAATAAGCAAGCTGTTGTTGCAGCGCTCCAGTGTCACACCATTCCCGCTGCCATTTCGAATAATCGCCATACTGAATAGGGAGTTCGGGTAATGGGGAGGGCCTTCCATGCAAAAACGCTTCATAGAGGAGCGCCATCTCTTTCACAAAGACTTGCATCGACCACGCGTCGGTGATGGCGTGGTGCATGGTGCACAGGAAAACATGTTCTTCGGCGCTGATGCGAAAGACTCGAGCACGGAACAAGGGGCTCTGGCTCAGATCAAAGGGAGTTTCTACGTCATGCTTCGCAAGCTTGTAAGTGGGAGGATAGGGTTCCGCCACACCCGCGAAATCCGTCATTGACAGGGACACCGGGCAACTTTGGTCGACAGCCTGGAGCAGGTCGCCCCTTTCCAGCTTAAAGCAGGTGCGCAAGGTCTCGTGGCGATTCACCACTTCCTGAAGACTCGATTGGAGCGCAGGCATATTAATCGTCCCGTAAAGCCACAGCCCTACGTGAACGTTGTATGCGGCACTTCCGTGACAGAGCTGATCGACAAACCACAGTCGCTGCTGGGCCAGCGAGGAGGGATAGATTTGTCCCTGATTTCCCTGCAGAAGGAGCTCAGTCAGCAGCTTCTTCTGTTCTTCGATCCCAACACAAGAATTTTGACCTTCGTAAAGCATACAGTTAGCTTGTTCCACTTCTTACGGCCAACGTCTTGAAATCCCGTGAGCCGGTTAGGCACACAGTTCGGCATGGCCGAACCTCTGCCTTACCTCCCGTGAATAAAGTATTTGGTTGTCATTCACCATGGATTGGCTGCATCTGCAAACGCCTTCTCCGATCACCGCCCGGATCAACAGCGGCGTGCAGGGCTACGGAAATAAGAGTAAAAGACAGTCACCCGGATAGTCCGCCCCACACTTGGCAAATCCGATAGGGAACTGCGGAAAATGGAGGCTCAGTATGGAAACCTGCGGAAGGACCGGTGGCGACGGCAACATCTGTACTCCTGCTCGAATTGCTTACCACTTTGCTTACACTTGGGGAGGGTTCCTTCTGCGCCTCACTCGGAGGTGAAGAAGTCGAATTTATGGATACTTTATAGCCCTGTCCTGGGGCAGCCGTCCAACAATTTTTTACAACGCCCGTTAGTTGGCAAAGTTTGTCACACTCCTAAGTGTGCAATTTATTGCACTTCCACACATTATTTCCTTCCCGCTCTTCCACCGCAGTTGCCGAAGGCGCTATTATTATATTCCCCCCGTCGATCCGTAACGAATCTTGGCAGGACTCGTTCAATCGGTGTCGCAATTGAGCGGTGGAGGGCCTTGTACTCAGTGCTAAAGACCCATACTCCAATCAGTTAATAAGTTGCAGGGAGAAGCACATCGGCCTCCCCAAGGCAACGAACCATGCCTCAAAGAGCAATTTATTCTCCAGTTGATTCTAGTGCTCAGAAGGGTCTCGGCCTGATAGACTGGCGGTTCTTTCAAGGGGCAAGATGGACATCTGATTGCTTGCCACGTCTTTGGGGAGAACCTTGGGTTAAGATCAGACAACGGAGATGAGCCGCGTAGCCTTTCCAGCTTCCTTCGCCCAGCAGAGACTCTGGTTTCTCGATCAACTTGAGCCGGGAACAGCAGCCTATAACCTGGCCCGTGCGTTTCGGATCACAGGCCCTCTAGAGGTGACTGCCCTAAGCCGGGCGGTCGAAGCCGTTATAGGGCGGCACGAATCTCTGCGCACAGTGTTTGATTCTGTCGATGGCGACACCAGACAAATAGTATTGTCCCAGGTCCATGTCAACATCCCTGTTCTTGATTTAGGCGGCATTCCCGAGGACTCCCGCGAGCCAGAGGCGCTCCGTATCGCGAGCGAGGAAGGCAAGAAGCCTTTCGATTTGACCAAGGGGCCTTTATTCAGGGCGGTTCTCCTCCACCTGGGGCCCAACCAGTACCTGTTGGTTCTGGTAATGCACCACATCATCACCGATGGCTGGTCCATTGCCGTTCTTTTCCGTGAAATAACCCGCTCCTACGAGGCGATCACGAACGGTCAGGATGCGAAGCTTCCCGAACTACCATTGCAGTATCCGGAGTACGCGCAATGGCAGCGCGAATATATGAACGGGGAGGTCCTGGCGAAGCAAGTCGGATACTGGCAAAGCAAAGTAGCCGGCGACCACACCATTCTCGACCTACCGACCGATCATCCTCGTCCAACCACTCACAGCTGGCACGGCGCTGTCGAAGAGCTGATCCTCGACAGCAACCTGCTCACGGAACTGAAAACATTTGCTCAAAGCGAAGGCGGCACGCTGTTCATGGTTGCGCTTGCCGCATTTCAGGCGTTACTGCGGCGCTACACCATGCAGGATAGCATCCTCGTCGGGACGCCGATTGCAGGCCGCAACGAACTCGAAATCGAGAATCTGATCGGGTTGTTCGTGAATACCCTGATCTTCCGCGCAGACTTCGCCGCCAACCTGAGCTTTCGCGACTTGGTTCGGCAAGTGCGTGCATTTGCGCTCGAAGCGTTCGCGCATCAGGACGTGCCTTTTGAGAAATTGGTCGAAGAACTCGTCCCCCAGCGCCTGGTCGACACCACCCCGCTGTTTCAAGTGATGTTCACATTCCAGAACATTCCCAAGCAGATATTTGAAATCCCCGGGCTGGTCATGAAGGAAATACCCTTCGATACCGGAATCGCTAAGTTCGATCTGACCATGGAAGTCTTCGAGAACAACGGTCTCCATTGCCGGTTCGAGTACAACACCGATCTGTTTGACAAGCTGACAATTCGCCGGATGCTCGGTCACTTCCAGAACCTGTTGACTGCTGGCGTGAGGGATCCGGACCTGTTACTGGCGGAGATACCGCTGATGAGCGCTGAAGAGCGGCAGCAGGTCCTGGTGGAATGGAACAATACCCTTGCTGATTATCCGCGAGATCTCAGTATTCACGGGGCTTTCGAGCAGCAGGTTGCGCGCTCATCGGATTCGACCGCCCTGCTTTTTCAGGGCAAGAGATTTACCTATCGGCAGATCAACGAGAGAGCGAACCGTCTGGCGCATTACCTGATTAAACGGGGAGTGCAGCCCGGTGCGCTGGTAGGAATCGTACTCGATCGGTCTCCGGAAACGGTGGTTGCCCTCTTAGCTGTGCTCAAAGCTGGCGCTGCCTACGTTCCCCTGGATCCCGCGTATCCCATCGAGCGGCTCGCCTTCATGCTCCGAGATGCGGGAGTCTGGGGTGTTGTAACTCACTCCGAGTTCCAGAACAAACTGCCGCGCGAGGCGAGCAACGTTGTTGCGATGGATGCAGATGGAGAAAGTATTGGGCGCGAGTCCGCGAATAATCCTTCCTTGCCACCGTCGCTTGCCGCCAAGCAACGCGCGTATGTGATCTACACGTCGGGTTCGAGCGGCACCCCAAAGGGCGTCGAAGGAACGCACCAGGCTGCGATGAATCGCTTTGTATGGATGTGGAGAACCTATCCATTCCAGGCCGGTGAGGTTTGCTGCCAGAAGACAGATCTTGGGTTTGTGGATTCGGTGTGGGAGATTTTCGGACCGCTGCTGGCGGGGGTTCCAAACGTGATTATCCCGCAGGAGGTTGTGCGCGATCCGGAGGATCTGCTGCGGACGCTGGCCGTGGAGCAAGTGACGCGCATTGTGTTGGTCCCATCCTTGCTGCGTACTCTGTTGGACCACGCGCCGAATCTTCGGCAACGAGTGGAGCAACTGAAGCTTTGGTCCTGCAGCGGTGAAGTGCTGCCGGCAGATTTAGCCAGGCGCTTTATGACGGCGTTTCCGGAAGCCACTCTACTCAATATTTACGGCTCCGCGGAGGTGGCGGCGGATGTCACTTGCCACCAGGTAACGGAGAACGATACTGCTGATTCGGTACCGATCGGCAGGCCGATCAGCAACACGCAGATTTACCTCGTGGACGCAGCTCTCCGTCTCATGCCCATAGGCGTACGCGGGCAGATCGTCGTGGGCGGGGACGGCTTGGCGGCAGGGTATTGGAATCACCCGGAATTGACCGCAGTGCGATTCGTTCGCAACCCGCTGGCGCCAAGCCAGTCGGCACGGCTGTACTGCACAGGCGACCTGGGCCGCTATCGAGCTAACGGCGATATCGAATACCTGGGCCGGGCAGATAGCCAGGTCAAGTTACGGGGCATGCGCATTGAACTGCGGGAAATCGAGGCGGTTCTGGCCTCGCATCCGCTGGTGCGGGAAGCAGTGATTGGCTTGCATGGAGAAGGCGAGCACGAGAAACTGGCCGCCTACCTGGTACCCCGAAATGGGCAGCCCCCGGAAGTGCGGGAACTGAGGCGTTTTCTACGCTCCAAGTTGCCGGAGCATATGTCTCCGGCCAGTTACTGGCTGCTCGATCGGTTACCTCTGCTGCCCAGTGGCAAAATCAATCGAAATGCGCTCGCGTTTGCCGGAGGAACCGCTCTCACGGATCAGGGACAAGTGGTGCTGCCGAGCAGCGATGTCGAGGGCAAGCTGGCCAATATTTGGCAGGAACTGCTGGAAGTAGAACAGGTAGGCATCGATCAGAACTTCTTTGAACTTGGCGGACACTCCCTGCTGGTGCTGCAGATGATAGCCCGCATCCGAAATATCTTCGAGATAGAACTGCCGGTGCGGAGTGTGTTTGAAAAGCCCACAATCGCAGGTTTGGCGGATGAACTGCAAAAAGCCCAAGCGCTGGGACTCAGGGCGCGAACGCCGATTCTGCAACGTAGTGGTGCGCGCGCTGCGGCCGCAAGCCCCAGCCGGGAAACTTTGTTGGCGCAACTCGATAACTTATCTCCAGCTGAATTGCAAAGCCTGCTCAAACGCGTACTTGAAGGCAAACAATCTGCGTAACGAGGATGATAAATGATAATTGCTACCAGCACAGAAGGACTTGTTAAGCAGCAAGAAAATCGGACAGTGCCTTACACAGCGGGAGCGTTGGTCTTTTTGCGCGTGGCATTACTACTCGTCGGTAGCGTTGCGCTTGCCCAGACGACAGTGACAACCTGGCACTATAACGATTCGCTAACAAGTGCAAACATGACCGAGACCGTGCTCACTCCCGCGAACGTAAACGTGGCAAGTTTCGGAAAACTATCGACCAAGCCAGTGGACGGCATTATTGTGGGCCAACCGCTCTACCTGCCGGGAGTGAGCATTTCCGGACTCGGCGTGCACAACGTCGTATATGTCGCCACGATGCACGACAGCGTCTACGCCTTCGATGCCGATAACGCCAGTACCTTCCCGCTGTGGTTTACCAGTATCCTCGCTTACAGTCCCGCGGGTGCCACAACTGTTCCGTCGAGCGTGAAAAGGAATAGCGGGGTCACTGCGTGGACCGAGGTGGGCATCGTCTCGACTCCTGTGATTGACTCCTCAAGCGGTACGCTTTATCTCGTGGCAGAGACCTACGAGAACAGCAAAGTAGTCCATCGACTTCATGCGCTCGATGTCACCACAGGATTGGAGAAACTCGGTGGACCGACCACGATAGTCGCGACCTACACGTTAAATGGGACCACGACCAAGTTTGCCGACCTTTATCAGTTGAATCGACCGGGGCTGCTGTTGGCCAACGGCCACATCTATATTGCCTTTGGCTCTAACTGTTGTAATGCTTACAGTCAGGGATGGGTGCTTTCCTATAATGCGGCCACGCTGCAGCAGGAAGGTACTTTTACCCCTGAGCCGGGCAAGACCCTCGCTTCCATCTGGCAAAAAGGTGCAGCCCTTTCCGCCGACAGCGCAGGCAACATCTACGCAGAAACCTCAGAAGGCCGCTATGTGTCCGGCACGAACCTGTCGAGCAGTGTGATCAAACTCAGCCAGGCTGGCACCAGTCTCGTCTTGGCCGACTGGTTTACTCCCTACAACCAGGCGTATCTGGCATATCACGATCTGGACCTGAACGATGGTGTTCTAATTCTGCCCGACCAGCCGGGTCCGTATCCGCACGAACTGATCGCGGAGGGTAAGGAAGGCACAATTTATGTTTTGAATCGCGATAACATGGGTCAGTTTTGTTCTACCTGCACCACGGGAGACACGCAGATTGTGCAGGAGATACCGCTGGGCGCCGGCAAGGAAAGCGGTACGCCGGTGTATTGGAACAACACCGTTTATTTTACCGGTACCGCCAGCCCCATGTATGCCTACACTCTGAGCAATGGTGTACTGGTAGTTCCACCCGCCGTGCAGTCAAGCAAGGTTGAAGGCGGACATCACGCCATCATTACCGCGAATGGAAATTCCAACGCCATCCTCTGGTTTCGGAGTGGAAACAGCCTCCGGGCGGCGGACGCCGTCACCTTGAAGATCCTCTACCATACGAATCAGACCTCCAGGGACTACCTGCCGCTCCTTGCGCATTTTGCGACACCGATCGCAGCTGATGGGAAAATTTTCATTGGTACGACCACTAGTCTAGTCGTATATGGATTGCTGGCTGCTCCGTCGGCCCGGGGGCAAAACGGACTGTCGTCCACGGTTGCTCAAGACGGCCATTCCGGTGTCAAACGCGCAGACGACAGCGATGAAGCTTCGTCCGGCTGCTGTCGGCGGTAAAGGCATGAAGTTTGTTTTCGTGAAGTAAATATGTGTGTACATAATCTAGTTAGCGCGCAAGCGACAGCAACGCCAGACGCTGTCGCGATTGTGGCGGGCAATCGACAACTCAGTTATCGCGACCTGGATGCCCATGCAAACCAGCTAGCCCATGTCCTGCGCTCGCATGGAGTCGGATCAGACGTTCCCGTCGGCCTCTGCATGGAACGGTCCATCGATTTGGCGATCGGTGCGCTAGCCATCCTGAAAGCGGGGGGAGCTTATGTTCCCCTGGATCCGAGTTATCCGTCCAATCGCCTTGCGGCGCTCTTGCAGGACTCCGGGACGCTCTTGCTTGTCAGTCAGCCTGATGTCGCTAAGAACCTTCCCGCGGGCAGATGGCGCATGATTTTTCTGGACGCGGATGGACTGGTTGCCGTCGACCGGCCGAGCACATCTCCAGTTACAGAAACGAAACCTGAGAACCTCGCATATATTATCTTCACCTCGGGCTCGACTGGCCGTCCTAAGGGTGTGCAGATCACGCACGCCAGCTTGCTGAATCTCGTCTCCTGGCACCTGAATGCCTTCAAGGTGGTTCGTGGCGACCGCGCCACGTTGCAATCAAGTTCCGGTTTTGATGCCGCGGTGTGGGAGTTGTGGCCTTATCTCGCTGCCGGAGCCACTGTCCACGTCGTGGATGACGCAGTCCGTAACATCCCTGAACGTCTCCGCGATTGGATGGTGCGTAAGGGCATCACCATCAGCTTCCTTCCAACAGTCCTGGCCGAGCACATGATGGATTTGTCATGGCCACCGGAGACCGCCCTTCGTGTGCTGCTGACGGGGGCCGATACACTTTGCCGCTATCCTCGTCCCGATCTACCTTTTGCTCTCGTAAACAATTATGGTCCCACGGAATGCACCGTCGTTGCTACATCAGCAACGATTTATCCCGATGGGTCGCCTGAGGGATTGCCATCTATTGGGCGTCCGATCGACAACGCGCAGATTTACATTGTTGACGAGCATCTAAAGCCTGTCCCAACCGGTATGGCAGGTGAGCTCCTGATAGGAGGAGCGGGCGTTGCTCGAGGCTATCTGGGTCTCCCCGAATTAACCCGTCAAAGATTTGTGCCCAATTCTTTCAGTGATGACGAAGAAGCGCGTCTTTACCGGACAGGCGACTTAGGCCGCTTTTTGCCGGACGGCCAAATCGCTTTCATGGGGCGGATCGACGAGCAGATCAAGATCCGGGGTTATCGCATTGAACCTCAGGAAATTTCCGCGGTGCTCGACCGCCATCCCGCAGTGCAAGCGAGTTGCGTGGCGGTCTACTCGGACCACTTGCAGGAAAAACGTCTCGTGGCTTACGTTGTACCGGCAAAAGAAACGCTCTTGAGTCCCAGTGAACTTCGAAAATTTGTGGGCCAATACGTTCCCGATTACATGGTGCCATCCACGTTCGTGCAACTTGCGCAACTGCCGCTCTCATCGCACGGAAAGTTGGATCGCGCCGCGCTTCCGGAACCGAGCGCCGCGAATGTTGTGGATGAAGATTCATTCGAAACGCCGCAGTCACAGATTGAAAAATCCTTGGCGGTGTTCCTGACCAGTCTTCTGGGAGTGACACGGGTCGGCAAGAACGATAACTTTTTCGAATTGGGCGGGCACTCGCTGATGGGGGCACAGTTAATTGCCAAAATAAGCAACACCTTTGGCGTAGAACTCTCGCTGCGCAGTTTGTTTGATCATCCAACTGTCGGAGAGGTGTCGGCCGAGATCGAGAGACTCATACACGAAAAGCTCGCATCCCTGAGCGAGGACGAGGCGGAGCGCATGCTTGAATCTTCACAACAGGGCGTGCAGCTATGACTACGACTACGGAGTCCGATGTTCCGCGCAAAACGGACAGGACGCTCAGCCTCTATCATCTGCTCGATCCGGAAGTCCTCGCGAACCCTTATCCTCTCTATCACAAACTGCGGAAGGACGACCCGGTCCATTGGGACTCGTTCTTGCATGCCTGGGTCGTAACCAGGTACGTCGATGTAGTCCATGTGCTCTATCATTTTTCCGCGAATCGCACTCCAACGCCGGAACAACTCAGCACCATGGGGCTGTCCGCGCTGAGCCCGATTGCGCAGGTCATGGTGCGGCAGATGCTCTTCATGGATCCTCCGGATCACACTCGACTGCGTACTCTCGCGTCGGCCGCGTTCACACCGCGCAGAGTGGAACTGCTGCGTTCGCATATTCAAGAGATCATGGACGGTCTGCTCGATGCCGTCATCTCCAAGGGACGCATGGACGTGATTGCGGATTTCGCCAGTCCCGCGCCGGCAATCGTCACCGCCGAAATGCTTGGGGTTCCGGTCGCCGACCAGGAGCAACTTAAAGACTGGTCGGCGGACTTTGCAGAGATGCTGGGGAACTTCCAGCATAATCCCGACCGCTTTCCTCGTGTCCTGCGCAGTGTGGAGAGTATGTGTTCCTACTTCCGCTCGGCCATGCGCGAACAGCAGGTTCATCCCCGCGAAGGTCTGGTGCACGCCATGATGGCGGCCGAGGTCGAGGGCGCCAAGCTAACCGAAGATGAGATCATCGCGAACCTGATTGTCACGATGGTCGGTGGTCAGGAGACAACCACAAATCTGATTGGTAACGGTGTACTTACGCTGCTTCGGAATCCGGCAGAGATGGAGCGGCTCAGGAAGGATTCGTCACTGATCCCTTCGGCGGTGGAAGAACTGTTGCGCTACGAGAGTCCCAGCCAGCACACCGCGCGGTTGGCTCCAGCCGATGTCGAAATGGGAGGAAAGCAGATCCGCAAACGGCAGGCGGTGATTGCGGTTATGGGCGCTGCCAACCGTGACCCCGAGCGTTTTGGTGAACCGGACCGGCTGGATATCGGTCGCCAGGACAATCGTCACCTGGCATTCGGATGGGCTGCGCATTTTTGTTTCGGTGCCGCGCTAGCGCGTCTGGAGGGGCAGATCGCCTTCGAGACTCTGTTACGGCGGTTGCCCAAGCTAGCATTGGACACAACTACGCCGCTGGAATGGCGGCACAACCTTGGTTTGCGTGGATTGACTGCTCTACCAGTGGTCTTCTAAGCACCCCATCACCACCTCCCCATGTTGACTCAGCGCATGCAGGAAGCACATTCATTATCGGATACCAAGCGTGCCCTGCTGGACAGATATTTGCGGGGAGTTGGCTTTCCTGCGCCAGGGACAATCGGCAGGCGGCCTCCTGGAAGCGTTGCACCCCTCTCTGCGGCCCAGGAAGAGTTGTATCGTCGCGAACTGCGAGTCCCAAATATCCCGCCGCTCTACAACGAGTGTGTCAACCTCCGCATGCTGGGTCCATTGGATGTGGTTGCTTTGGAGCGGGCCTTCAACGAAATTATCGAGCGTCACGAAGCGTGGCGTACGACGTTTGAAACTGAAGCCGGACAGTCGGCACAAATCGTTCACCCTTTCATGCCGGTGCAGTTGCCCGTTGTTGATCTGCAGCGAATGCCCGACGCCGAGCGCGAGGCAGCGGCCCTTCGCTTGATTAGCGAGGACGTGCGGCGTCCCTTCGATCTGCGTTGCGGTCCATTGCTGCGGCCCAGGCTGGTGAGAATAAGCGAAACTGAGCACCGGCTTTTCCTAACGGCACACCAGATCGTTCTGGATGGCGTTTCGGCGTTCCAGCTTTTTCCGTCCGAACTGGCGGCCTTTTATAAGGGCCTTTTAGCGCGCAAATCGGTGACCTTGCCGGAGCTGCAGGTGCAGTGCGCAGATTTCGCGTTCTGGCAGCGAGAGTGGTTGAGCGCTACGGCTGCAAAACAGGTGAACTACTGGCGCAAACAACTAGGTAGTGATCTACCAGTGCTTTCGTGGCCGGTCAAACCGTGGCCTGTTACGCGCACGTTTCGGGGATGCATCCAGAACTTTTCATTTCCAAGTCTGCTCAGTGACCGCGTAAAAGACTTGAGCCGGCGATTAAACACCACCCTCTTCCTCGTCTTACTGACGGGACTTGCCACCGTTCTGCATCGATATACGAACCAGGAAGAGATTGTTCTGGGCACGCTATCTCCATCCGGACGGAAGCGGAGCGAGGTCATGGGACTGTTGGGATACTTTCTGAACCCGGTGGCTCTGAAGCTTAGCTTTCACGATCGTCCGACATTTCGAGGGCTCTCGTCACAGGCGCAGACGGTCTTGCTGGAAGCGATGAGCAATGATGATGTTCCGATCGAGCGCTTGGCTCGCGAGTTCAAGGTGGACGATTCCAGTCCCAGCCCATTCTTCACCGCGGTTATCTCTCTGCAACCGCCTATGCCAAATCTAGATTTGGCGTGGAGTGTGACAACCATGGACGTGGACAGCGGAGGCTCTCCGTGGGACTTTTATCTTGCTTTCATCGATACGCCGCACGGTTTGATTGGCCGAGCTCAATTCAATCCAGATCTGTTTGACACGAAAATAATTGGACGTGCGTTGGAGGATTTGCAAGATGTGCTGGGAAGCGCGTCGCAGGAAGCTTTCAATGTGTAAGCAAATGGTGCGAGCAGACGACCACGGCCCGGTTTTTGGGGAAGCAGGAGCGTCGCTTTAATGGCGGATCAGACTAAATTTTCCGAGGCGAAGCGCAGCCTCCTCGAAAAATATCTTCGAGGCGAGATCCCCAGCTCTTTAGAGAGTCGGAATGGCATAACCCCTCGCGAAACCGGTAACATCGTCCCTCTTTCGGTAACGCAGCAACAGGTATGGTTGCATCACCACATCGTTCCTGAAGATATTCCTGTCTACAACGAAACACTAACAATCCATCGAACGGGCCCTCTGGATCCGGCGGTGCTGGAGCGGTGTCTGCGAGAAATCGTGCGGCGTCATGAAATCTGGCGCACTACTTTTGAAGGTAGCGGGGAAGAGTTGGTCCAGATCGTCCATCCCGCCCCACAGACCTTTTCCTTGCAAGTCATGGACCTGACTCAGGTTCCCGAAGCAGAGCGCGAGGCGGAGGCGCTGCGTCTGGCCACTGAGGATGCGCGCCGTCCGTTCGACTTGAAGACGGGCCCATTGCTGCGTGCGTTGCTGGTTTCCCTGAGTAATCAACAGCACAGGATTTACATGACACTGCATCATTTGATCTTCGATGCAGTGACGGCTTACCGCGTCTTGGTTCCTGAACTGGGGACGTTGTACGAGGCCTTTTCCGCCGGGCAAGCGTCTCCGCTGCCCGAGCCCCAACTGCAATACGCGGACTTCGCCTGCTGGCAGCGCCGTAACCTGTCGACAGCGATCTCCTCGGAGCATGAGGCGTACTGGCGCAAGCAGATGGGCGGGGACCTTCCGCTTTGTCAGTGGCCGAACGAGCGCCCCCGCCCGACGGTGCAAACCCATCGCGGAGCGATCGAGCGATTCGCATTTCCGGCAGCTCTGGTGCAGCGGCTCAGAGTTCTCAGCCAACAGGCGGGAGTTTCTCTGTATATGACCCTGTTGGCTGGATTCATGGCTTTGCTTAAGCGTTACACGGAGCAGGACGAACTCGTCATTGGGAGCCTTACGGCGGGCCGGAATCGAGTTGAGCTGGAAAAGATGATGGGCCACTTTGTGAATCCCCTGGCGCTGCGCTTCGATGTGAGCGGGAATCCGACATTCCGCGAACTGCAGTTGCAGATGCGAAACGTGGTCCTGGAAGGTCTGGCGCACGAATCGGTTCCTTTTTCACAGGTTGTGAAATTTGCGCAACAAAGGAATGATCCGGGCCGCCATCCGCTATTTCAAATAATCTTTTCGCAGCAGCCTCAGTTGGAGCATACTGCGCCCGGATGGCAACTGATAACGGAAGAAGTCTCAAATGGGGGCTCAAAGCTGGATCTTACCGTTGTGATCGACGATCGTGGAGACGCCGTCTCCGGACCAATCACTTACAACCCGGATTTATTTGATGTCTCGACCATCCGGCGAGCGGTGGAACACTGGCGCACATTGTTGGAGAGCGCTGCCGATGATGCGAGCGTGGGAATTTTGGATCTTCCGATTCTGACCGAACGGGAGCGGAATCAGATCCAGTTCGAGTGGAACCAGACGGCGTTGGAATTTCCGCGATCGAAGACGCTGCATGAATTGTTTGAAGAACAGGCGAAGAAAACTCCGGACGGCGTCGCGATTACATTTGGCGACCAGAGCCTGAGTTACCAGGAACTGAACCGGCGCGCCGACCAGGTCGCGCGGCATCTGCAGAGCTTGGGCGTCGGACCTGACGTGCCGGTGGGACTCTTTGTTGAACGCTCGTTCGAGATGATGACGGGTATCCTGGGCGTTCTCAAAGCGGGCGGGGCCTGTCTTCCACTTGACCCGGCATATCCCGCCGAGCGTCTTTCCTTCATGTTGGAGGAGACGCAAGCCCCGGTGGTGCTCACGCATTCACGGCTGCTGGCCCAGTTGCCGACTCACAATGTCGAGGTTATTTGCCTGGATATGGTTTGTCTCGATACGGAACAGGAGTTTCGTGACAAAGACGTCCTGCCAGCCGCTGTGCATGCGGCGAGTGCGACGAGCATCGCCTACGTTATCTATACTTCCGGCTCAACTGGCCGCCCCAAGGGTGTTCGGGTTATCCATTCCGGCTTAGTGAATTCAACTCTCGCCCGGACTGCCTATTATCGCGAGACACTTCGCAGTTTTCTGCTGCTCTCGTCTTTTACGTTCGACAGTTCTTTGGCAGGAATTTTCTGGACTCTGAGTGTCGGCGGCACTCTCGTTCTTCCTCCCGATTCGTCTCAATGGGAGCTGGACTCTCTGAGTCTGTTGATTAAGAAACACCAAGTCTCCCATCTTCTGTGCGTGCCTTCCTTGTACCAAACGCTGATCGAGAACAGTCCCATCGAACGCCTGGCCTCGCTGAAGATTGCGATCGTCGCCGGAGAATCTTGTCCGGTTGCTCTGGTCGAAGAGCATTACCGCCGCTTGCCGCATGCGGCTCTCTACAACGAATACGGTCCCACCGAGGCCACGGTGTGGTGTTCAGTTTACCGCTGTGAACCGCAACCGGATGCGATTCGCGTTCCCATCGGACGACCGATCGCGAACACACAGATGTATGTTCTGGATTCCCGGCGGCAAATGGTGCCGGTTGGAGTGTCCGGGGAATTGTACGTAGGAGGCGCAGGGGTAGCCGGGGGCTATTGGAATCGCTCGGAGCTCACCGCCGAGAAGTTCATCTCCGATCCGTTCAGTTCAACTCCGAAGGCGCGTCTTTATAAGACGGGTGACTTGGCTCGCTTCTTGCCCGACGGCAATATCGAGTATTTAGGACGTGTAGACCATCAGGTGAAGATTCGGGGCTTTCGCATCGAGTTAGGGGAAATCGAAGCCGCACTGGCGAGCCATCCCTTGGTCCGGGAAGCGGCGGTAGTGGCTCGAGAGGATGCGCCCGGGGAAAAACGGCTGGTGGCGTACTACACCGTTTCGAATGTGAGCGGAAAGGCCACAGGAGCGGGAGAATTGCGTTCTCATCTATCCGGGCGGTTGCCTGACTACATGGTGCCGGCGGCGTATGTGCAGATGGAGGGGATGCCGCTCACGGCGAATGGAAAGCTGGACCGCAAGGCGTTGCCCGTGCCCGGAGGAGACGCGTATGCAGTTCGAGGGTACGAAGCTCCGCAAGGTGAGATGGAGACCCGGCTGGCGGAGATCTGGGCAGACGTACTGAAGATCGACAGAGTCGGGCGTAACGACAACTTCTTCGAACTCGGGGGACATTCCCTCCTGGCGATGCAAGTAATGGCTCGCATCCGTCACCACTTCAATCTGGAACTGCCGGTGCGGAGTATCTTCGACGAGCCTACGGTCGCAGGTTCGGCGGTCGAGTTGCAAAAGGCACAAGCGTTAGGTTCCAAGGCGCGCGCCAGGATCGCGCAACTTCGCCCTGGCTCCGCCCCGAGCCCCAGCCGCGAGGCTCTTCTAGCCCAACTCGGCAATTTATCGGCTAGTGAATTGCAGAGTTTGCTGCAGCGTGTTCGAGACGAAAAGCACTCCCCGTAGATCGCAACCTATGTGTCGAAGCTGCGCATCCTGGTGCAGACACAGTGCCTTTTGTGCCGACCATTCTTGTAATCATAAATTTTCGCGCTCGAGCCACGGACATTACTCCACAAGACGTTCACAGCTTGCATTCGCAGATAATCGACGATGTTAACCGAGACGGGCAGCGTTGGATTCCCGGTGTTGTCGTGAACGGACAGAGCGTGATCCGTACCATGGTCATCAGTTATTTGAGTGAGCAACGCCATTTGCAAGGCTTACAAGCGGCATTACAGGCAGCTCGCAACACTCGCGAAGTGCGCTCAAGATCAGTCCGTCACAGATGTTCCGCAAATCGCTGCAAACTGAGTCGGAGGCGGCAGAAGGGTTGAAGGCTCGAGGGATAATCTGGTGCGCCCGGAGAGATTCGAACTCCCGACCTATTGCTCCGGAGGCAATCGCTCTATCCAACTGAGCTACGGGCGCACTCCAATACAACCAGTCTACATGTGCCGGTTGCGCCCTTCAATGCTCGTGCGGGAGAGCATGGCGGAAGGCGCTCCGCTATGCCTTATTTTTGAATGGCGAGGTCTTAGCGGCAGCAGACGCAAACGGTTGCTCTCCCGCAAAGTTGGAGCATGCGCCCAGACTTCGATGCCTCGGCAGGAACGAGCAGCGTCCTAGTAGCGGTCGCGGCGTCCGCCTCCGCCGCCACGCCCACCTCGATCTCCACGATCACGTCCACCGCCGCCCCCTCCCCCGCCTCCGCTGCGTTCGGTTTTCGGCCGCGCTTCGTTGACGTTCAGGGTGCGCCCACCGGTCTGGGAACCGTTGAGCGCGGTGATCGCCTTATCTCCATCCTCGTTGCTGGTCATTTCCACGAAGCCAAAGCCGCGGGAGCGCCCGGTATCGCGGTCCGTCATGATACTGACACGGTCGACCTGCCCATATGCCTCGAACATCTGGCGAAGCTCGTCTTCGGTGGTGCTGAAGCTCAAATTGCCTACAAAAATATTCTTCACTCGTCTGCCTCTGCATTGAGCTGTCGGAGTGCAAGCTCAGTTCGGCGGACTGGCAGGTCGGAAGGGCCTTCCTGAAAATCGGGACCGGAGCTGGCGAACAGATCAATTGCGGCAGAAGTATAGCAGGTTTGTCTTCAAGGGCTGTAAATTGACGGGTTTATCGCGGCAGGGCGGAACGGCACCCTGCTTAACACTTATCTACCTTCCAATATCCTTGGCGGTCGTAGCCCATCTGCAAAAGCCGGTTCTTGGGATCATGACGCTTGCCGCACTTCGGACAGATTAAATAACGGCTCCATGCCGTACCCTGGTGATCGTAATTTTCAGAAACGGCAAACGTGAGGCCGCAGCTGCACGGAATCAGGAACATGCGCAGGTCTGATTTGTCTTTCGATTTTTCAGAACCCGCGCGAGACTTCACGATTCCTCTACTGTCGCCAACGCACTCTTCTTGCGCCTGTTCGCCTGCAGAACTTTTTTCCTCAACCGCAAAAATTTAGGCGTAATCTCGGCGAACTCGTCGTCCGCAATGAATTCAATGGCCTGCTCCAGATTCAATTGCCGAAAGGGAACCAGGCGAATGGCTTCATCCGCAGTCGACGCCCGCATGTTGGTAAGCTTCTTCTCGCGCACGGCGTTCACATCGAGGTCCGTGTCTTTAGCGTTCTCGCCGATGATCATGCCCTCATAAAGTTCAACGCCGGGCCCCACGAAAAGTTCCCCGCGCTCCTGCAGGCCCCAAAGAGCGTAGGCGGTGGAAACTCCGGCGCGGTCCGCAATCAGCGCTCCCGTAAGCCGGTGCGGAATTTCTCCCTGCCATTCCGTGTAACCGTCGAACAGGGAATTCATCACAATCGTTCCGCGGGTATCGGTGAGCAACTGGCTGCGCAGACCGATAAGTCCGCGGCTGGGGACGCGAAATTCGATACGTACTCGTCCATAGCCGTGATTGTGCATGTTTACAACCTCGCCCTTGCGCGAGCCCAGTTGCTCCATGACCACGCCCACAAAGCCTTCTGGCACGTCGATGGTGAGATGCTCGACCGGTTCCATCAGCTTGCCGTCAATTCGTTTGGTGACGATCTCGGGCTTGCCCACCATGAGTTCGTAGCCTTCACGGCGCATCATCTCGATTAGGATGGAAAGTTGTAGCTCTCCCCGCCCCAGCACCTTGAACGAATCGGTTGCGCCGGTATCCTCCACCCGCAGCGAGACGTTGGTCAGCAACTCCTTTTCCAGCCGCTCCCGCAGGTTGCGGGACGTGACGTAGGTGCCGTCCTTTCCGGCAAACGGAGAGGTATTAACCGTGAACAGCATGGCGATCGTAGGCTCGTCGATCGCGATGTGTGGCAGCGGAGCCGGATTCTCAACTTCGGTGATAGTTTCGCCGATGGTGATTCCTTCCACGCCGGCCACCGCGATGATGTCTCCCAATTCCGTTTCCGTGATATCGGTCCGCTTCAGGCCCGAGAATGAAAACAGTTTCGTGATCTTGGTCTTGTGGAGAGTCCCGTCAAGCCTGGCAATCGCAACTTCTTCGCCGGTGTGCATCTTCCCGTTAAAGACGCGGGCGATGGCCAGCCGTCCCAGATAGTCGCTGTAGTCGAGATTCGCCACCAGGATTTGCAGAGGCCCGTCGGGGTCGCCCTTGGGTAGCGGGATTGTGCTCAGGATCGCGTCAAACAACGGTCGAAGGTCCTCGCCCCCGCCCTTGATGTCGGTGGTCGCGGTCCCCGCTTTTGCATTGGTGTACAACACAGGGAAGTCCAGTTGATCTTCTTTGGCGTCGAGATCAATAAACAGGTCGTAGATTTCGTTGAGCACTTCCTGCGGACGCGCATCGGCACGGTCAATCTTGTTGATCACTACGATCGGCGGTAGCTTTGCCTCCAACGCCTTGCTCAACACATACCGGGTCTGCGGCAGCGGGCCCTCGCTTGCGTCTACCAGCAACATCACGCCGTCGACCATCTTCAGCGCGCGTTCTACTTCGCCACCGAAGTCGCTGTGGCCGGGTGTATCGACGATGTTGATTTTTACATCGTGATAGAAGATGGCGGTATTCTTGGCCAGAATTGTAATGCCGCGCTCACGTTCCAGTTCGTTCGAGTCCATCACCCGTTCAACGTGGTGCTCGTTGGACCGAAAGGTGCCGCTCTGTTGCAGCATGGCGTCGACCAGCGTGGTCTTGCCGTGGTCCACGTGCGCGATAATGGCGATATTGCGAATACTTGAACTCAAAAAGGATCCTTCCTGATTTCTCTCTACTACCACTTTACTATGGGTGGGATGAAATCGA
>Ga0099792_10000148_pt1 | contig 26995 bp, 19 predicted proteins | sample Rivendell_Oct201_8_FD_83780 | JGI IMG/M metagenome (GOLD analysis project Ga0099792, IMG submission 83780) | Vadose zone soil microbial communities from the Eel River Critical Zone Observatory, Northern California, USA -... | ecosystem: Environmental > Terrestrial > Soil > Vadose zone >...
CACCGAAGGCAAGCTGGGCGGCCAGGCCGTGGTGCCGGGAGTCGCCGGTACCTGGAAGGATCTGACGGACAACGTCAACTCCATGGCGGGTAACCTCACCGGCCAGGTCCGCAACATCGCCGAAGTCTCCACCGCCATCGCGAGCGGCGACCTGTCGCGCAAGATCACGGCGGATGTCAAGGGCGAGATCCTGCAGCTGAAGGAGACCATCAATACGATGGTCGATCAGCTGCGCTCGTTTGCCTCGGAAGTGACGCGCGTGGCGCGCGAGGTGGGCACCGAAGGCAAGCTGGGCGGCCAGGCCGTGGTGCCGGGCGTCGCCGGCACCTGGAAAGATCTCACCGACAGCGTGAACTCCATGGCCGGTAACCTCACCGGCCAGGTGCGCAACATCGCGGAAGTTGCCACCGCCATCGCCAACGGCGACCTGTCGCGCAAGATCACGGCGGACGTGAAGGGCGAGATCCTGCAGCTGAAGGAGACCATCAACACGATGGTCGATCAGCTCAACGCCTTCGCCGCGGAAGTGACGCGCGTGGCGCGCGAGGTCGGTTCCGAAGGCAAGCTGGGCGGTCAGGCGGACGTGAAGGACGTCAGCGGCGTGTGGAAGGATCTCACCGACAAGGTCAACTCGATGGCGAGCAACCTCACCGGCCAGGTGCGCAACATCACGGAAGTGGCGACCGCCATCGCACGCGGCGATCTGTCGCGCAAGATCACGGTGGACGTGCGCGGCGAGATCCTGCAGCTGAAGGAGACCGTCAATACGATGGTCGATCAGCTCAACAGCTTCGCCGACGAAGTGACGCGCGTGGCGCGCGAGGTGGGCACCGAGGGCAAGCTGGGCGGCCAGGCCATCGTGCCGGGCGTCGCGGGTACCTGGAAGGACCTGACCGACAATGTCAACTCGATGGCCCGCAACCTCACCGGCCAGGTGCGCAACATCGCCGAGGTCTCGACCGCCATTGCTCGTGGCGACCTGTCGCGCAAGATCACGGTGGACGTGGAGGGCGAGATCCTGCAGCTGAAGGAAACCATCAACACGATGGTGGACCAGCTCAACGGCTTCGCGGCGGAAGTGACCCGCCTGGCGCGTGAGGTCGGCACCGAAGGCAAGCTCGGCGGCCAGGCGCTGGTGCCCGGTGTCGCCGGCACCTGGAAGGATCTCACCGACAACGTGAACGTGATGGCGAACAACCTCACCAACCAGGTACGCGGCATCGTGAAGGTGGTGACCGCGGTCGCCAACGGCGAGTTGCGTCAGCGCCTCACGGTCGAGTCCAAGGGTGAGGTCAACGCGCTGGCCGACACCATCAACAGCATGACGGATACGCTGGCGATCTTCGCGGACCAGGTCACCACCGTGGCGCGTGAAGTCGGCGTCGAGGGACGTCTCGGCGGACAGGCCCACGTCCCGGGGACGGCCGGAACGTGGAAGGATCTCACGGCGAACGTGAACCTGCTGGCCGCCAATCTCACCAACCAGGTGCGCGCCATCGCCGAGGTGGCGACCGCAGTCACCAAGGGCGACCTCACGCGCTCGATCCAGGTGGAGGCGCGCGGCGAGGTCTCGGAGCTGAAGGACAACATCAACGCGATGATCGGCAACCTGCGCGTGACCACCGAGCGCAACACCGAGCAGGACTGGCTCAAGACCAATCTCGCGAAGTTCAGTCGCATGATGCAGGGCCAGCGCGATCTGGTGACGGTAGGCAAACTGCTGCTGTCCGAGCTGGCGCCGCTCGTCAATGCGCAGCAGGGAATCGTTTACGTCATGGACGGTGCGACCGGCACGCCCTGCCTCAAGGAACTCGCCAGCTACGCCGACGCCGCGGCCGACAACCGCGAACCGCGCCGCTACCACCTGGGTGAGGGGCTGGTAGGTCAGGCGGCCGCCGACCGGCAGCGCCTGCTGCTGACGGATATTCCACCGGATTCCATCCAGCTGCGCGGCGGGCTGCTGAGCGCCCGGCCGCACCATGTCATCGTCCTGCCGGTGTTGTACGAAGGAAACGTCAAAGCCGTGCTCGAGCTGGCATCGCTCGGGGGCTTCACGGCCTCGCACCTGGCGTTCCTCGAGCAGCTGACCGGCAGCATCATCGGCGTGGTGTTGAATACGATTGAGGCGACGATGCGCACCGAGGGTCTGCTCACGCAGTCTCAGCAGCTCGCCGGCGAGCTGCAGGCGCAGCAGACCGAGCTGCAGCAGACCAACGCGGAGCTGGCCAACAAGGCGAAGCTGCTCGCGGAACAGAACGTGGAGGTCGAGCGCAAGAACCAGGAAATCGAGCTCGCCCGGCGCGCGCTCGAGGAGAAGGCGGCGGAGCTCGCGCTCACCTCGCGCTACAAGTCGGAGTTCCTGGCTAACATGTCGCACGAGCTGCGCACCCCGCTCAACAGCATCCTGATTCTCGGCCAGCAGCTCTCGGAGAACGCCGACGGCAACCTGTCGTCCCGGCAGGTCGAGTTCGCCACGACCATCCACGGCGCCGGGACCGACCTGCTCAACCTCATCAGCGACATCCTCGACCTGTCCAAGATCGAATCGGGCACGGTCACGGTCGAGTGTGAAGATCTGCTGTTCACGCACCTGCGCGAGACCATCGAGCGCAATTTCCGGCACGAAGCGGAGGCGCGCCAGCTGGCGTTCACGGCGGACTTCGACAGGCACCTGGAGCGCGCGCTCACCACCGACTCCAAGCGCCTGCTGCAGGTATTGAAGAATCTGCTCTCGAACGCCTTCAAGTTCACCGAGCGCGGCGGCGTGCGCCTGCACGTGTGTGTCGCCACCGGAGGCTGGAGTCCCGAGCATCCGATCCTGAGGGAGGCTTCCTCGGTGGTCGAGTTCTCGGTCAGCGATACCGGCATCGGCATCCCCCCGGAGAAGCAGCGGATCATATTCGAGGCTTTCCAGCAGGCGGATGTGGGCACCGCCCGCAAGTACGGCGGCACGGGTCTCGGACTGGCCATCAGCCGCGAGCTGGCGCACCTGCTGGGCGGGGAGATACGCCTCAGCAGCGTGTCCGGCAGCGGCAGTACCTTCACCCTGTATCTGCCTCTCTCCTACATGGGCCCGGCCTATAACCGGGCCGTGACCCGGGATCCGACCGCGACCGCCGTGGCCGCATTTCAACCGGTGGTGCTGCCGGTGCGGCAGGAGCAGATCGCGGATGATCGGGAAGACCTGCAGCCCGAGGATGCAGTGCTGCTGGTGGTGGAAGACGACCCGCATTACTGCCGCATCCTGCTCGATCTCGCGCGCCAACGCGGATTCAAGATCCTGCTGGCGAGGACCGGCGCCGATGCGCTCACCCTGGCGCGCAAGTACCGCCCGATCGCCGTGTCGCTCGACGTGTTCCTCCCGGACATGCTGGGTTGGACGGTTCTCAATCAGCTCAAGCGCAACCCCGAAACACGCCATATCCCGGTTCAGATCCTGACGATCGAGGACGAGCGCCAGTACGGGCTCGAGCGGGGCGCTTTTCAGTTCATCACCAAGACCGTCACGACCGATGCGCTCGAAGCGGCGTTCGACCGGCTCAAGAGCTTCACCGCCTCCCGAGTGCGGCGGCTGCTGGTGGTCGAGGACGATCCGGCCGAGCAGCTGAGCGTCACCGAACTCCTGGGACACAGCGACGTGGAGATCACCACGGCCGCCACCGGCGCCGCGGCGCTCGCGGCGCTGCGCGCCGGCGGCTTCGACTGCGTGGTTCTCGATCTGCGCCTGCCGGACATGTCCGGCTTCGAGCTGCTCGCCCAGGTGCAGGAGGATCCTGAACTGCGGCGCACCCCGATCGTCGTCTTCACCGGCCGCGAGCTGAACGACCACGAGGAGACCGAGCTGCGCAAGGTCGCCAAGAGCATCGTGCTGAAGGGCGTGCGCTCGCCCGAGCGGCTGCTGGATGAGACCGCCCTGTTCCTGCACCGGGTGATCGCCGATCTGCCGGAGGCGAAGCAGCACATGATCGAGGCGCTGCACGAGAGCGACGAGCCCCTCAGCGGGCGCAAGGTGCTGGTGGTCGACGACGATATCCGCAACATCTTCGCGCTGAACAGCCTGCTCGAGCGCCACAGCATGCAGGTGATCACGGCAACCAACGGCCAGGAGGCGATCAAGCTGGTCGAGAGCACCGACGATCTGTCGCTGGTGCTGATGGATGTCATGATGCCGGAAATGGACGGCTACGAGACCATGCGCCGCATCCGCAGCAAGCATCAGTTCCGGCTGCTGCCGATCATCGCTCTCACCGCCAAGGCCATGAAGGGCGACCGCGAGAAGTGCCTGGAAGCAGGGGCCTCGGACTACGTCGCCAAGCCGGTGAACACCGACCAGCTGCTGTCCATGGTGCGGACCTGGCTGCACCGTTAGCGTGAAGGATCAACGGGGGGTCGGCAGCGCCATGGGCGCCAACGAGAAAGTCAACATCCTGCTCGTCGATGACCAGCCTGCGCGGCTGCTCACCTACCAGTCGGTGCTGAGCGAGCTGGGGCAGAACCTGGTATGCGCTCACTCGGGGCTCGAGGCGCTCGACAAGCTCCTGCGCGAGGAATTCGCCGTGGTGCTGCTCGATGTCAGCATGCCGGGAATGGACGGTTTCGAGGCGGCGCGGCTGATCCACGAGCATCCGCGCTTCGAGAAGACCCCCATCATCTTCGTCAGCGGCGTGCACGTGACCGACCTGGACCACCTCAAGGGCTACAAGGTCGGGGCGGTCGACTACGTACCCATACCGGTGGTGCCGGAGATCCTGCGCAGCAAGGTCGCAGTCCTGGTCGAGCTGTACTGCAAGCGCCGCGAGCTGCGCGAGCTGAACCGCAATCTCGCGCAGGCCAACCAGCGCCTGGCCGAGGCCAACACGACGCTGCAGGCGGAGAAGACCCGTGAGCTCGAAGCCCTCAATGCCACCTTGCAGCGCGCCAATGCGGAGCTGGAACGCACCAACCGCAGCCTGCAGAGCGAGGTGGCCGAGCGCGCCAGGGCGGAACAGGCGCTGAAGGAGGCGGACCGCCACAAGGACGAGTTCCTCGCGATGCTCGCCCACGAGCTGCGCAATCCGCTGGCGCCGATTCTGAATGCCGTACAGCTGATGCGCATGAAGCCGGTCGCCGACCCACAGCTGAACTGGTCGCGCGACGTGATCGAGCGGCAAGTCTCGCACCTCACGCGCCTGGTCGACGACCTGCTCGATGTGGCGCGCATCACGCGCGGCAAGATCAACCTGTCCAGGGAGCCGATCGAGCTCGGGACGCTGATCGCGCGCGCCGTGGAGATCGTGCAGCCGTTGATCCAGGAGCGCGGTCACCAATTCACGAGCGAGATTCCCGATGGCACGCTCACGGTCGATGCCGACCCGCTGCGTCTCACACAGGCCTTTGGCAACGTCCTGGGGAACGCGGCCAAGTACACCGAGCGGGGAGGGCGCATCGGTCTGAGCGTCTGCCTCCAGGGGGCGGAGGTCGAAATCCGGGTGCGCGACAACGGCATCGGCATCCCCGCTGAGGTGCTGCCCCGGATCTTCGACCTGTTCACCCAGCTCGACCGCCGCTCGGATCACCCGCACAGCGGGCTCGGGATCGGCCTCGCCCTGGTGCGCCGGCTGCTGCAGATGCACGGCGGGAGCATCGCCGCGCATAGCGAGGGCGCGGGCCTGGGGAGCGAATTCGTGATCCGGCTGCCGCTGCTCCTCGAGGCGACACAGTCCGGGGACGGCAGGGCATCCACCGCACCCGAGGATGCGCCCCCGGTGCGCCGCCGCATACTGGTCGCCGACGACAACGCCGACGCGCTGCAGACCCTGGCGACGGTTCTGGAGCTGGGTGGCCACGAAGTCTTCAGCGCCAGCAACGGGAGCCTCGCGCTCGAGTCCGCCGAGCGGCACCTGCCCGAAGTCGCGCTGCTCGATATAGGCATGCCGCTGCTCGACGGCTATGAAGTCGCGCGGCGCATCCGCGCGCAGGTGTGGGGCAAGCGGATCACTCTGGTGGCGCTCACCGGCTGGGGCCAGGACTCGGACCGCCGCCGCTCGCAGGAGGCGGGCTTCGATTCGCATCTGGTGAAGCCCCTCGACCTCGCGAAGCTGACACAGCTGCTCTCCCGCCTGCCCGTCCCGGCGGCGGATGAGGCGGGCGGGCGCAAACTCAACGCCTAGGCCGACCGCCTATCTGCCATCCGCAGCTATGCGGCCGGCCCTGGCACGGCCCACGAGGTAGCCGGCCGCGAACGGCAGACCCAGCAGCACGATGGCGAGAACGATGAGCAGCAGCAACGCCTCGCGCACCAGATGGCGCGCCTGCTCGCCTGAGGATTTCACGACCTGATCGGCAATCCTGGCTGCGTCGCGGGCGATCGCCGTGCGCTCGGCGTCGGCCGCCAGCACCACCGCTTCGCGCTCGCCGCGCACGTCCGCCGCCAGCGCGGCGCGCTCGCTGTGCAACGTCTCGAGGATCGAGGCCGCAGATGCATCGACCCGTTGCAGCAGATCGATCACGCTCTTACGGACGTCGGCTACCGCTTCGTGCACCAGCTGCGGTGCGCTGTCCGCCGCTGCGGATAGTCTGGCGAGGCGCTCATCGAGCTGGCTGAGCGCGGCGCGGATCTCGTCGCGCGAATAGCCCGCCTCGCGTAGCGCCAGCTCGGTCCTCCAGATGGTCTGCAGGGTGAGCGCCTCGCTAGCGAGCCTGGTGCGATCGGAAACATCCTCCATCGCCTCGGCAATCGTACCGACCGAGTCGACCAGCCTGCTGTCGGCGCCGCTTTTCTGACTCCACAGCTGCACGACCGAGGCGCGCACGAACTGCAGATCCCGCAGCGGATGCTCGCGCGTGTAGCTCGCGAGGAATTGCTGATACTGCGCGAATTCACTGGCAGCGATCAGCCGGTGGGCCAGGTCCTCGGCCCCCGCCTCGAGCTCGCTCGCGGCCGTCACGGCAACCTCCTGGCGGGAGCCGAGCAGTGCGCCGCCGGGCTGCCCGGGCGACAGGAATTGCTGCATCTGCGAGGCGAGCGCCCAGGTGTCGAGCAAAGCCATCATCGGGGCCAGGCGGGTCGCCGCACGCTGACTCTCCGCCGCCGCGCCGATCTTCCAGCGCAGCGCATTCGCGAGCACCTCGGGGTCGCTGTCGTGCGCCGCAATGTCGTCGGCGCACTGCGCGACCACCGCGATGAAATGGTAGGAGAATTCGCGCGTCAGAATGCGCGCATTCAGATCGCGGCTCGAGAGTGGCCGTTCCGGACTCTTCACGGAGATCAGCGAACAACCCGCAACACACAGCAGCAGCGCCGCGGCCGCGCCGAGTGGCGCGCCGATGGATGATGCGGCCGAGCCACGGCTGCGTCCCGGGCGCCTCACCGTCTTAGCGGGCCCGGGGGTGGGTGCGCGTGCCAACGCCAGTCGCGCACCAGCGGCATGTCCTCGCCATGGCGGGTGATGTACTGGCGATGCTCGATCAAGCGGTTGCGCATTTCGTCCTTGAGGTAATCGCCACGGCCGGCGAGCTGCGGCACACGATCGATGACGTCCTGGACGAGGTGGAAGCGATCCATGTCGTTCAGTACCGTCATGTCGAAGGGAGTCGTGATCGTGCCTTCCTCCTTGTAGCCGCGCACGTGCAGGTTCACGTGGTTCCGGCGGCGGTAGGCGAGGCGATGGATGAGCCAGGGATAGCCGTGGAAGGCGAAGATGATGGGCTTGCCCTGCGTGAAGAGTGAGTCGAAGTCGCGGTCGGCGAGCCCGTGCGGGTGCTCGCTGTCGGGCTGCAGTCTCATCAGATCCACGACATTCACCACACGGATCTTCAGTTCCGGCAGTGCGGCCCGCAAGATCGATACCGCGGCCAGAGTCTCCAGCGTCGGCACATCCCCCGCGCATGCCATCACCACGTCCGGTTCGCCGCCGGCGTCATTGCTCGCCCAGGCCCACAGCCCGATACCCTTGGCGCAATGCTCCAGCGCCGCATCCCTGGCCAGCCATTGCGGCGCCGGGTGCTTGCCAGCCACCACGACGTTGACGTAATGGCGGCTGCGCAGGCAATGGTCCATGACCGACAGCAGGCAGTTGGCGTCCGGGGGCAGATATACCCGCACCACCTGGGCCTTCTTGTTGACGACGTGATCGAGGAAACCCGGATCCTGGTGCGTGAAGCCATTGTGATCCTGGCGCCAGACGTGCGAGGTCAGCAGGTAGTTCAGTGAGGCGATCTTGCGCCGCCACGGCAGTTGCGCGCTGACCTTGAGCCACTTGGCATGCTGGTTGAGCATCGAATCAACGATGTGCACGAAGGCCTCGTAGCAGTTGAAGAGCCCGTGACGGCCGGTGAGCAGATAACCCTCGAGCCAGCCCTCGCACTGGTGTTCGCTCAGCATCTCGAGCACCCGGCCCTCGTCGGCGAGGAACTCATCCCCCTCGAGCATCGCGGCATCCCATTGCCGCGCGGTCGCCTCGAACACCGGGGTGAGCCGGTTCGAGATCGTCTCATCGGGTCCAAAGATGCGAAAGTTCCTGCGCGTGGCGTTCAATCTGATCACGTCGCGCAGATACCGGCCGAGCACCCGTGTGTCTTCGGCCTGCACGGCACCCGGGCCGGGCATCTCGATTGCGTAGTCCCGGAAGTCAGGCAGCTGCAGGTCATGAAGCAGCACGCCGCCGTTGGCGTGCGGATTGGCGCTCATGCGGCGCTCACCCGCGGGGGCGAGCGCGCGCAGTTGCGCACGCAGGCGGCCCTGCTCGTCGAACAACTCCTGCGGCCGGTAGCTGCGCAGCCAGCTCTCGAGCTGGCGCAGGTGCGCCGGATTGGTGCGTGGGTCGGTCAGCGGAACCTGATGGGCTCTGAAGGTTCCCTCGATGCGCTGTCCGTCGATCTCTTTGGGCCCGGTCCAGCCTTTGGGGCTTTCGAGGACGATCAACGGCCACCGCGGGCGCGAGCGGTTGCCCTTTACACGTGCGGCCTCGTGAATCTCCCGGATGCGCCCGAGCACCGTGTCGAGCGCATCGGCCATCAGCCGGTGCATCGTGCGCGGCTCCTCGCCGGCGACAAAAAGAACAGGCGCCCAACCGCAGCCTTCCAGTAGTTGGCGCAGCTCGCCGCGGGAGATGCGTGCCAGGATCGTGGGATTGGCAATCTTGTAGCCGTTCAGATGCAGGATCGGCAGTACCACCCCATCGGTGGCCGGATTCACGAACTTGTTGGCATGCCAGGCGGTCGCGAGCGGTCCGGTTTCCGCTTCGCCGTCACCGACCACGCAGGCGACCATGAGATCCGGGTTGTCGAGCACCGCGCCGAAGGCGTGGCTGAGCGAGTAGCCGAGCTCTCCGCCCTCATGAATGGAACCGGGGCATTCGGGCGAGACGTGACTCGGAATACCGCCGGGGAAGGAGAACTGCATGAACAGCTTCCTGAGGCCGGCGGCGTCGGCGGAGATCTCGGGATAGATCTCGCTGTAGGTTCCCTCCAGATACGCGTTGCCCACCAGCGCCGGTCCGCCATGACCGGGGCCGGAGATGTAGATCATGTTCAGGCCGTAGGCGCGAATGATGCGGTTGAGGTGCGCGTAGATGAAGTTCTGGCCCGGGGTGGTTCCCCAGTGGCCGAGGAGCATGCGCTTGATGTGCGCGGGGGACAGGGGTTCGGCGAGCAGCGGGTTGTCGCACAGGTAGATCTGACCCACCGACAGGTAATTGGCGGCCCGCCACCACGCATCGATCAGACCGAGCTCACGGTCTGACGCCCGCGCCATGGCGCCGTTCCCATCCGCGCTATCCATTTCCGACATCCGACACTTAGTATGCGCCGTCGCTGCGATGTCGTCTTGTCGAACCCGAGGTCGCATTGTCCGGTATTCTCTGCAGCGGGAGAACAAGATGGGGATGGTGACGTGGCGTCCACGCGCGCGAGGATCGATGGTGCTCGGGGAGGTGTTGCCTCTGGGCGGCGTAACGTCGGTGCCACAATGAACGGATCGGTCGCCGCGACGTGGGCATCGCCCCTCCTGACACTGCTGCCGCTGCTCGGTTGCGCAGCGAACTTCGCGAACGCCGCTGAAGCGGCCGGGGACGCTGCCGCAGTCCCCGTAACCGAGGTCCAGATCACCGCGACGCGGGTGTCGGAGGCGATCGACTACGTGCCGGCGTCGCTGACGGTCATTCGGGGCGAGGATCTTCGGCGCCTGGGGGGCGCGGATCTGCGCACGGCGCTCGCAACGGTCGCGGGCGTCGACGCGCCCCCGGGCGGCGATACCGGCCCGGCGGGCAGCGTGCCGTCATTGTGGGGACTGCACGAGTTCGACGCCTTCCTGCTCGTGGTCGACGGTGTGCCCTGGGGCGGCGCGTTCAACCCGGCGGTGCCGACACTGGATCTCAACGACGTCGAGCGCATCGAGATCATGAAGGGTGCGGCGCCGGTCATGTTCGGCGCGACTTCCTTCGTCGGCGTGATTCACGTCATCCGCTATCCTGCCGGCGAGAGCGCCAACGAGCTGAGCGTTGCCGGTGGCAGCCGCTCCAGCGCGGCGGGTGCGCTGTCCACGGCGTTGCCACTCATCGGATCCTATCGCCATTCGGTGCTTCTTGATGGTGACCGGACGCGGCTCAGCGGCCGGGATCAGGGGTTTGATCGTGCACACGGGCTGTACCGTGCCGCCGCACCGCTCCTGGGCGGCAAGGCGGGAGTGGACCTCGAGTACCTGGCGCAGACGCAGCTGCCGACGAGTCCCGTGCTTCGCGAGGGGACCTCGTTGACGACGCTCACTCCCCTCGACGGCAACTTCAATCCCGCCGATTCCGGTATCGTCGAACATCGGACGCACCTGGCCATGAGCTTCGAGGAGGCGCTGCGCGAGGGCGAGTGGCGGACGCTGCTCTCGTACACCGGCTCGACGACCCATGACGTACGCGGCTTCCTGCGGCCGCAGCTGGCGATCGGCGCCGACGGTAACAATGCCGACGGCTTCAACCAGGATCGCAGGCTGCGGGAGCTGTATTTCGACACGTTTGTCTCCCTCGCGCTTTCGGGCTCGCTCGGTCTGACCACGGGTCTCGATTGGCTGTGGGGCGATGGGAGGCAGCAGAGTCGGAATTTTGCTTACTCTGCGCCGCTCGATGGCGGGGCGGCGCCGCCGAGCACTTCCCGGCATATCGACGAGATCAACGGGCTCGATGACCGTCGCGAATTTGGCGGCCTGTACGCGCAGCTCGACTGGAAACCTCGCGACCGATTCGGAATTCTCGGGGGCCTGCGGCTCAACGACACTCACGAGCACCAGGTGGCGACGCATGCAGACACGGTCGACCCGGCCAATGACCGCTATTTCACCGCTTCGCAGCACCATCTGCGCGTGAGCGGCGACCTCGGTGCGACGTTGCGCATCTGGGGTGCCGCGGACGGCGCGCAGCACGGGATCCTGTTCGCTCAGTATTGCAACACGTTCAAGCCGGCCGCCATCGATTTCGGCCCGGACGTGAACGGCGCCATCCTGCACCCGGAGAATGCCGATGCCTACCAGGGCGGCCTGCGCGTCAAGACTCTCGCCGGGGCGGTCGACTGGGAGATCGCGGCCTTCAAACTCGACTTTGCCAATCTGGTCGTGAATCAGACCGCCGCGAGCGGAGCTCCCGTCATGGTCAACGCCGGCCGCGAGCGCTTTGCGGGTGCGGAGACCGAGTTGCGTTGGCACGCAGCGCCCGGCACGGTCCTGAGCGCGGCGTACAGCTATCACGACACGCGCTTCGGCAATACCATGACGATCGAGTCAGGAACCCCGGTCCAGCTGGACGGGCGCCAGCTGAACCTGTCGCCTCACAACATTGCCGCCCTCGGCCTGCAGGTCTCGGGTGCGGGCGGATGGCAGCTGGCCACCCAGGCCGCCTACGTCGGGCGCCGTTTCCTCGATCGCCTGAACACCGCCGCGGCGGGCGGCTACGTGACGCTGGATGCGCGCTTGGGATGGCGCCTCGGGCAATACACCATGGCGCTCCAGGGTCAAAACCTGACCGACCGGCGCGATCCCGTTACCGCCAGCGAGTTCGGCGATCAATCCTACTATCTGCTTCCTGCCAGGCTGCTGATGCTGTCGGTCGCGGCCGATGTGGCCCGGTGAGTGCACCCGCTCACCGCGCCGCTCACGGCTGTCAGCCACGATCTCATCAACAAGTTGACCCGCGCCGTGGAATAATCGCCGCCCACGCGTGGCGGATCTGCAGATTGGGGGCAAAATGACTCGTTGCCGGTTCGACGGTCCTGCAAGCGTTTTGGGTGCGCTGCTGTTGCTGCTGCCGTGCGCGGCATCGGCTGCCAGCCAGGTCGATCCGCAACTCTTCAGCGCCGTGAAATGGCGCCAGGTCGGTCCGTTCCGCGGCGGCCGAGTGGTGGCGGTGAGCGGCGTGCCGGGTGATCCGGCGACCTGGTATTTCGGCGCGGTAGCCGGTGGCGTCTGGAAGAGCACCAACGCCGGCAGCAGCTGGCAGCCGGTCTTCGACGAGCAGAAGATCGCCTCGATTGGAGCGATCGCGGTCGCCGACTCGGATCACAACATCATCTATGTCGGCACCGGCGAGGCCTGCCCTCGCGGCAACATCACCTATGGCGACGGCGTATACAAGTCCCTCGATGCCGGCAGGACCTGGCAGCACCTGGGTTTGCGCGACACCCGGCACATCGGCGCCATCGTCGTCGACCCGAGAAACCCGGATGTCGCGTTCGTCGCCGCGCTCGGCCACGCGTTCGGCCCCAATGACGAGCGCGGGATCTTCCGCACCGGCGACGGCGGCAAGAGCTGGCAGCGGGTGCTGTTCCACGACCGCGACAGCGGCGGGATCGATGTCGTTTTCGATCCGCGCAACCCGAATACGCTGTTCGCTTCGCTGTGGCAGATGCGCCGCGAGCCGTGGGGATTCTCCAGCGGCGGGCCGGGATCGGGGCTTTATCGATCGACCGACGGGGGCTTCACCTGGAAGCTCCTCGAGCACCACGGCCTGCCGGCCGGGCCGCTCGGTCGCATCGGGGTGTCCGTGTCCGGCGCGGACTCCAACCGTGTCTATGCCGCCGTCGAGGCGAAGGAGGGCGGGGTGTTCCGTTCCGATGACGGTGGCGACAGCTGGATGCGGGTCAATTCCGATCACCGCTTCCGGCAGCGTGCCTGGTACTACTCGCACATCTTCGCCGACCCGGCCGCACTCGATACCGTGTACGTGCTCGACACGGGCGCATTTCGCTCCACCAACGGCGGCAAGGATTTCGAGCTGCTGCCGGCGCCGCACGGTGATCATCATGCGCTGTGGATCGACCCCCGCGATCCCAGGCGCCTGATCAATGGCAACGACGGCGGCGCGACGATTTCCGTCGATGGCGGCAGGAGCTGGACTGCGCAGTACAACCAGCCGACGGCGCAGTTCTATCACGTCGCCGTCGACAACCACTGGCCGTATCGCATCTACGGCGCACAGCAGGACAACAGCACCGTCGCCATCGCCAGCCGCGACGACGAGGGCGTCATCGGCCGGCAGGACTGGTATGAGGTCGGTGGCGGGGAAAGCGGCTACATCGCGCCCGATCCGCGCGACCCGGAGATCGTCTACGCGAATGCCGACAGCGGGCAGATGACACGCTACGATCATCGCACCGGCAACCAGCGCGACGTCTCGATACATCCGCTCGACGTATCCGGTAACGGGGCGGCAGATCTCGAATACCGCATCCAGTGGACCGAACCGGTGTTCGTCTCGCGGCACGATTCGAAGGTTCTGTACACGGCGGCGCAATTCGTGCTTAAGAGCTCGGATGAGGGGCACAGCTGGCGGCGCATCAGCGCCGATCTCACCCGCAACGACAAGAGCAAGCAGCGGCCCTCGGGTGGACCCATCACGCTCGACATCACGAGCGTCGAGTACTACGACACCGTGTTCACGCTCGCCGAGTCACCGCTGCAACAGGGGTTGCTGTGGGCGGGCACCGATGATGGCTTGATCCACGTGACCCACGACGACGGGCAGAGCTGGCAGAACGTCACGCCCAAGGACATGCCCGAATGGAGCATGGTGAGCATCATCGAGCCCTCGCCGCACGAGGCCGGCAGCGCGTTTGCCGCGATAGACCGGCACAAGCTCGACGATCTCAAGCCGCTCATCTACCGCACGCACGACGGCGGCAAGACCTGGACCCGCATCGTCAGCGGGATTCCCGATGGCGCCTACGTGCGTTCGGTGCGGGAGGATCCCAGGAAAAAGGGACTGCTGTATGCGGGCACTGAACTCGGGGTTTATGTGTCCTTCGACGACGGGGGATACTGGCAACCGCTGCAGCTGAATCTGCCGGTCTCGCCGATCCATGATCTCATCGTGAAGGACGACGACCTCGTGGTCGCGACCCACGGCCGCTCGTTCTGGGTCCTCGATGACCTGACGCCTCTGCGCCAGCTCGACCCCGCGGCACAGGTGCCCGAGGTGCGCCTGTATCGTCCGCAGCCCGCCTACCACCTGCATTTCCCCCTCGAGGTGAACCGGCGCCGGCCGGTCGGAGACAACCCGCCCCGGGGCGCGGTGATCGACTATTTTCTGAAGGCCAAGCCGCCGGCCGACGAGAAGATCACGCTCGAGATCCTCGATGCCCACGGCAAGGTGCTGCGCACGCTCGCGAACCACAAGAAGGAGAAATTCGAGCAGCCCGCCGAATGGCCGGATCGCGAGCCGCCTGCGGACCTGCTGCCGGATGCCGCTGGAATGAACCGCTTCGCCTGGGATCTGCGCGTCGAGGATCCGCGCGAGATTCCCGGGGCGTTCTACGCCGACGAAGGTCCGCGCGGACCGGTCGTCAGTCCGGGCTCCTACCTGGTGCGCCTCACGACCCGCGGCGCAGTGCAGTCCGTGCCGCTGGAAGTGGTACTCGACCCGCGACTGAAGGACACCGTCACCCCGGACGACACGGCCGCGCACTGGGACCTGGTCACACGCACGACGCAGGATATCGACGCGCTGCACCGCGCCGTCAATCAGATGCGCACCATGCGGCGCAATCTCGAGACGCTGAAGGCCTGGGTGATCAGCGAGGCCGGCAGCAAGCCGCTGTTGGCGGCCGCCGCGGATTTCGACAAGCACATGACCCCGATCGAGGAGGAGCTCATCCAGGTCAACATGAAGGCGTCGGAAGACAATCTGCGTTATCCGAACCGCCTCAACGAGCAATACGACACCTTCATTGCCACCATAGACGCGGATGACGTGGCTCCGACGGCGGCGCAGCAGCAGGTGTACGCCGATCTGCATCGACGCCTGGCCGAGCAGCTCGAGAAGTGGAAGTCGCTCGCCAGCGGCGAGCTGCCGGGGCTCAATACCCGGATGCAGGAGGCAGGTGTTCCGCGGCTTGCGGTCAGCGAGGCAGACTGACAGCGGCGTTGTCCCACAGGTATCTCATGGGTAGGGTGGCATGAATATCCGCACTTTGCAGCGTGGACTCCAATACTGTGGCCGGGTCAGGGCGGTACGTCAGACCTATCACGTATTCGAGAGCGAGGGTTATTTCTTCGTGCTGTCGTTCGCGCTATCGAGGGCGCGTCGCGGCTCCGGCTACTTCAACCTGGTCGACAAGGCCGCCGTCGATTACGTGCACGAGCGCGTCGGCGGAACGCGCGGCGTGACGGCGAACCAGGTACTCGCCGCAGCGCAGCGCACCAAGCACATCCCCACCAGGCTCCTGGCGCTGAATGTCCTGTACGTCCTGGTCGCGCTGCAGTGGGCGACCATCACGCGCGCCGGCGAACACCGGCAACTGTTCTTTTCCGTGCTCAAGGGGCGACGCAAGCGCTCACCCGCCTGAGACGGCCTCACTCCTTCATCGGGTCAGCCGATCGATTGACATAAGGGTGGCGGCGCCCGAGGCGATCTTTCGAAGCGCTCATGCCGGTCGCGCATCGTCCGCACGGTCGGGTATTGCAGTACCTTGCGGTAGGGTGCCGGCGAGTCGCGGGATCATGGCCGACCCGATAAACTCCGGCACCAAGGCACCCTCCATGCGCTCGACTGTGTTCAATCGCCGTAGGCGCGAGCTCGTTACCAGCATCCTGCTGGTCGCCCTGGTGTTGCGTGCGCTGATCCCCGCCGGCTTCATGCCCGCGAGCGGCGAGGGATTTTCCCTCACGATCTGCCGGGCCGATCTGTCGGTTCCCTCTTCGCCGCAGGACACCGGCCGGCATCCGGGAAATGCGCCTCACACCGAGCATTGCGCGTTCGGGAACGCTCCAGCCGCCGGGCCGGCCATGGAGGTCGCCCGGGTCCTGCCGACCCCGGTCACCTCTGCCGAGCCGATCCTCTTTCTCTCTGAGCCGCTACATCTCAACGTAGGGCTCGTCCGCGTCCAACAGCCTCGCGGTCCGCCCCGCTTCGCCTGAGCAGACCTTCGTCGGCGTCGTGCGCCCGTTTCGGGCCCAGCTGCGCCGAGTTTCACACGTCTTGCACAAGGGTTCGCCACGGCGAACGGGGAACGATTCTCATGTCTTACCAATTCAATCGCCTGCCGCTTTGGGCTCTGGCAGGCGCTCTATCATCCGGTGCACCGGTGGCGGCGTGGGCCTGCGCCACCTGCGGCTGCACGCTCAGCGCCGACGCGGCCGCCGGTTACTCGGCCATTCCGGGATTACGCTTCAACTTCGAGTACGACTACATCAACCAGGACGCGTTGCGCAGCGGCACCGGGACAGCAATCCCGGCGCAGGTCACCAACAATCCGTCGAATCCCGCGCTCGGTGGTGGTGAAATCGAAAAGCAGACGATCAACCGCTACTTCACCATGGGCATGAGTTACAGCCCTAATTCCGAATGGAGCGTGAGTGTGCTCGTTCCGTACGTCATGCGCTCTCACACCACTTTCGGGCAGCAGCCAACGCCGTACACCTCGTCCGAAACGGCGTCGAATCAGATCAGCGGTGCGAGTCTTTCCAGCCCGGGCGACGTCAAGATCGTCGGCAGCTACCAGGGGCTGTTGCCGACCCACAACCTGGGCGTGCAACTCGGCGTGAAGCTCCCCACCGGCCACTACGGCACGGCGGTGAACTTCAACAGCGGCCCCAACGCCGGGACTCCCCTGGATGCGAGCCTGCAGGCGGGCACTGGCAGCACTGACGTGATTCTGGGCGCCTACTACTACCGTGCCGTCAGCCAGGATTTCGATGCTTTCGTCAACGCTCAGTTCCAGAGTGCGGTCAAGCACAAGCAGGACCAGCCCGGCAACGATTTCCGGCCCGGGAATTCCGCCACGATGAGCGTCGGCCTGCGCTATGAGGCTCATCCGCAGTGGGTGCCGCAATTGCAGGTGAATCTGTTGCGCAAGAGCGCCGATCAGGGGGCCCTGGCGGACACTGCGGATACCGCAGGCACCGTGGTGTATTTGAGTCCCGGCGTGACGCTGCACGTGATGGGAAACCTGCATCTCTTCGCGTTCGCGCAGATCCCGATGTACTCCAGGCTCGACGGGTACCAGCTGTTCCCGCACTGGACGGCAACCGTCGGGGGCAGCTACGCGTTCTCACCTTAGAACCATGAGTATCCAATTTCACAGCGACCCGCCTGCGAACCCCACGCGGCGCAGCGTGCTGCAAGGCGCTGCCGCGTGCAGTCTGCTGGGTTTCGGGAGTCTGCTTGCGCCGCGCGCACAGGCCAACGATGTGCGGGTCGGACAGCCTGCGCCCGCAGCTACGCTGGTGACGCTGGATGGCAAGCGCCTGTCTACGCCGGAGCTGACAGGGCATGTCGTCATCCTCACCTTCTGGGCCACCTGGTGTGTGCCCTGCCGCGAGGAGCTCCCGCTGCTGTCGAAGTACGCGGCCGAGCATGCCGCTCAGGGACTCTCCGTGCTCGGATTCACTCTGAATACGCCCGATGAGCTCGATGAGGTGCGCGCCGTGGCACGGACGCTGAGTTTTCCGGTGGGTTTCCTGGGCGCTTCGAGCGCGCCGGGCTACGGACGCATCTGGCGCATCCCCGTGAACTTCACCATCGACCGCGCCGGCCATCTGGTGGATGACGGGTGGAAGGAGCGCCATCCCGAGTGGACGCGCGAACGTCTCGCGCGCATCGTGACACCGCTGCTGGAGGCGAAGTGAGCACCCGGCGAACACGGCAACTCGAGGCGATCCGCAGGGCTCGCCGTATGGGCGTTGCGCTCATCGCGAGCCTCATCGTGAGCGCTGCGTTGGCGGTTTGGATGCTGATTCAGACCCTGTCCGGAAGCAGCGTTGAATCGGTGCCGCGTGCCGGCGAGCGGATTGATGCCTCATTCGCCGGGCTGCGCGACACGCGCGGCGCGGCCGTTGACGAGCACGCTCTGGCCACGCGCTATCGCCTGGTGACATTCGGCTTCACCACCTGCCCGAACGTGTGTCCGCTCACCCTGATGGGAGTTCATCAGGCTCTCGAGCAGCTCGGGCCCGATGCGGCGCGGATCCTCCCGGTGTTCGTTTCGGTCGATCCGGAACGCGATACACCGCGGGCGCTGTCGGCCTACGTGAACGCTTTCGACGCCCGCATCGTTGCCCTGACCGGTTCGCCGCGGGCGGTGGAACGCGTCGCGCTACAGTACCGGATCTTCTTCGGGCGGCGAACGCTCGATGGTAAGTCCGGATCTCACGAGGTGGAACACAGCGCGTTCGTCTTGCTGGTTGATCCGCAGCAACGGATTCGCGTGGCGATTCCATCCACTGCCGCACCGGCTGAGATTGCCGCCAGGATCGTCCGGGCCGTCCGCGAATCAGCTCAGACCTAACAGGGCCGGCAGTTCCGCCAGCGACCTGATTTCCCGATCAGGCCTGCCCGGGAGCTTTTCGGGACGCTGATCGTAGCGGTTACACCACACCACCCGCATGCCGAAGGCCGATGCCGCCCAGGCGTCCCAGGCGTTGGCGGACTGGAACGCGATCGCGCCCGCCTCGAGCCCCAGGCGCTCTACCGCAAGCTGGTAAACCCGCGGGTGCGGCTTGTAGATCCCGACCTCCTCAATCGAGAGCACCGCGTCCAGCAGGTGAGGGATCTGGGCACCCTCCACGGCGGCCTTCAGCATTTGCGGGGAGCCGTTGGAAAGTATTGCAGTCCTCATCCCGGCCTGCTTCAGCCGCGCCAGCGTGTCGCGTACCTCCGGGAAGGCGCCGAGTGTGAGGTAAAGGTTCAGCAGCCGTTCCCGCAACCCGCTGCGGCTGATCTGCAGTGTCTCGAGCGCAAAGTCGAGGGCTTCACCGGTCACTTGCCAGAAATCCGCGTGCCTGCCCTGCAGTCCCCTCAGCCACGTATATTGGAGCTGCTTTTCACGCCACAGTGAGCTCAGGGCGCCCGACTTCTCGCCCAGCTCACCGCTGCAGGTCCGCGCGGCCGCAGCGACGTCGAACAAAGTGCCGTAAGCGTCGAACACGCAGGCGCGAATGCCGTGCAAGGGAGCGAGACTCATGATCCTGATCCTCCCGTGGCATTTCGAACCGGCCCGCGAAAAGGCCACTCAGGTGTCCGCGTGATCCTGTTCGGCCTTGCGCGTCGCCGCCCTGCGGCGCAGCAGCGCGGCGTGCTGCGCAAGCTTCGGCAGTCGGGGGCCCAGCGCCGGGGCGTCCTGCGGATACCAGCCGGCGAGCATATGCAGGTACGGGTCAACCGCGGACAGTTTCTCGCCCAGCACATAGGGCGACAGCGCGGCGTGAATGAGCTCGAGGTGGCGCGTGTAGTCCTGCAAAGCTTGCGCCTTGATCTGGGCGCCCGCGGCTACGACCGTGGAGTAGCGCTCGGAGTAATAGATTCGCAGGACCGCCTCGTAGACATTCGATGACAGAAATAACATCCACTGCAGAAAGCGAGCATGTGCCGTGCTGCCGGCAACGGGCGCGAGATCCGCGTTGGGATGTGCGTTGGTCAGGTGAATGAGGATCGCGGCGGACTCGAATACCGGTGTGCCATCCGGTAGCACCAGCGCCGGCACCTTGCCGGCCGGATTGATGCGGCGGAACGCCTCGAGCTCAGCCGCAGTCCTGCCGACCCACAGCAGCTCATAAGGCGCGCCGATCTCCTCGAGCACGATTTGCACGGCCAGCGACCCCGCGTTCGCCCGGCCGTAGAGCTTGTATCCGCCGCTGCTCATATCATCCCTCATCCGTCCATGCCTGAGCCTGTCGACGCCGCATTCGGTTATCGGCAGGGTAGTCTACGGCGTACCCAGCGGCGCCGGAAGCTGCGACAATCGGCTAAGAGGAGCATGACGTCGTGATGCGCGGACTCATCTTTGATCTCGACGGCACCCTGGTCGACACCGTCTACGCGCACGTGTTTGCCTGGCAACGCGCGTTTGCAGAGTCGGGTCTTGCCATCGACGGTTGGCGCATTCACCGCCGCATCGGCATGAGCGGCGGCTTGTTCGCGCGCGCGGCGGCGCGTGAACTCGGGCACGAGATCGACGCCTCGGCCGCGGAAGACCTGCAGAGGCGCCACGGGGAACTATTCCGCGAATTCCTCCCGGAGCGGCGTCCGCTTCCGGGCGCCGTCGAACTGCTGAGAGATTTACGCCGGCGGAAGATCGCGTACGGGATCGCCACCTCCGGCCGGCGTCCCGAGATTGATCGCTCGCTCGAGGTGCTCGGCGTCGGCAGCGACGTCGTGGTCGTCGAGCGTGGTGACGTCGCGCGCGCCAAGCCTGAGCCGGACCTGTTTATCGCCTGCGGGCAGCGACTCGGGGTTGCCCCGAGCGAGAGCTATGTCGTTGGCGATGCGGTCTGGGATCAGCTTGCGGCACGCCGCGCGGGGATTCTGAGCGTCGGGCTGCTGAGTGGCGGTTACGGCGAAACTGAGCTCCTCAGTGCCGGAGCGTATCGCGTCTATCGCGACCCGGCCGAGCTGTTGCGCTCGCTCGATGAGCTCGGGCTCGAGGCCTGACGGGGGAGGGCGGCTGCACGCGATCCACAGTACACTGCGCGGGGGCCGCCAGCCGTTTCGCGCGCGGTGCACGCAGACTTTGACTCGGAGGGTCGCGAGGTTTATGAGCGAGCACTATCACGCCCTGGTCTGGATCGACCACCAGGAGGCGAAGGTCTTTCAGTTCAACGCGACGGATGTGGATGCAACACGCGTGCGCAGCGATCATCCGCACCAGCACATTCATCACAAGGCCAACACCCGCGGCAGCGGTCACGCGCCCGTCGATGAGGACTTCCTGGAGCGCGTGACGCAGACCGTCATGGGGGCGGGCGCCATTCTGATCACCGGGCCCGCGAATGCCAAGAAGGAGCTGGCGGCGCACATTGCGCGCGTACATCCTGATGTTGGCAAGCGCATCTCCGGGATTGAGACGCTTGATCATCCAAGCGATGGGGAATTGGTGGCGTTGGCCCGAAGATTCTTCAAGGCGGATGATCGCATGCATTCGCAGTTACATCGGTGAGCGCACCGACTGCTCGATTCCTCGCTGCCGGTGGCTGAGCCGCGCAACGGCCGACTTGCGCCTGTATGTAGTCGAGTCGCTCAGAACGCTTGAGCGGTGGAGCTCGTGGGAAGTGCAGGGCGTGTACAGAGCAGGCCGCCGGGGAGCACTGCGCGCTGTGGCGCTCAGCGTCGCGCTGCTCGTGACCGCGCCCGCCGCGGCGGAGCCGGAGGAGGCACAGCGGTTTGAAGTGAGTCCGTTCATCGGTTACCGCGTTGGCGGCAGCTTCAAGCTGATCGACACCGGCCGGCATGTCGAGCTCGATGATCACGGCTCCTTCGCGCTCGCGCTCGATGCGCGCAGCGACGAATTGACCCAATACGAGTTGTTCTACGGTCGGCAGTCTACGGTGCTGCGGGGAGATGCCTTCACCCCCGCCACTATCGACGTCGAATATCTGCACCTCGGCGGCACAGTGGCGCTCGATGAGGTGCAGCGCGTCAAGCCTTATCTCGCGGGCGGTCTGGGGATCACGCGCGTCAGCCCGGATCCTGCCCTCGGTCACGAAGACACGCGTTTCTCGGTATCTCTCGCGCTTGGCGTGCGCGTGCCGGTGAGCCCTCATTTCTCGCTGCGCCTCGAAGGGCGCGGCTTTCTCACGCCGGTCAACACGGATAGTGCGTTTTTCTGCCGCTCGGATCAGAGCGGTGCCCTGTGCCAGGTGCGGGTGCGGGGTTCCTCGTTCTTCCAGTTCGACTTGCTCGCGGGCGCGGCGTATGCCTTCTGAGTGAGCGAGTCAGATCCGCGCTGCGCTGGAGGGTCTAGCGCTCAGCACACAGGCACAGCTTCATACCAGCGGCGCGCCGAACATTTGCCCGTGAAAGTAAAAAATCAGCGCGTAGGCGAGGACCGCAACGAGCGGCCGCACAAACCCGATCTCGCCCAACGCCGAGACGATACTGTTCCTGCCGCTCAGAATCGCAGCAAATGGGACACTGGAGGTTGTTTGCGCGAATTGTGTCCACGAATCCCCGAACTTACGGCGCCGCTTGGCATCAATGGCAACCGTGCCACCGAGCGCCAGCAGGAGTAGCGACCCGAACAGAATGATGGATGCCAAATCGCCGTTCATGATCAGGTGTACCAGAGCCCACAGCGCCACACCCCACAGGAAGGGATGGCGCGTAATGCGAACCATGCCACGGGCACTGTCGGTTCCTTCCGCGAGCTTCGACTCCATGCCAACTCGCGTCGGGCTGGGGGTGCCAAGGCCGATTCCCACGAACAAAAATGCGACGAACACCAGAGCGAACGCCAGCGGTCGCAAGCCCAAGGGCTGACCCCAGAGATCCAGCGTCGGAGCACGCCTGTAGCCATAGATCATCCACACCAATCCGGTCGCGGAGGCGAGAGCGAATGCCCCGCGATAGCGACCTTCGCCGAGGCGTGCCACCAGCGCGTCACGCAATCGCGTGCCGGAAACGCCAAAATGGATGAGCAGAAAGTAGGCACTTGCAGCGATGAGGTTGAACATGAAGACGGGTCCGCTGGTACTACTGCAGCGCCGCGCGCAGCGGGCTCTCATCATCGAACATCAGCCATTCAATTACCGACGGCGGTAAGGTTCCGTAGCTGATCAACTGGTCGTGGAATGATAGCGGCTGAGGACCGTTGCGAGCAGGGCGGAACGGCGGTGCATCTGGAGTGTCCGGTGCGGGTGGTGCTGCCGCGAGGAGCGGATTGTACCCTGACGACGTGGGTCAAGTCGGGTTAGCGGGCGCGGGCACAGGTGGCGCAATTTAGGGGTGTGGCGCGTGCAATATGGGTGGATCCGCCGATCCGCCGCCGCGCGCGCACCGCTATCGTGCCCGACGAACGATCGGTGACCCAAACCATGGAGTGCCGTCATGCCACGCTACGTGGTCGAGAGAGAGTTTCCGGACGGACTGCAGATTCCCATCGATGAGAGCGGCGCCAAGGCATGCCTGGCCGTGGTAGAGGGTAACGCCGTTGAGCAGGTAGCGTGGCTTCACTCGTACGTGAGCGCGGACAAGAAGAGGACGTTCTGCGTCTACGACGGGCCCTCGCCCGAGGCCATTCGCCGCACAGCGACCCGTAACAAGCTTCCCGTGGAACGCATCACCGAGGTTCGCGTCCTCGATCCGTACTTCTACAAGTAACTGCGCCGCACACCGGGAGGAACCATGAACGCTTCGATCAAGAAACCGATTCTGCGCGCACTGGGCGCACTGACTATGCTGTGTTCCCTTGCTCCGCCGCTCGCCCTGGCCGACGAGGACTCGCCGCTGATTGACAGGGTGCACAATGCGACGGCGCGTTACACCAATATCAATGCCGCGATCGCGGACGGTTGGGTGACCGCCACCCCGTGCGTCAGCGGTCCGAATACCGGGGCCATGGGCGTGCATCTGGTGTTGCCGGCGCGCATCGCCTCGGGCGTACTGAGCCCGGAGCAGCCGCAAGCCCTGATCTACGAGCCCATGGCGAACGGCAAGATGCGCCTGGTCGGCGTCGAGTTCATCGTGCTCGCCAGCGTCTGGACAAGCAACAATCCAGGTGGGGGCGTGCCGGCGCTGGAGGGGAATCTGCTCAATTACGTCGGCGCGCCCAATCGCTATGGTCTGCCGGCGTTCTACGAGATGCATGTCTGGGCATGGGAGCAGAATCCGCTGGGCAACTATGCCGACTGGAACACGCACGTCACCTGCGAGCACCAGGCGGCCAATTGAGATGATCGGTTTGGCCCATGTGTCTTGGCGCGGGCGTGCCGCCGCTCGCGCGGTCCCGCAGTGCGGCTTCGATTAGATTTTGTCGTCGGGCTGCCTGCGCGTCACCGCGATCGCCTCAGCGCGCGTTGTTACGCCTAGTTTCCCCAAGATTGCGGAGATGTGGTGCTCGACCGTTTTTGTCGAAACGAACAGGCGCTTGGCGATTGTGAAATTGCGTAAACCTTCGGACAGCAGCGCGAGAATCTCCGCTTCGCGCCGCGTGAGGCCGAGTGGATTGCGGCGGGTCGAGGTCCGCGAGCCGCGCGGGATGCGGCGCACGCCGTGTGCGCGCATCTGCCGGCGCAAGGACTGGGCGGCCGGGGCGGCACCCAGCTGTTCCAGGATCGTGAGAGCCTGTCGCTGATCGGGTTCGGTTCCGTACCAGCCGAGCACGCTGGCGTGCTCGTAGGGACAGCCCAACGTCCTCCAGAGGCTCGCCGCGCTACGCCAGTCGCCGGAGATTTCCAGTGCGTACGGCTCTGCGATATCGGTCGGTTGCTCCTTCAAGGCACCCACCCGCCACAACCAGGCTGCCAGTTCGCCGTTCATCCGCGGATCGCGCCGTCGTCGCGTAAGCTCGTACACCGGCTGCACCTCGCGGACGACGCCCTCCCGATCGGTTGCAAGCCACGCGGCCTCGGCACACGCCGCGGCGAGCATGCCCGCGCGCTGCAGCTTCGGTCTCGGGCCGGCAAGCTCGCGTGCTTCCTGCAGAGGCCCGCTGGCGTCCGGGTCGCCGCGCCGGATTCGCAGGTGGCCGAGGGTCCGGAGTGCAGGAATGCGTGTAATCGGCGTAGTTCGCGGATGGCGCAACACCGCTTCCACGTCCTCACTCGCCCCGTACCAGTCTCCTTGCTCGAACTTCAGGCGCGCGCTGTAGGCGAGCATATAAGGCCGGCAAAAGTCCAGATCGCGCTCTTCGCAGTACGTCAGTCCGGTGCGCAGATAACCGGACGCCTGCTCGTATTGACGGCGCGAGACCGCCATGGCGGCCAGGTTTGTGTAGGCGCTGGCCACCTGTTCCTGCAAGCCCGCTGCCAGCGCCAGCTGCAGGCTTCGGTTCAGATCCGCCCACCCCGAGATGTCACCACCGATCAGTCGCACCGTGCCGAGAGCATTCGACGCGTCGCACAGAATCTCATTGTTCGCCCACGGCTCGGCGAGTGTAATGGCTCGCTGGGCCCAACCGATGGATGAGTCGATTTCGTGAGCCTCCAGGTCGAGGTCGGCTCGATTGCAATAGGCCATCGCCAATTCCGGGCCCGGCGGAAGCGATTCGAGCGTCCTGATGGCGTCGACGCTGTACTGGTCGGACTGCGCGTTATTGCCCACAAACCAGCTCAGTCGCGACAACCGGCGCAACGCGTCGCCTTCCTTAAGACGCAGTCCTAGTGCGCGCCAGATCTCCAACGCCGAGCGCTGGGCGTCGAGGGCTCGCTCATACTGGCCCGTCAGATAACACTCATACCCCAGTTGTTCATTGAGGCGTGCGCATTCGGCTGGCGGTAGATCGTCGGCGTAGCGCAGGGCGGACTGATAGTGTGAGGCAGCTTCACGATGGGCACCAACGGATGCCGCCTGTGTAGCGGCCAGCGGCGCATACCGCAGCACTTCCAGGCCGTTGCGCGCGCCGTCGGCGTGGTGGGCAAGGCGCGCTGCGGGGATATCGGGCCGCTTAGCCAGTACCTCGAGGACTCTCGAGTGCAGCTGCTGTCGACGCGACTGAGAGAGCGTGTCCTCAAGGGCTCGGCGCGCAAGCTCATGCCGGAAGGCAAGAGAGGAGTCCTCGTAGCGCACCATGCCCATGCTCAGGCAACCCTCGATGCCTGGTTCATCCGGTCGCGCGGCTTGCTCGAGCAACCATGGCTCGGTCTTGCCAGGGACAACGCAGACGAGCTCCGCGATATCGCGTGCTGCCGTCGAAAGCCTGACGGCGCGCGCGAGCACCGCGTCGCGCACCGTGACCGGCACGGTGTCGGCTGCAGCGGCCAGCACTTCGGTCACGAACAGCGGATTGCCACCGGTGATGCTGTGCAGGCCCTTCGAAGGCCGTCCAGCCAGCCTTGCGAGCTGGGCGACTGCGGCTTCGGAGAGCGGCGTGAGCCACATTCTGTGAGTGCTGGTGCGCGGCAAGTCGCCTATGACGAATCGCAACGGATGGCGCTGGCCGAGCTCGTCATCGCGATAGGTGGCCGCAAGCATCGCTTGTGTGCGGTGGATGCGCCGACCCAGATACTTGAGCAGGTCGAGCGTTGCTTCGTCCGCCCAATGGATATCTTCGAATACGACCAGCGCCTTCGTCCGCTCCAGCTCGTTGAGCGCCGCGGCAAATATCACGTCGGGGCTCGCTGCGGAATTTACCGCTGCTAACAACGGACCGTGGGTTTGCCGAGCGATGTCGTGCAGCGGGGCGAGAGGCCGAGGCGTAAAGAGGGCGTCGCATGCCCCCCAAAGTACACGCGCCTCGCTTTGCTGCTTCGAAAATTCCTGCAGCAGCGCGGTCTTGCCGATGCCCGCTTCACCGCTCAGCAGCGCGATACAACCGCCGTCCCGCACGGCGGCACCAAGCCATTTCGCCAATTCGGCGAGACATTGTTCACGCTCGAGGAGTTCCATCGACTACCTACCCGAGAGCATGTCAAGCAGCGCCGGTTGCCCTCATTCTAGCGTTGGGATCAAGTCCCGATCCGCGTGCCGCAGCGCGTGACCGTGCCGAATGCATTTCGCTTGGTGATTCAATCGCTTAGGCGGACCGTAAGTTTCCGAAGACCGAGGGGCTCGCGCTCTCGAGGGCCGACAGGCTCGCAGTTGCACAGTACCTATGGGCGGCAACACACTGG
>Ga0099792_10000152_pt1 | contig 26590 bp, 18 predicted proteins | sample Rivendell_Oct201_8_FD_83780 | JGI IMG/M metagenome (GOLD analysis project Ga0099792, IMG submission 83780) | Vadose zone soil microbial communities from the Eel River Critical Zone Observatory, Northern California, USA -... | ecosystem: Environmental > Terrestrial > Soil > Vadose zone >...
ACCTGAAACTTCGTAGAGCCGGGCAGATCCGCCAGCGCGACGCCGTTGGCGACCGCGCTGCACTCGCGCTCGATGGCCCGATGCCAGTGCGGTCGGCGAAACGAGCACTCGGGTCCGGCCGGGTCATCGCCCCTGGCGTAGTACAGCGCGCGCTCCCAACCCCCGCGCGCGCCGTACACCGCCCCTTGCGAGCGCAGGCGATCGTAGAGAGGAGAGGTCTTCTCCGGACGGCCTGCCGGGCGCTCCTCCTGCGGGTATCCGACACCGTATTCGTTCTGATACGTCTCGAGCGCCTTGGCCAGCACGTAGGTCCTGTTGACGCGCTGAAGGTACCGGCGGCAATCGAGTGGCCACACGTCCCAGTCCGGCTCGCCATTGACGACCCATTCGGCGATGACCCGGCCCGCACCGCCGGCTTGTGCGATCCCGAAAGTGAACGCACAGCAGTGGAAGAAGTTGCGCCCACTCGCGGCCGGCCCCAGCAGCGGATTGCCGTCCGGCGCATACGGGATCGGACCGTTGATGACCCGCTTGACACCCACTGATCCGAGCAGCGGCAGGCGCGCGCAGGCCGCCTCGATGTAGCTCTCTATGCGTGCGAGATCGTCAGCAAAGAGCTGGTGCGCAAAGTCGCTCGGCAGGCCCTCGAGCCAGTGAGCCCTGGCGTGCGATTCATAGGGCCCCAGTAGCAGCCCATGCCGCTCCTGGCGCAGGTAGTAGCTGACGTCGGGGTCGCGCACCAGTGGCAGGCGCGCCGGCCCGCGCGCGATGAGCGCCGGGATGTCATCGGTGATCAGGTACTGATGCGACAGCGTCACGATCGGCAGGTACTCGCCAATCATCGCCGCGACCTCCCCGCCGCGATAGCCGGCCGCATTGATCACGTACTCGGTGTCGATCGATCCGGCCGGTGTCTCGATGCGCCAGCCCCCTGCGGAGAGCTCGCGGATCGCGGTCACACGAGTGTGCCGGTAGACCGTGGCGCCGAGATCGCGGGCGCCCTTGGCGAGCGCCTGGGTCAACTGCGCCGGGTCGATGTCGCCATCCCTGGGGTCCCAGAGGCCTAAACGGATTCCGTCGAGCTCGAGGAACGGATGTCGTGCCTTGATCTGCGACGGTGAGAGGAGCTCGACGTCGAGGTGTTGTGCGCGCGCCTGTGATGCCACATGCCGAAACTCATCAACCCGGTCTGCGGTATGCGCCAGGCGGATGCTGCCGGTGAGGTGATAGTTGATGTCGTAGCCGACCTCCTGCGCGAGCCGCTCGTACAAGCTCGTCGAGTACCGCTGCAGCTTGAGGATGCTCCAGGAGGTCGAGAAGTTGGGGCAATTGCCGGCCGCGTGCCAGGTAGAGCCTGCCGTCAACTCGTCCCGCTCGAGCAGCACTACATCCGTCCAACCGAGGCGGGTGAGGTGGTACAGCGCGCTGCAGCCGACCGCCCCGCCACCGATGACGACGACGCGTGCCTGGCTCTTCACGGCCGGCACACCCCATTCAACCCTTCACCCGCTCGCCCGCAGCGTCATAGAAGGGCCGCAACGAGACCCGCGCGGGAACGCGCTCCGCCGCGACCTCCACCTCGTAATGCCCCGCGGCGATCCACTCGGCGCTGACCGGGGCGCCGCCGTTGGCGAGGTAGCCGAGACCCAGCGAAGCACCGAGGGTATGGCCGAACATCCCGGAGGAGATCCGGCCGACCAGCTCATCATTCCGCCAGATCGGCTCGTTGTGATACAGCAGGCGATCCGCGCGCTCGAGGACAATGGCCACGAGTCGCCGCCGCACGCCGGCCGCGCGTTCAGCGCTGAGCGCCTCGAGGCCGACGAAGCCGCCGGGCTTGTTCCAGGCGACGGCAAACTGCAGGCCGGCCTCGAGCGGCGTGTCCTCGTCGCCGATGTCGTGACCCCAGTGCCGATAAGCCCTTTCCATACGCAGGCTGTTCAGGGCGTGGTAGCCCGCGAGGCGCAGCCCAAAGGGCCCGCCGGCGCCGACGATCACGTCGTATACGGACTGGGCGAACTCCGTGGGGATGTACAGCTCGTACCCCAGCTCGCCCACGTAGGTGATCCGGCTGGCCCGTACGCGCGCGTAGCCCAGATCGATGATCTGGGAGGTGGCGAAAGGAAACGCGGCGGTGGAGAGGTCCGCGTCGGTGAGGGTCGCGAGCAGCTCGCGGCTGCGCGGCCCCATGAGACCGAGCACCGCGTAGGCGGAGGACACGTCGAATGCGACGGCACGAGCCTCGTCGGGAATGCTGCGGCACAGCCAGGTGAAATCGCGCGTCTGCGTCGCGCATGAGGTGACGATCAGGAATGCGTCCTCGGCCTCACGCGTTACCGTGAGGTCCGCCTCGATGCCACCGCGCTCATTCAGCCACTGCGTATAGACGGCCTTGCCGATCGGCACGTCGATGTCATTGGCGCAGACCCGTCCGAGCACCGTCGCTGCATCGCGCCCCTTCAGCACGAACTTGGCGAACGAGGACTGGTCGAACAGGCCGACCCGCTCACGGACCGCCTGGTGCTCGGCGGCCGAGCTCTCGAACCAGTTCTGGCGGCCGTAGCTGTATTCGTAGCGCGGCTGGGTACCTTCGGCCGCGAACCAGTTGGGGCGCTCGAAGCCCGCCACCTCTCCGAAGCATGCCCCGGCTGCAGCGAGGCGGTCGTGCAACGCTGACTTGCGTACCCCGCGCGCGGTCTCGGCCTGCCGGAACGGCCAATGCATCGCATAGAGCAGGCCGAGCGTCTCGATCGTGCGCTCGCGCAGGTAGCGCTTGTTGCGCTGGAACGGGGCGCAGCGGCGAATATCGACGTCCCACAGGTCAGAGGGCGGATGCCCGTCGATGATCCAGTCCGCCAGTACCTTGCCCGCCCCACCGGCGGACTGGATGCCGATCGAATTGAAGCCAGCCCCCACGTACAGACCGCGCATTTCCGGCGCCTCGCCCAGGAGATATCGGTCGTCGGGAGTGAAGCTCTCCGGCCCGTTGAAGAACACCTGCACGCCGGCTGACTCGAGCGCGGGCACCCGGCGCATGGCGCCCGCAAACAGCGGCTCGATGTGGCCGAGGTCCGCGGGCAATTGCTCGAAGGCAAAGCTCTCCGGGATCCCACCCTCGCCCCAGGGCTTCGCCCGCGGCTCGAACCATCCCACCAGAAGCTTGCCGGTGTCCTCCTTGAAGTACGAGCAGGCATCCGCATCGCGCAGGATCGGCAGCCCGGATGCCAGCGCGGGAATGGGCTGCGTCACGATATAGAAGTGCTCGGCAGCGTGCAGCGGCACGCTGACATTCGCCCAACCGCCGACCTCGCGCGCCCACATGCCCGCGCAGTTCACGACGACTTCCGCGCGCACCTCCCCCTGCTCGGTCGCGACACCGCTAACCCGGCCGCGCGCGGCACGGATCGCCGTGACCTTGATGTTCTCGGCGATGCGCACTCCGGCGCTGCGCGCGCCGCGGGCGAGCGCCCGGGTGGTGTCGACCGGATTCGTCTGGCCGTCCTTCGGCAGGAACACCGCGCCGATGAGGTCATCCGTCGCCAGCAGCGGCCAGCGCTCTTGGGCCGCGCCGGGCGACAGGATCTGTACCTCGAGGCCGAAGCAGCGCGCCATGGACGCGCCGCGTTTCAGCTCCTCGAAGCGCGCCTCGCTCGCCGCGACCGCGATGGAGCCGACCTGTCTGAAGCCGGTCGCCTGGCCGGTCTCACGCTCGAGTCCCTCGTAGAGCTGCGTGGTGTACTGGGCCAGCCGGGTGAGGTTCTGAGTCGCGCGCAGCTGCCCGACGAGACCCGCGGCGTGCCAGGTCGTGCCGCAGGTCAGTTGCCTGCGCTCGAGGAGCAGCACGTCGGTGCAGCCGCGCTTGGCCAGATGGTAGGCGACGCTGCAGCCGACGATGCCACCGCCGATGATCACGACGCGTGCGTCGCAGGGAATGCTCTGCACCGAAACCTCGACGGATCAGTATTCCGCGATCGCCTCGCGCAGCATCGAGCCCATCAGGTCGATATCGGCGCGGCTGGCGATGAACGCCGGCGCCATGATCGCGACATCGCCGGTGGTCTTCACGTGCAGGCCGCGATCGAACAGCTTCGCCTGCAGTTCCCCGCCGCGCACGCCCGGAGCCTTGCCCGGTTTGATTTCGATACCCGCCAGCATGCCGAACCCGCGCACATCGCTGACCGCGGGCAGGTCCTGCAACGCGAACATCGCGTCCAGGAAATAACCCGACAGCTCGCGGCCCTTCGCGAACAGCTGCTCGCTCCTGTATATCTCGAGCGTGGCGAGCCCGGCCGCGCAAGCCGCCGGGTGCGCCGAATAGGTGTAGCCGTGGAAGAACTCCGGCGCACCGTCCGGGGCGGCATCGACGATGGTGCGGTAGATGCTGTCGCGCACCGCGACCGCACCCATCGGCTGGGCGCCGTTGGTGAGGGCCTTGGCCATGGTGATGATGTCGGGGGTCACACCGAATGAGGTCGCGGCAAAGGGCTCACCGGTACGGCCAAAGCCGCAGATCACCTCATCGAACACCAGCAGGATCCCGTAGCGAGTGCTGATCTCGCGCAGCCGCTCGAGGTAGCCGCGCGGCGGGACGAGGACCCCGGTGGACCCGGCGATGGGCTCGACGAACACCGCGGCAATGCGCTTCTCACCCACGAGGTTCACAAAGCGCGACAGGTCATCGGCAAGCTCCGCTCCGGTCCTGCCCATACCACGGGTCAGTCGATTTTCCGGCAGCAGCGTATGCCGCAGATGCAATACCGCTGGCATCAGCGCGCCGAACGCCTCGCGGTTGCGCATCATGCCGCTCAGCGCCGTGCCGCCGATGTTGACGCCGTGATAGGCGCGCTCGCGGGACACGAAATAGCTTCGCTGCCCCTCGTTGCGGGCGAGGTGATAGGCGAGCGCGATCTTCATCGCCGTGTCGACCGCCTCGGAGCCGGAGTTGCAGAAGAACACATGATCCAGACCCGGCGGCGTGAGCGCGGCGACGCCGTCGGCGAGGGCGAATGCGCCCGGGTGACCGCGCATGAAGGACGGCGTGAAGTCGAGCGTCTGCAGCTGCTGCGCGACCGCAGTTGCTATCTCCGGTCGGCAATGGCCAGCCGCTGAGGTGAAGAGCCCGGAGCTGCCGTCCAGAACCTTGCGCCCCGTCGAAGTCCAATAGTGCATGCCGCTCGCCCGCACGAACAGGCGTGGCTCACGCTTGAACTCGCGGTTGTTCGTGAAGGGCATCCAATGGCGTTCCAGATTCTCCAGCGTCATGTCCATGTCGGTCTCCGCGCAGGCCACCGCGCCCGTAGGTGCGGGGCGCCAGGGGTGATGATTCTGTCAGCCGAAAGTGGCCCCGATCTCCGTCGCCGCCGCCTGCAGTTGCGGTATGAACTCGATGGCGCGCATCAGCGGCAGCCGCGCGGTCGCTCCCTGCACGGCGATCGCAGCGATGACATCCCCGTGCCGGTTGCGCACCGGCACCGCGACGCAGGCAACGCCGAGCACGTATTCCTCGTTGTCGACCGCATAACCGACGTTGACGATGCGGTCCAACTCCGACTCGAGCACCGCGCGGTCGGTGATGGTGCGCTCGGTGAAGCGCTCCAGCGGCATCAGCCCGAGCAGGCGCTGGCGCTCGGGTGCTGCCAGGTGAGCCAACAGCAGCTTGCCGCTGGCGCAGCAGTGCGGGGGCAGTCCGCCGCCGCCCTCGGGGACGTGCAAGCGCAGTGGCCACGGCGCTTCGATGCGGTCGAGGTAAATGACGGCGCCTTTCTTGAGCACCGCGAGATTGCAGGTCTCGCTGATCTCGCTCACCACACGGCGCAATATCGTGCGGCGCTCCGCTGCGGCGCCATCGCTGCGCAGCACATCGAGGGCAAAGCGCGACAGGCGTTCACCGATGATATAGGCGCGGCCGCCGGGCTCGCGGGCGAGGAAGCCCGCTTCCTCGAACAGCGCGAGCGTGCGGTGCAGCGTCGGCTTCGGCAGCTCGGTCGCCTGCATGAGCTCTGAGAGCGTGACGGCACGCCCCGCGCGCACCAGGACCTCGAGCACAGCGAAGGCCTTGAGTGTCGAGGAGGTTTCGCCCGCGATTTCGGGGGTCTCGACCGGCAGTGACAGGACGCGGCTGCTCATCAAGCCTCCGTTCCGATAAACAAGACATCAGAAGCGCTACAAAGAAATGATACTTGTACTCCGCATGATTATTATAATATACCGCTCCTCAAAGAGACAAACCATCTCGCCTGAAGAAACCCTGAAACAGGAGGTACACCCGTGACCCAGCCGCAGAAGATGGGACCCTCGGAGGCGCTCGTCGAGACCCTCGCCGCGAATGGCGTCACGCACGTCTTCGGCATCGTCGGCTCGGCGTTCATGGACGCGCTGGATATCTTCCCGGCGGCTGGCATTCAGTTCGTGCCGGTCGCCCACGAGCAGGGCGCGATTCATATGGCCGACGGTTACGCGCGCGCCTCGGGCCGCCATGGTGTGTGCATCGCGCAAAACGGACCGGGGGTCACGAATTTCGTGACCGGAGTTGCGGCCGCCTACTGGGCCCATTCACCGGTCGTGTTCATCACACCGGAGAGCGGTTCCATGAGCATGGGGCTCGGCGGCTTCCAGGAAACCGAGCAACTGCCTATTTTCTCGAAGATCACCCGCTACCAGGGCCACGTCAATAATCCGCGCCGCATGGCCGAGATCGCCGCGCGCTGCTTTGACCGCGCCATGCTGGAGATGGGACCGGCCCAGCTGAACATTCCGCGCGACTTCTTCTACGGCGAGATCGAGGCGTGCATCGCCAAGCCGATGCGCGTCGGTCACGGACCGGGGGATGCGGGGGCGCTGGATGCCGCCGCCGAGATGCTGGCCGGGGCGAGCTTCCCGGTAATGGTTGCCGGTGGCGGAGTCATCACGGCAGGCGCCACGGCCGAGGCGATCGAGCTTGCGGACCTGCTCGGCGCCGCGGTGTGCAACAGCTACCTGCACAACGATTCCTTCCCGGCCTCCCAGCCCCTCGCCGTCGGCCCGCTCGGTTACCAGGGCTCGAAGGCCGCCATGAAGCTGATCGCACAGGCGGACGTGGTGCTCGCGCTCGGCACGCGCCTCGGCCCCTTCGGCACGCTGCCGCAACACGGGCTCGACTACTGGCCGAAGCAGGCGAAGATCATCCAGATCGACAGCGACCCGCGCATGCTGGGGCTCGTCAAGCCGATCTCGGTGGGGATTCATGGCGATGCACGCGCCGCCGCCGGTGCTTTGATCGCACGCCTGAAGGAGCGGCGGCTGGCGGGCGCGGCGAGTCGCAGCGCGCGCCTGTCACGCATCGCCGCCGAAAAAAACACCTGGGAAGCAGAGCTCAGGGACTGGACCCACGAGCGCGATCCGTACTCGCTCGAAGTCGCGGCCAACACCAGGCGGATGCACCCGCGAGAGGTGCTGCGCTCACTCGAGCAGGCCCTGCCCCTCGATGCCATGGTGTCAACCGACATCGGCAACATCTGCTCGGTCGCCAACTCCTATCTGCGTTTCGAGCGGCCGCGGTCGATGTTCGCGGCCATGAGCTTCGGCAACTGCGGTTATGCGTTCCCGGTGATCTGTGGCGCGAAGGTCGCCTCACCGGAGCGCCCGGCGTTCGCCTACGTGGGTGATGGCGCGTGGGGCATCAGCTTCAACGAGCTGCTCACCTGCGTCCGCGAGAGGATCGGCGTGACGGTGATCGTCTTCAACAATGAACAGTGGGGCGCGGAAAAGAAGAATCACGTCGACTTCTACTCGCGGCGCTACCAGGGCGTCAATCTGCAGAACCCCAGCTGGGCGGCAGTGGCGCGCGCGTTCGGCTGCGAAGGTGTCAGCGTCGAGCGGCTCACCGACGTCGCGCCTGCACTGCGCGCCGCGGCCGCAGCGCAGAGCGAGGGCAAGACGACCGTGCTGGAAGTGATGGTGACGCAGGAGCTCGGTGACCCATTCCGCCGGGACGCCCTGTCGAAGCCGGTCCGGCACCTCGCGAAGTACCAGAAATTCATGTGACGCGGCCTGCTGCCAGTTCCCCGCCGCGGCCGATGACTGCGCCGGACTCAGACTCCAGCGGGCTGCGTCGCGCGCTGCAGCGGCGCCACATGCACATGATCGCTCTCGGGGGCGTGATCGGCGCCGGCCTGTTCGTCGGCAGCGGGGTCGTCATCGCTTCTGCGGGTCCCGCCGCCGTAGTCTCCTTCGCCCTGACCGGCACGCTCGTCGTGCTGGTGATGCGCATGCTCGGGGAAATGGCGATCGCCTACCCCGCGGTCGGCGGGTTCTACGAGTACAACCGCCTGGCGCTCGGGGAGCTGGCGGGCTTTCTGACCGGGTGGATGTACTGGTACTTCTGGGTGATCGTCGTGGGCCTGGAGGCGGTCGCGGGTGCCAAGATCCTCGGAAGCTGGTGGCCGATGATCGCCCCCTGGCAGTTCACACTGGCACTCATGACGGTGTTCACCATCGTGAATCTGCTGTCGGTGCGCTCCTATGGTGAGGCGGAGTTCTGGTTTGCCTCGATCAAGGTCGCCGCGATCGTCGCGTTTCTTTGCGCCGGCGCCCTGTTCGCGCTGGGCGCCTGGCCCGGGGCGGGGGAACGTGTGCTGCAGCTGACGGCGCATGGCGGTTTCATGCCCAATGGCATCGTCCCGGTGCTCACCGGAGCGGTCGCCGCGACCGGATTTTATTTCGGTGCCGAAATCGTCACCATCGCCGCCGCCGAGTCCGCCGAGCCCGAGAAGGCCGTGGCGGAAACGACGCAGTCGGTGATCTGGCGCACGCTCGTGTTCTATATCGGCTCGATCTTTCTCGTGGTCGCGATCGTGCCCTGGAACGACCCGACGCGCATGGCGCGCCCGTACGTCAGTGTCATGGAGGTGCTGCAGATCCCGGCGGCGGCAACCGTGATGAGTGTCGTCATACTCACGGCGGTGCTGTCCGCGCTGAACTCCGGCCTGTTCGCCGCTTCACGAATGCTCATGGCGCTCGCCCGCCGCCGCGATGCACCCGCGCTGATCGCGAAGCTCGATACGCGCGGCGTGCCGCTCGCGGCCATCCTCGCCAGTACCGCATTCGGCTATGTGACCGTCGCGATGAGCTACCTGTCGCCCGACAGGATCTTCGCGTTTCTCGTCAATTCCTACGGTACCGTCGCGATCTTCGTCTACGTCCTGATCGCAGTCAGCGAGCTGCGCTTGCGCCGGCGGCTCGAGCGGGAGATGCCCGAACGGCTGCGGATGCGCATGTGGGGCTACCCGTGGCTCACGTGCGTGGCGATCGTGGCGATGCTGTCGATCGTGGCCGCGATGTCCGTCATCCCCGAGCAGCGCACTGCCCTGCTGTTTGGCCTCGTCAGCGTGGCCGTGCTGCTCGGCGCCTACGCGCTGCGCCGCCTGGTGCGCGTGCCAGCGCCAGCCGCGCGATGAACACGACTCGCACTCGGTGACATTGATGCGACTGCTCGTTTTCAACGCCGGCAGCTCCTCCCTCAAGTTCGATCTGATGGAGGTGCCCGTCGATGGACCGGCACGCCCTCTGAAGGCCGGCGCTTTCGTGGACACGGCCGACGGCTCGGGGGCTTTCGCGCTGCAGACAGACGAGCCGGCGCCGCCCACGTCAGCGCCGATTCGAACACTCGCCGAGGCCGCTGACTTCGTGCTCGCGTGGCTGTCGCAGGTAACGGTGCATGGTCGCGACCTGCTCAGCGGGCTGGATGCGACCGTGCACCGGATCGTGCATGGGGGTGAACGCTTCCGGGCGACCGCGCGGCTCGGTGACTCGCAGCTCGCCTCACTCGCCGAGCTGGGCGTGCTCGCTCCGCTGCACAATCCGCCCGCCCTGTCGGTCATCGCGGCCGTGCGGGCACGGCTCGGCACCGTCCCCGTGGTGGGCGTGTTCGACACCGCCTACTACGCCGAGCTCCCGGAAGCAGCCTGGCGGTATGCGGTGCCGAAGCGGTGGCACGACGCGTTCGGAGTGCGGCGCTACGGGTTTCACGGCACCGCGCACCGTTACCTCTGCCACGCGGCACGCGCGCGCGTGCCGGCCGGCCGCCCCAGCAGACGGGTGATCAGCCTGCAGCTGGGACGCGGCTGTTCTGTGACAGCCACCCTCGATGAGCGCGCGCTGGCGACCAGCATGGGATTCACGCCGCTCGAAGGTCTCGTCATGGGCACGCGCTCGGGGGACGTGGATCCCGGCGCGTTGCTCTACGTCATGGAGCGCGGCGGCCTGTCCGCGGCGCAAGTGAGCCGCGAGCTCAATGCCGAAAGTGGTCTCCTCGGTCTCTCCGGCCGCAGCGCCGACATGCGCGAGCTGCTGGCGCTCGAGCAAGCCGGCGACGCGAGCGCCGCGCTGGCGATCGAGATATTCTGCCGACGTGCCCGGCATTATGTGGCGGCGTATATGAGCGAGCTCGGCGGGGTCGACGTGATCGCTTTCGGCGGCGGTATTGGCGAGCACTCTGCGGAGATTCGTGGCCGGATTCTGCGCGGGTTCGAGTGGGCCGGCATCGGCATGGACCCGGAAGCGAACCTCGCGTGTGTTGGCATCGAGGCGAGCATTGCCGTGCGGACCAGCCGGGCCGCGATCGAAGTGATTCGCGTCGACGAGGCCAGCATCCTCGCAGGCGAGGCAGCGTGGCTCCTGGGGCACACCACTTGAGGGCACTGCTCGGCGCCACCCCACAGCCACGTGTTGCTCGTTAACTACAGCCGGGAAGGCGCGCGGATGCATCCCGTGCGAATGGGCAAGAGTAAGTTGTCAGGAGCTCGTCAAGAGTGAGTAATATTGGAACCTGACACTAGCCGCTTGAGCGCAAGCGTGCGGGTAGGGAAATTACAACGAATTCTCGGGGGGCAGCGCGATGAAGCCTAATGCGAAGATCTCGGCGGCGGTGGCGGCGATACTGAGTGCACCGGGCACCGCGATTGTCTTTGCCGCACCAGCCGATACAGCCACGGCCTCGGGGAGTGAGCTGGAGGAGGTGATCGTCACCGCCCAGCATCGCTCCGAGTCCATTCAGAACGTGCCGATCACGATCCAGGCGATCACGGGCGACCAGCTCGGCAAGCTGGCGGTGACGACGTTCGACGACGTCATCAAGTTACTGCCGAACGTGACCTTCAGCGCCAACGGCCCGGGTCAGGGCAACATCTACATGCGCGGCCTCTCGGTCGGCTTCGCTGGCAGTCAATCCTCGGCTTCGATCAACCCGTTCCCGAACGTCGCGACCTACCTCGACGAGCAGTCTCTGACCTTCCCGGGCCGCAACCTCGACGTCTACCTGATCGATATGGAGCGCATCGAGGTGCTCGAAGGCCCGCAGGGCACGTTGTTCGGCGGCGGCGCCGAAGCGGGCGCGCTTCGCTACATCACGAACAAGCCGAAGCTCGACGTCACCGAGGGCCGCGCCGAAGGCGGCTACAGCACGACGGCGCACGGCGATCCGAACTCGAGCGCGAATGCGGTGCTGAATGTGCCGCTGATCACGGGGAAACTCGCGATCCGGGGCGTCTTCTACAGCGAACGTCGGGGCGGCTACATCGACAACGTTCCGACCGCGTTCACCCGCAATCCGAACGTCGATCGCGGCCCGAGCGCCTACAGCTCGTCGTACCCCGCCCAGCTCGCCACCTACTACAACTACAATCTCGTCCAGCGCGCCCAGAACCCGACTACCTACCAGGGACTGCGCCTGGCGGGGCTTTACCAGATCAACGACGACTGGAACGTCCTGGTCCAGGAGAGCTACCAGTACCTGGATGCGGAAGGCATGCCGGTGCAGCTCCCGGTGAGCCTCGGTCTCACGCCGCTGCAGCCGCTCCAGGAAAGCTCGTTCATGCCGGCGTGGAACCGGGACAAGTTCACGAGCACCGCCTGGACCGTGAACGGCAAGATCGGCGATCTCAAGGCCATCTACGCCGGCGCGTACCTGAGCCGCCACGTCGATGCGAACATGGATTACTCGAACTACACCCGCACCGCGGGTGGGTTTTACTACTCGTGCACCGGCGGCGGCGGGTCAGGCCACGGCCCCAACGGCCCGCCGATCTGCTACTCGCCGGTCATGGGCTGGAATGACTACTTCGAGAACACGCACGTGAGCCACGAGTTACGGCTCTCGACGCCGGACGACTGGCGCATCCGCGGCCTGGTCGGGGCGTACTGGGAAAAGTTCGAGATCAAGGACGACATGAACTTCTTGCAGAAGACCATCCCGTCCTGCACGCCCGCGAATCTCGCGGCCGCGCTGGCCGGCGGTCCGCCCTGCCTCGGGAACGTGACCCCGGTCCAGGCGGCACTCGACCCGACAACCCGCAACGACAACACAAACTTCGGCGAGGATCTGCGACGCGGCTACAAGCAGACCGCGGGGTTCGCATCGGTCGACTTCGACCTGATTCCGAAAGTACTGACGCTGACCGGCGGCACGCGCTGGTACCGGTACACCGAAGACGAGGTCGGCTCGCAGTACTCCACCCCGGTCGGCTGCACGAACATACCGAACGGCCAATGCATCGCGACGCCGATCAACTTATCCGATCACCACGCGACCTACACGGGATTCAAGAGCCGCGGCAACCTGACCTGGCACATGACGCCGGATGCGATGCTCTATTACACGTACTCGCAGGGCTATCGTCCCGGCGCGTTCAACCGTGTGACGGGCGGTCGGACGCAGATCTGGGTCGGACCGAATGGACAACCGTTGGCTAACGGTGTTGTGGCGAATCCCGCTCCGACTGGCTGCTCCCTCCCGGCCTGCGACCCTTCGATCTACGACTCCAGGAAGAGGCAGTTCAACAAACCCATCAGCTACGCTCCCGACTCGCTGCTGAACAACGAGATCGGCTTCAAGTCGGAGTTCCTGCAGCACCGCCTGCTGGTCAACGCCTCGATTTACCAGATGGATTGGAAGGACGTGCAGACGCTGATCTACAACCCGCCGGTGTACGGCAACACGACCTTCGGACTCACGGGCCCGACCTACCGGATCAAGGGCGGCGAGCTGCAGCTCGGATTCAAGGCGACCGACCGCCTGACACTGACGGGAAATCTGTCGTATAACGATGCCAAGCAGTCGACCTCGCCGTGCATTCGCTCATCGGGCGTGACTCCGACGACGCCGGGCAATCCGACGCCGCTGGGTACGTGCATCACGCAGGTACGCGCGGCCGACCGTAACGTCGTGGTCCAGAACGCGCTGGGTGCGATCGGTTCGACCCCGGCATTCTCGCCGAAGCTGCAGTACAACCTGCGCGCTCGCTACGACTGGAGCGTGTCCGACTACAATGCGTTCCTGACGGTCGGGATGAGCCACGTCGACGACATGGCCAATGAGCCGAGCAGCTTCGACTCGGGCGAAGGTGTGGTCGTCCCGACCACGACGTGGTTGCGCTACAAGATGCCGGGCTACAACACCTATGATGCGTCGTTGGGCTTCGCGAAGGGGGCGTGGGACGTGCTGATCTTTGGCCAGAACCTCTCGAACAAGAACGCAAGCACCTTCACGACTTCGGGTCAGGACATCAAGGCCGAAGTGCCGCTGCGTCCGCGGGTGCTCGGCTTGAAGGCCGGCCTGAAGTTCTGATCGTTGACATGCACCGCGACCCGTGGCGGTTGCGGTACAATCGAAGAGCGGACAGCAATGTCCGCCCTGCGTTTTTCGGGTGCTGCCATGACCGTGATGTCGCAGCCGGTGGCGGCGCCAGCCAGCGTGGAACTCGAGGTTGAGAGGATCCGCGGCCTCCTGAAGGAGCGCCGCTTCCCGCAGGCCGTCAGCGCCGCCGCAGCGTTACGCACGCCGTATCCCGAGAACCGGGACGTCCTCTACCTGCTCGCCCTCGGACAGCGGCAGTCGCGTCAGATCAAGGATGCCCTCGACACGCTCGCCGACATGGAGCGCCACCACCCGGGTGCGAGCCAGCTCTATCAGGAGCGCGGTCACTGCTACGTCGCGATCAAGGACGCGCCGCGCGCGATTGAGGCGTACGAGCGGGCGGTTCAGATCAACCCCGCTCTGCCCGCCGCCTGGAGCATGCTCGAGGGGCTCTACAAGATGGTCGGTGACGAAGAACACCGCCGGGTGGCCGCCGCGCACGCGAAGAAGCTGAAATCGATGCCGCCAGAGGTCATCACCGCGACGGGTCTGTTCTGCGAAGGCGAGCTGGCGGCCTCCGAAAAGCTCATCCGCGCGTTCCTGCTGCGCCACGGCGATCATGTCGAGGCGATGCGCCTGCTCGCCCGCATCGGCGTGGCGCGCGACATACTCGACGATGCCGAGGTGCTGCTGGTCGCGGCGCTCGACATGGCCCCGGATTACATCGAATTGCGGCGCGACTACGCCTGCGTCTTGCTCGACCGCCACAAGCACGCCGAGGCCATCGCCCAGCTCGATGGGCTGCTGAAGCTCGACCCGAAGAACATCGACTACCGCACGCTGCGTGCGACGGCGACCGTCGGGCTCGGCGACCACGAAGGCGGCGTCCGCGGCTTCAGCGACGTGCTCGCGGACACCAGCCCGGAGTCGCGCCTCGCTGCCGACCTGCACTTGTCGATCGCGCACTCGCTGAAGACGCTCGGCCGGCGCGCCGAGTCGATCGACGAGTACAAGAAAGCGATCGAAGTTCGGCCGAACTTCGGCGACGCGTACTGGAGCCTCGCGAACCTCAAGACCTACGAGTTCTCCGCCGAGGAGATCGCGCGGCTCGAGGCGGCCGAGGCGGACCCGTCGACCGCGCTGATCGACCGATACCACCTGTGCTTCGCGCTCGGCAAGGCGTACGAGGACCGCAAGGTCTACGAGGTGTCCTTCCGCTACTACGAGCGCGGCAACGCGCTGAAGCGCGCCGAGAGCCGCTATCGGCCGGAGCTCCTGGAGCAGAACACCGCGAACCAGAGGCGGATCTGTACGCGCGAGTTTTTCCGCGAGTGCGGCGGCTACGGCGCGCCAAGCCGCGAACCGATCTTCATTTTGGGGCTGCCACGCGCGGGCTCGACGCTCCTGGAGCAGATCCTCGCCTCGCATTCCCAGGTCGAGGGCACGCAGGAACTCGCGAACGTCCCGCGCGCGGTCCTCGACCTGCAGGGCTACAACCCGGACCTGAACAACCCGCGCTATCCGGGGTGCCTGCTGACGATGTCAGCGGACGACTTCCGCGCCCTCGGCGACAAGTATCTGGCGGACACGCTGATCTACCGCGCCGGCCAGCCCTACTTCATCGACAAGATGCCGAACAACTTCCGCCACATCGGGCTGATCCACCTGATGCTGCCGAACGCGAAAATCATCGACGCACGCCGCGAGCCGATGGCCTGCTGCTTCGGCAACCTCAAGCAGCTCTTTGCCCGAGGCCAAGAGTTTTGCTACAGCGTCGACGACATCGCCAGATACTACCGGACCTACCTCGAGATCATGGCGCACTGGGAGGAAGTCCTGCCCGGGCGGATCCTGCGCGTGCACTACGAGGACGTGGTCGGGGATCTGGAGGGCAGCGTCCGCCGGATCCTCGACCACTGCGAACTGCCGTTCGAGCAGGCGTGCGTTGAGTTCCACAAGACCGAGCGCAGCGTCCGAACCGCGAGTTCCGAGCAGGTGCGCCAGCCGATCTATCGCGAGGGACTGGACCTGTGGCGGCACTACGAGCCGTGGCTCGGTCCGCTCAAAGATGCGCTGGGCGACGCACTGCTCAGTTACCGTCGCTAGCGCAGGTGCCACAACGCCGTGGTACCGTCATACGATCGAACCCTGAGTGGGCAATCCGATGACTACCGAACCGTATCTCCTGACCCCCGGACCCTTGACGACCTCGCTGCGCACCAAGCAGAGCATGCTGCGCGATTGGGGCTCCTGGGATGTCGACTTCAACAAAATAACCGCGCGTGTCTGCGAACGTCTCCTGCAAATCGTGCACGGCACTGGCACGCACGAGTGCGTCCCCATGCAGGGCAGTGGCACGTTCTCGGTCGAGGCCGCGATCGGCACGCTGGTACCACGTGCGGGACACGTGCTGGTCCCGCAAAACGGCGCGTACTGCCAGCGCATCGCCAGAATATGCCGGGTGCTCGGCCGCAAGCTGACGACCATCGATTACCCGGAGGACACGCAGGTTGCCGCCGCTGACATCGAGCGCGCGCTCACCTCCGATCCGTCGATCACGCACGTGGCGCTGGTGCACTGTGAAACCAGCACCGGCATCCTCAACCCGCTGCACGAGATTGCGCAGGTCGTCGCCCGTCATGGCAAGGGCCTGATCGTGGATGCGATGAGTTCGTTCGGCGCGCTCGAGATCGACGCGCGCGCCACGCCGTTCGATGCGGTCGTCGCCGCCTCGGGGAAATGCCTCGAGGGACCACCCGGGATGGGCTTCGCCATTCTGCGCCGCGACGCGCTCGAGCGCAGCGAGGGCAACTGCCACTCGCTGGCGATGGACCTGTATGACCAGTGGGTCTACATGCAGAAAACCACGCAATGGCGCTTCACGCCCCCGACCCATGTCGTGGCGGCGTTCGATTCGGCGATCGCGCAGTATCTCGAGGAGGGCGGGCTCGCCGCGCGCGGCGCCCGCTACGCGCACAACTGCCGCACACTCATCGACGGCATGGCAAGACTCGGACTCAAGAGTTTCCTGCCCGCGCCGATTCAGGCGCCGATCATCGTAACGTTCTACGCGCCAGACAGTCCGCACTACACGTTCAAGACCTTCTACAACGCCGTCAAGGCGCACGGCTACATCCTGTATCCCGGCAAGCTCACGACGCTGGAGACCTTCCGTGTCGGCTGCATGGGCCAGCTTGGCGAGCGCGGCATGGCCGGCGCAGTCGCAGCAGTCGGCGAAGTGCTGGCCGAGATGCGCGCCGCGGCCTGAAGGCAGCACACGACATGCGTCGCATCGAAGTAAACGCACGGACCTATCGGCTGCCCGAGTGCCCTTCCGTGGTGGTGTGCGTGGACGGCTGTGAGCCGGACTACATCGCGCAGGCGGTGGCCGGCGGACACATGCCGTGGATGAAGCGGGTGCTGGCGCAGGGCACCGAGGTCATCGCCGACTGCGTCATGCCGAGCTTCACCAACCCGAACAACCTCTCGATTGTCACGGGCGCGCCGCCGGCGGTTCACGGTATCTGCGGAAACTACCTCTACGACACCGACAGCGGCGTGGAGGTCATGATGAATGACCCGAAGTGGCTGCGCGCCCCAACGCTGCTCGCCGCGCTCGCCGACGCGGGTTGCAAGGTGGCAGTGGTTACCGCCAAAGACAAACTGCGCAAGCTCCTGGGCCATGAGCTGCGCGGCATCTGCTTCTCCGCGGAGAAGGCCGATCAGGCCACGCTCGAAGAACACGGCATCGACGGGGTGCTGCAGCTGGTCGGCATGCCCGTGCCGAGTGTCTACAGCGCCGAATTGTCGGAATTCGTGTTCGCCGCCGGGGTCAAGCTGATGCAGACTCACCGCCCGGACATCATGTACCTGTCGACCACCGACTACGTGCAGCACAAGCACGCCCCCGGCTCGGCCGATGCCAATTCGTTCTACCGCATGATGGACCGTTATCTGGGTGAGCTCGAGCACTCGGGCTGCGCCATCGCACTCACCGCCGACCACGGCATGAACTCCAAGACGCGGCTCGATGCGAGCCCCAACGTAATCTACCTGCAGGATGTGCTGGACGGCTGGCCCGGTGCTGCAGGCGCGCGAGTCATTCTGCCGATCACCGACCCGTACGTCGTGCATCACGGGGCGCTGGGCTCGTACGCGACCGTGTACCTGCCCGCCGCGGTCGATGCCCGCACCCTCGCGGCGCGGCTCGCGGCGCTGCGCGGCATCGACACGGTGCTCACGCGCGCGGAGGCAGCCAGCCGCTTCGAGTTGCCCGCCGACCGGATCGGCGATCTGGTGGTGATCTCCGGGCGCTCGGTCGCCCTCGGCGGTGCGGCCGCCAGGCACGACCTCTCGGGCCTGGATGCGCCGCTGCGCTCGCACGGCGGCCTCTCGGAGCAGGCGGTGCCGCTGGTGATGAATCGCCGCATCGAGAACCTGGACGCCAACAGGCGCTGGCGCAACTTCGATGCCTTCGACTGGGTGCTGAACCATGCCCAATGACAGCGAGCCCGTGCGGCGTGAGAGCCTGCGGATCGGCGGCGCGTGCGTGGCGACCGAGCGCAGCGGCGAGGTGTTCAATCCATACACCCGCGCGCTCGTGGGCACGGTGGCGAGCGCTTCCGTGGCCGAGGTACGCCGGGCGATCGGAATCGCCAGGACATTCCGTCCGCGCCTGACGCGCTACGAGCGCTATTCTGTCTGCTACCGGACCGCCGAGGCGCTGCGCGCGCGCACCGAGGAGATTGCCAACCTCATCACCGCCGAGAGCGGCTTATGCAAGAAGGATTCCATCCATGAGGTGGGCCGCGCGTGCGATGTGTTCATCTTCGCCGGCAACGCCGCGCTGCAGGATGATGGGCAGATCTTCTCCTGCGACCTCACCGCGCACGGCAAGCGCCGCAAGGTCTACACCCTGCGGGAGCCGCTCCTGGGGGTGATTGCCGCGATTACACCGTTCAACCATCCGCTGAACCAGGTCGTGCACAAGGTCGCTCCCAGCATCGCCAGCAACAACAGGATGGTACTCAAGCCCTCGGAGAAGACTCCGCTCAGCGCACTGCTGCTCGCCGACATTCTCTACGAGGCCGGCCTGCCGCCGGAGATGTTCAGCGTGCTCACCGGGGACCCCAGGGAGATCGCCGATGAGCTGCTGACGCACGCGGATGTGGATCTGATCACGTTCACCGGCGGCGTGGCGGTCGGCAAGTACATCGCCGCCAAGGCCGTTTACAAGCGCCAGGTGCTGGAGCTCGGCGGCAACGATCCGCTCATCGTCATGGAAGACGCGGACCTCGAGGAGGCGGCCACGCTGGCCGCCACCGGCTCGTACAGGAACTCCGGCCAGCGTTGCACCGCCATCAAGCGCATGCTGGTTCAGGACTCGGTGGCCGAGGGATTCATCGAGCTGCTGCTCGAGAAGACCCGCGCCATCAGGTATGGCGACCCGATGGATCCAGCGACCGACATGGGCACCGTCATCGATGAGGCGGCGGCGCGCGCGTTCGAGGACAAAGTGCACGACGCAGTCGCGCACGGCGCACGGCTCCTGTACGGCAACATCCGCGCCGGCGCACTCTACTCCCCCACGGTGCTCGATCGTGTGGACCCGGAGATGCCTCTGGTCAAGCAGGAGACCTTCGGGCCGGTGTCACCCGTCATGCGCTTCCAGACGATTGATGATGCGATCCGCATCGCGAACTCCACCGCCTACGGACTGTCCTCAGCGGTGTGCACCAACCGGCTGGACTACATCACGCGCTTCGTGTCGGAGCTGAACGTCGGCAGCGTGAACGTGCGCGAGGTCCCCGGCTACCGCCTGGAGCTCACGCCGTTCGGTGGGATCAAGGACTCGGGCCTCGGGTACAAGGAAGGCGTGCAGGAAGCCATCAGGAGCTTCACCAACGTCAAGACCTACTCGCTGCCGTGGCTACCGTAATCGCGGCGGCCGCGGCCGGGACCGCCGCGCCCAGCACGCGCGCGCTGCGCTTCGCGCAGTGCCGCATACTGCTGCTCCTGTTTCTGGGCTACGCATCCTGTTACTTCTGCCGCTCGAACCTGTCGGTCGCGACGCCGCTGCTGCTCGATGAGCTCGCGCGACGCGGCATCAGTCACGCCGACGCCATGGTCAGCATCGGCTCGATGGCCTCCTGGGGCGTGCTCGCCTATGCGTTGGGCAAATGGTTTCTCACCGGCCTCGGGGACTATTGGGGCGGCAAACGCAACTTGCTGATCGCCACCGGCGGCGCCGCGGCTTTTACGCTGCTGTTCGCCTCCGGCTCCACGCTGCCGCTGTTCACCCTCGCCTGGGTCGGTAATCGACTGACCCAATCGATCGGTTGGTCGGCACTGATCAAGGTCTCCTCCAGGTGGTTCCACTATTCGCGCTACGGCACAGTGGCCGCGATCCTCACCTGCAGCTACCTCCTCGGTGACGCCGCCGCGCGCCAGAGCATGGGGCTGCTGCTGCAGCACGGGGTCGGCTGGCGCGCGCTGTTCGTGTTCGGCGCGAGCGTGGCGGGCCTCATGTTTCTCGCCAACCTGCTGTTCCTGCGGGAGTCGCGCACCGACGAGGGCCACCCGGAGGCGGTGGCGAACCCGCGCAACGTGTTCTGCGCAGAGCAATCGCGCCCGAAGAATTTTGTGGCGCTGGTGCGGCCGCTGCTGCGCAGCCGCGCGTTTCTGATGGTGTGCCTCCTGGGTTTCGCCACCACCATGGTGCGCGAGACCTTCAACACCTGGAACGCGCTGTACCTGCGCGACTTCCTCGGCTACAGCATCAGCCACTCGGCCGCGCTGTCGGCGATCTTCCCGGGGGTTGGAGCCGTCTCGGTCCTGCTCGCCGGCTGGGCGAGCGACCGACTGGGGCCGAATGCCCGCTCGCTGCTGTTGGTGCTGGGTCTCGCCGCAACCGCCGTGGCGCTCCTGATCCTCACCTCGCTGCGGCCGGCTGCCGCCGGGGTGGTGTTGCCGGTGGCGATGACCGGCATCGTGGCCTTCTGTCTGCTCGGGCCCTACTCCTTCCTGCCCGGCGCATTCGCGCTGGATTTCGGCGGCAAGCAGGCGGGCGCCGTCGCCTCGGGCCTGGTCGACGGCACCGGGTATCTTGGCGGGGTGCTCGCGGGCTACGTCATGGCGAGAATCGCGGTGGCCTTTGGCTGGGGGGGCGTGTTCATCACTCTCGCCGGTGTCAGTGCGCTCGCCGCCCTCGGCGCCTGTTACCTGTATGTGCTGAATGCGCGGCACCTGGCGGCCCCGCTCCGGTAGCGTTGCACTCGCCACCACGGCCACAATGCAAGAGCGGCTGACCCGCTCAAGGAGTTTGCCTCCATGCAACCAGAAGAGGTGCGCACCAGTGACCGCAAGCTCCCCGCCAAGCGGCAGCTGCCGCGCACACTCAGTGAAGCGGCTGAGCGCCTCGCCCACTCCAAAGCCGCCCAGGAGCTGTTCGGGGTGCCGTTCGTGAGCCACTTCGCCGCGAGCCGGGAGTGGGAGGAAGGCGAATTCCGCCGCGCGGTCACTGACTGGAAGCTGGCGCGGTATTTCGAGATCATCTGATGAGCATGAGGACCATTTCCCCCGTCGACGGCAGCGTGTATGCGGAGCGCACGGCCGCCACGGTGGCGCAGATCGAGCAGACCCTGCAGCGCGCGCGTGCGGGGCAGCCGCAGTGGCGCGCAGTGCCGATTGCCGAGCGGGCGGCCATCATCGGGCGCTTCTGCGGCGAATTCGAGCGGCGCGGCGCAGCGATCGCCACCGGGCTCAGCTGGCAGATGGGACGGCCGATACGTTTCGCCCCGAGTGAGGTGCGCGGCACGCTCGAGCGCGCCCGCTACATGACGGGCATCGCCCCCACGGCGCTCGCCGACATGGATCCGGGACCGAAGTCGGGCTTTCGGCGCTTCGTGCGGCGCGAGCCGCTCGGCGTCGTGTTTACCGTGGCCGCCTGGAACTATCCGTACCTGATCGCCGTGAACAGCGTGGTGCCGGCGCTGATGGCCGGCAACGCCGTGGTGCTGAAGCACTCGGCACAGACGCCGCTGTGCGCGGAAGCATTCGCCGAGTGCTTCGCCGCGGCGGGGCTGCCGTCCGGCCTCTTCCAGGTGCTGCACCTTGGCCACGCCGACACTGAGCGAGTCATCCGCGATCCGCGCATCGACTTCGTGGCCTTCACCGGTTCAGTGGCCGGGGGCCGGGCCGTGCAACGCGTCGCCGCCGAGCGTTTCATCGGCGTGGGGCTGGAGCTCGGCGGTTGCGACCCCGTCTATGTGCGTCACGATGCCGATCTGCCACACGCCATGGAGAACATCGTGGACGGCGCCTACTTCAACTCCGGTCAGTCCTGCTGTGGGCTGCAGCGTATCTACGTTCACGAGAGCGTCTATGATCGCTTCACGCGCGGCTGCATCGAGCTGATTCAACAGTACCGGCTCGGCGATCCGCTGGACCGGGAGACCACGCTCGGCCCGCTGGTGCGCACCGCGGCGGCAGACGCGGTACGCGCGCAGGTGCGCGCGGCGATCGCGGCCGGCGCACGGCCGGTGATCGAGGAGCGCGACTTCCCCCACAGCAAAGCCGGTACGCCCTATCTGGCACCGCAGTTGCTCCTGGACGCCCCGGCCGGTTCCTCGGTCATGCGTGAGGAGATCTTCGGACCGGTCGCCGGCGTCATGAAAGTGCGCTCGGACGCCGAAGCCGTGGCGCAGATGAATGACAGCCCCTTCGGACTCACCGGGGCGGTCTGGACGCGCGATGAGCTCGCAGCGGTCACGCTCGGCGAGCAGGTGCAGACCGGCACCTGGTTCATGAATCGCTGCGACTATCTGGACCCGGCCCTCGCCTGGGTCGGCGTCAAGGATTCTGGCCGTGGCTGTACGCTCTCGGTAGTCGGATACGAGCACCTGACGCGGCCAAAATCATTCCACTTGCGGGTGAGCACGTGAGCGCAATTCTCAAGGCGAATTGGAACTACCCGACAATCGTGTGGGCGGGGCCGGGTCGCATCGCCGAGCTGCCGGCGGCCTGCGCGCGGCTCGGTATCAAGCGGGCACTCCTGGTCACGGACGAGGGCCTGCGTGATGCGCCGATGGTGCGGCGCGCCCGCGAGCTCGTGCCCGGAAGCGGCCTGTTTGCGCGCGTGCGCGGCAATCCGGTCGCCGCCAACATCGAGGATGGGCTCGCCGCCTACCGCGATGGCGGCCACGACGGCGTGATCGCCTTCGGCGGCGGCTCGGCGCTGGATGCCGGCAAGGTGATCGCCTTCATGTCCGGGCAGACGCGGCCGCTGTGGGATTTCGAGGACGTGGGCGACTGGTGGACACGCGCCGACCCGCGCGGCATCGCACCGATCGTCGCCGTTCCAACCACCGCCGGCACCGGCTCGGAGGTGGGCCGCGCAGGCGTGGTCGTCAATGAGGCCACCCACCAGAAGAAAATCATCTTCCACCCGCAGATGATGCCGGGAGTGGTGATCAGCGACCCGGAGCTCACGGTCGGCCTGCCGCCCGCGATCACGGCAGCCACGGGCATGGACGCCTTCGTGCACTGCTTCGAAGCGTTCTGTTCGCCGGGGTTCCACCCGCTGGCCGACGGCATAGCGCTCGAGGGTATGAGGCTGATCCAGGTGTATCTGCCGCGCGCCTGCGAAAACGGCGAGGACCTCGAGGCCCGCTCGCGCATGCTGGCCGCGGCCAGCATGGGTGCGACCGCGTTTCAGAAGGGACTCGGGGGCGTGCACGCCATCGCGCACCCCGTGGGAGCGCATTTCAACACGCATCACGGCCTGACCAATGCGGTCGTTCTGCCTTACGTCATCGTGCACAACCGCCGGGCGATCGAGTCGCACCTGCCCGTGATCGCCCGGACGCTGAACTTGCCCGGCGAGCCCTTTGCCGCCGTGTTCGACTGGGTGCTCGGCTTTCGCAAGCGCCTGAAAATCCCGCACTCGCTCGCGGAGATCGGCGTGCCACTGAGCAACCCCGACACCATCGGGCACGAGGCTTCGCTCGATCCGTCGGCGGGGGGCAATCCGCTCCCCACGGACGCGGCGGGCTACGCCCGTATCTTCCGCTCGGCGGTCAAGGGCGATCTCAACCTCGCTGGCTGAGCACGGTCAGAGGCTCAACTCGCTCAGCGCCTGCCTCCACAGCGCCTCGGTGGCCGCTGCCACCACGCGGCCGTCGGAAGCGATGCCCAGTGGCGCTCCGCGCCAATCGCTGATCCTGCCGCCGGCGCCCTCCACGATGGGGATCGCCGCCATGAAATCGTGGGGTTTCAGTTGTACCTCGATGACCAGGTCACAGTGGCCGCCGGCGAGCATGCCGTAGAGGTAACAGTCCCCGCCAAAGCGACGCAGCGCCGCGCGCGCGCTCAAGGCTTCGAAGCGGCGCCGCTCCCCGGGGTCGAAGGTCTCCGCCGTGGTCGTGTAGACGACGGCCTGCTCGGTCTCGCGGCAGTCACGGGTCCTCACCTGCCTGCCGTTGAAGAGCGTGGCGCGACCCTCACAACCCACCCAGCGCTCCTCGAGCGCCGGTGCCTCGATCACGCCGAGCACCGCGCGGCCGCCCTGCAACAGCGCAATCAACGATCCGAACAGCGGATACCCGGTGACGAAACTCTTCGTGCCGTCGATCGGGTCGAGCACCCAGGTGAACTCGCCGCTCCCCTCGGAGGCAAACTCCTCGCCCCGGATGGCGTGCCCCGGAAAGGCCGCGCGAATCACGCGGCGCATCTCAGTCTCGATTTCGCGATCCGCGATCGTGACCGGACTGCCGTCGCCCTTGCGTTCCACCGCGAGCGGCGTGCGGAAGTAGCGTCGGGCAATCTCGCGCGCGGCATCGGCCAGTTCCTCGGCCAATGCCAGGGCCGCGGGAAAATCCGGGTGCTCAGTGAAGCTCATGGGACGTCGAAGCCTCGCGGCGCGGCAGCGCCTTCAGTGCCGCTGCCGCGCGTACGGCAACACCTGCAGCTCCAGCCAATTGCGCAGCTCCGCAAGCCTGCATGAGTCCTGCTGCAGGCCCTCGCCCAGACCGTGTTTCCAGGTGAGGCGCGGGTCGCGAGGATCGCACATGAGCGCGCGCAGATCGTTGACAAACACTTCCAGTTCCGCACGATCGGCGAACAGACCCTCTTCGATCAGTGCGGCACCGTAGCGCAGCGCGGTTGCCGCGATCTCGGCGAAGCTGTATTCGGGGTGGTACTGCACGCCCCAGAAGGTGCCGGCGCCGTGCCGCAACTCGATGGCCTGCAGCCCCATGTCGTTACTCGCCAGAACCACCGCGCCCGCGGGAAGCTGCTCGATATCATCGCGGTGCACGGTGATCGCCTCGAACACCGCCGGCTTGCCCCTGAACATCCCGTGGCGACGCCCCGCGTCCTGGAGCTCGATGCGGCGTGCGAATCCGAACTCGCGGCCGAGCGGATTGCGGCGTACGCGACCGCCCGCCGCGCTCACTGCCACCTGCAGGCCCCAGCAGCTGCCGAAGAACGGCACACCGGCGGCAAACGTCTCCCGCGCCAGCTCGATCTGCCGCTCGATGGCTGCGCCGCCCGCGTAGACGTTCAGCGCCGAACCGGTGATCGCCACGCCGTCGTAGCTCGCGAGGCCGCTGCCGGCGGCGAACCGCACCTCGCCGTCCGCCGGGCGCACGATGTCGCAGCTGACGCCCGCCAGACTCTTCAACACCACCGCGTAGCCTTCACCGGAGGGCTGGCCACCGGCGGCGACCTGTTGCTCGCGTGTCGCCGCCCGGTTCCCGTCAATCACCAGGATGCTCGGTTGACCCATCAGTGCTCCCGGGGCACCCGCGGCGCAAGCGCCATGCCCCTCTTCTCGAGGAGCGCGCGCAGCACATCCGGCCGGTCGGTGATCATGCCGTCCACATTAAACGCCAGCAGCCGCTCCATGTCTGCCGGGTCGTTGACAGTCCACGGAACGACCCGCAGTCCCTGAGCATGCGCCTGCTCCACGCGTGGCGCATCGAGATCCAGATGGTCCGGCCCCCAGGTGCCGGCGCCGGTGGCTTTGACGAGGCGCACGATCGAGCCGCCGAAGTCCTCAGGATCAAGTCCGCCCAGCCACGGCGACGGCTGTGGGGAGCCGATGCGCACGGTGTCTTCGCCGGGCTGTTGCTCGGTCAGGGCCGCCCTCGCGACCTGCGGCATCTGTCGCTGCGCGGCGCTCAACACTCGCCAGTCAAAGGCCAGGATCGCGACCAGCGACGCGGTGCCGGTGCGCTCCACATCCAGCCGCACCGCCTGCACGAACGGCTCCGGGGCTGGCGTCAGCTCCGGTTGCTCCGGGAACGTCTTCACCTCGATGGCGACGCGCACCCGACCGCGGCCGCGTGTGCGTACCAGAGTCAGCACATCCGCCAGACGCGGTATGCGCTCGCCGTCCACGGGCTGCTGCTGCGGGAACCGCGCCGCGTAGGCAGTCCCCGGCCGCAGCCGGCCCACATCATAGGACTGCAGCTGCGCATAGGTCAGCGCGAAGATCGGCGGACCCGCAGTCGCCAGAAAGCGTCCACGCGCGTCGCGCGTGCAGTCGGGGTTGAGTTCCGGGTCGTGACTGACGACCACCACGGCATCACGGGTAACCGCGCAATCGAGCTCCAGGCCGGACACGCCGAGCTCCATCGCACGGGCAAACCCCACGAGGGTGTTTTCGGGCCACAGACCCCGTGCGCCGCGATGCCCTTGCAGGTCAAACATGACAGCAGCGGATCACGCATCGACGACAAGCGGGTGGGGCGATGTTATATTTCCAACTGCCTTAGCTTGATCACACGCGCCGATTGAGACTACCCCGCCAAAAACTGGCTTGTCAACGCGCCAGCAATCGGTGCCGAGGTGCGCAGCGCACGCGCTGCATTGTGTCTGCAGCCCTGCTGCTGGCGCTGCTGCCGGGAGTCCAGGCTCGCGCTGATAATGCCCAGGTACTACATCGCCGCGATTGCAACGCTCACCATCAGTGCACGGTTG
>Ga0099792_10000156_pt1 | contig 25872 bp, 29 predicted proteins | sample Rivendell_Oct201_8_FD_83780 | JGI IMG/M metagenome (GOLD analysis project Ga0099792, IMG submission 83780) | Vadose zone soil microbial communities from the Eel River Critical Zone Observatory, Northern California, USA -... | ecosystem: Environmental > Terrestrial > Soil > Vadose zone >...
GCCTGGTAGCCGGCAATCGGTCGCCCGACGAAATTGTGTGAGCCCGCATAACGGATATCCTGCACGATAGTTGCGTCGATATCGGCCAGGTAGACAAAGCCCGGAGCGGGCTCAGTACGTGCGGTTCCGCCGGAAATGAATAGGCTTGCTGCGCACATTAAGGCTGCAACTCTGCAATGGTTCATCTTTGGGGCCCGTCCGATTGCTCGCGGAATGAAATCTACCCGCTTTCCTTTTCGCGCAGTTATAGTCGCATTGTTGAATATCGTCACGAGGGTGCCTTGCCGGCCAAGGACAAGACAATGACCAAGGGATATTGGATCGTATCCGTCGATGTGAGCGACCCCGAGGGATACAAGCTATATGTTGCGGAGAATTCCAAGGCTTTTCGTAAATATGGCGCCAGGTTCCTCGTGCGTGGCGCCAAGCCTGAAGTGGTGGAGGGTACCGCTCGCTCACGCAATGTCGTGATCGAATTCAAGGACTATGCGACGGCGCTCGCATGCTACCGGTCTCCCGAATACGCCAAGGCCATGGATCTTCGCAAAGGCAAGGCGATTGCGGATATTGTGGTCATCGAGGGTTATGACGGGCCGCAGCCAAGTGACCCGTAGGATGGGTAGAGGCAACAAAAACGTGTCTTCGGACGCGTTTTTTGGCGAAACCCATCATCGACCGATGCGATCGGTGTCGATGGGTTTCGCGATAACGCGCAAAGGAATCGCGCGTTATCGCTCTACCCATCCTACACTCGCGCGGCTACTTCGCCGACAGCATCCGATAGGCCGCATCCGCATTGGTCGGCATGCGATCCTGGCTGAACCAGCTGGCATATTCTGGCATGCGCAATTCCTTCTTGATGTCGTCGAGCGACTTGCCCGCCTTCATCATGGCGCCGACACGTTCGGCGAGGAGCGCATAGTATTTCTCGCCTTCGTCGAAGATTTCCGTTCCGCCCGGAACGCCATGGCCCGGAACCACATGCAGGGGATTGAGCGCCTTCATCATCTTGCCGGCCGCCAGGATGTCCGGGATGGTGACGAAGGGCCGGAAGATGTTGACCTGCTTGTTCACGTAAGCTGACGCCGAGAACACGATGCGCTCGGCCGGCATCCACACGGCCGTGTCGGCTTCGCTGTGCACGCGTTTCATATGGGTGAGTTCAAAGGTCTTGCCGCCAAAGCTGACCGTCATCTTGTCGTTGTATTCAACGTGCGGCGTGATGAATTTGTAGCCTTCGACTGCGGCCTTCATCGCCGGCGACGTTGCGGCCATCGTCTGGATTCGATTGGGTGCGGCGGCATTGGCGGCGCGCATGGATTCTCCGGCGCCCTTGGCGGCAATGATGGTTGCCGTCGACGCAAAGACGAAATGGCCGGTCGTATGGTCGCCATGCGGCTCGGTGTCGATGAGCAAGCGGACCGGCAGGGGCGTGAGCTTCTTGATCGCGTCCATGATGGCATGCGAGTCGGTCGGGGCGTGTCCGCTGTCGATCAGGACCACGCCTTCGGGGGTGACCACGATGCCGCAGTTGGAATTGAAGTCCTTGCCGACATAGACATAGACGTTGTCGGCAAGCTTCTTGATCTGTGGTCCGAGGTCCTGCGCGCCGGCTGATCCGCCGAGCGTCAGCGCGCCGACGATTGCCAACGGGGTTGCGAATTTCATGCGCATGTTCGATTTCCTTTCAGTTGAAGTGAAGACCTACTTCTGGCCCGGCCGTTCGTTGATCTCGATATAGGCGCCCCATGGATCGGTGATGAAGGCGATGCCGATGCCTTCGTTGTTGAGCGAGTAAGGCCGATCGAGCTTGATGTTGTTGGCCTCCAGCATCTTGATGAAGGCCTTGAGGTCCTTCACGTCGAAGCCAAGGTGGTCGAGCACGCGGCCCTTGGTCGGGGCCAGCGCCGTGTCGACTTTACGGAAGCGAAGCTGTGCGCCCGGAAGATTGGCGACCGGCGCATTGTTGCTCACGGCCGCTTTGGCGCCGAAAATCTTTCCATACCAGGCCTGGCTGGGTCCGATGGCCTGCTCCGGCAGGAAGAAGTGCACGTGCTCGCTCTGGATCGCCATCGACTGGTTCTTGTTTTCCAGGATTTCGATCTTCAAACCGTCCGCCGTATTGACATAGGCTTGATCAAGCCGGCCGGTGTTGCTGGGCGCGACCAGCACGCCGGCAGCCTTCCACTTGGCGACCTGCTCCTGGACATTTTGGACCGAGAAGCCAATGTGATTGACCACCGAGCCGACAGACCCGGCGCTTGGCGGCGGCGTGCCCGGAGCCGCATCAAGAATGACCATGACGCCGGGAAAATTCACGCGGCGTCGTGCGCCGGCCGTAAAGGCCTTGCCGCCCATGGCGACCAGGATCTTTTCGTTGGCGGCAACGTCTTTAGAATTGAGATGAAAATGACCATTGGTCACGCCCGCTTCGTTGAACGGGAATGGCTGTGCGACGGCTGACCCGACGGCGAACGGCGATGTGAGCAATAAGGCTGCGAATAGGGTGGTTCTCATGGATGCCTCCCCCGGGGCGGGCAGAATTTCTTTGATTGCTGGTCGTCTGCTTCAACCACATTGAATGGATCGGTTCTGTTTGTAGGGGCGCCCCTCATTGGCGCCCGGTTAAGCAAGCGGCTTCGTAGCCCGCAGCCGCCTTCGCCCGAAGGCGGGCTTCGGCGGATGAGCCAGATCGCGTTCTTCACGCGAGATGGCGACATGCGGGACTGGCGGTCCCGGATATCGCGCCCCAAAAGAGGGGCGCTCATCCGGGCTACGATCCTTAACCTCGCACGACGGAGATCAGTTCACCGGCGTTCCCAACGGTCCACGCTCGATGATCTCGATGCGCGTGCCCCACGGGTCGGTGATATAGGTGATCTTGTTGGTGCCGCCCATGCGCGGCGGCTCGTCGAGCTTGATGCCTTCCGCCTCGATCTTCTTCACGAAGGCAGCGTGATCCTTCACATCGACGCCGATATGGTCGAGGACGCGGCCGCGGGTTCTTTCCTGTGCCTTGTCGGCTTTGGCGAAGCGGAATTGGCCGCCCGGGATGTCCACCACAGGGGCATTGTTGCGCAAGCTGGCCTTGCCGCCGAAGGTCTTGGCGTACCAGGCCTGGGCCTTCGGAATCTCGGCTTCGGTGACGGAGAGGTGCACGTGCTCGTTCTTGATCGGTACCGTCTGCGTCTTGTCTTCCAGGATTTCGATGCGCAAGCCATCCGGCGTTTCGACGAAGGCCTGGTCCAGCCGGTTGTTGCCGCCCGGCAGCACGGCCACACCCGCGGCCTTCCACTGAGCGACGCGTTGTTGCACGTTGTCGACGATGAAGCCGACGTGGTTCACCACCGAGCCTTGCGTGCCGCCATCACCTTTTTCCTGGCCCAGCGTCAGGTTGATATAGGTGCCGGGAAACATCATGAACGGGTTGCCGCCGATGATGAACATCTTGGCACCCATGCCGAGAAACAGTTTCTTATTGGCTTCCACGTCCTTGGAGATCAGATGCCAGTGGCCCATCGTGACGCCGACATCGTTGTACGGGGCTGGTTGAGCGACCGCACTCCCGGCGGCGAGCGTCGACGCAAACAGTAGCGCTGTAAATGCAGAAATCTTCATTGTTTCCTCCCAGTTGAATTGTGCCGTTGGCCGGCGATTGCACCCTCAGGCTATCAACTTGTGCGAACCGGCGAAAGCGCGGTGAGGCGGTATTTTTTGGGCGCGCGCCGGACGCAAAGGGGACGTGGGCGCGCCCCCTTTGCGCGATAAACCGACGCGGATTATTTTCGCGCTTTCGCGTCGGCGAGTTCCTTTTCGAGCTGGTTGACTCGATTCTGCAGCGTCGACAAGCGCGTATTGAACAGCCCCACATTGAAGAACGTTACGTTGTTTGCGGGTGCATCAAGCGTATTGCCGTAACCCAGCCACGACGAATCGTAGACCTTGACCTTTGTGAAGCCCAGTTCCTGGAGCACGCCTGCGGTCTCCGACGCCCGTACACCGCTCTGACAGTAAACAACCGTTTCCTTGCTTGGATCGAACCTCGAATACAAGCGTTTCAGGTCCGCGACCGACTTGAGGGACATGCCGGCATTGCCGGTAACCTCTTTGCGCGCGAGCTTGGCCGGGGTTTCGGGATCAACCCAGTTTTGCTCGTACGGAATGTTGATCGCGCCCGGGATATGACCTCCCCGAATGGCGCGGATATCTTCGCCCCTGAACTCCTGCGGCGTACGCGCATCGATGATTTGCACATTCGGGTCGTTGACCCGCGCCACCATTTCTTTGGTCGTAACGGCCGCTGTCGGATTGACTTCCAGCTTGAGGGCGACGGGCGAAACCTTTGGGGCTTCACGGCTGATCGCCCGGCCGGCTGCGGCCCAGCCCTCGATGCCTTCGTGGTAGACGCGAACGTTGCTGCCGCTGAAATACTGCATCGTGTAAAGTCCGAAATAGGGATTCCAGGTGCCGCGGCTGCCGTAGACGATGGTCTCGCGCTTCGGGTCAAGACCTGCCGCGCCGAGTATTTTCTCGATGCGATCTATCGCAATAAAATCCTCGGTATTTGCGTCGCGCAACACCCGCGCGGCGTCGTCGATATTGATGGCGCCCGCAATGTGGCCCGCCGCAAAGGCATCGGCAGGGCGCACATCCCAAATGACGGCATTGCGCGCGATAGCCTCAGTGACATAGTGGTCGTCGACGATGGTGGGGGACGCGGCCTGGGCGGCTTGGAACCACAGGAATGAAAGTGGAATGAGCATCAAGCGTTTCATGACGATCTCTCTGTTTCTTTGCCGAGGTGCAAGTTGTTGAATTGCGCCAATCATTGTACCCTTTGGCTGGTAACCTGCAAAGAGGGAGCATGTTCTCGATGCGAAGCGCATCCTTGAAGCAAAATATATTGCTGCGAAGGCCGATTGTGGCTTGTGCGACCCTTTTCGCGCTGTGCGCCACGATTGCGAGCGCCCAGGCCTTCGACGAAGCGAAATATCCCGATTGGAAGGGCCAGTGGCGGCGGTTTGAAAGCGGCGGCGTCAAATATGACGCGAGCAAACCGCGGCTTGCCCAAGAGGCGCCGCTCAAGCCCGAATATCAGGCGATTTTCGAGGCCAACCTGAAGGATCAGGCGTTGGGTGGGCAGGGCATCGACCCGACCTATACGTGCCTGTCGCCCGGTATGCCGCGCATCATGAATATGTATGATCCGATGGAAATCGTGATCACGCCCGGCACCACGCATATCCTGACCCAGCACATTCACGACGGACGGCGCATCTACACTGATGGACGCAATTGGCGCACGGACCTCGACCCAACCTTCGCCGGCTATTCGATCGGCAAATGGGTCGATACCGACGGCGACGGGCGCTATGACGTACTCGAAGTCGAGACCCGCAATCTCAAAGGACCGCGCACCTACGACGGCACGGGCCTCCCCTTTCACAAGGACAGTGCGACCGTGATCAAGGAGCGCATCTATCGCGACAAGTCCGATCCAAAAATACTCTACGATGACATTACGACGATCGACAACGCGCTCACTCGGCCCTGGACTGTGACCAAGAAATACCGCCTCGTCGACAATCCGCAGCCGGTCTGGATCGAAGCCATTTGCGCGGAAGGCAACAATCATGTCGAGATCGCGGGCGAAGGCTATATGATCAGTGCGGACGGGCTGCTGATGCCGACCAAGAAGGGCCAGAAGATGCCCGATCTACGGTATTTCAAATAATCACGGAGGGCGCCATGTGGGCACGAACCTATTTCACCGCCATCGCGGTTGCCGCAACGGCGCTCGTCAACGGCGCCGTCGCATTTGACGACGCGCAATATCCAAACCTCGCGGGTCAATGGAGTCGCCTGCCGACGCCCGGTGTCGGCGGCCAGCCAAGCTTCGATCCCAGCAAGCCTTGGGGCTGGGGCCAGCAGGCGCCGCTCACGCCCGAATATCAGGCGAAGTTCGAGGCGAGCCTCGCCGATCAGGCGGCAGGCGGCCATGGCGGCCAGCAAGGCTGGAGCTGCCGCACGTCCGGCATGCCGCTCATGATGACGCTGTTCGAGCCCATGGAGGTCATCGTGCTGCCGGCGACGACCTACATCCGCATCGATATGTACAACACACAGCGCCGGATTTTTACCGATGACCGCAAATGGCCGGCCGAAATCGAGCCCGCCTATATCGGCTATTCGATCGGCCAATGGCGTGATCAAGACGGCGACGGAAAGTATGATGTGCTCGAAGTGGAAACGCGGGGTTTCAAAGGGCCGCGCACGCTGGATGCCAGCGGGCTGCAGCTCCACGACGACAATCAATCCGTCATCAAGGAGCGGTTCTATCTCGACAAGTCCAATCCGAATGTTCTGCACAACGAGATGACGGTCATCGACAATGCGCTGACCCGCCCCTGGACCGTCATCAAGAACTATCGCCGCAATTCCGACCCGCAGCCCGTGTGGGTCGAATGGGTTTGCGCCGAGGCGCAGTCGCACGTTCGGATTGGTACGGAGAACTATTACTTGAGCGCGGAGGGACACCTGATGCCGGCGCGCAAGGGCCAGAAGGCTCCGGATCTGAGGTATTTTAAGTAGCTCACTCTGCCTTGATCCCCGCCGCCTTGATCACCTTGCCCCATTTCTCAACTTCCTCCGCGATGAATCGCGCAAAGTCGCCTGGTGTACCGGGAAGCGCCTTGCCGCCGAGTCCCACAAAGCGCGCCTTCACGCTTGGCTCGGCCAAAGCAGCGTTGATCTCCCTGTTGAGCATCTCCACGATCTCCGTGGGCGTTCCTTTGGGGGCGCCGATGCCGGTCCATGACGTGACTTCGTAGCCCGGAATGAAATCGGCCATCGGCGGAATGTCCGGCAATGCTTCCAGGCGCGTCGTCGAGGTGACGGCCAAAGGCCGAAGTTTGTCCGTCTGGATATATTGGATGGACGACGGCAAGGTTGCGAATGTGATTTGCGTTTGCCCGCCGAGCATATCGATGAGGGCCGGTGCGGCGCCACGATATTGCACCTGGACGATATTGAGCCCGGCCATTGTGTTGAACAGCTCGCCGCACATGTGCGGGATGCTGCCGATGCCGGCCGACCCCATGGTGATCGCGCCCGGATTGGCTTTGGCGTAAGCAATGACCTCGGGCACAGTCCTGGCGGGCACCGAGGGATGTACCAGCAATACGCTGGCACCGCGAAAAATACTGGCGACGGGCACGATGTCGCGGATAAAATTGAATCTGAGATTGTCGAACAGCGTCGCATTGAAGGCGTGCGATATGTCGGCAAGCAACAGCGTATATCCGTCGGGATCCGCCTTTACGACAGATTCGGTGCCGATGTTGCCGCCACCGCCGGAGCGGTTTTCGACAACGAATTGTTGACCGAGACGATCCGACAGCCACTGCGCCGCCATTCGGGCGAAGAGATCGCTAAATCCCCCCGGCGCATAGACTGCGACCACGTGCACCCGCCGTGACGGATAGGTTTGCGCGCTGGCCAAGCGCGACGCGATTGGCAGCGCAGCAGCGCCCGCGGCGAGATGCAGGAAACCGCGGCGTGGAAGTTTCAACTTTGTCATGTGTCCCCGTTCTCATCCCTCGACGCGCATCAGATTTCAAACTGCCGGGCAACCTCGATTGGGTCCGATTTCCGATCAAGACGAAGATACCTCGCCGTCGACTCGATCTTCATGTGTCCCAACAGTTGCCGAACCGTCTCGATGTCGCCGGTTTCATTCAGGATGTGGAGAGCCTTTGTCCGTCGCAATGATTCCTTCCCGAATTTCTTGGCATCGAGCCCTGCCTCGACCACCCAAAATTTCAGTAGTCGGTTCAACTGCCGGACCGTCATCGGACGGGATGGCGTGGCGCCACGTCCCGGAAAAATAAATTCGTGGCGCTTTTTGTGAGAAGCTACAATCCACTTTCCGATCGCTGCTGCGGTCGTCTTGGACAAGGCGCAGCGGATGGGTGGCCTTCTCCTGGTACGGGCAACCTTGATAATCGGACGAATCGCACCGTTAGGAAGCCGCACGTCATTGACGGTCAGGTTGAGCAGCTCCGGCCCCTGCAGCATCGTGTCGATCGCCATGGAGAAGAGGGTCAGATCTCTGAGCCCCGGAACCCCACGGTCCAAAAGTACGCGTCGAATTCGCTTCACTTGAGCGGGCGTGAACGCGTCCTTTTGCCCGATCTCAAGACCCTTGTTCCAAGCCCGCCGATTGCCGGCGTGTCTTTTCGCCATAGCGTTTCACTCCTAAGGCTGGATTTTTCCCGTGGCGGCCTTCCTGCCAAGCTCTGCCCTGCATCGACACGGAAGGGGGCAAGGCCCACAGATACAAGGGCCTCCAGATACAAGGCCTCCACGTGCAACCTGCCGGCGGGGCGCGACGGCAGGCAATCTTACGCAATTCCTCGCCGGGCCGATACGTGCTGTGCTATAAAAACATTCAAAAATCCACCGTGCTGGGTGTCATGTTGCGCACGATCGAACAGGCTTTGGAACGTGAGGAGAGATCATGCTGGAGCGAGCTACACGTGTGGCTGCGGTTGCGTTTGGCGCCGCGCTGGTGATGACCATCGGCGACCTCGTGGTCGGCGACCTCGTGGTCGGCAGCATAGCGGTTGCGGCCGACCTGAAATATCCAAGTTGGAAGGGTCAGTGGACTCCGGTCACGGCCCCCGCTTCCGGCCACAGCGCTGCATTTGATCCAGCCAAGCCGGAGGGCCGTGCCCAGCATGCGCCATTGACGCCCGAATATCAGAAAGCCCTTGACGACAGCGTCGCCGATATTGCGAACGGCGGGTTTGGGCACGACCCGACCGCGTTGTGTTATGCCGCCGGCATGCCGCGCATGATGACCTACGAGGCGCAGGAATATGTGATCACGCCGGAGGTGACCTACATCATGCTCGGTGGGGACGATCATCTTCGCCGCGTCAACACAGATGGCCGCGATTGGCCGAAAAACATCAATCCGACCTATCAGGGCTATTCGATCGGCCGCTGGATCGACGAGGATGGCGACGGCACCTACGACGTGCTGGAGGTCGAGACGCGCGGACCATTCAAGGGGCCGCGCGCCTACGATACCAGTGGGCTTCCCCTCCATCTCGATGATGATTCAACATTCAAGGAGCGGTTCTTCATCGACAAGGCCGACCCAAATCTTCTCCATGACGTGATCACGGTGTTCGACAAGGCTTTGACGCGACCCTGGACCGCGGACAAGACCTTTCGGCGCAATGCGGACCCGCAGCCGGAATGGCCGGAGTACTATTGCCACGTCACCAGCAACCGGATTGTCATTGGTGGGGAAGCCTATCGCATGGACGCCGACGGCGTTTTGATGCCGACCCGCAAGGACCAGCCGCCGCCGGATCTGAAATTCTTCACACCGATGCAGAGGTAATTTCAAGGAGAGCGACCATGTCCTATCGAACTTTGTTTCTGGCGGTGGCGGTCGCTGTTGTCTTGATCGGCACCGCTCGCGCCGCTGACGAGCCGAAACATCCCAACTGGAAAGGCCAATGGAACGCCGTTGTCACGCCGGGGCTCGTCGGCCAGCAGTTCAAGTTCGACCCGACCAAGGACCGCGGGCTTGGGCAGCAGGCGCCGCTGACTGAGGAGTACAAGAAGGTCCATGCCGACAGCATGGCCGACCAGGCCCAGGGAGGCCTCGGCAATTACCCGACCGCACGCTGTCTGCCGGGCGGCATGCCGCGCATGATGGCGAGTGAAGCGCAGGAATATATCGTTACGCCTGAGACCACCTATATCCTGCTATCGAGTGCTAACGACGCTCTTCGGCGCATCTTTACCGATGGGCGCGACTGGCCCAAGGATATCGAGCCGACATACCAGGGCTATTCGATCGGCCGTTGGAGCGACACCGATGGCGACGGCACCTATGACCTGCTCGAAGTCGAAACGCGCGGCTTCAAGGGACCGCGTGCCTATGATGCAACCGGCCTGCCGCTTGCCTTCGACAATCAATCGGTCTTCAAGGAGCGCTTCCATCTCGACAAGGCCGATCCGAACATTCTGCATGTCGAAATCACCGTGATCGACCATGCACTGACGCGGCCCTGGACTGTGGACAAGACCTTTCGGCACAATCGGAATGCGCGCCCCAACTGGCGCGAGAACGTATGCAACGAGGGCAACGCCAATATCGTCATCGGCAACGAAAACTATCTGCTGCGTGCCGACGGAGTTCTGATGCCCGCCAAGAAGGGGCAGAAGCCGCCGGATTTGCGCTATTTCGAACAAGGGCCGAAGTGATAAACGCGGAGGACAACATGCGAAACCGATGTTCGAGAAAATGGGTCGCGGCTGCCTTTTGTGCCGTCACGATGACAACGATGGCCAACGGCGCCGCCACGGCGGCTGACGAAGACAAATATCCCACCAACTGGAAGGGCCAATGGATCCGCGTCGTGCACCGTGATGTCGAAGTGCAGGGTGCCTTCGACCAGACCAAGCCCTGGGGGCTTGGCCAGCAAGCGCCGCTGACACCGGAATATCAAAAGGTCCACAGCGACAGCATGGCGGACCAGAAGAACGGCGGCTTGGGCAATTACCCGACCGCCCGCTGCCTGCCGAGCGGCATGCCGCGCATGATGACATTCTCCAATCAGGAATATGTCATCACGCCGGAAACCACCTATCTCCTACTCACCAGTTCGGACCACCTGCGCCGGATTTTCACCGACGGACGCGATTGGCCGAAGAACCCAAAGCCGACCTACGGCGGCTATTCCATCGGCAAATGGATCGACGAGGATGGCGACGGCCGCTACGACCTGCTTGAGGTCGAGACGCGGTATTTCAAAGGCCCCCGTGCCTTCGACGCGAGCGGGTTGCCGCTTGCCTTCGACAATCAGTCGATCTTCAAGGAGCGGATCTATATCGACAAGGCGAACCCGAACATCCTCCATGATGTCACCACTGTAATCGACAACGCGCTGACCAGGCCATGGACCTCCGACCGGCAATATCGGCGCTTGTCGCAAAAGCCGGAGCAGTGGCCGGAAAACTACTGTCAGGAAGGCAATGCCAACGTCGTCATCGGCAAGGAGAACTATTTCCTGCGCGTCGACGGGCTGTTGATGCCGGCAAAGAAGAACCAGACGCCGCCGGATTTGAAATATTTCACGCAGGGACAGAAGTGACCGTGCTCAAGCGCAAGGAGGGACCATGAAACTTCCCCGTAGACAATTTCTGCATCTGGTCGCGGGCGCTGCTGCAATGCCGGCTGTGTCGCGGATTGCGAGGGCGCAAACCGTCGCAGACGTCCCACGGGTAGTCCGCGTCGGCTATCCGCCGTTCGGCCCGCCCGTGACTTTCTTACCAGCCGCTACGCCCGAAAATTATGCGACATTGGATCCGAACTCGGCACAGGGCGCGGTTATCGACCTGTATAAGGCAATTGCGAATGACGTGGGCTTCCAAGTGCAGTTCCTGGCGTTCGTGTCTGGACAATTGCCCGGAGCACTTGCCGCGAAAAAAATCGATACCTTGGTTTGGGTTTCCTCGCCCGCCAACAAGGCGCTGATGGAGATTTCCGAATCAATATTTGCTGACAGCGAGGTATTGATCGCTAACAAAAACGATGCGAGGCCGTACAAGACATATGCTGATCTGAAGGGGCAGATCGTGGGTTCGCGGACCGGATCAATTTATGAAGACGACATGAAAAAGAATGGGTTGAAGGTGAGAAGCTATGTCACGGCGCCGGAAATCTACAAAGCCGTGAATGCGGGCGAAGTCAAAGTAGCAATCAATACCCGCTACATATCCACCGCGTATGCCCTTCTTGATGATCAATATCCGAATGTGCAGATTGTTAAGTCCTACCAGGCGAAATTTTCAGACGTTCTTGGCGTCGCCACTAGCAAAGATCGCATAGCTTTGTTTGAAAGAATGACTACCTCATTGGCCAAACTCAAGAGGAACGGAGTCGTGAAGGCAATCTTCGCCAGCTACGGTGTTGCTGACGCATTGACGAAATAGGACTCGTTCGGCTTTCTTCGCTCCGCGACGAGGTCGCGGAGCGCACTACCAAGCCAGTGAATTCGGGAAGAAATCATGTGCCATCGGAACGTGACCAAGATTATTGCCATTGCGCGCCTGTGCGGCATGATCGCGATGCTACTGACGCCCGTCATCGGTGACGTGCGTGCGGCCGACGAGGGCAAGTACCCCACCAACTGGAAGGGCCAGTGGGGCCGCGTCATTTACCGCAACGTCGAGGTCCAGGGCGCCTTCGATCAGAGCAAGCCGTGGGGCCTCGGACAGGAGGCGCCCCTGACGCCAGAATATCAAAAAGTCCACCGTGACAGCATGGCGGACCAGAAGAACGGCGGGTTGGGCAATTATCCAACCGCGCGCTGCCTGCCGAGCGGCATGCCGCGCATGATGACGTTCGGGACCCAGGAATATGTCATCACCCCGGAAACGACTTACATCTTGCTCAGCACGCCGGACCACCTGCGCCGGATTTTCACCGACGGGCGTGACTGGCCGAAAAACCCGACGCCAACCTACGCCGGCTATTCGATCGGCAAATGGATCGACGAAGATGGCGATGGCCGCTACGACTTGCTTGATGTCGAGACGCGCCACTTCAAAGGACCCCGCGCCTTCGACGCCAGCGGGCTGCCGCTTGCTTTCGACAATCAGTCGGTGTTCCGGGAGCGGATTTTCATCGACAAGGCCAACCCGGACATCATTCATATCCTCACCACCGTCACCGATAATGCCTTGACGCGTCCGTGGACGTCCGACCGGCAATACCGGCGGCTTGCGGCAAATCCGGTCGAGTGGCCGGAGACCTGGTGCCAGGAAGGCAACGCCAATGTAGTGATCGGCAAGGAGAACTATTTCCTGCGCGCCGACGGATTGCTGATGCCGGCCAAGAAAAATCAGAAACTTCCGGATTTGAAGTATTTTACGCAAGGGCAGAAGTAGTTCGTAGCCCGGATTAAAGAATAGCGCGTCTTCAGACGCGCCGTTCGAAAACCCGGGGCGGTATGGCGGCAAGGCGGCCGCTTCAATCAAACTGAACGAGTTGCAAGGCCTTCTTTTCTTCCGTAGGGGCGGGTCTTCGGCGGCGTGCGCCGCTGTGCCCGCCCGTCAGGCCACAAACGCCGCGGGGTGCGGATTTCAGCCGTCCCGCAGGTGCGGATAGAAGGTTTCGTGCGCAACGGTCGGGCCGCCCCTGCGGCACGCCGGGCGGGCACAGCGGCGCAAGCTGCCGAAGACCCGCCCTACGATAGAAAGAATGCTTTCATTTGAGATGAACCCACTAGCCCAGGTTTCCGTCGCAGCGCGCCAGACGCGCGAAGCACTCCAACCCGGCTGGCTACGGGATTATCCTCACCCGCGCCCGCCCTTCGTTGTCAGCGTATATTCCCCGCATTCCATGGTGATGTCTCGCGGCGGCTCGCCGTCGGGCGCATAGCGATAGACCTTTTTCCACGTCGTCCAAATCTCGTCGCGCGGGCCCGCGCGGCCGGTGCGATTGGATGTCTTGCGCGAGGATTTCTCGGTCAGTGTCAGCTTGGCCTTATCGCTGTCTTGTTTCGTGAAGGTTATCGTCTTTTCAAAGCCGCCGTTGCTGTCGTCCGCGTTGAAACGAACGGCATCGATCTTTTCGTCGACCGGTTCTTCGCGTTGAACGAGCGCTTTCAGAGTCTGTTTCGGGCCATTGCCGGAAATGACAGCCAGCGTATTGCGGTTGAAGACCACTTCGGTCGTGCCGAGTTTGCACCGGCAGCCCCAGGCCCAGACTGCGGCATCGGCACTCGAAGCCATGCCGGCGAGCGTCAAGGCGACGGTCGAGGCGAGCGTCAATCCGGCGAAATGTGCGGTCATGTTAACCCCTGCTGCTCCATGCGGAACTTGATGGCCTCGATAGGATCAGGCGGATTCATTGGGTAGTGCTTCGTCTCATACGCATCAATGAGAGTAGCGAGCACGTCCAGCCGGTCGCCGTCATGAGTGCCCAATTTCGCACCCCAGAGACGTTCGACTTCCCTCAGCCCGACCTCACAGTCACGTTCCGTCAGTATCGCCCTGACAACATCGATCATGCTGCACCTTTTTTACGTCAGTTTTGTCGTAATCAGTGAAACATTCCAAGTGGTCTGACCCCAATTACTCGTGTATCCAACGCTATACACGACGCAACGGTCGAAATCTTGGCGGTCGTCAGTAAATCAGAGGCAGCAGCATGGCTCGCTCGGTTCGCGGATCAGGAATGAAGGAAGTTCCGCTGTCGGAACTCAAAGACGATTTGTCACGGTTCCTGCGCGAGGCGGAGACGCAAGAAATTGTGATCACGCGCCATGGCAAGCCGGCGGGCGTTTTGATTGGCTTCGGGTCGGAAGATGACTGGTTCGAGTACCGTCTGGAATACGATCCTCGTTTTCAGCGCCGGATCGAACAGGCGCGAAAGAATCTGCGCTCAGGTCATGGGATCAGGCTGGAAGATATGGACTAAAGGAAACCGAACTAAAAACCTGGACCGACAAAAATAACGTGTGCATAAGGCCTTTCCGCTGCCCTTAAGTCTCGCCTAAAAGGGAGCGCAAAGGCTCCATTGGACATGCCCGCCAAACCGCACAGACCCGTCAAGACTCCGCGCGTCACTCCCGCACTTGTCGCCGCTCATGGTCTCAAGCCGGACGAGTATGAACGCATCAAGAAGCTGATCGGCCGCACGCCGACCTTCACCGAACTCGGCATCTTCTCGGCGATGTGGAACGAGCATTGCTCGTACAAGTCGTCGCGCATTCATCTGCGGGGCCTGCCCACCAAGGCGCCTTGGGTCATCCAGGGGCCGGGCGAGAACGCAGGCGTCATCGATATCGGCGACGGGCTGGCCTGCGTATTCAAGATGGAGAGCCACAACCACCCGAGCTATATCGAGCCATATCAGGGTGCGACGACCGGCGTCGGCGGCATTCTGCGCGACGTCTTCACCATGGGGGCGCGGCCGATTGCCTGCCTCAATGCGCTCTCCTTCGGGGCGCCGTCGCATCCCCGAACGCGCGCGCTGGTTGCCGGGGTCGTGGCCGGGATTGGCGGCTACGGCAATTCATTCGGCGTACCGACGGTCGGCGGATCGGTGCGGTTCCATCCGCGCTATGACGGCAACTGCCTGGTCAATGCCATGGCGGTGGGACTCGCCGAAACGGACAAGATCTTCTACGCGGCGGCTTCCGGCGTCGGCATGCCCATTGTCTATCTCGGATCGAAAACCGGACGCGACGGCATCCATGGCGCCACCATGGCGTCGGCGGAGTTCGGCGAAGATTCGGAGGAAAAACGCCCGACCGTCCAGGTCGGCGATCCGTTCGCGGAAAAGCTTTTGCTCGAAGCCTGCCTTGAGATCATGGCAAAGGACTGCGTCATCGCAATCCAGGACATGGGCGCGGCCGGTCTCACGTGTTCGGCGGTCGAAATGGGCGCCAAAGGTGATCTCGGCGTCACGCTCGATCTTGATCGCGTGCCGTGCCGCGAAACCAACATGACGGCCTATGAAATGATGCTCTCGGAAAGCCAGGAGCGCATGCTCATGGTGCTCAAGCCGGAGAAGGAGAAAGAGGCGGAAGCGATCTTTCTTAAATGGGGGTTGGATTTTGCCGTGGTCGGCAAGACCACGCCGACCAAGCGTTTCATCGTGCGCCATGGCGGACGCAAAATGGTCGACCTGCCGATCAAGGAACTCGGCGACGAGGCGCCGCTTTATGACCGGCCCCATGTCGCTTCCCCGAAGGCCCCGCTGGTCAAGGCCACGGACGTTTCGCCGCCCATGCAAACCCTCGATGCCCTGATAAAGCTTCTTGGCTGTCCCGACCTCTGCTCCAAGCGCTGGGTGTGGGAGCAATATGACCACATCATCCTTGGCAATACGGTTCAGCGGCCCGGAGGCGATGCCGCGGTGGTGCGTGTCAATGAGGGGCCGAAGGCGCTGGCGCTGACCACGGACGTCACCCCACGCTATTGCGAGGCCGATCCTTTCGAGGGCGGCAAACAGGCCGTCGCCGAGGCCTGGCGCAACCTCACGGCGGTCGGCGCGCTGCCGCTCGCCATCACCGATAATCTCAATTTCGGCAATCCCGAGCGCCCGGAGATCATGGGACAGTTCGTCGGCTGCATTCGCGGCATCGCGGAGGCGTGCAAGGCGCTCGATTTCCCGGTCGTCTCCGGCAATGTGTCGCTCTACAACGAGACCAACGGACGCGCGATCCTGCCCACGCCGTCGATCGGCGGCGTTGGTGTTCTCGATGACTTCACGAAGTCCGCGACGCTCGCGTTCAAAGCGGCAGGGCAGGTAATTCTCCTCGTCGGCGATACCGCCGGGTGGCTCGGCCAATCGGTGTACCTGCGCGAGATTTGCGGGCGGGAGGAAGGGGCGCCGCCACCCGTTGACCTTGCGAGCGAACGCCGCAATGGCGATCTGGTGCGCACGCTCATCCGCGATGGCGCCCTGACGGCCGTGCACGATATATCGGACGGCGGGCTCCTCGTGGCGGTCGCCGAAATGGCGATGGCGTCCGGGATTGGTGCGGAACTCGATGGCGCTCCGATCGCGCCGCAAATCCCGGACCATGCGTTCTGGTTCGGCGAGGACCAGGGGCGTTATGTGGTGACGGTGCCCAATGCCCTGGTCGACGCGGTCGTGGCGAAGTTGAGCGCCGCCGGGGTGCCGGTGCGCCGGATCGGCGTGATCAAAGGCAATGCATTGACGCTGCGAGGCGAGCGCCCCATCTTGGTGGCGAAGCTCAAGGAACAGTTTGAGGACTGGCTGCCGGCGTACATGGCCGGATAGGAGAACGCGATGGCAATGGTTGCAGGCGACATCGAACGGCTGATCAAGCAGCGCATCCCGGATGCGCAGGTGACGATCCGCGATCTCGCGGGTGACGGCGACCACTATGCGGCGACCGTGATTTCGGAGATGTTTCGGGGCAAATCGCGCGTGGCGCAGCACCAGATCGTCTATGAGGCGCTCAAGGCCGAAATGGGCGGCAAGCTTCACGCGTTGGCGCTGCAGACCAGCGCGCCCGAGAAGGTGGGCTGAGGTGATTTCTGCCGTAATCCATGCTAACTTTATACGATGACAGAGCAAGACCCCGATACATCCGACCCGCGCCAAGTCGCGAACTTTACCGTGGCTTATCTGCGGCGGCTGGACCAAAAGGTAAATAAGATGATGGAGATACTACTCCGTCATGAGACGCGCCTTGGTCGTGTTGAACGCGACATCGGGGAGGTCAAACGCGACATTGGGGAGGTCAAGAGCGATATCGTGCTGCTCGAAAATCGAGTTTTGACGCAAGCCAATGAGATTCTCAGCGCTATCGAACGGCTCGACGAGCATCAACAGCGTCTGGAAAAGGTGCCGATTCAGCCCTGAACGCATCGGGATCCTGTGTTCTGGTTACCCCTTGCGAAATGGTCCAAAAAGTCCGATTTTAGGTAAGGATTCTCGGCCCAGGTGTGGCTACAGGAAGGTTTTCAGATGAGCATCAACCAATTCATCGACAATGAGGTCAAAGGCAACGACGTCGTGCTGTTCATGAAAGGCACGCCGCAGCAGCCGATGTGCGGGTTCTCAGGGCAAATCGTGCAGATCCTGGATCATCTGGGCGTGACCTATAAGGGCCTCAACGTCCTTGATTCCGACGAATTGCGCAACGGTATCAAGTCCTACTCGAACTGGCCCACCATTCCCCAGCTTTACGTCAAGGGCGAATTTGTCGGCGGCTGCGACATCGTGCGGGAAATGTTCCAGGCCGGCGAACTCCAGGGCCTGCTCACCGAAAAGGGTCTGGCCGCCAAAGCGACCGCCTGATCGGTCGGCCGCGCATCGCTGGTGCTCTCGTTGGCACGGGCAGATGCCTTGCTCGTCTGCATTCAGGTGTCCCGCGATCCGAATCCGGTGCGGGGTCGATTTGTTGCGCGATATCCTGTTGCACGACTTAGTTGCTCCGAGGTCGGAGATTGACCTGACGGCGTGCCGCTCCTTTACCAACGAAAAGGAAGCCGAGCAGCCCAACCAGAAATACAGCGCTCGCGATAGCGCCGTATTTGAACATAACATTGGAAATCCCCACATCTCGTTCAGTGGGTTGAGTGCCGGGGATATAGAAATATTCAGGTTTTGATTTGACGTACGTCACCTGCACGGGGCTACCAACTATGTAGCGATCGTGGATGGTGTTCGCGACATTCACGGACTCGGCACGCGAAGCTCCGTCCGCGGTCGTATAGGTCAAGTCAAGCCAGTGGACCATGGTCTTGCCAGGGCCGACAGTATTAATGTATTTTTTTGTGATAACGCCGCTTGCGACCGCGCCGTCCGATGCGAAGCCCGTCATTTTTTCACGGGTCTGTCCGGTGGCCATGTAGCCGGCAAACGTCACTGCCAGCGAAAAAAACAGCAAAACCGCCAGGGTCAAGACGATTTGCTGGGTTATTGATAGCTGGACGGTCTTTTGCATCGGGGCTACTCACAACCCGGTACCGCAGCCGCAGGAACAAGCTTGCGATATGGCTTATCGATTGGCGGCAACATTGCCTTCCAAGGATTGGCAATTCCTTCGAACGTGTCGCCTTCGACAGACTTTCGCGTAGCGTGGTTGACATTCACCGAACAAAATTGGTGAAGAATTGATTGGAGCCCAATAGAAATTCTTCGAAAAGAAGTAATCGGCGCAATTCAACCCCGGGGACCTTGCGCCGCTGGAAACCTGCTAATGACCGTGATTCTATGCGGATTCCCTCACGTGCCGGGGCGCACGGCAACGCTATTTTGATTTTGAATCCGTTGACAATAGCGCGATGGCTTCCTTCACCGTCGTCATGAATTGTGCGGGGAAGATGATGGTCGAATTCTTTTCGACCGAGATTTCCGCCATCGTCTGGAGGGTGCGGAGCTGGAGCGCCACGGGGTGCGCCGTGATGATGTCGGCCGCCTCGCCGAGTTTCACCGCGGCTTGATACTCCCCTTCGGCGGCGACGATCTTCGCACGACGCTCGCGCTCGGCTTCGGCTTCCTTTGCCATTGCGCGCTGCATGTTATCGGGCAACATAATGTCTTTGATCTCCACCGCCGTCACCTGTGTTCCCCACGGCTCGGTGTGCCCGTCAATAACGTTCTTGATCTGCTCGTTGATGCTTGCGGTGTCGGAGAGGAGCTGATCGAGGCTGAAGCGTCCGACGACATTGCGCACAGTCGTCTGGCTGATCTGATTGATCGCATTATAGACGTTCTCAATCACGATGACCGCTTTTTCCGGATCGGAAATATGATAGTAGGCCACCGCCGCAATATCGATTGAGACATTGTCCTTTGTGATAATTTTTTGCGATGGGATTTGCATCGTGACGGTGCGCAACGATACGCGCACCATCTGCTGGATGGGAACGAAGATGACCGTGAGCCCAGGCTGGCGCACCCCGGCGAATTTTCCGAGCAGGAATACGACTCCGCGCTCGTACTGTCGCAGCACGCGCAGCGATCCCAAGACATAGAGGAGCGCAATGCCGAGAATGATGATCGTCCAACTCATGGTGCTTCCATTTCGTTGTCGAAATTGCGCACGATGCGTACGAAACGCACAGCGAGCTATCCTATCCGCGGTATGTTGACGCAAGAGATGTCGCAGCCCGCATTATAGGGATAGCGTAGGTGCCTGGTCGAGTCGTATCTGGCCACAGCCGCAAGACTAGTCAAAAGATCGCAAGATTCCAAGGCTTTACGTCAAGGGGGTTTGTCGGCTGGCTGCTGCGGTGTCATGCGGGAAATGTTCCAGGCTGGGGGACTTCAAAGCCTGCTCGCGCATTAGGGTTAGCCACCAAAGGCGACAGCCTCATTGGGCTGCTGTTGCGTTTTCGGGTTGACGGCGGCGGTCGCCCGGTCGCCTAATAGGCGGTAGGGGGTGACCTGCTTGTTTGGAGAGAACGTGATGCCGCACAATCCCTTGCGACGCTTATCACAGCTTGTATTTGCGCGCGCGCTTCACGCGAGGGCCTGTATCGGGGTCATCATTGCATTCTCCGGCGCAATTGCTGTCACGGTGCTACGCGCGCCGCCCGCCAGTGCCCAAAATGTGCCGCCCGCCAGTTCCCAAAACGCGCCATTCCGGCTCGAAGAGGCGACCATCGCGGACGTTCATCGTGCCATCCGGGCCCGGCAGGTCACGGCAACGAGTTTAGTTGAAGAATACTTCGAGCGTATCGCAGCCTTTAACGGCCCCTGCGTCAACGGTGCGGTCGATCCCGCGTCCGGTTTCCAACTCGGCGACGTCGAGCCCAGGGAACGCGCCGGTCAGATCAACGCCCTTATGACGCTCAATGTGCGCGGCAAGCGGTCGAAGACCGACAGCGCCGACAATGATCCCAACATGCCGGATGCGCTCGAGGTCGCGCGCGCACTCGATGCCGACTTCGAGCAGACCGGACGGCTCAAGGGGCCGTTGCATGGTATTCCATTTGCCATCAAGGATCAGTTCGACACGTTCGACATGCGCACGACCAGCGGCGCGGCTGCCAACTACGCCAATGATCGTCCGCCGCGCGACGCTGAAGTCGTGGCGCGCCTGCGCAAGGCGGGTGCCATCATTCTCGCCAAGGCCAATATGGGCGAATACGCTTCCGGCGACCGCAGTACTTTCGGTGGAACGACCTGCAATCCCTATGACACCAGCCGCAGCGCCGGGCGCTCGAGCGGCGGATCCGGGGCGGCGGTCGCTGCCAACCTTGTCATGTGCGCGCTCGGTGAGGAGACCGGGCCCTCCGCGCGCAATCCGGCGGCAAACAACAGCCTGGTCGGGATCGTCGCCACGCATAGCGTGGTCAGCCGCGCCGGCCTGGTGCCGGCGTCGCTGTCGCGCGACCGGCCCGGCATCCTTTGTCGTTCCGTCATGGATGCCGCGACCGTCCTCAGTGTGGTCGCGGGCTATGATCCACGCGACAGCGCGACGGCGGCGAGCATCGGGCAGGTGCCGGGCCGTACTTACCAGTCGTTTGCGACGAGGAACTATCTTCACGGCGCGCGCATCGGTGTGGTGCGCGAATTCATGAAATCGTTCTCCAAGGCGGACGAAGACAGCATCCGCATTGGCAACCAGGCGATCGCCGATCTCGCCAAATTGAGCGCCACGATCGTGGACCCGGGGCCGGATGGTTCGCTGTTTGGGAAAGCGATAGCGGAACTGTTGCCGGGCCTCGACGCGCCCATGCTGGCTTCGGTGTACCAGGAACTCTTTGCCGGTGGCACCGTAATCGCTGCCACGAGCGTCAACCTCACGGGTCAAACGGCGGCGCTGCCGTCGGAACTGAGCTTGCGCATGTTGTCGGAGTACCAGCCGCCCAATCCCGGCGAAGGTCTGTATGTGCTCGATCTTTATCTGCGCGATCGCGGAGACAAGAACATCAGGAACGTGCGCGACCTGATCGGCCAGTCGACGTTCTACAACCACGCCCCCATTGACGGCGTTACCCTTCCGCCCAAAGCAAGGCTTGAAGGAATGTTCACGTGGACGGAACGTTTCACCAGGAAGAGCGACGGCAGCGCTTTCGTTCGTAAGACGCCGATCACAGGCTTCGACGCCAATGGTTGGACGGTGACGCGGACGACCCTGCAGACGCTCGTCAACAAGGTGATGGTGGATAACAGGCTCGACGCGCTGGTCTATCCGACCAAGAACATCCCGGCGCCGTTGTTGGCCAATCCCGTGGAGCCCGCCAACATCAAGGTCGCCAAAGATACGGTAACGGCGACAATCGATGGCGAGGAATATGTTCGCACCGTCGAGCGAGTTACCGATGCCACCGCTCCCTTGACCTGGCGCCTGAGCCCCAACGGCGGTTTCCCTACCATTGTGGTGCCGGCAGGTTTCACCAGAGAGGTCTATGATCGGGATGTGGTCAAAACTCCGGATGGCGGAAAGAAGGCCGGGGACCTCGTCGGGCCCAAGCCTGTCGAACTACCCGTCTCGATCGACTTCCTGGGGCGTCCGTTCAGCGAGCCGGTGCTGGTCAAGATCGCCAATGCGTACGAGCGCGCGACCCGTCATCGCAGGCCACCGCGAGATTTCACGCGATAGGGTCGGAGATCAGGCAGGCCTGAAGGAGCAGCGCTGATGCGTTACGCAATCGTGAACGAAAAAGCTGAAGGCAACTATTCGGCCTACGTGCCCGACCTCCCGGGATGTGTTGCCACCGGTCCGACGGTAGCAGCGGTGGAACAGGAAATCCGCGATGCCATCCGCTTTCATGTCGATGGATTGAGCGCCGACGGGTTGCAGGTTCCGGCTCCGACGAGCATTGCAGAATATGTCGACGCGTGAGCGAGGCGGGGTCTCGATGATAAGGCGAAAAGTTTGGAGATCTGCCTTCAGGCGGCCCTAAGTCGTGCGATCAAGTTCGCTTGTTGCGTGTGCCCCCAGGGATGTCCCCAATTCGTGAATCATCAACGGTTTACCGGTGTCGGGCCGCCGGCCGGCGGCGATGCGACTCGTTCTCGCTGCGGATATTTCAACTAGCTTCAGTGATCCATTGTCGCAGGTCCTGGCAGTACTCTGAATCCCGAACCATATTTTCCTCAGATGTTGTGCGAGGTAACGCCGGTCTCGAAGGCGAGCGCCCCAAAGAGGAGCAGTACGAATGAGTTGGGTTAGAAGTTCCACTATTATATATGGGTTGTTGCTTGCGGCTGCGCCTGGAGTGTTGACTGTGTCGGCGGTTCGCGCGGACGTTGGTCAACCATCGAGTTCGGTAACATCCAGCAGCCAACAACTGACAGCATTCAGTAGCGAGGAACTCAAAGCTTTCGCGGGGGCGAGTGTCAGGATGCCTGAGGCCATTGCGACGGCGCAGAAGTATTCTCGCGGTTGGGTAGTCGAAGCGAAATTCGACGTGACCACGGAGACACCGGTCTACAAGATGCGCACCTACGCCGACGCGGCGATATGGGAAGGCGAGATTGATGCTGTTTCCGGTCAGGTCAATGGGGCCGGCAAGAGAATTCCGGTCAATGAACTGGACGAGGACGCCCGGTCCGAACTCTCAGGTGTCGTACGGGTACCCACTGCATCACTGTTGCAGGCGGTGACGCTCGTGGAGAACCGGGTTTCCGGCAAGGTAATTAGTGCCGAAGTCGAAGAGATAGACGGCGAGAACGCATATGAGCTGATTTTGTTCAAGGATGGTTCGCTGCATCGGGTGATCTATCGCAGCCGATATCATTGATCCAAGCTGGCTCGGAACACTTTGCTCTTTGGATAGTCTGGCGCGCGGCTCTCATTGATCCGTTGCGGAAATGCAAAGGGCCGCTCCAGGAGCGGCCCTTTGGACATCAGACAAATTTGAAGTCACCGCGAATAATATTCCACAATCAGATGCGGTTCCATCTGTACCGGGTAGGGTACCTCGTTGAGATGCGGGATGCGCGCGAACTTGGCGGTCATTTTGGAATGATCGACCTCGAGGTAATCCGGCACGTCGCGTTCGCCGAGTTGCGTGGCCTCGATCACGAGCGCGAGCTGCTTTGACTTCTCCTTGACCTCGATCGTGTCGCCAACCTTGACGGTATAGCTCGCGATATTGACGCGGTGGCCGTTCACCTTGATGTGGCCGTGGTTGACGAACTGGCGTGCCGCAAAGACGGTCGGGACGAACTTGGCGCGATAGATCACGGCGTCGAGCCGGCGTTCCAGCAGGCCGATCAGGTTCTCGCCCGAGTCACCCTTGAGCCTAATCGCTTCATGGTAGATGCCGCGAAACTGCTTTTCGGAAACGTTGCCATAATAGCCGCGCAGCTTCTGCTTGGCGCGCAACTGCACGCCATAGTCCGACAGCTTGCCCTTGCGGCGCTGGCCGTGCTGGCCCGGGCCATATTCGCGGTGGTTGATGGGGCTCTTCGGGCGGCCCCACACATTCTGGCCCATTCGGCGGTCGATCTTGTACTTTGCGGCATGGCGCTTGGTCATCGCGTCCTCATGTTTTGCGAGTTGTTTCGAGGAAACGCGCCCTCCTTTGTCCCGGAAAATTCCGGAACCGACAGGTTCGGGGCCAAAGCGCTGGCCGGAACCACGGGTCGCGAAACGCTTCCGCGGGCCATAGAGGCCCGCGAAGCGCCGTCTATCTAGGGGTTTGGGGCCTTGGTGTCAAACGTTGGTCACCCGGCCTCCTGGTAAACTTCGACCTCGATCGTACCGGCCATGAACATCCGCCAGGACTGCAGGTAGGTCTGGACGCGCGGATCGCTGGCGATCTGCTGGCGGTTGAGTTCGATCTCTTCCGGGGTGTCGTATTCGATCTCGTGGACGAAGCGGCTGGGGTCGTCGACGTTTTGCAGGAGACGGCTGTTCTTTCCGCCCCACATTTCGAGAAAGGGGCGCCCGGCCTGGATCATCGCCGTGATCGGCGCCGCATCCTTCGAGGGGAGGGTGAACTTGAACTGCAGGATTCGCCGCACGTTTGCCATTCTGGGGTCCTGGGTTTTGCAAAGTTCGCCGATCTTATAGCAGGATTCCGAATTGCTTAAGGCTCGCTGCTAGGGCGGGCGAGGGTGCCTTGCCGGACGTAAACGCGATACGGGCAGGCTCGGCGCCCTCGTGGGTCGACGGGGCCCCAACGAGTTCCACCAGCCGGCGCGCAATGGCAGGCGCCGGGTCGATGAAATTGACCGGCCAGGGCGCCAATTTTTCGAAACGCGACGCCAGGAGCGGAAAGTGCGTACACGCGAGCACGATCGTGTCCGTGCGCTGTCCGCCTGTTTCGACAAAGCAGGGGGCGATCTCTTTGGCGATCGGAGCGTCCTCGGTCGGCGTGCCGTGGAGTTCCGCCTCCGCAAAGCCGGCAAGCCGGGCCGAGCCGACGAGCGTCACCTCGCTGCCGTTGGCGAAGTCGCGAATGAGTGCGCGCGTATATTCACGGGTTACGGTCGCCTGCGTGCCAAGCACTGAGACGCGCTTGGTGAGGGAAGCCGCGCAGGCCGGCTTGATCGCCGGTACGGTGCCGATGAAGGGAACCGCGTAACGCCCACGCAGATGCGGCAGTACCAATGTCGAGGCGGTGTTGCAGGCGATGATGATGATCGCGGGCGCATGTGCCTCGATCAATTCGCCCATCAGCGGCACGACGCGCGCAACCAGTTCGGCTTCGCCATGTCCCCCATAGGGAAAGAAGGCGTCATCCGCGACAAAGACGAAACGCGCATCGGGCCGCGCTTTGGCGGCCTCTCGAAAGACCGTGAGGCCGCCAAGGCCCGAGTCGAAGACGAGAATGGTCGGTGCGGGCGTCACAGTGCCGCTACCCCTTCTCCCCAAACACCCGTTCAAATATCGTGTCGACATGCTTGAAGTGATGGGCGAGGTCGAAATTGGCCTCGATTTCCGCTTCGCTCAAGTGTTCGCGCACGGTCTTGTCGGCTTTGAGGAACGAGAGGAAATCGCCTTCGCCGCGCCAGACCTTCATGGCGTTCTGCTGCACCAGCCGATAGGCTTCTTCGCGCGCGACGCCCGCTTTCGTCAGCGCAATGAGCACGCGCTGCGAATGGACGAGGCCGCCGAGGCGGTCGAGGTTGCGTGCCATATTCTTCGGGTAGATGAGCAGCCGGTCCACGATGCCGGCAAGCCGCGCGAGTGCGAAATCAAGCGTCGCGGTCGCGTCCGGGCCGATCATGCGCTCCACGGACGAATGCGATATATCGCGCTCGTGCCACAGCGCGACGTTCTCCAATGCCGGCGTCACAAAGGCGCGCACCATGCGGGCGAGCCCTGTGACATTCTCCGACAGAACCGGATTGCGTTTGTGCGGCATGGCCGAAGAACCCTTCTGCCCTTCGGAAAA
>Ga0099792_10000158_pt1 | contig 25682 bp, 22 predicted proteins | sample Rivendell_Oct201_8_FD_83780 | JGI IMG/M metagenome (GOLD analysis project Ga0099792, IMG submission 83780) | Vadose zone soil microbial communities from the Eel River Critical Zone Observatory, Northern California, USA -... | ecosystem: Environmental > Terrestrial > Soil > Vadose zone >...
AGGCATTCAATGCCGAGGTCCAGTTCTAGATCGATCAGCCTTGCCGGACATCCCGTGGAATTTCATCTCCGACGTATCCGTTTCCGAGGGATTGGGGGATTACACAAGCTGTTCCACCAGTCGCGTTCCTGATTCACCAAAGTTTTTTTTCGGAATGGGCTGGGAACGGATGCTGCATGTTAAATAGCCGTAGGGCGGGTTAGCCCTGATCCGCACGGCACGGCAATTGGTCGGGTGACGCCGCCGTCAGAGGCAGCCGAGCTATCCAAGATGGTCGAGGGCTACGGCGGCCGCTTGAAGCGGCGGATTTGCCGTTCTCAGCGAAGCCCGCACAAAGGCGTTTTATGCACTTGACCGGGGGTAAATTTTTTACCGATTAGGCCCCACACTGGAACCATGGCGGATCGAACGATCTATGTGCTAAGCGGACTCATAATGAGCCTCACCGGCGCAGTAATGCTCTGGGTTTGGTACTCGTAGAACATGGCCGAGAAGCATCCCAAACGCCCCTGCGACCCCAATCAGCTTGCCAAGCACATCATTGGCACCACTACCCCTGCGCCGGTCAGTCGTGCAAGGCTTAGGCAGTTTAATAATTCGAATTAACGAGAGGAGCGGAACCTCTCAAGCCATTAATTCTAAGAGCGAAATTCTATCTTCGGCGCGTATATCCGGGAGCGAGGGTGCCCTGGTTCAGCGATATTGCAGAGTGGACACCTCGGACAACAAGCTCCCCGTTTCCAGTGCGCACCGGCTGCCAGAATAAATGGTTGCGTCGGGTAACTAATTTGCAGACCTTCCATGCGCTTCGCCTATTGTGCACTGCACAATAATCCCTCACAGCTTGGCTTTTGGTGAGGGTAACAGATGCGGATGTCGGTGTGGGAATGGGTCAAGTTGGCGTTTATCGCTCTTTCGATTACAATTGCAATGTGGAGTTGGATCGCTGTAATCGTCGTGTTCATTTTTTAAGATTGCCTACAATCATGGTGGAAGGGGTGGGATTCGAACCCACGAGGGAGCGTGAACCCCCTGCCGGTTTTCAAGACCGGTGCCTTCAACCACTCGGCCACCCTTCCAACTCATTGAAATAATTCAGTAATTTAAATGGTAACAGTCTGTAAAAATCCGTGATTGCGACCGATTTACTACCTTTGGCCAATTTGCGGAGGCCAGCTCCTATCTTCCACTTTCTAAACAACCCTTCCAACCCGCCTCAATCATTGTTTTCGTGGTTTGACCCGTGTGGATTGTGGGTACGTTGGGCAACTTTGCGTCCGGCGTTTCTGTAGGGCCTGCCATAGCGCCTCGTCAACGCGGTCGACGGCCTCCCGCTGAATATTCGGCATCACGGCGGAATGGAGGTCGTGTTGATGGCAATCGAAGTCCGGGCCAAAGTTCCTTCCTGTACGACCATGGGTCCAAGCCCACCCGCGGCGGTCGAAATTTTTGTCACGTTACCATCATGATACCGTATGCCGCTTACCGCAAACGGGTGTTTGACAAGAGGGCATATGCTCGTTTTTAGCGCCCATGACATTTGGAACTATCGATATTTCAGCCGGTTAAAACCATTGTAGTCGCCGGGAGAGACACCAGACGCAGGAATATGACTTCAACATGCGCGCATGTTTGCACAATGGCAATTGAAGTTGAACTCAAGCTCGCCGTATCGCCGCGCGATTTGCGCGACGCAAGACGTTTGCTGTGGCTAAAGAACCTAACGAACGGTCCAGTCAGTCGAAAAAATATAATCTCAGTTTATTTTGATACTTCCAAGTTCAAGCTTCGAAACAATGGGCTGACACTTCGCATTCGCAATGGAGATCATAAGCGCCTGCAAACCATCAAGTCGATCAAGAATTGTTCCAATGGCGTCTTGGGTCGCGATGAGTGGGAAGTGGAGATTGCAGGTGACGAGCCGGACCTCAAACTTGCCAAGGATACACCTTTTGCGCCCTTGCTCACCCCGAAACTCAAAAAGTCATTGCGACCGGTATTTGAGACCCATGTTCGACGCATTACCGTTCCGGTATATTTCGGGAGCAGCAACATCAAAATCGCTTTCGACCGTGGCTACATCAAAACTGATGCGCGGGAAGAGCAAATTAGCGAAATCGAACTTGAACTCAAGAAGGGAGATCGCGCCGATTTGGCGCGACTTTCCGAGCGCATCGCAAAATCAATCCCGACGGCTTACGGCGCGCTTTCCAAATCGGAGCGGGGCTACGCGCTGAGTGCCTCGGCCGACACCCAGCCTGCGTTTGCTGAAGAAATCACGCTTACGCCTACTGTGTCGGCCGGTGATGCCTTCTCATTGATCGGGCTTTCGTGCCTTCATCACATGGCGGCCAACGAGAATGCAGCGCGCAACGGACATTCGGAAGGCGTTCATCAGATGCGCGTGGGCTTGAGGCGGCTCCGGGCAACGATCTCGGTTTTTAAGAATGTGGTGCAAAGCGCCGACGCGGAAAGTGTCAATTCAGGACTCAAGTGGCTCACCGAACGCTTGGGGCCAGCGCGAGATTTCGACGTACTCGTCAAAGAAAGCGTGGGGCCTCTGCGCGAGGCAAATCCTGATCATCCGGAAATTGCATTGCTGGAGGCTGATCTGGCGGAACGACGCCTTAGCAGCTTTGAAAACGCGAGCGCAGCTGTTGCTGGCGAGCGTTATCGGACTGTCGTGTTCGAAACCGCCCTGTGGCTTCTCAACGGTGACTGGTCGAGGAATGCAGATCTTACCCGTGAGCGGGACCAGCCAGTTACGGTGTTCGCACGGGATGCCCTGGCAAAACGTAAAAAGAAGATCATCAGAAAAATCGGGAAAGTGGCACGTCTGGACGCGCGTCAGCGACACAAAGTACGTATCGCGGTCAAAAAATTGCGATATGCGACGGACTATTTCAGGAGCCTGTTTGCAGAAGCCAAGGCAAAGAAGGCGCGGAAGCGTTTCGACAAGACCCTCAAATCGCTGCAGGATGCACTTGGAAAGCTCAATGACATATCGGTTCATGAGCGACTGGCTCGACAATATATCCATCCCTCAAAACAGGTGAGAAACAAGCCTGAAAAGGCGTATGCGATGGGTTTTCTTTCAGCTGGCGAAAAGAATATTTCCCGCGTTTGTTTAACTTCCGCCGCGAACGCGGGCGCAAAACTATCCCAGTTGCAACCGTTCTGGCGCTAGTTGCCTGCTTCAATCAAATTGAAGGGATGCAAGACCTCTGATTTCGTAGGGGCGGGTTTCAAACCCGCCCCTACAAAGAACCCCTTCATTTTGAATGACGCAGCACACTGGCCTGTGGGACCGGCAAATTCGGTGACGCTAGGGGCGATGGAGCAATTCCAGTCACGCGCCCTGCAAAACATCCTTTACCTCCCTGGCGTATAAGGTTAACTCGGCCCCATTCCGGCCTTGATCGGCGGGCGATATGCTGGTCGGGGATTGGTTGGGGGTGACATGGGGGAGTCGGCAAGGCGTGTCGGCCGTTTGGTGCGCATTTTCGCGCCATTGGGCGTGGCAATTGGCGTGCTACCGATGTTGGTCGCGTGCTCGTCGACCGATCCGGTCCGCACGATTGCCAGCACGAGTCCGATCAGCCTGCCTCCGGCCAGTGTCCGGATCGCGGACGAAGGCGAGAAAATCCGGAAAGTCCAGGGATACTATAAGGTTGGCGAGCCCTATACGATCAATGGCCAGACCTATGTTCCCACCGTCGACCCCAAGTACCGCGCCGAAGGCGTCGCCTCGTGGTATGGACCGGATTTTCACGGCAAGGAGACCGCAAACGGGGAAATCTACGACATGCACGGGATTTCAGCCGCGCATAAAACCATGCCGATTCCGAGCTATGCGCGGGTGACCAACCTGGAGAACGGCCGTTCGATCGTGGTGCGGGTGAATGATCGCGGTCCGTTTGTGGGCGACCGCGTCATCGATCTGTCGGTTGGGACCGCCAAGGCGCTCGATGCCTATGCCAAAGGGCTCTCCCGCGTGCGGGTCGAATATGTCGGACGTGCTCCTTTGCAGGGCGCTGATCCCAAACTGCTGCTGGCGACGCTACGTGAAGGAAAGCCGGCTCCAGCGCCGTCGCTGGTGATGGTCGCATCCGCAAAACCTGCCAGTGGACCGATCGGCGCACCCTTGGGCCAAGGCAACCGGGGTGCCGGCGAGGGACGCAAGGGCGCCGCATCGCCTGGGGTCGGAGGCCCGTTTGTGCTCAGTTCTGTGTCGTCCCGGCCCGTTTCGCCGGGTGCGTCAAAGCCCGATATTACCAGTGATCGGTCGAACGGCTGGTCGCCAGGACCGACGGCAAGTGGATTGCTGCCGCGTGCCGATAATTTAGGCATCATAGGGGGCCGCGGCCTCTATTGATTGAAAATCGGGCACTAGACTTGGCGTGCGTCGATCTACGGCATTGCCATTTATGCACACCCCCCGCTATGCAACGTGGATGGATGCTGCTCGAATCGTCGCGATCATGAGTTGGCCGGAATGATTTGGCCAAGATGATTGGGGTGCTGGGTTCAACATTTGGAACCGGCGCATAGCCTCCAACCATGCCTCCAACCGTGCTATTGAGTGGGACGATGTGGGAATTGCCAAGGCGGGCATTCGGTCAATGGTTTTGGGCTGCGGTCATCGTGTTCGCGGCCGCATCCGTTATGGCCGCCCCGAACACGAAAAACGCCGAAAAAAAAGCGCAACCCGCCGCGAAGGCCGCGCCGGCCGCCGCCAAGGCAACGGACCACACCCTTTCGACTCTTGCCCCCTACGCGGTCCTGATTGAAGCCGAAACCGGCATGGTCCTGCTTGAGAAAAACGCCGACCAGCTGATTGCGCCGGCCAGCCTGTCAAAGTTGATGACGGCGGAATTTGTCTTCAACGAAATCAAGCAGGGTCGCTTGAAAACGTCAGACGAGTTCTTCGTAAGTGTCAACGCCTGGAGGAAGGGCGGGGCGCCGTCACGTACATCGAGCATGTTCGCAGCTGTCCAAAGCCGGGTGTCGGTCGAGGACCTCTTGCACGGGGTGATCATTCAATCGGGCAATGACTCGTGCATCATCCTGGCGGAGGGCCTGGCGGGAACCGAGGATCAGTTTGCCGATAAGCTCACCAGCCGGGCACGAGAGATCGGTTTGACCAAGGCAACCTTCGGTAATTCGAATGGCCTTCCGAATCCCAACCATCTCATGACGGTGAAAGAACTCGCTTTGCTGGCTCGCCATATTATCGCTACCTACCCTGAGTTTTATCGAATCTACGGTGAGACCGAGTTTACGTTCAATAAAATCCGGCAGCTGAACCGCAATCCGTTGCTGGCGATGAACATCGGGGCTGACGGGATGAAAACCGGCTTCACCAAGGAGGCCGGTTACGGCATCGTGGGCTCTGCCCAACAGAAGGGGCTGCGCCTTATCGTGGTCCTCAATGGCCTCAAGAGCGAGAAAGAACGAGCGGACGAGGCCAGGAAAGTCCTCGAATGGGGCTTCAACAACTTCCAGACCAACTTCCTCTTTGCCGAAGGCACGCAGGTTGGAGACGCAAAGATTTACGGCGGCGAAAAAGGCTCTGTGCCGTTGGTGGTGCCGCGCGTCATCAAAGTGATGGTCCCGCGCAATTCGCGCGAGCGTATCACCGCCCGCATCACATATTCCGGCCCGGTGCCTGCGCCGGTACAAAAGGGACAACCAATAGGACGGATCAAGGTTTGGCGGGGCGATACCGTAGCACTCGAAGTTCCCTTGGAAGCCGGTGAAGATGTGGCGCAAGGAGCCATTCACCGACGGGCCTGGGACGCCGCGACCGAACTCGTCATCGGGTTGGTCCGCGCCGGCATGCCAAAATTATAAGTCGCCCATTTGCGACAGGTCGCCTTATTGCGACCGATCTTCCGGCATGCAATTTGGTTTCATGCTATTGAGCTGACCCGTTTTCTAAAGCGAACCAAAAGCCTATCTTTCGGTGAAATCGGGGTGCAGGTTTGCGCCCGAAAACCCAATTGCTGTGGTGCGGAGCGAAGATGCGAGGCCGATTCATAACCTTCGAAGGCGGCGAAGGGACGGGCAAATCGACCCACGCAGCGCTGCTTGCGCAAAAGCTGCGGGCGTTCGGCATTGGCGTGGTCCTGACACGAGAGCCTGGCGGGTCGCCTGGGGCCGAGATTATTCGTCATGTTCTCCTTTCAGGCGGGGCCAAGCCCTTTGGTCCGCATGCGGAAGCCATCCTTTTTGCGGCAGCCCGTGACGACCACGTCCGGACTATCATCGGGCCATCCCTTGATCGCGGCCGCTGGGTCATCTGTGATCGCTTCACCGACTCCATGCAGGTCTACCAGGGCATCGCGGGCAACGTTGACCCCAAGCTGATTTCGGGGCTGGAACGGATCACGATCGGCGACCTCAAACCTGACATCACCTTCGTACTTGATGTGCCGGCCGATATCGGCCTGGCCCGGGCCAAGCTCCGGTCCGCGAAGGATGCGCCGGATCGGTTCGAGAGCGAAGCGTTTGAATTCCATGAAAAATTGCGCGAGGGATTTCGATTGATTGCGATGAGTAACCCCAATCGGTGTGTGCTCATCGATGCCAGGGATTCACGGCAAGCGGTCGCCGACAAGATCTGGAAGGTCGTCAACGATCGCTTCGACCCCGCAACAGCGCCAGTTGCCCTCGGGGACATGGCGTCGTGACCGTCGGCGCGGCCGATGCGGACGACGACGTCGACAATCAAGCGCCGCATCCGCGCGCCACAACCGGCCTTTTCGGCCACGGCGACGCCGAGAGCATTCTGCTCGAAGCCTATCGCAGTGGGCGGATTCCCCATGCCTGGTTGATCGGCGGACCGTCAGGTATCGGAAAAGCGACGCTGGCGTACCGCATGGCGCGTTTTGTTTTCGCTCACCCAGACCCGAACTCACCAGCCGTGCAATCCGCGGCTTCCCTTGCGCTCGCGCCAGACCACCGCATCACGAGCCGTGTGGCGGCTCAGGGGCATGGGGATCTTCTGGTTCTTGAACGAACTGAAGGGGACACTGGCAAGCTGCGGACGGTGATCACGGTCGATCAGGTGCGCCGAACGGTCCCATTCTTTGGATCGACGGCAAGCGAGGGCGGCTGGCGGATTTGTATCGTCGACACAGCCGATGAGCTGCAATACCCCCAAGCCGCCAATGCGCTCTTGAAGGTATTGGAAGAGCCACCCGCAAACGCGCTGTTGTTCCTCATAAGCTCGGCGCCCGCGCGGCTACTCCCGACCATTCGGTCCCGCTGCCGGCGATTGACGCTTCGACCACTGACGCAATCGGATGTCGCCATGGGTTTGGCGCAGGCCTTGGAACGTGATGTGAACGATGCCGCAATAGTTTCGGTGGCGGCCCTTTCCGAGGGCAGCGTGGGGCGGGCGATGACGCTTCTCGAAGGCCCGACATTGATATTGCGCAAGCGCGTGGTCGAATTGCTGGACCGTCTCCCAAGCCTTGACCCAATGGCCCTCCATGCGCTCGGCGATACGCTTTCGGGCACCGAGCCTCAAAGACTGGCGACGTTCCTCGATACGATCAACGATTGGTTGACGAAGCGGCTCCAATCGGCGCATTCCGACGCCGTTTCGATGCTGCGTCTGGCGGAAGTGTGGCAACGGATCAACCAGACAGTCCGCGACGCCAGTACCTATAATTTGGAGCGAAAGTCATTGGTATTCCGTGTATTCGGCTGGCTTGCCGAGGCCGCGCGTGGTTGATACGCATATTGCGCACACATCGAAACATTGACGAATTTTGAGTTGCAGAAATGGTCGACAAACCACGCTACTACATAACTACGGCCATTTCGTATCCGAATGGCTCGCCCCACATCGGTCACGCCTACGAGGCGATCGCGACTGATGCGATCGCGCGGTTCAAGAGGCTCGACGGCTACGACGTCTTCTTCCTCACGGGGACCGACGAGCACGGCATCAAGATGCTGCAGACGGCCAACAAGGAAAATCTGACGCCACAACAATTGATCGAACGCACGACACCACGCTTTCAGGCGATGGTCGCGCGCATGAATTGTTCGAACGACGATTTCATTCGTACCACCGAAGAGCGGCACCACCGGTCGTCCGCCGCCATCTGGCAGCGCATGGAGGCTGCCGGCGACATCTATCTCGACAAATATTCGGGCTGGTACTCGGTGCGGGACGAGGCCTATTACGACGAGGAAGAGACCAGGCTCAACGACAAGGGCCAACGCCTCGGTCCGCAGGGAACACCCGTAGAGTGGGTGGAGGAAGAGAGTTATTTCTTTCGGCTGTCGACCTATGCGCAAAAGCTGCTCGATCTCTATGAAAAGCAACCCGACTTCGTGTTGCCCAAGGAACGGCTGAACGAAGTTGCAAGCTTCGTACGCGGCGGCCTTCGGGATCTGTCGATTTCACGCACGACGTTCGATTGGGGCATCAAGGTGCCCGGAAATCCGAAACACATCATGTATGTGTGGGTCGACGCGCTGACGAACTACATTACGGGTGTCGGCTTTCCGGAAACGGAGTCCGCCAGTTTCAAGAGGTTTTGGCCGGCGGATCTGCACGTCATCGGAAAAGATATCGTGCGCTTCCACGCGGTCTATTGGCCCGCCTTCCTGATGTCCGCCGGAATCGAACTGCCACGACGAATTTTTTCACATGGTTTTTTGTTCAACCGCGGTGAGAAGATGTCAAAATCGCTTGGCAACGTGATTGATCCTTTCACACTTGCCGAACACTATGGGGTCGATCAGCTTCGATATTTTCTGCTGCGTGAAGTCCCATTCGGACAGGACGGCGCCTATAATCACGAAGCGATCGTCAACCGCATCAATGCCGATCTCGCCAATGATCTCGGCAACCTGGCGCAACGCTCGCTGTCGATCGTCGCGCGCCAGTTTGCCGGTGTCCTGCCGACGCCCGGCGCGTTCAGCGAGGCCGACAAAACCATATTGGCGTCAGCCGACGCCATGATCGGCAAAGCCCGCGAATTCATGCAGGTTCAAGCCTTGCATCAAATTCTCAACGTGGCATGGGCCGTGGTGGCGGATGCCAACCGTTACTTCGCGGGCGAGGCCCCATGGGCGCTTGCGAAGACCGATCCGGTTCGCCAGGGAACAATTCTCTACGTCACGGCGGAGGTGATCCGCCAGGTCGCCATCCTGGCACAACCATTCCTGCCGGAATGTGCACCGAAGCTGCTTGATCTGTTGGCAATCCCGCCGCAGGAGCGGCAGTTCGCCGAACTGGACGGCAGTCATCGCGTTGCACCCGGCGCCCGGTTGCCGGCACCGGCTCCAGTATTTCCACGCTACGTCGAGCCTGAGGGGAGTGGGTCCAAGTGACTCCAATGAGTAACACTCCGATGCTGGTGGACAGCCACTGCCACTTGGATTTCCCGGATTTCCAAGGTGACCTTGACGCCATCGTGGCGCGTGGCCGCAGCGCCGGCATCACGCGTTTCGTTACGATCTCGACCCGGGTACGGCGACACAGCCAGCTCCTGGCAATAGCGGAACGCTATCCGGATGTTTTCTGTTCAGTTGGCACGCATCCCAACCACGCCCACGAAGAACCCGATGTCACTCTTGCCGATATTGTAACGCGCGCGCAGCACCCGAAGGTCGTCGCAATCGGGGAGGCTGGCCTCGACTATCATTACAATTACAGTCCGCGCGATCTCCAGGAGCGTAGCTTTCGGCTTCATATTGCGGCTGCGCGAGAAACCGGCTTGCCGCTCGTCATTCATTCCCGCGACGCCGATGCCGATATGGCCAACATCCTCGAAGAAGAAACAGGGAAGGGGGCGTTTTCGGCGGTACTTCACTGTTTCACGGGTGGATCGGAATTCGCCAGGCGCGCAATCGCGCTTGGTTTGTCGATTTCATTTACCGGCGTGCTTACATTCAAGACCGGCGAAGCCATTCGCGCGATCGCGGCGTCGCTTCCGGATGACAGGTTTTTCGTCGAAACCGATTCTCCATATCTCGCGCCCGGTCCATACCGTGGCAAGCGAAACGAACCAGCCTATGTGGTGGAAACAGCCAAGGTCTTGGCGCAAGTGCGAGGCGTCACCTACGAGCGCATAGCCAACCAGACGACAGAAAACTTCTTCCGGCTCTTTCACAAAGTGCCCCGTCCGGTCGCAACGCCCGCGGTCGCACCGCCAGCGGTCGTACCGCCGGCATGAGCACTCTTGTCACGATATTGGGCTGCGGTTCTTCCGGCGGCGTGCCTCGTCCGGCGCTCGGTTGGGGGGATTGCAATCCCGGCAATCCCAAAAACCGCCGCCGGCGCACTTCATTGCTGGTCGAGCAGCGCAGCGCCACAGGCGTGACGCGCGTGCTGGTCGATACGTCGCCCGATCTTCGAGAACAGCTCCTCGACGCCAAGGTCGACTGGATCGATGCAGTTCTTTACTCCCATGAGCACGCCGACCATACCCATGGGATCGACGACCTGCGTGGCTTGTTCATTCATCGCCGCCGCCGGGTTCCGGTCTATCTGGATGAGCGTACGTCCCGTATGATGCACGAGCGTTTTCGCTATTGCTTCGAGGCACCGCCCGGGAGCGACTATCCACCGATCGTACGCGCCTTTCCGATGTGCGCCGGACAGTCACTCACGATCGACGGGGAGGGTGGTCCGGTCACCGTCTTGCCGCTCCTGCAGGACCACGGCGACATAAAGTCTTTGGGATTTCGGTTTGGCGCGTTGGCCTATTCGTGCGACCTCAAAGACATGCCGGACGAAAGCGCACGAGCCTTGGAGGGCCTGGACGTCTGGATCATCGATGCGCTGCGTTACAAGCCGCATCCGAGCCATCTCAGCGTCGAGGAAAGCCTGGCCTGGATTGAGCGCCTGGGCCCCAAACGAGCCATCCTGACCAATCTCCATTCCGACCTCGACTTCGACGAGTTGAGCCAGCGGCTGCCGAAGAATGTTGAGCCGGCCTTCGACGGCCTGCAGATCGAATTCCCGGATGTGTGAATAACGCCGCCGTGGCGCTTCCTCATGCTGCCATTCGCATAAGGTATATTATGGAACATTTATAGTAAGCCATATTTTGTGGGCTCTTGGAGGCCCTCAGGATCATTTCACGAGACGTGCGGCCCTGCCTGTCCGTCAGTTCCGCGGTCACGCCGGCCGCAAAAATGATGCCCTGCTGCAAGGACCTGTCGCGCGCTCGAATTCAATCTGTTATGGGTTAGGTCCAACAATGGGAAGCGTCGAAAGCTTCCTGGAGCAGATACCAACCCAAGGGAGGAAAGTCGATGTTGCGTCGTGGAGCAATTCTGGTTGCGGCAGCTGCAGTGCTGTTGAGCGGTACGCCCGTCGTTCAAGCCCAAACGCTCGACTACGATCAGTTCAAGAAAACGGTCATGCCGATCTTTGTGACCAAGCGGCCTGGCTATACGCGCTGCGTCGTTTGCCATACTGGGGCAAACAATGCCATGCGCATGCCCGCCATGAACCCCGGCGCCACGGCCTGGGACGAAGTGCAGGCCCGCACGATGTTTGAGACGGTGTCAAGGGTCGTCACCCCTGGCAAGCCGGATGAGAGCCACCTGCTCCTTTATCCTCTGGTGCCGCAGGAAGGCGGCTCGGCTTACCATTCCGGCGGCCGCCAGTGGCCTTCCAAGAGCGACCCGGCCTGGCAGACGATTGCGCGCTGGGTCAAGGGCGAGAAATAGACCCTAGAGCACAAGGTAGGCTCAAAGTTTCAAAAAAAACGAGGAGAGGGGTCCCCTCTCCTCGTTTTAGTTTTTGGCTCTGGCTCTTTACTTCAAGGCCGAAGCTCACATCAATTGGCGGCGAGTCCGATTGTGAACTCGCCGCACAAGAGATGTAGTTTAGTTGGTAACCAGGGTGCCGATGCGCTTTGGCGCTTGTCCAACCGGAATGACTTCCAGCACCTTCATGGTCTGGGTGTCGATGGCCGTTACAGCATTCATGGCAGCATTAGAGACGTACACCTTCTTGCTGTCAGGTGTGAACGTCACCCAGTTCGGCACGGAAGCCATCGGGTTGCGTCCCGTGACCTTAAGCTGAGGAAGCTCCACGCGGCCGATCGGCTTGAGGTCGGCGAGTGAATATGCAATGGCCGAATTGTCCAGGATGCTGGTGACCCAGAGCACCTTGTTGTCGGGTTGAACGCCGATGCCGTGCGACGGAGAGTCGAGACGATGGTGGATGACTTCGACGCCGCCATCTTTGGGCAGTTCAATCGTTGCGACGTCTTTGCGCTGGGCAAAGTCGATGACGCGGAAACCGTTGAGGTCGGAGACCTGGACGAATACCCGCTTGGGCGACCCATCCGGGTTGTGCTCGATCGTCATCGGACGCACGCCCTTGCCCAGGTTGAGTTCCCAAGCGATCTCTTCCTTCGTCAAATCAACGACGGTGAACATGCTGGTGCGCGTCGAACCCGAAATGGCGTACTTGCCATCGGCCGACACGTAGGTGTTGTGGAGCCGGCCCTTGTGCTGGATCGTGACCTTTCGTTCCATTTTCACGGGATCGATAATGTCGAGCGAGCCCGGATCACGGGCGATGGCCACAACGATACGCCCATCCTTGGCGACCGCGATGTTATTGGGATGGCCGCTGAGCGGAATTTTCTTGATGAGCTTGTTCGTCTTCGCGTCGAATACGTCGACCGTCGAATCGGCTTCGTTGCTCACATAGATCCGCGATCCGTCCGGCGAGGCTGCAACACCGTGGGCGCCTTCGATCCCCTCGAGCGTCGCTACGGTCTTATTGGTGGTTGGGTCGATAACGTTGACAGCATCACCGCCGCTGTTCGTGGCCAAGATGCGCACGGTCTGAGCAGAAGCCGGTTGCCCCGCAAAGCCGAGTAAAAGTCCAACACAGAATGTAGTGCCTAGTGCACGCATGGTGCTTTCTCCCTTGAGCGACCTTCCTAGATGTGGCCAATCCTAACTCGCCAGCCAGTTTAGGCGCGAGTCGGTGTAGGATTCAATGCCAAACCGACCGGTGCGGCGAAAGTACTGTTTTTTGTGAAAAAACATCGGGTTGGATGGGGGGCGAATGGATTCTTCGCGTGATATTGGCCGTTTGCTTGAAATTATGGCAGCGTTGCGGACCCCCGGGACCGGGTGTCCCTGGGACCTGGAGCAGGATTTTTCCTCCGTTGCCCCCTATACGCTGGAGGAAGCCTATGAGGTGGCGGATGCCATAGCGCGGGGCGATCTTGCCGATTTGCGTGACGAACTCGGTGACTTGCTTCTTCAGGTTGTCTTCCATGCCCGCATGGCGCAAGAGCAATCTGCCTTTGAGTTCGGTGACGTTGTCCAGGCAATCACAGAAAAGCTCATTCGCCGTCATCCGCACGTGTTTGGAGACGTACGTGGCCTCTCGACGGATGCCGTGAATGCCCAATGGGACCGGATCAAGGACGAGGAGAAGGCCCGCAAGGCAAGTACCGGGGTGGACAAAGGCAACGACCAAGGCGCGCTTGCCGGAGTTCCGATCGGCCTCCCTGCCCTGACCCGTGCGCTCAAGCTTCAACAGAAAGCCGGCAAAGTCGGCTTTGATTGGAACGACCCGTTGGCCGTGCTCGCTAAAATTCGCGAGGAGGCCGACGAGATCGAGGCCGCAATCAAGCTTGGCCAGAGCAGCGATGCTGCGGCAGAAGTCGGGGATCTGCTGTTTGCGGTTGTCAATCTCGGCCGCCATCTGGGTGCCGATCCGGAGGCTGTGCTCCGCGGGACCAACCAGAAATTCATGCGCCGCTTTGCCTTCATCGAACGTGAGTTGGCGGCACGCGGGCGCACGCCGGAGCAATCCACTTTGGCCGAAATGGACGCGCTTTGGAACGAAGCGAAAGTAGCGGAAAAATAGGCGTAGAACTCCGCACGGGAGAGTTCCGAAATTGGGACAGTTCGTAGTTCCGCGTTTACGCGGTCTTTCTTTCCGTGAGCAAAGAGCCGCCCGCGGCGAAGCCGCCGTGAAGGCGGAACTACGAACGCAAATACCTATTGGATTCCGGCGGCCTGAAGGTATTGCAAATCGATGAATTGGTCAGGCTTGGGGAATGGCGGCTTGAGGACCCCCGCCTCGCCCATGAACTCAATGGCGGCGGAAAATCCCTTCGGATCAATCTCGCCGCGCAGCGGCAGGACTTTGCGTTCGGGCTCGAAATAGAGCGACAATGTCAGGCGTGCATTAGCCTCGGCAAACCCCGTGGTTTCGACAATGGTCCGGACCACATCGTTGCGCCGCGCGGGATCGCGGATAAAGCGGAATGCATTTGCGAGGCCGCGTACGAATCGTACCGTCGCCTCCTTGTTCTGGCTGGCCCAGGAGCGTCGCGCGGCTGTCACCGTATAGACGAACTCAGGAACGACCTCCGTAGACAAACCGAGCAAACGATAACCTTGCCGCATGGCGACGAAATCCTGCGGCTGGCCCATCGGAACCGCCATGCAGTCCCCTGCCGTCAGGCACGACAGGCGGTCAGGCGTGCCATCCACGAACTTGGTTTGATAGTCGCCACGTTGTAGCCCCTGCATCGCCAGTAGTTTGCGGATCGAAATGGTAATCGAGCCCGTCTCGGCAGCCATGCCGAGCAGCTTTCCCTTAAGGTCCGCGTAAGTCTTGATTTCCGGCTTGGCGACCAGGCTGTAGATCGGATTGTTGAACTCGGTCGCGATGGCGACCGCATCGGAGCCCTTGAGCGCTGCTTGAATAAGGAACGGTGTCGCAACGTGGGTCATGTCGGCTGTGCCATTGTGCAGCGCTTCAATGAGTGTTTCACCGCCGCCCGGAATTGGCACCGTTACGAAGTTCAATCCCTCGCGGGCGAAATACCCTTCGCGCTCCGCGACCAACAGCGGCAGCGCGAAGATACTTCGCAACGCCGAATAGGCTTGGCCATACTTGAGTGTAATGGTCTGGGCGGACGTGGCGCCAGGCGCACACGCCAGCAACAAAGACAAAACGACCGCGCGTATTTGAATACTCATCGCACGCCACGCCTCCTGAAACGAGGTCTCACTCGGAAAGCATCATTCGGTCGCCTTCGGCGACGCATCGCCCGTGGCGACCGCATTACAATATCGCAAAACAATTCGACAGGAAATCAGTTTAAACTTGGCCTTGTAAGGCCAAATTTCGACAAAACCCGTTCCGCATTGGCCGCGTCAGCGCGAACCTTTATGGCCATCCGGTCGTCGTCACGAAGAGACTTTTCCAATACCTCGGTATGGCGATAGAGCCAGCTCATCCCTGCCCCGTCGGCGGCATCAAGGATGAGATCGAGGACGACGCGTTTCAGGCTCAGACGCTGTTCAATAGCTTCCTTTAACTGGTCAAGCCCCTCCCCGCCGAGCGCCGATACCAGGACGGGGCGATGGTCGGAAGTTTGGCGCTCGGCGATATTGAAAAGATGTGCCCGCTCCTCGGTATCAAGCCGGTCGATCTTGTTCCATACTTCAATGAGATGACCACCTCGTTCGGGCTCAATTTCAAGCTGGCGCAACACGTCTTGGACGTCATGGGACTGAGCATCTTTGTCTTCGTGCGACATGTCCCGAACATGCAGGATAATGTCGGCCTCGATGACCTCTTCGAGCGTTGCACGGAATGCTGCGACCAGGGTCGTTGGCAGATCGGAAATGAAGCCCACGGTATCGGACAGAATGATCCTTGCGCCGTGGGCAAGATCAATCGCCCTCATGGTCGGATCGAGCGTTGCGAAAAGCATATCGGCGGACAAAACCGTCGACTGAGTGAGACGATTGAACAGGGTCGATTTGCCGGCGTTTGTGTAGCCCACCAAAGCGACGATCGGATAGGGCACGCGCCGACGGCTATCGCGATGGAGCTTGCGTGTACGCTTGACCTTTTCGAGATCCTTCTCGATGCGGGCGATCCGCTCTTCAATCATCCGCCGATCGGACTCGATCTGTGTTTCACCCGGACCGCCCAGGAAGCCGAAACCGCCGCGCTGACGTTCAAGATGGGTCCAGGAGCGCACCAGGCGGCTCTTTTGATAGGTGAGATGAGCAAGTTCGACTTGCAGCGATCCTTCCCTTGTATGGGCCCGGCGTCCAAAGATCTCGAGGATCAATCCGGTTCGGTCGAGCACCTTGGCGTTCCAGGCCTTTTCGAGGTTGCGTTGCTGGACCGGCGTGAGGGCGCAATCCATCACTACGATTCCCGCCATATCGGTTTTCACCAAAGCGGCGATCTCCTCGACTTTACCTTTTCCGATGAAGGTCGAAGGCCGCAACTCGCCGATTGGCACGACGGCGGAACGAATGACGTTGAGATCAATTGCGCGCGCCAGGCCAGCGGCCTCTTCGCGTTTGGCCTCGGGCGAGCGCAGAGCCAGCCGGTCGCGTGCCCCGGGGCCGCCGGTCACGCGACTGCGCAAATGCGGGACGAGCACGATGGCCCGGCCGGTGCCGGAGCTATCGTCGGGCCCGGACCCGGGCGCGTGTGCATCAATTGGGTGAGCGTCCAATCAGACCTTTTCCCCGGCGGCCGGCGGTTCTTCGCCACCTTCGAACAATTGGATCGGTTGTCCAGGCATGATGGTCGAAATGGCATGCTTGTACACGAGCTGGGAATGACCATCCCGCCGCAACAGCACACAGAAATTATCGAACCAAGTGACGATCCCCTGCAGCTTAACTCCATTGACGAGAAAGATCGTCAACGGAATTTTGGTCTTTCGAACATAGTTGAGAAATGTATCCTGCAGATTTTGGGCGCGGTCGGCTGCCATTGTGGTTGTTCCGTTTCTTGCTCGCAGCCCCATCTACGAGCTTATTGCCAAGTCGCTCTTGTACCTCTTTTTCGAGGTTTCGATCCACGAGAACTTGGGGGCCTCCATTACAAGGCACTTGGACGAGCCATGCAAGCGGAAGTTCGATACCGACCAGCCTGCCAAGGGACAGCCCGGTGTACAACACCGGCGGCCCGGTCAATCGAGATTCTTGCGGACAAAGGTCAATGTGCGGGCTCCATATGACCTACTTGGACCGAGGTGTCCACTCAAGTCGATTCTGCGAAATTGTGAAAATCACGGCGCAACGCCATCGCAAGGGGGCCCGGCTTGCCATCGGCAATCTTGTGCTCATCGATGCGGACCACCGGCATGACGGTCTGGCTCGCGCCCGTTATGAATGCTTCGCGCGCCCCATAGGCTTCCGCGACCGTAAATGTGCGCTCCTCCAATGCCATACCCTGTGCCTGGATGGCATCGATAAGCACAGTACGGGTAATGCCTCGCAGAATACCGCTATCGGCCGGACGCGTCAGGACGCGCCCCTGGTCGGTGACGATCCAGGCATTGCTCGATGACCCCTCAGTCACAAAGCCATCGCGATCCACCAGCCAGGCCTCCCTGGCGCCACGTTCACGGGCGGCCTGTTTTGCCAACACGTTTGGAAGCAGCGAAGTCGACTTGATGTCGACCCGTTGCCAACGGGTATCCGGAACCGTGATGACCGAAATTCCTTCACTCGCAACCCGTTCGTTGCCAGCCGGATCAACATTGCGTGCCATGACGACGACGCTTGGACGGGTACCTGCTGGCGGGAAGCCGTGGTCGCGGCGGGCAACCCCGCGGGTTATTTGCAAGTAGACGATGCCCCCGCGAACCAGATTGCGGTGGATCGTCTCCCGCAGCACCAATCCAAGCGCCACAAGCGACATCGGCATCGGAATGCGTAATTCGGCCAAAGAACGCTGGAGCCGAACCATGTGGCGCCGTTCGTCAACGATCCGGCCGCCCCTCACCTCGCAAACCTCATAAACGCCGTCGGCGAACTGGTATCCGCGATCCTCGACATGGACCATGGCGTCGCGGCGCCCGAGGTAGCGGCCGTTAACATAGGCAATGCGTGACATTTTATTCGATACCGAGTGCCTTGAGCTTGCGATGCAGCGCCGACCGCTCCATACCGACAAACTCGGCAGTACGTGAAATGTTACCACCGAAGCGCCGAATTTGCGCAACGAGATACTCGCGCTCGAACACTTCGCGTGCTTCACGCAGCTGTAGACCCATGAGATGTTCGCCGCCCCCATTGGGCATGGCCGGAACCATCGAACCGACATCCTGGGGAAGCATTGCCGAGGTTATGACCGCATCGGGAGCGCCGCCGGCCAGGATCATCACGCGTTCGACATTGTTGCGCAATTGGCGGACATTGCCCGGCCAGTCGTGGGACTGAAGAACCGCCAGGGCATCTTCTCCAATCATGCGTTTGGGCAGCCCGGTCGCCTGGGAAATCTGGTCCATGAAATAGTCCACAAGGTCAATAATGTCGCCTCTTCTTTCTGACAACGGAGGAACCCGAACTGGTACGACATTCAAGCGGTGGTACAGGTCTTCGCGGAACCGTCCCGCTGCAATCTCCCGCTCGAGATCCCTGCTGGTCGAGGTCACGATGCGGACATCGACCGCCACGTTGGACGTGCCGCCTACGCGCTGAAAAATCTGATCGACGACCACCCGAAGGATCTTGTTCTGCGTTTCGAGCGGCATGTCGCAGACTTCGTCGATAAAGAGCGTGCCACCGTGCGCCTCTTCGAAGGCTCCGATTTTTCGCTCCTGTGTGCCGTTGACTGGCTCCGTGCCAAACAGCTCGATTTCCATCCGCTCCGGCGTAATTGCGGCCGCATTGATGACGATGAATGGTCCCTCGGCACGATCGGAAATGCCATGAATTGCGCGTGCCGAGAGTTCCTTGCCCGAGCCCGGCGGACCGACAATCAAGATCCTGCTATTGGTCGGCGCGACCTTTTCGATCGTCTGCCGCAATTGGTTGATCGTGGGAGAGTTTCCTACCAACGTCGAAGGCGCGAGTTGCTTGAACGCCTTTACCTCGCGTTTGAGTCGCGAGTTTTCCAACGCACGTTGGGCAACCAGCAACAAGCGGTCGGCTTTGAATGGTTTTTCGATAAAATCGTAGGCACCCTGCTTGATCGCCGCAACGGCGGTTTCGATATTCCCATGTCCGGAAATCATCACGATGGGCAACTCCGGGTGCTGAAGCTTGACGTCATCCAGCAATTGTAGCCCGTCGAGCCGGCTCCCCTGTAGCCAGATATCCAGAAAAATCATATTGGGACGGCGATTGGCGACGGCAGCCAACGCCTCATCGCTGTTGCGTGCTGTCCGCGTGTCGTAGCCTTCATCCTGAAGGATGCCGGCCACAAGTTCTCGTATGTCCGCTTCGTCATCGACGATGAGAATATCGAGCGCCATGCGTTATCAACTCGCCGCAGCTACGTGGGGTTTAAGGACATTCGATTGGTAGGTCTTGTGTTGGGCATCTTGGACCGCCCCGACAGGAACGGGCGCCGCTGCAAATATCAGACGCATCCAGGCACCCCGCTGCCCCGGTACTTTTTCCGCCGCATCATAAAGGTCGATGCGCCCACCGTGTTCTTCGAGAATTCGTCCGACAATCGCCAAGCCCAACCCCGTACCTTTTTCCCGCGTCGTGACATAAGGTTCGAGCAGGCGACTTCGGTTTTCTTTAGGCAAACCGATGCCGTTATCGAGGACGTCGACTACAATATTGTCGCCCTCGCGTGCGGCAGACACTTGAATGCGTCCCTTGCCAAGCGTTTCGGGTGGAACGGCTGCGATCGCCTCCGCTGCGTTCTTGATGATGTTGGTCAGCGCTTGCGAAATCAGGCGACGGTCGAACCGCGCCGGCATCGGTCCATCTGCGATGTCGACCTCGATATCAATGTCCGGATTGCCGACACGCTGCAGGAATACGCTCTGGCGCACCATGTCTGCCATATCCTCGGCGCCCATCACAGGCTTGGGCATCCGGGCGAACTGGGAGAACTCATCGACCATCCGCTTGATATCATCGACCTGGCGGACGATGGTGTCCGTGCATTGAAAAAATATCGCTGCATCATCCTTGATCACGGACCCATATTTGCGACGAATGCGTTCCGCCGAAAGCTGGATCGGCGTCAGCGGGTTCTTGATTTCATGAGCAATGCGGCGTGCGACGTCAGCCCAGGCGGACGTCCGTTGCGCCGCGATAAGCTCCGTGATGTCGTCAAGGGTGATAACATAGCCATGATGCGTGTCGCCGGATTGTTCGCCGGTCACGCGCACCGACAGATTTCGATCGCGACCATTGCGGTTGATCGTGACCTGTCCCTGAACCAGACGCTGCGCCCCATCACGGGCATTGGTAAACAATTCAACGAGTTCCGGCACAACATCTTTGAGTGGGCGGCCAAGCGCCTCCGTCTCGATCTGCCCGATGAGCTTTTCGGCCGAGCGGTTGAGAATGCTGATTTGACCCTCGGCATTCACGCCGATGACGCCTGCACTCGCGCCCGCCAGCACGGCTTCAGTAAATCGTCGGCGGCTATCCATCACGTCGCGGGCGCGCACGATGTCATCGCGTTGCGTACGTAATTCCTGCGTCATCTTGTTGAAGGTCTGTCCGAGCTGGGCCAGATCGCCTTCGGAATTCTGCGTTGGCACCTGGACGTGGAGGTTGCCTGTCGACACGATTTGCGCAGCCCCAATCAACCGGCGAATCGGCGCTACGAGATAGTTGGCAAAATTCAGACCGATCCACGCCGCCGACAGCAAAACAATCAAGGCAATCACGGTGTACATGAGCGCGAAGGCAATCTGGGTTCCAAAACGTCGATCCTGGAGCTCGGCGTACTGGCCGACGCCTTCTCTTGTCGCACGCAATTGTGTAACGACACGCGGATCCAGCAGGCGAACGACATAGAGATAGTTGTTCGGATAGGCAGCCAATTTGATCACAGCCGCAACATAGTTATCGTCGAGAAAAATCCCGACCTGCGGCCCATCTTCGTCAACTGAAGCGAGCGCCTCCTGCGACGGTTTCACAAACGCCTGGTCAATTTGGACATCCGCCCGATCTACGACGCCAAGATCCTTGTCGATTATCTCTACGACAGGCAGTCCGCGAACATGCGACAAGGCTGTGATGAATTGACGAAATTGGTTGCGGTTCTGCTCATACAGCGGTCGCAAATTATTGATTTCGTTCCGCGCCCCGATTGCATCCGCAGCAATAATGAGTTGGTGCTCGCGTACATAGGCCTCTGCCACGCCAAGGGAATTCTGCATGAGCAAATAAGTCGGTTGCGAGAAAAGCCGGTCCAACGCGCGGTCGACCGTAATGCTTGCAACGACGGCCACCAGAATCGCGGGAACTGCGGCAATGACCGAAAACAATCCGACGATCTGCACATGCAAACGCGATCCCGCTCGCCCTTTGCGACGGGCCTGAAACACGCGCCATATTTCGCGGCCGATGACTGCCGTGAGCAGGAGGCCTGTAAATCCGCTGAAGGCAAGCAGGGACCGCACGACATTGTGCGTTGGGACGATCGGGGTAAGGTTGGCGAGAACCAAAAATGTTGCAACCGCAGACAGCAGCGCGAGCACGACCGCTCCAATGCCTATCGCTCGCGCCAGCCGTCCAGCCGTCGGAGCTGCCGTATCGGCAATATCGGCTGTCACGGACTCCCCGGCATTCGTCATGCGTGGTAACCGCCCCTGAGAAAATCGTTTGAATGGAAGGAAATCCAGTTGGACTTACCGCCCCAACTGGTTGGATTACCCCAACTGACTGCGACTTTTGTGCAACATTGTTGCGCAATTGCGACAATTTCTTGGCGTGCCGCAATTATTGAAGGTAATTCACCACCTTCAACGTATTACGATTGCATCACAAGCTGGTTCGGATGACCTGGATGTCCAGATCTCTGACCTTTTTTCGCAATGTGTTGCGGTTGACGCCCAGAAGGTCCGCGGCGCGAATTTGATTGCCCCGGGTTGCTGCGAGCGTCACCGTCAGAAGCGGATGCTCGATTTCCCGCAGGATACGGTGGTAGAGCCCTGGAGGCGGTAAACTGTCCCCAAAGGTCGAAAAATAGGCTGTCAGATGGCGTTCGACCGAGGCGGCAAGCCCTTCAGCAACAGAGGGCTCGTCAGCGATCGAAAGTTTAGCGGGCTGCGATAGTTCCGATTCGACGACCGCCTCCGATATGATTTCCTGCGGATAGAGCGCGGCCAGCCGCCGCGCAAGGTTCTCGACTTCGCGTACGTTTCCCGGCCATCGATATCGCTTGATGCGTTCCAACGCGCCTTGATCCAGTTGCTTCGGGGGCAAGCCCTCGCGCTCGGCCTGGGCAAAAAAATGTCGAAAGAGATCCGGTACATCTTCAATCCGTTCGCGCAACGGCGGCAACCGCAGTGGCACGACGTTGAGCCGAAAGAACAGGTCCTCGCGGAACAGGCCTTGCTTGATAAGGACCCGCAAATCCTTGTTGGTGGCTGCCACGATGCGCACATCCGTCTTGATCGCCGTGCGCCCGCCGACCGTCGTATATTCACCTTGCTGCAAAACGCGCAGCAGCCTCGTCTGGGCATCCATCGGCATATCGCCAATTTCATCCAGAAAAAGCGTCCCCCCCTCGGCTTGTTCGAACCGTCCGGAACTTCGGGCCGTCGCTCCCGTGAAGGCGCCTTTCTCGTGCCCGAACAGTTCCGACTCGATGAGCTCGCGTGGAATAGCCGCCATGTTGATGGCGACAAATGACCCATTGCGACGCTTGCCATAGTCGTGAAGTGCGCGCGCGACCAATTCCTTTCCGGTCCCGGATTCTCCCGTGATCATGACAGTGAGGTCGGTCTGCATCAGCCGGGCCACGACCCGGTAGATCTCCTGCATCGCTGCCGACCGCCCGACGAGCGGCAGTTGCTCGAATTCGTCCGCCTTACGGGGTTCCTTCGTTCGCGTCTTTGGCTCAGCAAGTGCCCGGCCGACGATCGCGATGACTTCCTTGAGATCAAACGGCTTGGGCAAATATTCATATGCCCCTCGTTCGGAAGCGCGGATTGCCGTTATGAATGTATTCTGTGCGCTCATGACGACGATCGGCAGTTCGGGGCGAGCTTTCTTGATTCGTGGCAGCAGATCGAAAGCATTTTCATCCGGCATGACGACATCGGTAATGACGAGATCGCCATCGCCCTGGCTGATCCAACGCCACAGCGTTGCGGCATTGCCAGTCGATCGAACTTCATAGCCGGCGCGCGAGAGCGCTTGGTTAAGGACGGTGCGTATTGCAGCATCGTCATCGGCTATCAGAATACTTCCCGCAGGCATTTCTATTCCCCTTTTCAGGTCGTACTGCTCGCCTCAATGCCAGTACCCCGGAACATGGGCATGAGAACGCGGAACGTCGTGTGACGTGGCTGCGATTCGCACTCCACAATCCCACCGTGATCCCCAATGATCTTGGCCACCATCGCAAGGCCAAGTCCTGTGCCGGATGCCTTGGTGGTGACGAAGGGATCGAAGAGATGCAGAAGTAAATCATCGGGCACACCGGGCCCATTGTCTTTGATGCAAAACTCAAGCGGCAGCGACACCCGGTGCTTGCTGCCGGAGCGAGACAACTTGACGCCCGGCCGGAACGCGGTCGTCAATTGAATTTCCCCTTCGGTCGTGGAGTCGCCGATGGCTTCCGCGGCATTCTTGACGAGATTGAGAAAGACCTGAATAAGTTGATCACGGTTGGCGAAAACCGGTGGCAGCGAGGGATCGTATTCCTCGACAAACTTGATGCGGCTTGCGAAACCCGATTGCGCCAACCGTTTCACATGTTCGAGCACAATATGAATGTTGATCGACTCGCGTTCGACGGTTCGCTCATCCGTGAACACCTCCATACGATCGACCAGCTTTACGATCCGGTCGGTTTCGTCGCAAATCAGTTTCGTCAAGGTGCGGTCGTCGCCGTCTACTGATTGTTCGAGCAGCTGCGCGGCCCCACGAATGCCGGAAAGCGGGTTCTTGATTTCGTGGGCCAGCATGGCGGCAAGCGCGGTCACAGACCGCGCTGCTCCACGGTGGATGAGTTGACGATCCATTTTTTCGGCGATGGTGCGTTCTTGCAGCATGACCACCACGTGATCCGGCCGATCGGGCACTGGTGCCACGTGCAAATCGACGAGACGCTCGCCGGGATTCCGCGGCGTTCCAAGATCAACCCTGTATTCATTGACGGCGGCGCTACGCATGCGGACCTGCTCGATCAGCGCAAGCAACGGGCTTCCGAACGGCACCAGATCGCGCAACATATGGCGGCGCAACAGCGGTAGCGAAGCTTCAAAAAAAGATTCAGCTGCCATGTTGGCGTTGATGATCTTGCCATTCGCGGCAATCATGAACACCGGATGGGGAAGAGCGTCGAGAACGGCATCCGCACTGCCCGCAAGCATTGGCTCTGCCCGGTTCATGCCGCAGCCCTCCGTGGGCAGGCCAAAGCATCGAAGGCCTCAGCGAGCCTTTGAGCGACCGATCGTGGTCCTTCCGCTGTCAATACAATCTGGCGCAACAACTTGAGAAGCGAAGCTGGTGCGCCTGCCGTCAGCGCTGCTGCGTCCAGCGCCCAGCCAAGGTGCTTGCGCGCGTGGCGGGTTCCAACCGCGATGCCATGGTGGACCAGCATCTCCTCATAGAGCTTGGTTACCAGAGAAAATTGTACCGTCAGATCGGGCGGCTGCTCGCACGGCCCGCCGGCAAGATAACGCGCGACCTGCCCGGGCCACCAAGGCCGGCCTTGGGCCGCACGGCCAACCATGACCGCGTCCGCGCCCGACGCGGCCAGAGCCGCATCGGCGTCGGCAAATGAGTTGATATCGCCATTGACCACGAGCGGGATCGACACGCTTTCCTTCACGTGCCGCACCGCCTTCCAATTGGCCCTGCCCTTATAAAACTGACAACGTGTGCGCCCATGCACCGTAATCAAACGCACGCCGGCTCCTTCTGCCCGCCGCGCCAGTTCTGGGGAATTAATGGATCGATCGTCCCATCCAAGGCGCATCTTGAGCGTCACCGGGACCGATACCGCCTTTATGGTTGCCTCGATCAGGATCAGCGCGTGATCGAGATCGCGCATCAGTGCCGAACCGGATTCACCACCCGTCACATGGCGCGCCGGACACCCCATGTTGATGTCGATAATGTCCGCCCCGGCTGCTTCGGCGATACGTGCGCCCTCCGACATCCAATGGGCTTCGCAACCTGCCAGCTGCACCACATGCAGGCCCACGCCCTGCCCTTCCGCACGCAATCGGGCGCCCCGCCGGCCCTCTACCAAATCGGCGGACGCGGTCATTTCGGAGACCACGAGGCCAGCGCCTAGTTCGGCCACCAGGCGCCGGAACGGCGCATCCGTCACGCCCGACATGGGCGCCAGAACGACGCGATTGGGAAGCAGAAGATTGGCGGCCTCGGTGTTCATGGGACAGAAGAATTGGTTCCAAACCTCAGTATTTTCGCTGCCTATCCTTTAAGCGAATACACTTGCTGCTTATAGTTTAGACATTTTTTGCCCCAACGCAACTGTTGCAGTGCAATATATTTTTGTGTGACCTTTAGCCCAAGCGAGAATAAACCCCATAACGGGAATAATATCACGTTATCATCTTGTGGTTTTAGTTCGGCTCATCGGGAACATCGACACAATTTGGTTTGCCCCGCTCCCAGGACGCGCTAGATCAAATATTCAGGGCAATTTGGAACTTCCATGACACGAACTGTAGCAGCCATTGTGGTCGCGGCCGGACGCGGCCTGCGTGCTGGTGGCGGCAAGCCCAAAC
>Ga0099792_10000163_pt1 | contig 25367 bp, 27 predicted proteins | sample Rivendell_Oct201_8_FD_83780 | JGI IMG/M metagenome (GOLD analysis project Ga0099792, IMG submission 83780) | Vadose zone soil microbial communities from the Eel River Critical Zone Observatory, Northern California, USA -... | ecosystem: Environmental > Terrestrial > Soil > Vadose zone >...
GAACAAGGTGCGGTAGCGTTCTTCATTGTCGCGCAAAGCGTTCTCGGGTTGTTTCTCCTCGATGATATCAAGCGCGCGGTTAGGAGTCACAGAAGAGTTGCTCGTCAGCATGGGAAACCTCCCACTGCACATTCCGAATGTGGAAAGGATAATTATACAGTCGAACCTCGTCTAGTTAATTTGATCAGATCCGCTTTAATCTCATCAAAGCCATCGTACGTCCGTATCACAACAGAATGATCGTCGGCAATGACGACACGAATCGGACGACGTCGGATGGCGGCCGGCAGGGCGTTCACCGTCTTTCCATAGATTCGTGTTCGATGAGAACCTGGGGAGCACTGCTGCCGCTTTCTTTATCCCAGTGAACTCTGACCGGAGATTTCGCAACAAGAGAAGTTGTGGGCTGTCCGGGGAGACGCCGTTCGGCTTCGCTAACGATTCTGTTTGCGATGGTCCTAAGGCAAGTCCTATCTCGCAAATGGCCATGCCAGTGCGATTATGCTGCCCAGGGGTCAATCACAATCTTGGTGACGTTTTGCTTCTTGTCCCGCCAGACCTTATACATGTCGGGCGCCTCGTCAAGAGTGATGCGGTGAGAAATGATGTAGCTCGGGTCAATCTGGCCCTTCTCAATACGTGCGAAGAGCGGCTTCATATAGTTATGCATGTTGGTCTGACCCATTTTCATTGTGATACCTTTGCCGAAAGCGGCGCCGAAGGGCATCTTGTCAAGCAGACCTCCGTAGACGCCTGGGATAGAAACAGTTCCACCCTTGCGCACCCCCTGAATTGCCTGCCTCAGGACACTCGATCTGTCGGTCTCCAACATCAGCGCCGTTTTTACTTTGTCGTACATCCCTTGTAACTGTGCGGAATGAGCCTCAAGCCCGACGGCATCAATGCAGGAGTCTGGCCCAACACCGCCAGTTAAGTCTTTCAGGGCGGTCAACACACTCACATCTTCCTCGGAATAATCGACTGTGACCGCTCCAATCGATCGTGCCAGTTCCAGGCGTTCGGGGAACCGATCAATCGCGATAACACGCGCCGCGCCCAGCATGAACGCGCTGGCAATCGAGAACTGCCCGACAGGTCCGCAGCCCCAAACGGCAACGATGTCGTTCTCTTGTATCTGGGCATTTTCCGCCGCCATAAATCCTGTCGGGAAAATATCGGAGAGAAACAGTACTTTCTCATCGGGAAGATCACTTTCGATCTTTAACGGACCAACATTGGCGAAAGGTACGCGGACATACTGCGCCTGGCCTCCGGCGTAGCCGCCCATCATATGCGAATAGCCGAAAAGCCCGGAGCCCGAATATCCGTAAGCGGCCTCCATAAGATGGGCGTTGGGATTGGTATTGTCACAGGCAGACCAGATTTTCTTCCGGCAAAACTCGCAATTGCCGCAGGCAATCGTGAAGGGGACGACAATGCGGTCACCGCGTTGGAGGTTGTTGACATCCTTGCCCACCTCCTCCACGATGCCCATGAATTCGTGACCAAGAATGTCGCCTTCTTCCATGGTAGGTATGAAGCCGTCGAACAAATGCAGATCCGATCCACAGATAGCCGTGCGCGTTACCTTGATGATAGCGTCGTGCGGATTCAGAATCGTTGGATCACTGACGGTATGAACTTCGACTTTGCTGCTTCCCATCCAACAAAGAGCTTTCATGCTAACCTCCAATCGATAAGTCAGGTTTAGCTGGCTTTGCGATTCAAACCAGGTGGTGTCGTTATCTTTTCGCCGTAGAGGGATCGCTTCGTATCGGCAATCTTTCCCCGCGGACCATGAGGTTGGCCTTCCGTTCTCGGAATTTCGCCGGTTTCCGCTAGAGCTTTGAAATGCCTCAAATTTTCAATGACAGCCTGTTTCGGATTGCGGCCTGGGATGCTTTCCCACAAACTGGTAAATTTGCCCATTCGGAATTCCTGCAGGACGGTGACCATCGTTGCGCGGCTACCCGGAGACGGTTCGAAGACAACCTCTCCTGCATTGTTTGATTCGCCTCCTATGGAACGCCAGGCGATACGATGGCCGGGCTCATCGGCCAAAATCTCGGAATCCCATTCGATCGTCTTGCTCTTGTCTGCCGACTGCATCACCCAGTGAGAGGTCGTTTCTCCAGTACGGGTCACGCGAACGATTTGTTCCTGCCAGAGTGGGATATTTTCTGTATCGCGCCAAATCTCATAGAGAGCGCGGGTATCGGCATGAACCAAGGCGCTCGTTCGGACCCAGGTCTTGCCGTCTTTGTCCTCCGGCGGAGGCGCGTAATGTCCGTCAACTATGATCCCGACAGTCCCGACCGTGGGCAGCTGTTCGGCATTTGGTTTTTCGTTCAATACTTTCGACATCGCTATTCTCCTAAATGACTGTGATGAGCGAAACAGCTCATGAAACAAGAGCGTCAGCTTGCTTTGGGCCTGGCCGTTTTCTCGTGCATTGCACCTTTGACACCGCCGGGAGTGACATTAGCCAACATGCCTTCGACCTTCGTTTTTGCTGACGCCGCGTAGACATGATCCTTGCCCGCCAAGAGCGCTTCGATGCCCTGATGTGCGACGTCATCGGGCTGGCTTTCCGTTTTGCCAGTCGAGCCCACTTCGGTATTGTCCATGCCTGCGCGATGGAAAAAGTCCGTATCGGTGGGACCTGGTTGAAGCGCCGTTACCGACACTTCAGTGTCGCGGAGCTCGTATCGCAGGCTGTGGCCAAATGAGAGCCCAAAAGCCTTAGTGGCCGCATAGACTGCCTCCCGGGGCGCCACCATCTCCGCTGCTATAGAAGACGTGAACAGAATCCGCCCCGCTTTCCGGGCTAACATGTGCTGCACCAGATACTTCGCCAGTTGGACGGTGCCTGCGCAGTTTAGGTAGACCATGTTCAGTTCGGCGTCGAGGTCAGTTTCGGCAAATAGACTTCCAACTCCCACTCCTGCATTGATGCAGGCAATATCGACCGGCCTACCGAGCGAGAGAACTTCGTCCCAAAGTTGTTGCACCCCTTCGCGAGTGGCTAGATCCGCTTGTATTTCTGTGACCCGCCCGCTCAGGGGCTTCAGTTTTTCTGTGGCGTCGACCAATCGCGCGCCGGCTGAGCAAATCGCCAAGTCGTAACCGCGTCCTGCGAGTTCTTTTGCCAGGAAAAATCCAATTCCGCTGGATGCTCTGTCACTAACGCAAACTGACTTGCCATGTCGTCTCCCTTTTGGATTGTGGAATTTGCTTTGACCTCACACGTTTGGGATGAAAGATCGCCGCGAATACGGCCTTCCCTATCGAACGTGGAGCGAGGTGGCGCATTGAGGAATCTAGGGTCACCGTGAGATGCGTAGAGCCTTGGAGGGGATGCCGAAAACAGTTTCTGCTGGCGCTCGATGGGGTTGTCCGGCTGCGCACCATTCCGGAGATCGACCTTTGGGCAAGAAATCGGGCACGTCTGCAGCAGGACCATTTGAACATCAGGCCTACAGTTTTCAAGAGAGTGGTTTACAGTTCCTGGCCCATTGTTTGCGCGGCTCGCAGCGTTGTGTGATGGAGTAGTTCGTGGACGTGTCAAGAGGGCCAAATTGCGAAGCCAAAGTCAAAACATCTTTTTCGGAATCGGAATAGTTTCGGGGCTCGGCGCCGCCGCCAAACTGTGGCGGCGCCAAAGCTATAACCTAGCCGGCAAAAACGTCTTCATTACCGGCGGTTCGCGAGGATTGGGCCTGCTCTTGGCCCGCGAGTTTGCCAGGCGCGGCGCACGGGTGGCAATTGCTGCGCGCGACGGCGAGGCGTTGGAGCGAGCAACCGCGGACATTCGCAGGTTCGGCGAACACGTCCTGGCGATCGAAAGCGACATCACGATGCGAGAAGAGGCGGACGTCGCTATAGATCGGATCCGGCAGAACTTTGGACCGGTCGATATTCTGGTGAATAACGCGGGGACAATCTGTGTGGGACCTCTGGAAGTCATGACCATCGACGATTTCCGAGACTCGTTGAACACGCACTTTTGGGGAGCTTACTTTGCTACCATGGCCGTGCTTCCAGATATGCGGCGGCGCGAGCAAGGACGCATCGTGAATATTTCCTCGATTGGCGGGAAGATCAGCGTGCCACATTTGCTTCCGTACTGCGTTGGTAAGTTCGCCCTAGCTGGATTTTCTCAAGGTTTGCGATTGGGACTTTTAAAAGACAACATTCGAGTCACCACCGTCTGTCCGGGATTGATGCGCACCGGCAGTCCACGCAACGCGTTGTTCAAGGGAAATAATGAGGCGGAATATGCCTGGTTCAGCATTAGTGACTCGCTGCCAATTGTATCGATGAACGCGGAACGAGCAGCGCAAAAGATACTGCGCGCCTGCATACGAGGCAAAGCGGAGGTTGTGCTCTCTTTGCCGGCGAAGTTCGCGGTGAAGTTCAATGCCCTGTTTCCCGGAATCACCGCCGACGTGATGGCCGCCGCGAACCTGATGCTGCCAGGCGCACAGGGATCCGATACTGAAATCAAAACCGGGAAGCAAAGCTATTCTGAAGTTTCTCCGTCCTGGGTGACGACGTTGACGGAACGAGCGGCGGAAAGTAACAATCAAGGTACTTAAACACGCTGAAGTATCGGTAAAAATCGGGCGTCGATGCGAGCACCTCAGTCTCCGATCATAGAATGCGCAGTCGCATTGGTCCCGCTTTGCAACCTTAACTGGGACACGCTAAATTAGGCATTTTCCCTAAGGGCGGGGTCCGGCCGGATGTGTTTCCGTAAGCTTCTTGATAATCTCCTCGCTTGGATTGCCACCTTTACAACTCGGATGTCCGAAGCCGCTGCTGCTGACTCCATTTTCAATATCGAAAATGAGATTGTCGCTCGGTCCGGGTGCTACTCCCATTGGCACGGCGTCTAAAGCGAGAGCGTGGCGGGTCTTCCAGGCGACTACATGGTCTGCACAAGAGGTGTCCCCGCTCACGCCGAGAGCTCCGACGATTTGTCCTTTTTTGTCGTAGAGTGCGAGCCCGCCGCCGAAGACGATGACTCCGCCAATCGGCTTTCCCACAAGCGGATCATCGGGCTGCCCGAATTTTTGCGGATCTCCGGCGAATGCGGTATTCGGATTTGGACTGCTCACTATGCTGTAGAGGGAATTGCCGGGCTGAGCAGCGGAATAAATATTGCCGGTAGAGAGAGCAAAATTATCGGTGCTGAAAGCATTTGCCGTGTTTGCTTTCTCAGCAGATATGAGACGGCTGCCCGGCCATTCCGCTCCTCGATTCGGACCGGTAAACACGACTGCGCAAACTATACCGTCGCGATTTACCACCGCGCCCCATTCTTGGTTGCCGAGGCCTCCATTCGCTCCCTTACCCTCTTTGACGGCGTTTGTCAAAGCTGATTTGAGCTTGTTGTAGTCCGGAACTTTCGAACAGTCCTGTGGATTTTGGCCAAAGGAAAGCGACGAAAGCGCTACGAACGCTAGAAAAGCAACGCCTGCACGCGAGAATATTATCACTTGCATAGCAATCTCCTGATCCCTTTATCTTAGGGTGTATAAATAAGCGGCGATGTCGCGGCTGTCTTGTTCCGTGACTCCCATTTCCGGCATGGCAGTATGAACCTCCACCTGCCTCGGATGCTGTATCCAGCGCATCAGATTGTCCGGCGTGTTTGAAAGCTCTCCCGCGATGTAGTAGCGCTGGCCGATGCCATTGAGCGGCGGGCCAATGAGACCGCGTGCCCCGGCTACTCCAGAAATCTCGTGGCAGGTGTTGCAGCCGTACTTGCGAATGTCAGTTCGTCCCATGCGGGCATTGCCACCGCCAGTGAGTGTCGCGGCGCGCTTCACTTCAGTGTGAGTCAAGCGATCACAGCCAGCCAGCATGATGACAACCGAGATCAAGAATAACTTCGTTCTCACTTGATTCCTCCCTCGGACAAGCGGCCCAGTTCTGCCATGCGCGTGTATTGCCATCGAGTCTGCGATTCGTTCATCCATTTGACCAGCAAAATCAGAGCAACGATCAGGAGCAATGTTCCAGCGGGAATCCACATGATCAATCCGCCGAGTTGCTGATCCTCGAGAACTGTGAGGTGCCAGAGGGGAGCGGTTCTTATGTAGGACGAATACCAGGGCCGCGGAGCAAAAGTGAGCAACGCACCCAAAACGCTGGTATGCAGAATTGTGGTGAAGACATAAGCCAAGCCTCCGCCATAGCCCATAGCGGACGTGCGATTCACTAGTGGCCACCAAAACAGTAACGCTGTCGCCAGGAAAGCGGTATGTTGCGCCGCATGGATCGAGTCGCTTCGCAACGTCTGATCAAAGAGCCAGGGGACATGCCAAATCCATAACGCCAGCGCCGAGAGCAACCAGGCTGAGAGTGGCGCTGAGACTGTGGCCCAAAGTGTCTTGAAAGATTTTGTACGACCAAGGCCCGCTACGCGATCGCGCCATGGTGGAAATAGCGCCCAAAAAAAGGGAATAAGCGGGCGGCCTAGTACAAGCAGAGGGGCCGAGACCAGCATCAGAATTTCGTGCTGCGTCATGTGCACCCAAAAAAGCTGTTCCCCGATTTCGTGGAGCGGAGAATCGAGTGCAATCAACAGAGAAATCCAACCCAGCGCAAAGCAGACTATTCTGCCGAGAAACGCCTTCCCTCTATTTGTTCTTCGCAGCATTTTTGCAGTTCCGATGCCATAGAGAGCGGCGGTTAGTAACAACGGAATCACGACAAAAGGCGGCCATGTCCACCCGCTCGGTGTCGGACCGGCAGTCTCTATTAACAGCCAGCCCGGCGTGGGAGTGGAGATCATCACTGTGCCCAGCGAAGCGAGTTGATAATGCATCCCGAACATTTCATTCACACGGACTAAGAATCCAGCGCGGTACTGAGCCCGCAATAATCACCAGCGCAAACGAAAGGCTGAATGCCATTCCCAGAAGAGCCTGAAAGTGGGCCCGATCAAAGTGGGTCCCACCTTCTTCAGAGGTGGTGCCCGGAAAGCGTCTAAACTCCACCAACCCAGTCCTAAAACCACTCAGCGCCATCACGAAACAGACGACGCTGATGGCATGCAGCACATAGAAACGACCGGTTGAGCAACTGTGCTGTTCGAGCATGTAGCTCAATCCGAGATCCGCTCCCCATGCAACAAAACCGGCAATTAAGCTCCACCAGAGGCCTACCGGCGTTCGCCCGCCTTGGATGATTTGTTCAGAACGTGCCATAGGAGTTCTCACAAAAATCGAGTCGTTCCATAAATCAACAAATCAACAATCATTCCGGTGATCACTACGAAATACCAATAGTCGGAATTAATCGCTGCGTCCGCGAGACGCGTCCCCTCCATCTTTGGAGTAAGCGAAATGGCGAAAAGTACTAGCGTTTCAATCAATTCGGTCACCAGATGTCCCGAATGCATTCCAATAAGAACCCACAGCGTCGATGAATATGCATCGTCTGACCAGCGACAGTTCAACGCAGTGAACTCGAGGATACGGAGTGCTGTGGCCGCTAACTCAAACAACGCGAGTACGAGCAGGCCATTCCTGACGGCGCGGCGATTTCCGTCTGGAGCGCGTCTCCTTACCCACCATGCGGGGGCAACGCTCAATATGAAGACGACTGCGTTGATCACACCGTATGTCAATGCAGGCGGTAAATGTCCGGGTGGCCAATCCGTCGAGCGTGTTCGCAGATAGAAATATGTGGCGAACATCAGGGCAAACATCATGCCCTCAATTGCCATATAAAAGACGTTGGCGAGCCACGTAGTATTGCGATGACCGAAAGCTACGCTCGGCAAGCTAGAAACATCCAGGGTCAATGGCCCGCGAATTGGCTCGTTCAACGAACTCATGATTCCCCACTTGGCCGAGGTGTCGGAGATTGCCCGCGTGGCCACAGCCATCCGATCATTGTGACAATCACCAGTGGTGCTCCAATCGGTACTGCCCACGGGGTAAAGATCGATCCTACGAATGCCGCGGAAACTGTGAGCGCAGTCAAGAACGGCCAGATGCTCGGACCTGGGTCTTCATCTTTATGTTGTGGGTCGGCGTCAAGGCTGTGGGTCACCAGAGTCTCGCGAATATCGTCGCGTAATCCCACGACTACAGGTTGATCCGGCGGGTCTTCCCACAATGGATCCCGGCCGCTCACGGTCGGAATATGAAGAAAATTGTAAGGAGGAGGCGGAGACGACATTGACCATTCGAGGCCAGCGTCTCTCCACGGATTGTTTCCCGCGATTTCACCCACGCGCAGGCTGCGAATAACGTTGGCCAGAAACACCAGCAACCCGGCGGTCATGAAGATCACACCGCTGGACGCGAGTACGTTCAGCCCCTGCCAATGCATATCAGGGCTATAGGTATACACACGGCGCGGCATGCCGCGTAATCCGAGAAAATGCAATGTGAAAAACGTGGTATTGAAGCCGATGAAAAAGAGCCAGAAATGCCACGTTCCCAGTTTTGCGTTTGCCATTCGTCCAGTGATTTTCGGAAACCAGAAATAAATGCCTGCGAACATAGGAAAAAGAGCGCCGCCGATGAGGACATAATGGAAGTGAGCAACTACAAAATAGGTGTCGTGTACTTGCAAGTCCACCGGTACGGAAGCGAGCATCACTCCGGATAATCCACCGATCAAGAAAACGAAGAAGAATCCGAAACACCAGAGCATGGGCAATTGAAGCTGCAGCCGCCCGTTCAAAATCGTCGCCACCCAGCAGAAGAACTGCACTCCGGTGGGAATCACAATCATCAAGCTTGCCGCGGTGAAAAAACTCTCGCTCAACTGAGGCAAGCCGGTAGCAAACATGTGGTGTACCCACACACCAAAGCCAATAAAACCGGTAGCTACGACAGACACGACGATTGGCGTGTATCCGAGAATACGGCGCCGCGAAAAGCACTCGACGAGCGTTGAAACGATAGCCGCGCCCGGAAGAAAGATGATGTAAACCTCGGGATGTCCAAAAAACCAGAACAGGTGCTGGTAGAGCAATACATCTCCGCCTTCTGCGGGATTGAAGAAATGGGTGCCGACCACACGATCAAGCAGCAGCAGGCCGCTGGCGATCATCACGGCCGGCATCGCGAATATTACGGCCATCGATATCACCAGCTTTTCCCAAAGGAGAATCGGCATGCGATTCAAAGTCATACCCGGAGCGCGATGCCGCAAGATTGTCGTTGCGAGGCAGATAGCAACACCGAGCGCTGAGACCTCGGTGAAAGTGATCATCTGTGACCAAATATCGGCGCGATGTCCCGGCGAATACGCCGGTCCGGATAGTGGCACATAGGCAAACCATCCGACATCGGGTCCCATATTAGTTAGTAATCCACCCCAGAGGACGAGAGCTCCTCCAACATAGAGGTAGTAGCTGAAGGCATTCAGCCGGGGAAAGGCAATATTGCGAGCGCCACACATCAGCGGAACGACGTAAACTCCAAAACCCTGAAACAGCATGGGGACGGCAAACAAGAAAATCATCGTGCTGCCGTGCATGGTGAAGACTTGGTTATAGAAGTCCGGGCCCATCAGAGAATGTTCCGGCCGGATTAGTTGCAGCCGAATCATCGCCGCCAACACTCCGCCCAGCAAGAAGAAGATGAAGGCCGTCACCATGAAACGAACTCCGATATCCGAATGATGAGTATTGCTGAACCATCCCCAGAATCCCTTGGGTTGACACCAGGTCCGAGCCAGACGCCGACCGAGTTCCGACTCACCCGTGTCCTGGTCGTTCGCGATGATGGGTTCGGCAACCGCCAAATTCCTGCTCCTCATTGAAGACTTTGCAGATATATGACCAGTGACTGGAGATCGTCAGGCGCGAGTGGGTTTGGCGACATTTCAGTCCCTGGCTTGATGCGTTGGGGGTCGACAATCCAACCTGCCAGCGAACCTGCGGTGTTGGGCAGAGTCTCGGCGGCAATCATGTTCCGGCTGGCGACGTGAGTAAGATCGGGACCGAATCGCGAACCGGCATCCGTCCCCCGAATTGTGTGGCACATCAGACAGGCATGCGTAAGAAAGACCTCGCGTCCACGAACTGCTTCGGCATTCGAGGGTGCAGAGGCCGGCTTCAATTGTTGCTGCTGCCAAGCCTGAAATTCGTCGATCGGTTCGGCAACAATCGAAAATCCCATGTGAGCATGCTGCAGTCCGCAAAACTCGGCACATTGGCCGTGATAAATTCCGGCTTTATCTATTTCGAACCAGAAAGCTGACGAATACCCTGGCAACAAATCGCGCTTTCCTGTAATGCTGGGCGCCCAAAAGCTATGAATCACATCGGTTGAATTGGTGAGCACGACGACCGGAGTGTCGATTGGAACGTGGATTTCATTGGCGGTCGTAATAGTCTGATCGGCCTGTGAATTTGGATAGGTAATCTCCCACCACCACTGGTGACCTGTGATCTGGATCGTGACTGGATTCTTAGATGTCAGGCCTTCAACACGCTTGCCAGAGACCACGCTCAGCACAAGAATGACGAACAATGTTATGACGGTTATGCCGACCGCGGAGGCAACGCCCCAACTGGCACGGCGGTCGCCCTCTTCGTCCTTTTCGAGGATGGGAAGAGGATGGTCGGCGACAACGCCACTCTTCGCAGCGGCGCCGGCAAAGGCGACGATCATGAGAACGAAGACCGCAAAAAGAATCCAAAACGTGATCCAGTACAACCACTCGATATGGCCGGCTTGCGGAGCTGCGGGATGCAATACGTGATGGTGTCCCGGATCAAGGGGCATAGCCTGCACCAGAAAACGTAAGGGCATGAAAGTGAATCCTGAGTTCACTTGTGCTGCTCCGGGACGCCGGTAATTCCGGTAGGTTTCTGCTCGGAAGTGGACGACTCCGATGGTTTAACGTTCATCTGATCGGGACGATTAGGAGAAACCTCTTTGGGCAATAATCCAGCCAGCGAACGAACATAAGCCGCAAGTTCCCAACCTTGGTATTCGGGAATGCGATTGCGAAAGGAAGGCATTCCATTCGGTCGGCCTTGCATGATTGTCGCAAAGATATTTCCCGGCTCACTTCCGTAAATCCAATCGCGATCCATCAGCGGCGGCCCGATTCCGCCTCCTCCATGCGCGTGACAACCTACGCAGTTGTACTGCTCAAAAAGTTTTTGTCCTTCGGAGACCGCATAGGCACTCTCCTGGTACATGTTGGAACTAGGCGGTGTGGGAATGGAGTTCGCACCGGGATTGAGACCACTTATCTGAATGGTGTTCAGGATGTCATTGGCCGGGGGAGGCTGTCGCAGGATTCGGTCTTCCCGCTGACAGGACGCCAGAACGCCTGCGATTGCAAATAGCAAGCCGAGTTGCAGACGCAAGCGCATCAGTTCACCTCACCCGCACTTTTGGCGATTGAGGCAAGCGGTAGTTGCGGAACTCCGTATTGATTCAGAATGCCGCGTATTTCGCCCTCCCGTTTAGACAGAATTGCTTCCACCTCGTTTCGCAAGGAAACATTTCCCTTGCGAACTCCCATTGAGATGGCAAAGGTAAAAGGCAATCCTGGAGGATCGACTTCAGGTTCAACCGGCGTAAGTACAAGACTGCCACGATATTTTTGTGCAAAGTAGCCAGCCAGTGGACCCCATACCACGGCTACGTCTACTTGACGGTTAGCAACCGCTTGCACAATCGAACCAGCGCCATCGCCTGCCGTGTCGAAACCGACAATCGCACCTTGCAAACCGCGTCTGGCCAGAGCTTCGCCGGGCGGCGTGTATTCCTCCTCTAAAACTTGGACGCCAATCTTCAGTCGGTGAAGATCCGGCGAGTTGAATCCCGCTGCGAAGTCCAACCGCTGAGCGCGGCGTGAGACAAATAAATAAGTGGATCGATAGTATGGAATCGTTGTCAGAACCGAACGATAGCCGCTTGGAATTCCAATCAGCAGGTCACATCGCGACCCATCGAGATACTCTCGCACGAAACCGCGCCCCATCCTTTGCCACACGTAAGTAAGCTGTGCGTGTAGGTCCTCGGCAACCAGGGTGGCGATTCGATTCTCAAAGCCCTCCTGTTCCATGTTCGAAAACGGTATGTTATTCGGATCGGCGCACACGCGAAGTTCGCGAGTCTGCCCGATCGCTGTGATCCCGGAAAGCAAGACAGTGAAACCCGCACAGAATTTAAGGAAGAGCGAACACATAAAGCATTCCTCCCTTATTTGTGTAGTGGGGCAAATCCTTCACGGCGTTCGCGAATCCTAACGCGGCGGATTCATCGCGCGCATCCAGCCCTCCGGCCACAATGGCTCCAGCCCAGCCCCCGACTCCTGACAAGATTGCGACATATTGCTTTCCATCTGGTCCTTTATAGGTCGTGGGTTGTCCGATGATTCCGGAGCCTGTCTTGAACTGCCAGAGCAATATCCCACTATGTGCGTCGACGGCCTTGAACCATCCGTCGAGCGTGCCATAGAAGACGATGTCGCCGGCGGTTACCAGCGCACCGCTCCAGACTGGAAAGTGATCTTGATTTGTCCACACCACTTTGCCTTCGACGGGATCCCATGCCGTGAACTCTCCGCCATAACCTCCCGGCGCGTCATACATACGCACGTTCGCGCCAACATAAGGTGTGCCCGCGATGTAATTGGGCGTGAGGTCTTCTTCATCCATGCACAAGTGGTTATGCGGGATGTAAAGCAAGCCGGTGCGCGGAGAAAAAGCGGAAGGCTGCCAGTCCTTGGCGCCTGGTGCAGCTGGACACAAGCCCTGTACTACTTTTCCCGTAATCGGACGCTTCTCCTCCACGTATTGCAACTGTCCTGTCTTCAGATCAACGCCGCGGCTGGTCGTGATGGGTGCAAAAACATTCGCGGATAAAACTTCTCCCGTCGTCCGATCCATGACATAGACGTAGCCGTTGCGATCCGGATGGACAAGAACCTTGCGGTTTTGCCCGTTGATCGGAAGATCGAGCAGAATGTTTTCATTCACCGCGTCATAGTCGTACAGGTCATGGGGACTGAACTGATAGAACCAGACGGCCTCGCCTGTGTCTGGGTCGCGGGCAAAGATTCCGGAAGTAAACTTATTGTCTCCGGGACGTGCGTCCGCGTCCCAAGGACCAGGATTCGCTGTACCGTAATAAATAAGATTCAGCTGCGGATCATACGAAATCCATCCCCAGACGCCTCCGCCACCAATCTTCCATGCATCTGGAGGCCACGTCTTCACGCCTAGATCCTGGCCTCGATCCTGCGGATAAAACGGTTTGAAGCGAGGTCCAATCAGCACGTCTTTGTCCGGACCTGCGGTGTAGGCTCTCCAAACAATTTTTCCGGTCTTTCCGTCGAGAGCCGTCAACCAGCCGCGCACCCCAAACTCACCGCCACTATTCCCGACCAGAACTTTCCCTTTGACTACCAGGGGAGCCATGGTCATGCTCTCGCCCCTGTTGATATCACCCACCCGCGTTTTCCATACTTCTCGCCCTGTAATGGCGTCGACCGCCACCGTCTGATCATCCATGGTGTTGTAGTAGATTTTGCCGTCGTCATAGGAGGCCCCGCGGTTGACTACATCGCAGCACGCAACTCCTTGCGATGCGGGTGTTGGCAACGGCTCATACACCCACTTCATCGGCGCGCCTGGCTTGGTGAGATCCAGAGCATATAGGTTGTTAGGAAATGGAGTGACAATGTACATCGTGTTGTTCACGACCAAGGGCGCTGCTTCATGCCCATGAGTCATTCCCGTCGAGAAGGTAAACACCAGCTTCAGAGTTTTTACGTTGCTGGCGTTAAGCTGATCGAGTGAACTGTAGCGCGTACTGGCGTAGTCCTTGGCGGGGCGAATCCACTGCCCGTCGTCGGCCTTAAGCTGGCCTTGATACGGATGGGTTTGGTAATTGTGCTCTATCGTAGGCTGCAGCATTAAGGGCTTTTGAGCGAAAGCACTACGTTCGCCCGCGAACCCGCCGAGGAGGGTGAGGCACAGAGCTGGAATAGCTGGCCAACACTTGCATGCAGCCAGGTGGGACGTTTCGTTAGAACTTACCAAAGCGACCTCGCCGTGCCATATGAATGTTGAAAATACGCACCTCTGATGCGTGAAGGACCGACAGAGTTGGCGAGGATCTAACCGCTGCAACCCTCACCCTGCGAGGGGAATCCAACTGGCACCAAATTTGATATGCGCGCCTTTCTCAGCACCGTCGGATTGGTATTGATTGTTCTTCTTCTGCTCGACGTCTTCAAGGCAGTAGTTCTGGCAAGAAGGGCTCGGGGCGAGTTCAGGATTACGCGCTGGTTTTATCGATCGACTTGGCCACTTTTTGCGACAATCGGACGCAAAATCGAATCCGGGCAGCGGCGGGAAACGTTTCTCGGAATTTATGGTCCGCTTTCACTCCTGCTGCTGTTCTTCTTCTGGGCGGTTGGTCTCATTCTCGGCTTTGCATTAGTTGGGTGGTCGGCGACATCGAACGATGGAGGCATGCATTCCTTCTGGGATGCTCTTTACCACAGCGCCGCGAGTTTTCTTACCGTCGGAGCAGGCGACACTCCGCATGGCCTTTCGCGATGGATCACAATCTCGAAGCTGGGCTCGGATTTAGTTTTCTGGCGCTCGTGATCGGCTATTTGCCGGTGTTTTATCAGTCGTTTTCCCGACGCGAACTTCATATCTCTCTACTCGATGCTCGTGCTGGCTCGCCGCCTTCAGCGGGCGAACTGATTGCCCGGCAAGGCAACTATCCGCGGCAACTCGAACGCCAACTTGCTGACTGGGAAGAGTGGGCAGCGGATTTATTACAGGATGAGCTGTCGTATCCGATGCTCGCCTACTTTCGGTCACAACACTTGAACCACTCATGGATAGGAGCTCTCGTCGCCATCACAGACACAAGTGCCCTCATTTTTCTGAGCGCCAAGGACGAATTGAAACATCAGGCGGAAGCGACTTTCGCGATGGCAAGACATGCTCTCATTGATAGCTCCAAAGTTTTGGGCGTCAAGCCGCATCCAAATGGAAGCGATCGACTTAGCCCCGCGGCGTTCGGCGAGATCCGGAAAATCATCAAGAATGCCGACGCTGCACTCGACTCCCGATTACTCCGGGAAGGGGATATAGCCAAGTTGCGCTTCTCCTATGAAGCCTACGCGGATGCACTCGGTTTACATCTCTTAATGGCAATTCCCACTTGGATTCCGGAAAATAATTCCGCCGATAACTGGCGAATCACTTCTGCGAAGCAATCGGAGCATATATTCGCTGTATCCGATCCATTCCATGAGGAAGAGGACGAGCGGAGCGCTTAGTTGTGTTCGGGATTACTGTGGCGCAAGAACGATTCTTGCCTCTGCTAGACGCCGCTCTTCGACTTGATCGTGTTGCGCGCGTGCGCGGGTGACTAAGTGGTCAAAGTTCATGCCCTCAAAACGCGAATCGACTTCCTGCAACGCCTTCAATGCATCCCAAAGGGCGAGCTTGCCAAGGATACCCAACGCCAGGAATTCCAGCGCTTCGAACGTGCCGAGGCTGTGACTATCGCGAGTGAGTTTGATGCGGCTGACCTTCTCACTCATCCAGGCGCTCAATTCTTTTAGCTTGTCAGATCCTGTGCCAACCCGGTCGGCGAGATTCTTTAGCGTGGTGCGGTCCGCTTCAATCTCATTCAAAATCAAAGCGGCAAAATCACCGAGCGGATCACTCGTGTGTTTGTCTCGAAGCGCCTTGAGAAGGTCTATGGCGAGCGTAGCACCTGCCAAGTGGTCATGCAGATAAATTTCTAGAGGATTGTCCATATCGCAGAATAGGAATCGCAAACCCAGCCTGATATGAGATGACGAAGGTTCTCCGACAGTTGTGCATCCTCTAAAATCAACGCTGCTTGAGGCATGCCAACAGTCGAGCAAACGAGATCAACCCACTTTTCCACCAAACTCTCCAAAGAATTGTGACATCTAAAGCACAGTTCCATTGTTCGGGCCGGGTGATGAAATAAAAAGGGAGGTTCCCTAAGGCCCGGGTGGAAAAAGGTCAAGTTGGAGCCGAGCTGTGGAGTCTTCTGGCTGCCTGAGCCTGGACCGAGGTTGAGGGAAGTATGGCACTGGATGCGGATCGAGCTGAAAAGCCTGTCCGGAAGCTGCGTAAGCTTCTCAAGAAGATGCCCGCCGTCCCAGGCGCTGACGACATTCACGATTTTCGCACAAACGCTCGTCGCATCGAAGCGACGCTACAGTCTTTTTCCCTCGATTCCGGAAATAGCTACCGGCGGATTGTGAAGGAGCTTTCGCGTCTACGAAAGCGGGCAGGTAAGGTGCGAGACATGGACGTGCTCACCGACTATCTAGTAGGTGTACCCCAGCTCGAGAAGGAAAAGGAATGCTCTGTCCAACTGCTCGAGCATCTCGGAGCGCAACGCCAAAGATATGCCAAGAAGTTTGACTCCGCGAGACAACAATCTGCGTCGGAACTAAACAAAAGATTGAAACGAACTTCCAGACGGATACTTAAAGTCTTGCCCTTGAATGGGAAGAAGAATCCGAACGGAGATTCGGTGTCCGCCGAGGTCACCGCATCGGCATTAAAGCTGCTTGCTGGCTTAACAGAACCCGCGCGCTTGGGGAAGACGAATTTGCATCCCTATCGCCTGAAAGTGAAGGAACTACGAAACCTGTTGCAGATGGCAGAACATTCCGATCAGCAGGAGTTTGTCCAGCGTTTGGGCGACGTGAAGGATGCTATAGGCGAATGGCATGATTGGGAAGAACTCGTGTCGATTGCAAGAGAGGTGCTCGATCACGGTGCAAATTGTGGACTTGTGTCCGAACTACGCAGGATTGTGGAGACGAAGTACCGAAATGGTCTGGATTTAGCCGAGGCCATGAGAAAGAAATTCTTGCGGATGCCCGACAGCGGAGATAAGCGCAAAGCGCAACATCGCCAGCGCGGACCTGCAGAACCAGTATGGTTAGCTACCGCTGCTCTCGTCGCTTGAGTTGATTTACAAAGAGGGAGGCTATTTGGCGGAGAAGCGCAAACTCGTAACAACCGCTAAGAAAGGCTCCTCGCAAGTCTCCGTCCGCATCGACGTCATCATCGAGACTCCAAAAGGCAGCAGAAACAAAATCAAGTACGATCCTTCGAGCCGGAAATTTAAGCTCTCCAAAGTCATGCCTGAGGGCATGATGTTTCCCTACGATTTTGGCTTTGCGCCTTCCACAAAGGCCGACGATGGAGATCCGTTGGATGTCCTCGTTCTCACAGACGAGCCACTGTTCCCAGGCTGCCTGGTCGAATGCAAAGTGATTGGAGCCATCGAATCGGAGCAACAGGAGCAAGGCCGGAGAAATCGCAATGATCGCCTGGTCGCCGTGGCGGAGCAGTCACTGCTTTATTCCGATATCAAAACTATCAAAGATATGAATCCGAAAGTGCTTCAACAGATCGAGGCCTTTTTCGTGAATTATCAAAAGGTTCGCGGTATTAAGGTGACAATCTTGGGGCATGCTGGACCACAAGGAGCGCAGCAGATCCTTGCCAAGGCACAGAATCGCAGTAAAGCCGCGTGAAGAAGCGCCAGCGCGTTCGGGTTACGAGTTCTTCGAACTCACCAGTCCTGCCGGTGATCTCTCAGCATAGAACAAACCGGCACGAAGTCCTCACTAACTCTGACATTGCCGAATTGTTGGCCATTGAAGCGGAAACAGCAAAGCAGCCATTGCAAAAAGCCATGCGGAGAGCGTCGCGGCGAGCACTCCTGTGGCCGGAAGAAGCAGCGCAACTGATTATCGAAGGGCGATCTTTAGAGGAAGAACTCCCGGGGATAGGCCCTTATTTGGGCAAAGTCATTCGCCATTGGATTCAGGATCCACCGTTGATTCCTGAACCTCCGGACATTCGAGCGGACTTTCTCACTCTGCCTCAGGCCCATTCGATATTAGCCAAAGATCCATCCTGGAGAAGACATCTGAAGGGAGATCTTCAGATGCATAGCCAGTGGAGCGATGGATCAGGTTCGATCGAGCAAATGGCTGAGGCAGCGGACGCAAGAGGCTACCAATTCATCGCGATCACCGATCATTCCAAGGGGCTCAAGATTGCGGGCGGCATCGATGAAGCGCAGTTGCTCCAACAGGCACTGGAGATCGAACATGTCAACGAAAGGCGTGCCGACACATCGCAGCCCGTGCACGTCCTACGTTCGATTGAACTGAATTTGGATCCGCGCGGCCAAGGAGACATGGACGAAAAATCGCTGGCTCGACTGGATGTTGTGTTGGGTTGCTTCCATTCGGCTTTACGCAGGAAGGACGACCAGACCGAACGATACCTCGCCGCCCTTCAGAATCCCGCGATACAAATTCTCGGTCACCCGCGCGGACGGATCTACAATTTCCGAAAGGGGTTAACCGCCGACTGGCCGCGGGTATTCGATCTTGCCGCCGAACTGGACAAGGCGGTCGAAATTGATTGCTATCCAGATCGTCAAGACTTGAATGTCGAATTGCTCGCACTCACGAGGACCGCAGCGTGTCGAATCTCGATGGGCACAGATTCCCATGATCCTTCACAACTCGCGTTTATCGAGTTGGGATTGGCCGCTGCCGTCTCTGCTGGAATTCAAGCAGAGCGTGTTGTGAACTTTATGCCAGTGGATCAGCTGAAGGCATGGGTGGCAAATGTCCGAGCAAAGTGCCAGAGCCGATCGAAGGCGAGATCAGGAATGCTTTAGGCGTGGCACAACTTCCTTGCCATAGAAATCGATCACTCGCGTCTGGTCCGCCTGCCCGCTGTGGATGTTCACAATGGTCGCACCAGACTCAAACAGTTCGTGGATAGTCTTCAGATGGACGGCTGGATCGGTGCCGATCGGCCTATCCGCATAAACCTTCTCGAGCGGAATTTCGGCCTCTGCCCGGCGTTGAATTGAGCGAGGATCGGAATCGTTATAGTACGTTTTTGAAAGCCTTAGGACCGAATCGCCAGGGCTGCGCCGCGGCTTCCGCGTCTTTCTGCGAGCCCACAACAACATATTGCTCGATCAAGACGGGCATTTCGTCCAAATTCTTTCCCGCCGCCTTTGCGCCACTTTCAAACTCAGATTTATGTTCCTTCCAGGTCTTAGGGTCGGTCACCAGTCCGTCGCCATACTGACCTGCGCGGCGCATCGCTTTGGGCCCATTGGCCGCCATCAAAATCGGAATCTTGCTGGCCGGCGGATCGTACAGTTTGGCCTCCACTGTATAAAACTTTCCTTTGTGACTAACTTGGTCTCCCTTCCACAATTGACGGATGATGTCGGTTGCTTCAATCAGACGTTCCGAACGCTCAGGCCATTTTGGCCAAGACCCGATTGCAGCCTGCTCATTTAGCGCCTCACCCGATCCAATGCCGAGAAAAATCCGCCCTGGGTAGAACAGGCTTAGGGTCGCAAAAGCTTCGGCAACTACAGCGGGGGGATAGCGGAAGGTCGGACAGGTGACGGTAGGTCCCATCCAGACTGACTCGGTTTTTTGACCAATGTTGCCGAGGGTTACCCAAGCCGCCCCGGAATGTCCTTCATTCGCCTGCCATGGTTGGAGGTGATCGCTTGTTGCCAATAGATCGAATCCGGCCCGCTCCGCGGCCGCCCCGAACTCAGCTAAGCGCGGTGCTGGAAACTGCTCATGGGGCAACATGAAGCCAAGCATTTTCTTGCGGAGTCCGGTTTGCCGCTCTTGTGCCTTACCAGACCTGCGAGTGCTGGCTGCAAGGCGAGAGGTTGCGCCTCCAAAAGCGAAAGCGCCAGCGAACACGGCAGCAGATCTTAGCACTTCCCGTCTATCAGTCATTTAGTATGTTCCGAATCGAATGGTTATTTGCACAGCCCGCCAAACCACATTCATTTCATTCGTCCAGAGTGACGAGGCTATGATGCCGTTCTTCCAAGCGACTACATGGTCTGCACAAGAGGTGTCCCCGCTCACGCCGAGAGCTCCGACGATTTGTCCTTTTTTGTCGTAGAGTGCGAGCCCGCCGCCGAAGACGATGACTCCGCCAAAGGTTTTGCCCCCTACTGTTCCTGGAACAAAAACGGGGACGCGAGTCCCAGTCTTACTGAGTTAAGGTGACATTCATTTTGTCGGTGTACATGTGGTAGACAGCGCCCGATCCGTTCGTGTCGAGCGATATTCCATCCGTGATTTCGCTTTTCGTAGTCTGCTGAGTTTGTGATTCGTGCGCATTGTGGAAGCTGAACGCTTGACGGGCTGTGCCGTAAGGGTTGCTGCAGTTTGTTCCGGAGATTGGGTATGCCCAGAGTGCGTCGTCTCGATAGAGGGGATGAGATGGATCTTCGGTGTCGGAGTGAAAGTCCATTACGAAACGATACCAGCACCCTTTAGTCAGAGGGAGATAAGGAACATTGGAGGGCTGCCAGGATTGAACGCTTCCCTCTACACCGTTCTGCGCTGCGAAGTCGTATGTGCGCCACGTTCCAGTCTCGTTGTAGGCGTCCTGAAGCGCAAAGTTGCGAATCCACTCGCCAGTACGGCGCTGCTCCACTTGAAATTCCAAAGCGTTCGGGCTGTTCCCGTCACCAAGACCCGAGTCAACGTAGGCGTCGAACCAGAATCTCACGTACTTCACTGGGGAATTGCCGTTTGGCGGTAAGCCGCTAATGTCGTTCCATAAGAGCGTCCAGAATGCCTGCTCCCAGGCACCTGAATCGGAAGTGAATTTCATGCTCTGGCCATCTTCATCGATTGTGGTGCTGTGCACTGGAGCGGTCATGCCCCGGCACTCGACGCCCATCGGGCAGGTCTCCCAAAAGGATGGACTCGTATCGTCAGTATCGAGAAACGTTCCACCATTTCCATCGAATCCTGATCCGTGCACGTTTTCTGCGTCGAAGTACGTAGTGAGCTGGCCTACTACCGTTGTCCCACTGAGCGACTGCACCGTAAGCCTGTGGCTGCCGGCCGTGCTTACGGATAATGCAGCACTGTGAATAGTGTGGGAGTTCTCGTTCGCCAGATTGTCATCTGAGCCGACCAGAGCGAAATCCAGGTAGATGGCGACCTTGGTGATGTTGTTGAGGTTGGAATACACCTTGGCATCCACATAAAACGTTCCGGTTGGTATTTTCTCTTTCCACGAGCAGGACTGGTTTGTGCTCGGGCATCCTGTCGGATTCCAAATGTTCACTACTGCTGTATAGCCAGTGCCGAGCGTTGCAGGATCCACCGCTTCCAGGTAGAGAATCTGTGACTCGGTCTCAACTGTGGTGCCGGTGCTGTCGGTAACCCGAGCGAGCACTCGATGAGGATTATTTGTTGTGGTGCTTAGCGTAAGCTGGTCGGTCTTGGTGCTCGCGATCGTTGTATCCCACTTACTACTATCCAACCAGAGCTCAAGATTGGATCCGGCACTACATCCGCTCCCGCCCATATTGAATGTTACATCTACCGTTGGCGTTACATTGTCTCGGTGTGTGACGCTGCTGATCCACACATTGCAGCTGGCACTCACGGGTAAAGAGAATAGGCTGCTGCAGAACACAACTGCAGCTAACCTTGCACAGATTTTCATGCGAGGTACTCCTGACGTGAATTTGGAGGGCCCGTATTGCGGACGCTTTGATTCCGAATAATTGCCCCAAGTTGCACGGTAAATGCTTTTTCAGCGGTTTCTCGTGGATGATCGACGAGCTCTTCTGCTATTCCCATATTTCACCTCCGGAACAATCTTGGATGGCAAAAAACTCGGCGTGATTTACGCGAAATAGCGTTCTCAGCTTATTCAAACTTATATTGCGGAGGCAATTGATAGCGGAATCGATTAGCCCAGCGCGGATCTGGATCGTCGGGTCTTTGCTCGAGCAAAAGAGTTCCATACGGCAGATGAACTTCAAGCTGCAGGAGCGGCTTCGTGCGGCAGCAATGGGCGTAGCGACATGGCCATATAAGGCGCATGTTGTACAAGCGCACCTCTCAGGACCGGATCAGAAGTTCTGCATCGTCCGCAACCCGGAAACTAGCCATAAGCGCACTTGTGCGCAAACGCACAGTAATTCGCGAGCAGTCGAATCTTGTTTACCGCGACTTGGTGCATGAATCCAGGGACTTACCAACATAGGCCGCGCTTTGCTTCTGGTAGCGTGCTCAACTCGCTGCGTTGTTGCTCCGCGAATTCTCGTCACCACAATCGTGTCAATCGGCCAAAGTACAGCGGGTTTCGCAGTCCACGTTTAATCTAGGGCGACCACCACAAAACATGGCGATGAGTTCTCAGAATCGGAGCAGCTTCAATGTTTCCGAGCGTCATACTAGCCCGTCAAACGGTTGGGGGCATAGCTATAGAGGGCGGGAAAATTGACCCAACCCCCTGGTGCGCGGGAGCGCCGAGACTCGGGACCGGGGAAATAGTGGGGAGGTGGGCGTCGAGGGAGAAGTCGTCGCGGACCGAAAGAGCCAAGTCCCCTCAGCCCGTTCGGGTGAATGAATTTCATTTCCATTTCGCACGAGAGGGCTCGGTCCAACGTAACTGCCGAAAACACGAATGTGTGACTTGCCTGCAGGAAACCTTCTTACAATTAATCTCAGACTCTGGCTATTGGCAATTAAGGAGAGACCATGCTGAGCAGATTTGGAAAGACTATCGTTTTTCTACTCGCCCTTGGAATGTCGGCGTTGGCGCAAACCGTGCCCGCCGGAACTCGCATCACCGTTCGTACCGACTCGCAAATCAATTCGGCCAGTGCCCATGTCGGGCAATCATTTCATGCCAATTTGGTGAAAGACCTGGTGATCGATGGCAAGACCATCGCCAAGGCTGGCGCGCCAGCGAAAGGCAAGGTCGCTTATGCCAAGTCAAGTGGACGGCTGCACGCCCCTGGGCAGGTCACCATCCGGCTCACCTCGATTCATCTCGGGGATGGCAAAACTCTGCCGGTCTCAACCAGCGGCTTTGGCGCTAAGGGCAAGAGCCACACCAAGAGCAACGTAACCAAAATAGGTGGCGGCGCGGCAGCCGGTGCACTCATCGGCGGATTGGCCGGTGGTGGCAAGGGAGCTTTGATCGGCACGGCCGTGGGTGCTGGAGCGGGTACCGGAGTGGCTGCTGCAACGGGTAAGGAAGAGGCCGTGATCCATACCGAGACGGCAATCACCTTCACTACCATAGCAAAGGCTACGGCGAAATAAGGTATTGTGGCAGTGGTACGGCTCGGCGTGGGGCGTGCGTGCTGTGCGCTGGTGCGTGGCGAGCACAAAGCGGGCTGGGCGCTAGGCGAGCCTGGAACAAAGGCGAACACCCAGGAGCGCTACTTAGAAGCAAGCGGGGCATGGGATTGTGAGCGCTTCTACTAATAGTTGCTTTTGATGCGTTTGAAGAAAGCTCGCCAACTCCCAGTTCCCTGAAGTTTAATAACACTAACCATCTCCCAGTCTTTTGCCCCGAGGGAATTCGCCTGGTCGATAACCTCTTTCTCGTTATTCGCGGTAATGACCTGATACTCCCATTGTTGTGTTCCTGGTACCGAGGAGTTAGGAGTCACGCTGAGCTGCACTGTTCTGCTATGAACCTTGCCGCCCGCCGTGCCGCTTACTGTAATAGGGAAGGTGCCAGTTGGCGCTGCAGTGCTCGAAGTGAAAGAAAGAGTCGCCTTACCATCTTGTACCGGTGTCACGTGCACTTTGATTCCAGCTGGCAGGCCTGAAACGGTCAACGAAGAACTGCCACTAGGATCATTCTTCATCGATGTCGCGACGGTTGACGAGAAAGTTCCTCCTTGAAGTACGTTAATTGTCGCAGGCATCACAAAGAAGCCTGAATCAGTCCCGCCACCACCGGTATCCGAGTTGAACGAAATGTTCAGAATTGGGTGGAGCTCAATGACATTTGGGGCAGCCCCCCGTTGTCCATGCGGAAAATCAAAAAAGCCCACGCCGGTGACTTGCACAGGAAGATTCGCTGTCTGAAAAGAGGAGGTCGCCGTGAGTTGCGAATCGAAGGCGGCTCTGGCATTGGCAATCTGCGTCACGAAAGGACTCCCAGCGCCAACACAATCCGGCGATGGGATCTCCGCGACCATCGTGTTCCCAGCGTCGTCCTGCAACACAAGATGGTAATCCGAGTCACCGTGCGAGCCGCCTTCCAGCTTGTAGTCGGTGAGAGTTGCGGAAACGACGAAAACAGTATTCTCTGTCGGCCCAAAGCGACTGCTTGGGGGAATGGGGCTGGGAGGATTCAGCGCGACCAACTGGGTTATGGTTGTGTTCTGTGGATTACTTAAATCTACACTCGCAGCGCCAGAGTCCGTCCCCGTTTTTACGGACCACCGTTCCTGACCGCAACGCTGCGCTGTGAGCTGAGTTGAGAGGAAAGCAATGGCAACTACTCCTACGCGATAAGTGCTGAGCGGGGCGTAGTTTGGGCGCATGCCTTGTCTCCGGTTTGCAAAAGTTTGATTTGAATCGGGAAAGTAGTGCAATTACATCTTTACATCGGGGACTCTCTGGACCGACCTAGAAAGCGTTTCTGTCCGGATTCCGTAAACTGCCGTGCGAACTGTCTCGCGGGGAATGTTTCTCCGGATCACGACCGAGGCTGAGGACGTGATCTTTGTTACGCGATCGGAACGTTTTTGTCGGTGTGACTGACCAGGCCGAAGCTGATTACTCTCGGAAAGCATTTATCCATCGTTGACGACTGACATTCCGTCAGCCGGCCAACGGGGAAGACCCGCATAGATACTGGAAGGTTCCGGACGCGTGTGTGCCAGTTGTGTGGCCGATTCGGCGACCGGAAGGCCCTTCGGCAGTTAGCAGCCCATGTTCTGCCGGAAACACAAGGTCCATCTTCTATTTTGCAATCCTGCGAGATCGATGATAGACTAAACCAATAAAACTAAGTTCATTTCAACACTATGAAAACAGTGAACATTCACGAAGCGAAAACTCAGCTTTCAAAACTCATAGAAGAGGCCTCGAAGGGTGAGGCGTTCGTTATTGCCAAGGCCGGTAAGCCCGTCGTGAAAGTCACTGCCCTTGGCGCTCCCACTGGTAATCAAATACGGCGGCTCGGTTTCATGACGGGGCAGATCTCTGTGCCGGACGACTTTGACCGCATGGGCAAGGAGGAGATCGAGCGAATCTTCGGCGGTGGTGCATGAAACTGCTGCTGGATACGCATCTTCTTCTGTGGGCCGCCGGTGAACCCAAGCGACTTTCAAAACAAGCTCGAACCTTGATCGACAATCCGGACAACGAGCTTCTCTTCAGTGCGGCTAATTTATGGGAAGTGGCGATTAAGCGCGGGTTGGGCCGGGAAGATTTTAAGGTGGATGCTCGGCTGCTGCGCCGCGGTCTATTGGACAACGGATACCGAGAGTTGCCAATCATGA
>Ga0099792_10000165_pt1 | contig 25190 bp, 24 predicted proteins | sample Rivendell_Oct201_8_FD_83780 | JGI IMG/M metagenome (GOLD analysis project Ga0099792, IMG submission 83780) | Vadose zone soil microbial communities from the Eel River Critical Zone Observatory, Northern California, USA -... | ecosystem: Environmental > Terrestrial > Soil > Vadose zone >...
AGGCTTGCGGGCAAGACACGCCAAGGCGGTGATCGACAACATGTAGCGATTTTTGCGTCAAAAATCGATTGGAGCGCAATGGGCTCGCGCGGCAGAACTTGCTCCATGAACCGCCATCACAGGATCTTTTGAACCAACGCGAAGGCCAAGAACTAAGGCCAAGAACTGCAATACAGTACCTTTGAGTCCCACTGGGTGGCGGTGTGCTGATTTGAGCACACCGGTGGACTATTTGTAGTTTTTGCAACCATTGTCACATTCGGCAGCCCGCAAGGTGATAACCATGTGCTGAATGACTGCCGAACGGCAGCGGTCATTTTCTACGGTCGACCGTTCCGGCACTTGTTGGGGGAATTTGCGGATGCAATCGAACAGTGGTTATGCGTGGTGCCGGACCGCGCCTGTTGCGCGCCAACCAAAGACGCAACCATATTCTCATCTGTCGCCAACATGGTTTGCGGTTGCATCCGCCATCTTGGGCAGTCTCGGCACGCTGATGGTCCCGACACAGAATGCATGGGCCGCTTGCGCGCCGGCGAACGGTTCCAACATAACGGTGACGTGCAGCGGTACGACCGTGAATCAAGGCCCCGGCGTATTGACGGGTTACGGGGACAGCACTCAGAACGGGTTGGCCATCAATGTGCAGTCCGGAGCCTCGGTGACCGGCACCAACACCGGCATCGATGTGAATAACAACAACATCATCAACAATTTCGGCACGGTCACGACGTCGGGCGGCGATCTCTACGCTATCAGTGGGAACGGATCGCTGACCGTGAACAATTCCGGCTCCATCGGCAACACCAACGAATTTCCGGGCGTCAATTCCTTCGGCGTCGGCCTGACCGTCAACAATAATGCCGGAGCCGTCATCTACGGCCAATCTGCTGCAATTCAGGGCGCCGGTATTTTGGGCGTCGGTACGACGACGGTGGTCAATTCCGGGCTCATCAATGGACAGTTTACGGGGATTGATGGCGGCAGTGGTTTTCTCGATATCACGAACATGCTTTCGAAATATTCCAGCGCCACGGAACCCGTGGCGGATCCCAGCGCCGCGTTGACACTGAACACGTTGTCTTCGCTGACGTTGCGGCGAAGGCAGACGAAGTTCTCAGGCTCAGGTTCAAACGTATGGACGCGATCAAATAGTGCACTCAGGCGTTTAGCGTAGACGCCGACATTGCCGCCCGCCTGAACAGCGGTCCGCCGTCGTTTCAGATGCGGCACGACCCGGTCGATATCGTCGACCTGGCTTAGAATAGTTGCAGCGCCGTCGCGGTCTGTGTCAGGCCAAAAAAAAGCCGCTGATCTTTTTCATTGGTCCCGTCGCGGAGTTGGTCGGATTTGAGGGTGGCGTATTCGAAAGGCTGTATCAACTTGCGGGCGGCGTTGATTGAGGGGGCAAGGACGTGGCGAACCGGCGGGCTTCCGCGAGGGGCTGCGTCCACCATACCGTAGAGTCGCCGCAAGTCCCTTCCGCCGCGGCGGTTCCGAGCCCGGCCGCATGCTTGAGCGCAAAAGCGATGTCGGCGACCGGTTCGCGAAAGGCCATAGGGGGGCTCCGGGGGAATCCGGCGGGTTGGTGGCGGGAGGCTTGCCGGCAAGATGCGTGCCGGCACGGCGGTTATCGCGATTTTTACATCAAAAATCGATTGTGTCGGGTGGTTCGCCCGGATTGATCAGGCGGGGAGGTGCCGCTATGGTCCGCGCCGTCCGGCCGATTTGCGCCGTGGTGGGGCGTAGCCAAGTGGTAAGGCAGCGGATTTTGATTCCGCCATTCCCTGGTTCGAATCCAGGCGTCCCAGCCAAAAATATGTTGATAGATCAGCTATTTAGAGGAAAAAATTTTTCACATCTTGATAGCCAATGTTTCGGACTTCCGAAAGACACATTCAATGAGGTCCATTACGGTAAGGAGTCCCGTATCGGCCCACTCCCATCACTTTAAGCCGGGACCATGCCTTCGATCAGGGCGAGCAACTTCTTGCGTTTCTTTTTCTCGATCTGTCCGAAGGCGGTGATCAGCCTCAGGCCGTCCTTCATGTACGCCGGATTGAGGTTATCCGCGAGGTTCATCTCGGCGTGGTGCTCGTGCTCGTTCTCATCGGAAAAGAAAAATGTAATTGGACTATCCAGGGCCTTTGCCATTTCGGTCAGCTTGCTGCAACTGATGCGATTGGCGCCCGTTTCATACTTTTGGACTTGTTGAAACGCCACCCCCAGCTGTTCGGCTAGCTCCGACTGCGACATTGATAGTTGCAGCCGACGCAACCTGACCCGTTTACCAACGGCAATGTCGAGCGGGTGAGGTCCAGCGAACTTCGTCATGCGCCTGGGCATCGGTTGTTCCATGCTTTTTCGAGGTGCGGAAGGTCATCCCTCGAACGATTCGTTGTTCCAAGAGGAGGTGTACTTCACAGAACTCGAGTATCCTGTCGTTATTAAGATCTCATCCTCAACAACCAGCACGGTCGTTGTTTGTTGGTATTGCATTGGCAGGCACCGCGCGACCAACCCTTGATGGGCCATGGCGTAGATGTTCTCTCTCTGATCTCAAACGTTTTAAGTAACGGCAGGAAGGGCAATTTGTTCCATTTGATGTTTATCTTTCGCCGCGATGCGGTTGCGCTCGAACTTGATACGCGGGGCGAGCGGCTCAAGTTATCGCAATCAACGATTACACAAGAGAGCGGCTTTACGGCGGGTTCACTCTGTCTTCATGTTAGCGGCGCATCGCTTTGCGGTTCTCGCATGAACAAGCATTCATTGATGTTGCGTTGCGCTGTTCCTTCTCGCGCGATTTTCGCGCGATGCCGGATATTCCCTGGAACCGGTCACTCCCCTGTTGGTTATGGGCTCAACACACGCCCTGACGGCGAGTGGAACAGGAGGTGGAAATGAAGAGGATATTAGCTGCGACTGTCGCACTCACAGCGCTGATGATTACTGGATTGGGTGTCAGTGCACAGCCCGAATCCGATCGCGGGCGCAACCAACCTGGTTCCAGCGAACAATCCCGCGGAGTTGAATCTGGTCGCGGACAGCGGGACATCCGTGGCCAAGAGCGTCCGGCATCTGCTCAAAACGAGCGCGGCCGTCGGGGTGAATCCGGCATTGAGGCGCGCGAACGGGTCACTCAAGATCGCAAGACGGCTGGCCGTGGGGTGCACGGCAATCGCGTAGAAGAGCGCTTGAGCGCTGGACGGCATCAGCGTGTGGAGGGCGAGCGCGGGGTGGGCGGCTCAGTTTCTGTTTCAGGTGAACAGCGCACACGAATTACGGGCCGCTTTTCTGACCGCGACGACGCCCGGTTATACGCTGCTCAGCGAAGGGAGCATATCGTCGATGGTCGGCCCTATTGCTTCTACTTCGATGGCTGGCACGGTGCCGGCTGGTATCGTTGCGGCTTCGCCCAGAGGTCCGGCGTCGGTTGGGGCGGCGTCTACGGCTGGCGCAGTTGGGTATACGGGCCAGCAGAGCGACGATTCCACGCTGGTGTGGGTACGCGAGAGCGTACCGGCCGCCTCTCTGAGGAAGGCGGAACCAGGCTTCGTGAACGCACAACCATTCGCGAAGGCGCTCGCATACGCGGAGATGTCCGCGTAGGGGGCCGAGACCGCGATACGATAGGCGAGGGCCGCCGGTCCCGCTCAGAGACTAATGCACGCGGTGCTAACAGCCCGCGAGGTCAAACCGGGAGTACAGAAGGCCGTGGCGGAAGCGAGTTCAATACGGGCAGAGGTACCCGGTCGCCAGAACGCGGCGGCCAAAGCGGCGGCAATTCTGGTCGGCGCGGCAGTCCGGACGGGGAGAACCCCCGCTGATACGCGGCGGACATTGTCCACAACGCTTGTGGCATCGTAACATACATTACCGCGAGCGATGGTCCCAAGACGGACCATCGCTCGCGATTTGGTCGCCTTAAACATGCTGGCAACAAGATGCCGCAGCCAATGGCAAACTGGCTTCTATATCGGGGCACCATTCGGTGTGAGATCGTAATTCGACAGGCAGCACCTTCAGCGACAATCGAAGCCGCGACCGAGGCCCGACGATCACTAACTAATCTGCCTGCGCCGCACGGGTGCCTGTTCTCGATCGCGGACTGTTGGCGGAGCCGCTGGCCCCAATCGCTGGGACAATACGTGTGGGAGTAGCCGCGTCTCATGTTTTGCGGTCCACCCGCGGCGAAATCGAGGCTGGAAGCTGCAGAGGCGGTTTTGACGTAGAGATTGATAGAGCAACGGCAGGTCAGGCCGTCTCCCGTAATCCGTTACACCCTCGCGCCAAATAGCTTGCGTAAGAAAACCAATCGCAAAAGCAATCATTCCAAACCATAGTTGACTACGCGGGTCGCTCGGAAAAAATCCTACGATCCATTCAGCTACGTTACTGGTGCCGGTTATAAGCATTTCACCGGATTCAACCCACGCCGTCCAAGAACGTTCCAGATGTTGGAACGTAATTTTCTTATCAGTCGAGTTTCCGACATAAGGCGAAATTTGCAACGTAAAACGTAAGAAGATCTGGATGCGATTGCTGGTGCGATCAGCGCCGGGAACGGTTCCTTTAACGGCCAAAGCTCGTTTTCGTTAAAACCAAGAACGATCACGGCCGCCGCTTTCACGGAAATCCGTGCGCCGCTTTTCATATGCGAATGCACGTTCTGCGTACCAACGCGGGACAATCTTCCGTATTGGTCTTAGCTTGGCAACACGTGGGCTATTTTTCTTTACTGCAAGCTCCCTAGACGTGTTGTCGCCGGGCGGGACGACCGCCAAGTTTCTCGCCGTCGGAATTTCAGCAACTTCCGGAGCGCCCATATGGCGGGGGAGGGGCACAAGGCGGGTACCTGGTGGTGGTTGATAGGCAGCAACTCCAGGATTTTCAATGATGATGGGTTGGAATAACCAGATCAAAAATGCAAAAAATGTGCACGCAAACAACGAAAGCTTAACCAAGTAGTACATGATTGGGTAATTTAAATCGTCAACCTCAGTCATGGATGTCATTGCCCACTCCAAGGAAGACGCAAGTCAAGTCGCCGGATTAGGGCCGGCACATCACTCTTGCCGTGTCCGTCGTTATCCTGACACGAGATCGGCGAAATCTCATAAAATACGGATGATGCCAGCAGCCCATAAAACCCACTCACGACGAAACGAGGACCTCAGCAATTCATGCGACAGCATGATTCGCGGTTACCTCACAGTAATGAGGATCGTCCCTTCGCTTCGATTGCTCCGACTGCATAACATCACTGCGGGGCATAAGTTCCGGACTGACGCATGCAATGTCGGCCGAAGGGCGCGACCGGCACAGAGGTCGCGCCCTCGTACCCAGAAAAGCGCGCGGGGAATGGTAGTCAAGTTTGCTCTACTCATTCCTATCTGCGGTCGGGATCGCCGCTCTTGATTCCGCCTGCCGCGCTTGTCTCATTGACGGCGAAAATCATCAACTGCTCCGCCGTCAGCGATTTGACGCTAATGGCGCGGAAGCCGGTCTCCGCATCCAGATGCAGGTTGCTCTCGATTGGTGGAAGTGCTCAGACCCCCCTTCGTCCCTGCTTGGACAAGTCCTGCTCTTCGGTGCGATAGCAATGGGTGATTGCTCGCGCGGCTTACTTGGGCTGTTTACTTAATCTTCTTACATCCCTTTGCAGCTCCAGACAGGTAAGCCATTCGACATAGCTGGGTAGATAAACGTCTGGTCTTATGCACGAAGTCTTATCAGCGGACAAAAACTCTTTCCATTGTTTCACGATGGCATCGCGCGCCGCTCGCTCGCTGTTCAGGCACCCATCGTTAGCTTCTTGGCCAGGAGCCGCACCGCTGACGTCGCCCGAAGCCCGACAGGTCTTTTGAATGTCGATAGTGAGCAAGCCCCTTGCTGATGCACTTGTTTTAGGTCGTTCCTGAACGTTCCGGCGCGAAAGGTGCTGCCCAGGCTCTACCGCGCGAGCGCCAACAAGATGCGCTGGTTGTGTCTCTGTGCTTGTTGCGGTTCTCAGCGCAATCTGTTGTGGTTCCCATGTCCCGTTCCAGACTAATAACAGGTGGAAACAGGGAAACAATGCGCCAGTAAAGACGATTGCATGTATCAGAGACAGCATTTTCGTAAACTCAGGCCCTTAGCAATGGCCTCCGCGGGCCTTCTGTCTCGCGGAACGCTGGGATCCTCCACATCGTGGTGTGCGTGAAATCATCCCGTTCGCGCGATGCCAAACGTGTTTGAAGGCCGATTCAGTTCAAGTTGGCGTCACAGAAAAAACCCGCTTTGGAAAACGAGATGTCCGGACTCGGTTGGGAGGAGGCCCGGCACATTTAGTTAACCGTGGATAATTCGGCCGACTTCCGGGGGCTCGATCGTCAGACCTCTGATCGTCGTCGTAACCGCCGCGCTTAGGATCACGGTCGTAGTCTTTGTAGCGGCCCATTCGACGCCCGGAAATCTCTTTCTCTTTGGGAGTTAAGTCAAGAGGGCCTGCGTGGTGGTCTGGTGCGGCGGACTTCGACAGAATAGCGTCCCTGACAATAGAAAAAATTAAAAGGATTGCTCAGGCGCCGCGCCGTAGCACGAAGGTCTCGCCCCGATCGGACGACAAGCGGCCGACGCGAGTGGCACCGACCGAGCCCAAGTTCCGGACTGGCAACGAGCTTGCAGAGACCGCAGACGTGATGCGCGCGCTTGTGATGGCGCCTGATCCGCCCAGTGTCGGTCAAATCGCTCGAACCTTTATCCAAGGCAAGGCAATCGAGAAACTGTGGCGCTTACAATTCAAACCTTCAGTTCCGGCGGGGTGGCCCCATCAACACAGGCTGGAACAGGACCGCTGCGGCCAACGTGCACGCGAGTGCCAGACACATGAGTTCACCCATGCTCGACAGGCCTGGTTGTTCCGAGAGCCAAAGGCTCCCGAACGCGGTGCCGGTGGTCATGGCACTGAACACCACGGCTCTGGTCAGAGTGGATTGCAGCAGGTCGGTTTTTCCTGCGCGCCAGGCCATGATGTAATAGATTTTGAAGGCCACGCCCACCCCAAGCAGCAGTGGGAGCGCGATGATGTTGGCAAAATTCAAATGCAATCCGATAAGCACAGAAAGTTCGAGTGTCAGGATAGCTGCCAAAACAAGCGGGACGAGCGTCAACAGCACGTCTCCCAACCGGCGCAATGTGAGCCACAAAAGCAAAGCGATCGAAGCCAGCGCCAGGCCGCTGGCCTCGATAAACGCGTCAACGACGGTATCAGCCGCTTTCAGAAGTGCAATTGGGGCTCCAATTGCGGTGGGCACGTCCGCGAGAATCGCGGAGGCAAATCGGCGCAGATTTGCGACATCGTCGGTATCCCCATTCGGAAGAACCTGGACCCGCGCACTGCCATTCGGGGCGAGCCAATCCCTGGCAAGACTGGCCGGCAGGTTTTCCAGTGTGATCCGTTCCGGCTCAAGCATGAGTTTGAGCTGATCGAGATCGAACCGAAGCGGGCCGCCGAAGGCCTGATCGGCTGCCGTGCGAGTGTCGGGCGAGGAGGCCGCGAGTTCCGTTAGAAGCACAGACAATCTCCTCGCTGCAGGCGCGCCGGTCTCATTTCCTTGGCCGGCGATTCGCGACAATCCCGTTGCCAACGACTGGAGTACTTCAACCGTCTGTTGATCTGTTGCCCCCGAGCGCCCCACCGTGGCGTTGAGAACAGGGTCCAGTGCCGTGGCTGCGCTGCGAATCGCGGGCAACTTCTGGTCTTGAGCGCTTGGCACGAAGCTATGGAGAGTCACAGTGCGGGCGACTTCGGGAAGTCGAGATAAACGATCGCTGATCCTGCCAGCCTCGGCGAGGGACGGAGCCATATCATTGATTGCATTTGCGCCGATTGCGGGATCATGTCGAAGCTGGAGAAATGTCGCAACCGCTTCTACTTTAGGATTTTGAAGATGCAGTGGGTTAAAATCGAATTCCAATTTCGACAGCAGAGGTGAGGCAAGCACAACTGCACCAATGGTCGCCACAATAATGGGAATACGCCGCCTCATCATAAATCGGTCGAGTGGGGCGAGCGCCTTAAACCCCATGGGATGCGGTTCTTCAGGCGGCTTGAGAAGTGCCAGGGCTGCTGGGACCACTGTAATCGTGGTAAGGAACGCAATGATCATCCCAGACCCTGCAATCAAGCCGAGTTCCGCGAGCCCCCTGTATCCGGTCGGCCAGAACGAGAAGAAAGCAGCGGCAGTTGCGGCCGCAGCCAGAGCCAAGGGAACTCCGGATTTTTGGGCAGCAGAGCGCAGGGCAAGCCGGAGATCATCACGCTCGTGACGCTCCGACCGGTAGCGGACTGAGAACTGGAGCCCGAAGTCGGCCCCGATTCCCAGGAAGAGCACTGCAAAGGCCACTGAAATCAGATTGAGATTGCCGACAGCCAACAGCCCCACGCCAGCCGTGATGGCAAAGCCGATCGCCAAAGCGAATGCAACAGGAAGGATGAGGTGGAGCGATCTCAATGCAAGCCAAAGCACGAACAGCACGGCGAGAATGGCGACCGAGATCTCGATTGGCGCGCTGTCACGAATGGTCGAGAACTGTTCGTCATCAATGGGGACCTCTCCGGTTATTTTGACGCGAGCTTGGAAATCGGGGCCGATCTTCTGCTCGGCCGCCACCTGCCGTATGGCGTCGGTCGCGGCCCTTCCAGGCTCGATCGCGGTGTAGTCGAGGATCGGATCGATGCCAATAAATCGCCGCAGTTCGTCGGGGGCCGCGGGGCGCCCTTCGAGGAGGACACGCCATGAGAAACTTGTCGAACGTCCTGCTTGTACCTCTTGCAACGTATCCGCCGCGAGACCTAACGGCCAAGACAATTCTTCAATCGCAAGCTGCCCCTGTTCGACGCCGGAGATCGCCATCGAAAGAGCGATGGCAATGCCGTGAAGGCTCGGATCGGACGCCAATCTTTCAAGGAACGGCTTGGCCTTGATCAACTTGGCTGCATTAGCCTGCACGTCGTCGGGCGCTGCGAACAAGAGAGCATTGCGCTGAAAGAATTCTCCGCCTGCGAGTTGTTCGACTGAAGCGAACACGTTTGATTGGGCGCGCAATGCTTCGGTCAGCCGGTCGGCGGCCTGTTGCGCCGATTCTGGTGTCGCAGCCTCGACGACAGCGACAATCTTGCGCTGTGGGAAAGCGGCCTGGAAGGCTTTCGTGTTCGTTTGTACCGACGAATTTTCAGTGGAAATTAGCTTGGCAACGTCAGTTGTGATTGCAAATTTCTTTACTGCATACACCGAGGCTGCTGCGGCGATCAGGAGCGCCGCCAAAACCACCATGACTGCGTGATGGGCGCAGAAATCTACGGTTCGAAAGATCATCGTTTTCAGCATTGCGCGCAATCCCCTGCGATGCCGAGAGCATGCTTTATGCTTCGGTTCCGGGTCGGACGTAAGCTTAGGTCCCCCTTGAGCAAGCAGGGGCGGCAGGCAGCCATTTCAATCATGATCATGCTCAATGGTTGATCATGCTCAATGGTTCCACCGAATTGCGCGCGCCAGTCTGGCATCGTTCCACGCAGGTCTGATGGAACCTTCAGAGGAGCGAATTTGTTTTTCTCTTGGATCGTGATCCCGGCGCGAATGGAGATTCTATCTCAATGGACAACTTTGAGTTCAACAAAATTCTCGGCAGCATCCTCGGCACCCTCCTCTGCCTTCAGGCTGTCAACCTCGCGGTCGGCGCAATATTTTCTCCAATAGATCCGCTTAAGCCCGGATACGAGATCGCGGTGCCGGAACATCCGGCCGAAGGAAACCAGCCAGCTCAGCCGCAAACCGAGGAGGCGATCCAAACGCTTCTCGCAAGCGCGGATGTCTCGCACGGCGAAGAAGCCGCCAACAAGTGCATGACCTGCCATACGTTCGAGAAAGGCGGAGCCAAACGGACCGGCCCCAATTTGTGGGGCATCGTCGAACGCCCGCGGGCTTCCGAGCCGGACTTCAATTATTCCGAAGCGATGAAAAGTCGACGCGGTAAATGGACATTCGAGGAACTCAACAAATTTCTTGCAGGGCCACAAATGTACATCCCCGGGACCGCGATGACCTTTTCGGGAATAACGCGCGCCCGGGAGCGCGCCGATGTGATCGATTATCTGCGGACACTGTCGGACAACCCAGTCCCTCTGCCGAAGGCCAAGGAGGCGCCCGACAGTGCCGCCGATCAAGGTCCGGCACCCAATGCGCATTGACAAAAATGCGTACCTGCCCGGTCTCAGCGCGTCGTCACTTCAGAACTGCCATTGTGGAGCAGGGCGACAATTTCGCAGTGCAGTCCCTCGCTCGCATAAACAACTTCCTCTGCGACATGCCTGATTTGACCATCGGTCAGGTAAGGGAAGCCTTCAGCAGATCCTGCCAACGAAAGGCCCCGGTGTTTGGCCGTGACAATGGCGCTGTCGACGCGTCCGAAAGAAAGCCGCCACTCATAGATCAGCAGCGGCGTTATCCGGCAATCTCCAGCTTAAACCGCGTCTTTTGCGGCCTTCACCGGCCTCGCCCGGACAATCTTTCGGGCCGGTTTTGCTTTGAACACCGTAGGCTCTTTCGTAAACGGATTAATGCCCTTCCGCGCTTTGGTGGCGGGCTTTTTGATGACGACGAATTTCGCGAAGCCGGGTACAAGAAAGACGCCAGCCTTCTTGAGTTCCTTATGGCCTACGGTGGCCATGTTTTCGATGACCGATTTCACGTCTTTTTTGCCCAGTTCGGTGTTCTCAGCGATCTTCTCAATCAACTGGGATTTCGTCATCTGCGTTGGCATGTTGTCTCCTCGATTTCGAAAGCAATTTAGATCCGATATTGAAAATGTCCCCATCTACGATGGTGCTCGGGCAGAACCGCTGCCCGAGCTGCAAGAACTACTTCTTCTTGCGCTTGGCCTTTGTCTTGGTTTTTTTCTTCGCGGTTTTCTTAGCCATAGCGACCTCATTATGTTGAGCCGCAAGCCGCGGCGCCGGTATTCCATCTGATTCGGGCATAGCTGTCCCAGGTGCACCAGTCAAACGCACCAGAATATTACTCGTTTGTAGGCACCGCTCCACAAATTCGGCTCTCAACAGAGAGGTGAAGTGGCCAAACGCGCGAGGGCCTGAGGGCAACCGTGGTGCTCCTACTTAAACGCGCGTTCATGTTCTGTGCCATCTTAATAACGAATTTAAAGCTCATCCTTTGACGTATCGGGGCGCGTAGAAGGAAAAAAGGAACATGCGTTCAATTGCGTTCATTGTTGCTGTCGCGGCGACCCCATTGTTGCTTGCGCCGGCCGTTGCCGATGGCATTCCCGGTTACAGAGAGGAAGTCAATCCGCGGGAAACTATCCCCTATCGAAGAGTCGAACAGCAGGTGGTCGTGCCGCCGGTCGTCGTCTATCCTCCTACCGTTGTCGAAACACCGGTGATTGTTGCGCCTCCGGTGGTCGTTAGGAGACCGGTGTTCATTGAGCCCCCGTATATTGTGGCGCGACCGAGGGTCGTATTCGAACCTCGACTTTATGCCTACAACCCAGGTCCTCCCGTCGTTCGCTTTGGACCTCCTGGGCGGCACCTGGGCCATTTCCGGCACGGGTACTAAGCTATCAGCCCGACCCGGGGCCTCGTTCGTAATGGCAAGGGGCGCCCCTAAGGCGGGGTGCCCTATTTGGTCGGATTTTGATTCCGCCATTCCCTGGTTCGAATCCAGGCGTCCCAGCCAAAAAATCAGAGCGTCACACAGCCTGGTCCAAATTGGCCAGTGTAGAGTGTTGCTCCACCGCCACACTCCCGCCACATTATGAATCCGATCCCCAGAAAGGGGTATCATGCCGAAACGTGGTGGCATACAGTTTTGACCAATGAGTATGGTCCGCGACAAATAGTAGTGGGCCAAACGGCTGGGCCATTCTCAGAAATCAGTGGCGGTTGTACGTCCGCCTTTGACGGAGACGAGTCTTGCGGCAGCCGCGGCTGCTGTCGACGCGTCTCGCGTCCCCTTGGTGCGGATTGGCCGTTGCAGCGCCGCACATGGAAATCCAATTGAGCAACTTGGGGGGTAACGTGCCTGCTAAATTGCGTTCCAATTCCACAACATCGACGCCATACTTACGACTGGCATATTCCGCACCCGCCCCCGACGAATCGATTGCTTCGAACATCCATCGTTTCACGCTGCCCGCCACAAAATCATTGCCCTTCGTGAAAGTTAGAGCCAACGATCAGCCATTTTGGCGTCCAGAAACTTTCTGGCATGTCAAATCGACAGGAAAGAGGGAAATAGATTTTCAGTTAGGTCGTAAATATGCTCGCTTAACGATCGCAGCAATGAAGGCCGATCGTGATCAACACCTGGTCGCTCATGTCATTCAAGACATCATCAAGGATGCGATTGAGACGACCGGGAAAAAAAGCTGCGGCATTCGCAGCCCAATTTCGTTGGGTTTCCTCACGGAAATCAGCGAAGTCATTGCTGCCGCCCCGTAGCGCGTGCCCGCCGGCACCCTCGCGGTATCCAAGTCCACCAGAAGTACCGTCCTCCGCGATCACGACGCCGCAAGCATTGGCCTTGAGAAACGGCTACGCGGCGTTAGCCGGGCGCGCCGCCGTTGCGTCGCGCGCTGCTTCAGTCTGGTTGCGAGTGAATTCCAAGACGAACAGGCGAATGGCCGACGACAGATTTCCGCTGCGCTTCGCGTCGATCGTCATAACGAGTTCGGACAATGACATATTACGAAGAATTGCGATCTCCTTGAACGCCTGCCAAAATGCTTGTTCAAGACTAACGCTGGTCTTGTGTCCGCCAATGACGATCGAGCGTTTGACGACAAGTGATTTCATCGCTGGTTCCCCTGGTCGTGGTAGGCAAAAGCGGAGTTGGTCATGGCGTGATGTTTGGCCGTACCATTGCGCTTGGCCTAATCAAGTTGAATGTTGAAACTGTCAGGCTACGGAGTATGGCGGGGTCCCATGGTATCCCTGTAAGGCCCGTTGCCGACTGTCTTTGCCAACTGCCCCGACTTTGCCAACTGCCCCGATGAGCGCCTGTCCCCACAGGCGTTCAACCCGATGGTCGAACATCGAAGTGGCTTTTTCGAGTCCAAAATCCAGCTGAAATTCGACGTCCGCGCCTCTAGACGGGGCCGGTTTTCTACTAGAAAATGCCCCGGTAGGGTGGTGTGGCGTAGCGTGGTGGTGGGTGTGATGAAGTCAGAAGAATGTCGCGAGCGTGCTTCGCATTGTCTGCATTTGGCGGACACTGCGCGGAGCGATCAGTCCCGATCTACCTTTAACAGCCTGGCCCAACACTGGCTTCGACTGGCGGAGGAATTGGAGGACGATCAGCTTCCAGTCGAACGGCCGCCCGCAACGCGCCGTTCCCGGTCGCCCAAGATTGGGCACGGCGCCGAAAATCCAAAGATGCGCTTTCGCCGCAGCAGCTTGCGCAAGGCGTCTTGCTGTTGGGACGATGTCGCAGGGCGACAGGGCAGACTGGACATGTCATGGCTCGGATGATCTTCTTCCGGGCTATCCCATCATGATCCCTCATCTCGTTCTCCACGTTGTGACCGTGGTCGGCTTTTTGTATGTCGGGCACCAGGGGATCCACCTCATAACCAGGGAACCAGTTCTCCTGGATGCGCACGCCTCCATGGAGGAGCGTCGCGCACCTTCCATTCAGATCGAGAAAAAGGTTGGTGCCCTTGATCGCCGCGTGGCGGAGAATAAGAAATCGCCTGACGCTGAGATCCGATCATTAGGCACCCGGGCGGATGAGCTGATCAACATCGGCGATCTCGACAACGCAGCGATGCTGGTCGGCGCGGCGGACATCAAGAAAGTTCTGTCAAGTCAGTCCGTATACACCATCGTCGATGGAAATGTTGTTTTCCCGAATGGCTGGGAAACGCGAAACATTGTCAGTGTAACAATCCCGCAACTTTCCAACGTGCCTCCTTTGGCCGGCCAACGCCCCCAAGTCCATATTTTCAAGGATGCCGCGAATCAATTGCGCTCTGCCTTTTCCGAGATCGAGGTTGAGGGACTATCAGACGAAATAAAACTCTGGTGTGGCGCATACGTACCTCGAACTGTTGCGCATGCAGAAAATGTAGTTTCTGCGCACGCCTTTGGAATTGCCTTTGATATCAACTGTAATGCACTTCCATTTGGTCAAAATCTGAACCTTGCTACCGCGCCCCGGTTTAGACTCATCGTTGAAACGTTTCGCAAGCACGGCTTCCTCTGGGGAGGACATTTCAGACTGCCAGACCCCATGCATTTTGAACTTTATAAGATTGCAAGGTCAAGCGAGGGATGATCTTCGGGTTACTGTTTCGCCCGCTCATTCTGTCCGCCACTACCTCGTCCGACTGTCTCGTCGGTCGTTTTGCCTGACTGGCCGTTGCTCGCGCGGGGCGATGGCTCCTTTTTGCTGTCGCTGTTTGGGAAGAGCGATGTGAATGTGGGCCACTCTGAGAAGCTGAGGTTGTTGACCGCCCACAGACCACCCAATGCGATGGCGCCCGCGACCAATATGGCGGGGAGTGTCATGATAAAAGCCACAAGCAGGCTCGCGAAGGCACGCAAGACCCTTATTCCCGCCACCCAGAGCTCCACGGCGGCTTTGTATACGGCGAAAATCACTGCCGCGATGACAAGGACCAGCAGGACTTGCTTCCAAAGTGGCCAACTGTCCCACGGCGCCTGGAATACTTTGTTTATCTGGTCGATCGACCACGTCCAGATCATCTGGATAAATCGGAAGATCGCAGCGATGCCCTGCTGCAGGAACGCCAAGAGTTGATCGAAAAATTGCTTCATTTGCGTACCCTCTCAGATAGCGAAGACATTTCCTGCAGTGGGAACTTGTGAGGGACAAGAAAGTTCCGTCGGTTTGGCCAGCGAGCCCGTTGAATCGCCAATCCAACCCTTGCCCCGCCTCTCCAGCCGATCGATGATCCGGCGATGGTACCAGTCGCGCGCCTTGCCGCCTGATTTTTTGACGCTTGCGCATCGCGTGATATGCTCAATGCGCTCGCCCGAACTGGAGACTTTGAATTGAAGACTTTGAATTGGAGACATCGATGTCCAAGAAACTAACCGGTTCGTTCGTCGCCCTCATCACGCCGTTCAATAAAGACGGCACCGTGGACTTTGCCGCCTTCCGGGCGCTGCTCAAGTTCCATGAGGAGAACCGCACGTCTGCAGTGCTGATCATGGGGTCGACGGGCGAGACCTCCATGCTGTCGCCGGACGAGAAGAAGAAGATCATCGTGGAGACCGCGAAGATGAAAACCCCGGGCATGCCGATCTTCTTCGGCTGCACCGGCAACAACACCGAGACGACCATTGCCAATGTCCGCTTCGCCAAGGACAACGGCGGCGACGGCGCAATCCTGGCGGCGCCGGCCTATATCTGCGCGCCCGAATCCGACATCGAGCGTTTCTTCCTCGACGTTGCCGATGCGACCGACCTTCCGCTCGGCATCTACAACAATCCGCCGCGCGTGAAGAGCGATCTCAACTCCGACCACCTGCTGCGCATTTTCAAGCATCCGAACTATGTGGTGCACAAGGAATCCACCGCCCGCGTCGGCCAAGTCGCGCAAGTGCTGGCCGGCAAGCCGACCGTGTCGGTGATGTGCTGCGACAGTCCCAATCTCGGGCTCGTGGTGCCGACCATGAGTCTCGGCGGCCACGGCACTGCGAACATGACCGGAAATATCGCTCCGGCCGAACTCGCGACGATCTCGACACCCTGGTCGAGCTATGTCGAAGCCGAGAATTTCAAAAATGCCTATCTCGGACTTCTGCCGTTGCTGCACTTCACCTATTCGGCGATCAACCCGGTGGCGGTCAAATCGCTCATGAAGGCGCTTGGCCTGCCGGCGGGCGATTTGCGCAAGCCCTTGACCGGCCTCGACGCGGATGCTCTCGCCAAAGGTATCCGCATTGTTGCGGAACTCGGGCTCGACAAGAAATACGGCTACAAGATGAAGCCAATCTCGGCGGTCGCGGCGTAGTAGGTTGCGTCATCTAGAATGAAGGGATTTTCGTAGGGGCGGGTCTTGTGCCCGCCCGGCGGCCAGCAAGCTCCGAACGATAGGATTGCGCGCACTCTTCGGACGGCTCGGTGTAGGGCAGCCCGAGGATGGGCTGCGTCATCGTCTGCCAGCCCAGGTCTTTGAACTCGGGCCAGCTCTCACGCGTCTTGCCGCCGGTTGTCGATCGGTAAATCCTGCCATTGCAGAACACCGGGATTTGCTCAGGATTCGCCCAGTTGATCACGCAGTAACCGCCGTCCCCGTCCGTCGCGTGATCGAATACACCGCCATTTGCGGATGCGGCGTAAATTATGTTACCGGCCGGACCAATCGCGCGGCCCGCAATCCGTCCGGCTGCCGTTCGCCGCCCCCTGTTTGTCCGTCCATAACTACAGTTGGGCCAATGGGCAGCCAGTTGGTAGCGCCGGGAACAACCGGCGCACCGAGTCCAAGGCCGGGCGGCAGCGCTGCGCTTTGGGGCGCCATTCGCTGACGGCGCTTGAACTCGGTGAAGGCGTCGCGCCAGATCGTGATGCCGTCGCCAACGCCACCAGAAGACCGATCGTAAAGGATAAGAAGATCGTCATCGAGCCAACGGCGCGGGCCGCGTCGTGGCTTCCGCACCCGCTTTGACTGCGCCGCACGTTTCAACGTGGCGCCCCCTACCTTCTTGCGATTCGGCAAGCCACACCTCCCACGGAGCATGGAGCCAATGACATGTGCGCGAATCCCGCTCACGCCTTAGTTGGGGCCGACGCGTGTCGTTCTCTTTGGCTGTTATTTTTGCGAAAGCGATACCGATTCGCTGCGCTTCATCCACATCGAGCGAATCGTGGTGAAGAGAGCATCAAGCACGAACCACACCGCCAGAAACCCAAGGCACTCCAGAGCAAAGCTTTTCCATTTGAAGAAGAACGTGGCCGTGGCAAACGCAATAAGAAAGGCAGGCGCCTGCGTTGAGAGCAGCACTCCAAGCGAAGCATTCCGGAGCATGGTGTACATCGAAACCTCCTGGTCTTCTGTGTTGCAGGTCAGTTGCTACGGTTTCTGGTCATTTTCATCGTCGGCCGGGTCGTAAGGGTCCTTTTCCGTGGTGGTGATGATGCGGAAACGGCGCCCTTTCGGCGACACGAAGGCGCGCTCGGACACGATCGTCTTGGGGTCCGGCAATCCAGGATTCCGCGGCCGGGCGGTCTCCGATGATGGGCCCGCCGGTTTGCGAGGGCCTTTGCGTTTCGCCATCTACGCAACTCACGGCTACGGCTCGAATACGATTTTTGTGACGGGATGGATTTCCCAAACGACGGGCATTTTTGGGCGCAGCTTGCTCGGACCCGGACGACCGCCGGTTCCGTGACTCGCGTCCCAAAACAATGATCCATCGACTTCGATCTCTATGGGTGGATCGTAAAAGTCGTACGACGTCCCCGGCAGCCGGTCGCCGAAGAAATCGAAAAATTGGGTGCGCGCTTCATCCAGCTTTTCGAAAGAGTCGCTGCTGTCGGGCGGCAGTCCGGAAATCTCCACCGTCATGTACTTTGCCGCCTTGTTCGGGTCGCGGCCAATGATCAGGTGGAAGTCGTTATCATCTTCCATGCTGGCAGCATAGAGGAACGCCTTGACCCGGACGTTGCGATTTTCCTCTGCGACGCGGTTGCTGCCCGCATCTGTTGGAATATGCATGGCGACCATCGTGGCATGATCCTGGAAGGTCGCAATCAGCTCGTTGATATCGCCAAACGTCTCCGTGGGGGCGCCGGCGATTGAGAGTTTCGCGGCCTTGCGAGACGTGCCCCGGAACTTGTTGTCGGTCGGGGCTGCCCGTGGCGCCGCAAGCGGCAATATGTTTGCTGCTTCAAGCGGCGTATCGTATTCGTCTACCTCCAGCGTACGTAAAATTCGATATTGCGGACCGGCGCCAAGCGCGCCGATCGCAGCACGGCTTCTTGGAACCAGCGTCAATTCAACAAGGATGTTTTTGGGATCAGGAAGCCGCTCTTGTGGCGTAGGACCGTCATTTCCGTTTGCCATGGTGCCCTCATCAAGCCTGCGCATCGACATGTAAATCTAATTACCGTCAACTGATAATTGCAGCAACAGTCGGGATCGTCAAGTGTTTGCTCGATAAGCCAGGACATGCTTGCCCTGACAGAAACGGTACAGTGCGTCGAAAATGGGTAGTTCTAAACGCAACGTGTCGGCGTCGGGCATTTCCAAAAGGAAGAAACCATGCAGGATCGCTCTAAATCCCGGCGCCTCAGGACTTACCGATGCATCACCGCCGATATCGGCCTCGCGAACGATGAGCGCCAATTTGTACAGGGCTGGATCAGTCAGTTGATATTTTTCAAGGATCGCGTCGAAGGTCACTTTCCCTTCCTTCCTCGAAAGTTCCGCCCCGGGGATGACGAATGGAATCGCCTGCCTTGCCTGGGCGAGTTCCAGAGCGCCCTTGGTGGGCACGAATTCGAACTCGGCCTGTTTATCGACAAAACGCAGGATCAGCCACGCGCTGGCGGCACGGTCCATCCGGATTCGCTCTCGCGTGGCCCACTTCAACGTTGCCTCCGATCGTTCAGCTTATTTGAAAACTACCCCACTTTTTTATTCACCACCACCCGGTAGCGAGAGCCACCAGCAAAGCGGCCGCTCTCCGAATCCCGTTGTTGGACATCGAACTCAAATACCGAACCAATCTTGGTTGTCGAGGGCAGATCGATCCGGAAAAAGATGGGGAAATTGTCTTCGGGGCCAATCGCAAATTTTCGGATCGCCCCTGAGCGTGCCGTCAATTCCAGCGCTTTTTGTGCCGACACCTTTTCCAGAGCGCCGGTCATCAATTGGAACTGGAATTCTGAATACTTCGCCTCATGAAACATTCGCAGCGCATTCTCTTTCTGCCGTTTTACGAATGCCTTCACCACCGAGTTTGGCTTCACGGCGAACTCCTTGGCCTGTTCGGCAGGTTTGGTCGGGAAAATAGCCCGCGGCAGAGCCAATGTCAGCTTTCCGGGAAAATTCCTGGCGTCGATTACCAGGTCCGCAAAACCCCTGGTCGTGAAGAAAGCGCCGGATACCATCAGCATTCCCCATATCCCGGGACCTGTACCTGGCGATGGAGGCGTTCCGACAAACTCTACGATATGTAGATTCTTCTGCCCCACCTTGCGATCTGACAAGGTCAGCAGATCGACGTTGCGTTGGGTGTTGGTGAAAGGATCCAGCGCCGAATGCAAGAACGCCACCATGCAGTAGTGGGAATCGCCAGGCAGGCTGGCTGGAAGCGGTAGCGAAGTCGATGGAAGATCGAAACTTACAATACGAGGTGCGCCTGCGCGCAAGCCGGTCACATTGCGGACCCCGAGCGTAATCCATTTCGGGCCTGCAAGGGGCGTGCCCGCTACGACATTGGCGGTGTAGCCGGAGGGCAGCATCAGGCCTGTCGCAGCGTTGGTGATTGCCACCATCACCTGCAGGTCCGCGTCCACCCGCCCGCGATTGTGGACCTCGACATATACACGGTTGTGAACGGTCGGTGGCGGCGAATTTGTGCCCACGCCATTGCTGCCATCGTTCAAGACGGAGCTGAAGGTAAGGAAATCGATGTCGGAGGTAGTCGTCTGATAGCCAGCCGGAGTCGGGACATCTACCTTGATATTCGGACTCAGGTAGTGGACCACGCTAGCGCCCGGAGGAACCGAAGGATCGGCGCGCCCGTCGGTGTTGATGCCGCGCCCGGTGTCGAGCATGGTGTCGCGAATGTAGAGTTCCACATCCGCAAGGGCGGGAACGTCCAGCTTCAACTCGAACAATCCGCGGCCGTGCAGACAGGCGCGCAGCAGCCGCGCCGTAGGATGAATCTGCAGGTCGTAGACGGGTGCGTCGGGCAGGCCGTTGGAGAGCGGCGTCCAGGTGTTCCCACCATCGGCCGATTCCCATGCGCCGATATCGGCGCCGACGTAGACGCGGTTCGTCACGCGATCGAACGCAATGGCATTATGCTCCACGTCCATCAGTTCGGTACCGCTGCCGGCCGCGCCGCTACGCGACTGCCAGGCCGTTCCATTGAAGCGCCACACGTGACGGAAGTCGCCCGTGCCGCCGAAGCTTATAAAGATGGAGTTGAGCGTCGCGTCAGAGGTATCGACGGCGATATCGGTTACCAGTCCTGTCAACGGCAAAGCACCGGCCGCCGCGTTATCGATGCGCGTGGCGACCCAACTGGCACCCTTGTCGAGACGGAATATCCGCCCGGTCGTCGTACCGGCGAATATCCTGATTGCCGAGGCGAAAATCATGGAAAAAACCAGACCGGAACCCGCCGGGAGGTTCACCACATCCGGCCACGATGTGCCGAAGTCGGAGGAGATGAACACTTGCAGGCCAGCCCCCAACGCCACCACCTCGGCCTCCGCCGGAGCGCCGGTATTGATTGGTGGCCCGACGAGCGGGGCCGCCATCACCTTGCTGAAAAGCGGCGGTGTAACCGTGGTCCAGGAGCCCAGGCTGAATGGGTTCAATACGTAGTCCTGGCCGCCATCGGTTGCTCGAAAGACGTTGGCATTGGCGCTGAGCAGTATCTTGAATGAGTTATTCCAGTTCACGACGCAATATCCGCCATCGGCGAACAGAACGTGACGCCAGGCCTCTTCCCCTGTGTATCGCGTGGTTCCGTTGTCCTGGAGTCCGGCAAACAGCACAGCAGGCTCGAGGGGATGCTGCGAAAAGAAGTTGGTGCAGAGGGTCGCCAAACCGGTATTGCGCGCCACGAAAGTGCCGGTGCCGGCAGGATCGGTATTGACGAATATCCCGCCGTCGGTACCTGCCCACAGAGTGTTGGAGTCGCCCGGCGCATGCATCACGACGTGCACATCGGCATGAGCATTTTCGCCGATCGATACCGCGGTCATTGAAAATGCCGACCCACTCGGTGACACTTGACATCGCCAGATGGAGCCGACACTGCCGACGCGGTCTCCACCGAGATAGATGAGGCTCGAATTGTTGGGGTCCACCGATATTGCGAGATCGTAGTCGCCCTGGCTGCCCGGCAGCATGGCGGGGACTCCGGAGACGTTGAGCCAGCTTCCCCCGGCACCATTCAATCGCCGTACGCTATGAACGCCGCCGCCAGTGGTCGCAATCAATGCATACAGCACATTGGGATTGTCTGGTTGTACGCCCAACGCCACGCGGCCCACGCCGGCAGGGAAACCGGTGCCTACAGTCGTCCAAGTCACGCCGTCCGGTGACTGGACCACGGGACCCCCGAGCGGGGCGGCGAACCAGGTGGTGACGCCTCCGCTGCGCGCTACAACTACGCTGGTGTGCACGAGCGTTCGCCGCTGCGTCCAGGTAAATCCGGCCATCGAGGGGATGCGCTCATATAGCCCGTTCGAAGTCGCCGCAACGCAATGTTCGCGGTTGGCAGGATCGACTGCGATTTTGAAAAATGAAAACCCGGAAAGCGAGGGAGTGCTGCTCTCCTGTACCCAGCTGAGACCGCCGTCATCGCTGCGGATGGGGCCGATGCCACGGTAGGCCGGAAGAGCGTTGACAATGCGGAACGAGAAGATGCCGTCGGTATCTCCTTCGCCCGTCCCGACGTAGACACGGTTCGGATCGGCCGCATCGATGGCGATGGCGCCGCACGCCAGGCTTGCGCTGGCGACGCTGGTTGGATTCGTGTCGAAACCATCCATCGTGGAAACCCAGCTTTGCCCGCTGTCATCGGACCGCCAAACGCCGCCATTCGCACTGGCTACGTATAGTCGTGTTCCTCCGGGAGCAATGGCGATGCCCGCCACGCGGCCGCTGATCGCGGCGCGGTTTGCAGTCTGGCCATGCGCGATTACCGAAGGTCCTAACGGGGTCCAGTTGTTCGCACCAGGCACGGCCGCCATTCCGACAAGCAAAGCGTCCGCGGTGTGGCCCACAGCAGCTTTTCGCTCGCGAAATGTGCGCATCCGGTCTTCCCAGTGGGTGCGCGGCAGCGAGGCGAGGACCGATTCGCCCTCACCAGGATGGTGAACGCTCTCGAAGGAACTTTTCTTCGCAGCGGATTTCGATGCAGGTTGGCTCGGCTTGGCCTCGGCCTCCTCCTTTGGCCGCAGCTTCATGTAGGCTTCCTCGAGCATCGGGGAAAGCCACTCAATGGGGCCTTCCGGGTAGTCTTCCAAGGTGACGGAGGCTCGCTTCGGAGTTGGAGTGACTGAAGCCTTCTTCGGAGTTCGAGATTTGATCTTGCGCGCGGGCACCTTCTTTGCGGCCATGAAACTCTCCTTATGCGGCGAGGTTGCGGTTTCCGCTTGGTTGCTGTGCTTCGCAATTATTGGAGATTAGCCTTCCCCGATCCGTGCCGGTATCAATGTAACGATTGCTTGTCCTTCAACGACAGCAGTCTGCTGCGGCTCAAAGGAGAAGCATTTTCATCAGACGCCCCGGGTCCAGCCGCTGCAATTTTGGAATTGTATCGTTTCCTTCTGAATTGAAAATCATCCATTGGTACCGCTACGGATGATGCTTACGTATGCCCGGCGCCAGGCCGGGAATAACTGAAACGAGTGTCCCGCACACTGCATGGCGACGCATGTCAGGCGTTGGTATCCATCTTCCTGTGCGTCGACGTGCGCCCGGGACGCGCGCCAAATGTTCAGGACAGCTTCCGGGATTTGCCGTGGATGGCGCGCCAGACGCGCTCGGGCGTGACCGGCATGTCGATATGGCGGACACCCAGCGGACGCAGCGCGTCCGCGACGGCGCTGATGATGGTCGGGATGGCGCCGATGACGCCGGCTTCGCCGGCCCCTTTGACGCCGAGCGGATTGCTCGGGCTCGGAACCTCGTTTGAATGGAACGTGAGGGCCGGAACCGCGGATGCGCGCGGCATCGCGTAGTCCATGAACGAGCCAGTGATCAACTGCCCGTCGGGATCGTACAAGAGGTCCTCCAGCATGGCCTGTCCGATACCCTGCGCGACGCCCCCGCAGACCTGGCCTTCCACCATGGCATGATCGAGGACGCGGCCGACGTCATCGACCACGACGTAACGCAGGATGTCGACATGGCCCGTGTCGGGATCGACCTCCACCTCCGCGATGTGACACGCATTGGGATAAGTCGGTTCGCGCGGGGCAAAGACCGCCGCCTGATCGAGCCCGCCATCGACGTCCGCCGGCAGGCGATGGACACTGAATGAGGCTCGCACGACATCGAGCAAACTGATGCTTCGGTCAGTCCCGTCGATGACGAAGCGGCCTTCCGAAAACGCGAAGTCGGTCTCGCCCGTTTCGAGGAGATGCCCCGCGATCCGGCGGGCCTTGGCGATCACGCGGTTACACGCCTCGTCGAGCGCCGAACCCGCCGTCATCATGGAGCGCGAGCCGAACGTGCCCCGGCCAAATGGAACCACGTCGGTATCGCCCTGCACGAAGCGGATAGTGTCAATGGGAACGCCCAGGCGTTGGCTCACGAGCCGGGAGAATACAGTTTCGTGGCCTTGGCCGTTCGACATCGTCCCGACCATCACGGTGATGCCGCCGGACGGATCGAACCTGATGTCGGCCCGCTCCTCCCAGGGTGCCCCATAGGGGCCGCCCGCCTGCTCGATGCTGTTGGCGATGCCGATGCCGCGCAATCTGCCATTAGCTTTCGCCTGCGCGCGGCGCCCTTCAAAGCCGGTCCAATCCGCGAGCGCCGACGCCTGCACCATGTTGTGTTCGAAGTCGCCGCTGTCGTAGGTGAACAGGAGGCTCGTCCGATAGGGCATCGCCGCGGAAGGAATGATATTGCGTCGCCGGATTTCCAGCCGGTCGATGCCGAGTTCGTCCGCCGCGACGTCGATCACGCGCTCGAGAATATAGGTTGCTTCCGGACGCCCGGCGCCGCGGTACGACGAAGTCGGTGCCGTGTTCGAAAAGATCCCGGTGGCGTGTGCATGCACGGCCGGGATGGTATAGACGCCCGACAGCGAACCGAGATTGTTGGTCGGCGAGTGCGCCCCGCGCAGCGCCACATAGGCGCCGAGGTTGGCGATCGATTGAACCTGCAGGCCGAGAAAGCGGCCGCTTGCGTCGAGGGCGAGCGTCGCGGTCACGACATTGTCGCGGGCGTGGTCGTCGCTCAGGAAAGCTTCCGATCGCTCGCATGTCCAGGCGACAGTGCGGCCAAGCCGCCGCGCCGCCCACAACACTATGATATCCTCGCGGAACAAACCTCCTTTAAGTCCGAAACCGCCGCCGACGTCGCCGCACACGATGCGCACCTGTGTCTCGGGCACACCGAAGATGTGCCTGGCCAGGACCATGCGAAGCTGGTGCGGCGTCTGATGTCCGGTGTGGAGGGTATAGCGCCCCGTCGCCTGGTCGAATTCACCGATTGACGCACGGGGCTCGATTGGATTGGCGGATACGCGGCTGATGCGAAGATCGATCTTCGTAACATGATCTGCGCGCCGCAAGGCGGCTGCGACCGCGCCGGCATCGCCGATCTCGTAGACGAATGATCGGTTTCCGGGCGCCTGCGGCCAAACCAGCGGCGCATCTCGCGCGGCCGCGGCTCCGGTATCGGCCACCGCAGGAAGCGGCTGATAGTCGACAATGATGTGCTCCGCCGCGTCTCTCGCCTGTGCGACCGTCTCGGCCACCACGACAGCGACCGCATCGCCGACGAATCGCACGCGATCAATTGCGAGCGCCAGATAGGGCGGCTCGATAATCGCCTGCAGCCGGCCGTCGGCCGTGCGCGGACGGCTGACGCACGGAATGGGCCCAAGCCCGTCGGCAAGAACGTCGGCACCGGTGAGGACAGCAAGGACGCCCGGCATGGCGGCAGCTTGCGCCCGGTCGATGGCGGCAATCGCCGCATGGGCATGCGGCGAGCGCAACACGACGGTGTGCGCGGCGCGATCGGGACGACGATCGGTCGTGAAGCGCCCTTGGCCGGTCAACAGCCGGGCGTCCTCGAACCGCCCGCCCGCCTGGCCGCTGCCGAACCGCCATGTGTTTTCTGAGGTCAGGCGCATCACGCCGTTTAGCATGTTTTCGACATGTGAGCCGATGGCCTGTCGGCACACTCGGTGCGACTCCCTCTCCCCTTTGGGGACAAGGGTTGGGGTGAGGGGGGCCTCAGGC
>Ga0099792_10000168_pt1 | contig 25047 bp, 24 predicted proteins | sample Rivendell_Oct201_8_FD_83780 | JGI IMG/M metagenome (GOLD analysis project Ga0099792, IMG submission 83780) | Vadose zone soil microbial communities from the Eel River Critical Zone Observatory, Northern California, USA -... | ecosystem: Environmental > Terrestrial > Soil > Vadose zone >...
GCGCTGCAGCAGCGCACGGGGGCCGCTGCAGAAAGAAAACGGGGAGGGCTAACATGCGAGCAAATCAACGCGAAGCGCGTGCGGTACGGCGTTACGCCGGGCTGGGTGTGCTGATCTCGGTGTTGTCGGCACCGGCGTATTCGTTCGATTTCACTCTGGGGGAGACGAAGGCCAGCCTGATCACGCTGGTCACCGCCGGGTTCGGCGAGCGACTGCGCTCCCAGAATGCAGACCTCATCGCGGCACCCGGTACGCAGGGTTTCTTCACCGGGTTTCAGGACGCGCATTCGGGGGACCTGAACTACAACAAGGGCGACCTGTTCGCCTTGTACCTGAAAGGCAGCGAGGAGCTGCTGTTGAGTTTTCCGGACAAGTACAAGCTGTTCGCTCGGGCCGGCTGGATACGGGACTTCAAGGCGGCCGACACGCGATTCGTCCCGCTCGCATCTGCCGCCCGCACCCAGGCAGCGCACGACCTGTTTCTGTACGACTTGTGGGCCAGCAAGGATTTCGAGATGTTCAGCCGCACCTCACGCTTGCGGGTGGGGCGGCAAGTGGTCAACTGGGGCGAGAGTCTGTTCATTGCGGGGGGCGTCAACGCCACCGCTGCGATCGACCAGTACCGTTTGACTTACCCGGGAGTCCCGCTGAAGGAGGTGGTACTGCCCGCGGAGATGGTGAGCCTGGCCTTCTCACCGGTCAGCGGCGTCAATGTCGAAAGCTATTATCAGGTCCGCTGGCACGAGAACCGGCTGGTGCCGGTGGGCACCTACTTCAGCACCAGCGACTACATCGGCAAGGGCCCGCAGCCGGCGAACTGGTTCTTCCTTTACAACCCAAACTATGCGGCCATCCATGGCGGTGTGTTTGCGCCGCAGACCGGACCCAACGCGTACACCGGCATTCCGATCACCAATCAGGCGCAGGCGCTGGCCACGGCGGTCGCCAACAATTACTCGTTCTGCTCGGCCGTGAACGTCGTAATCAGTCCCACCGGCAATACCTGCGCCCTCGACCTGGGCGCTCCGTTCCTGGAACGCGACAAGAAGCCAAATGCCGGCAACCAGTGGGGGATCTCGATCCACTACAAGCCAGAGGGTGCCGCCGTCGACGTGGGCCTCTACTACGAGCGCTTTCATGAGAAGCAACCCTTCTTGAGGTATCTGTCAAGCTCGGTCCCACTGGGTCTGGGTCAGCGATTGGAGTACCCGCAGGGACATTCTCTATTTGGCGTGAGCCTGAGCGCGCTGCTCGGCAAGTGGGCGATCGGCAGCGAAGTGTCGTATCGGCCCAAGGATCCGATCCTGGTCGATCCGTTCTCGTGTGCGGATCTGGGGGGCGGGGGCGCCGACTGTGGCGGCAACTGGGCGACGTACCGGGACGCGCACAAGCTTCAGTGGAACACGACCTGGTGGCGAGCCGTAAACCCGAGCGATGGCGACTGGTACGCCGCCGGGGTGCGTGCGTTGGGCGCGCAGATCTCGAATATTCAGGGTGAATTCGCGCTGATTCACTACCCCGGCGTCAAGAACCATTCGTACCAGGGGCTCGGTCTGCTGGCCGACCTGAGCTACGACATCTCGAAGGCCTCGAGCGGTGTCGACAAGAATGCCCAGCACTTCGGCTCCGCCGACTCCTTTGGCATCGTCCAATACTTCGACCTCACGTACGACGGCACGATCATCCCGGGCTTTCAGGTGATTCCGAACGTCACCTTCGCGCTGGGCTTGAGCGGCGACACGCCGAATGAGAACTACACCTGGTTCAAGAACGTGTTCGCCACCACCTACGCGGTGACGCTGACGCAGAACAAGCAGCACTGGTCGGGCAGCCTGCTGTACGTGACCTATCGCGGCGGCAGTCCGACGCTACTGCGCAACTTCTACGCGGATCGCGACTGGTGGGGAGCGTCGCTCACTTATACGTTCTGATCTCGGGGGACCTCGCCATGAAAAGACCTCTGCTGCTGTTCGCCGGCGTGTTGGCGCTGGCACCGTTGGCTGCGAGCGCCGCCGAGCGGCTGCACCTCATCGAGCACGCGGTCAACGAAAACACGGTGCACGTGGGTGCGGGTGCGAAGGGCGACTCGCTCGGTGACATGATCGTCTTTGCGAACCCGGTGAACGACGCAACCGACAAGACGCAGGCGGGTACCGACAACGGCTACTGCGTGCGCGTGGTCGTGGGCAAGAGCTGGGAATGCTTCTGGACGCTCAAGCTCAAGGACGGGATGATCACCATAGAGGGTCCCTTCTATGACACCGGGGATTCGGTCTTCGTCATCACGGGGGGCACGGGCAAGTATGCCGGCGCGAAGGGGCAGATGAAACTGCATGACCGCGGCACCAAGCCCACGAGCTACGACTTCGTTTACGAGCTGCTCTAACAGCCGCGCCCGTGGCGCGCGCCGACCTGGATCATCGGCGCCGGAGCATTGGGCGCTGATGTGTCAGGCGCGGGCACTCTGCGCCGTGGGCTGATCTTCGCCGGCCTGATCCTGCCCGTGTTCGTCTATCGCGACTACATCCAGGACAAAGGCAAGTTTCCCCGCGGCGATGCTGGAAGAGTATTGACCGTTCAGGAGTGAAACCATGGCATTGAGTTGGCGTACCTCCGTTCTCGCTGATCGTCATCGCGCACTGGGCTCGAAGCTCGAAGACTGGAACGGCATGGGCACCGCCTGGACCTATGCCCACGATATGGTGCTCGACCACGTCGCCATCCGCACCAAGGCGGGGCTGATGGATGTGTCGGGTCTCAAGAAGCTCTACCTCACCGGACCGCACGCCTCGGCCATCCTGCACCAGGCGACCACGCGCGACGTGAGCAAGATCTACCCTGGAAAGTGCGCGTACGCCTGCATGTTGAGCGAGGCGGGACACTTCATCGAGGACTGTATCCTTTACCGCACCGGTCCTAACACGTGGATGGTGGTGCACGGCAGCGGCGCGGGACACGAGACGCTCACGGGCGCGGTGGTCGGCCGCAATGCAGCCATGATCGTCGATGAGGATCTCCACGACCTGTCGCTGCAGGGACCCGTGGCCGTGGAATTCCTGGCCCGGCACGTGCCGGGTATTCGCGATCTCGGATACTTTCATCACCGGCCGGCGCTGCTCTTCGGCCGGCCGGTGGTGCTCTCGCGGACGGGGTACACGGGCGAGCGTGGCTACGAGATCTTCTGCAAGGGCGAAGACGCGGGGGTCATCTGGGATACCGTGCTCGCCGAAGGCAAGAGTCTCGGCATCGTTCCGACATGTTTCGCCACGCTCGACCTGCTGCGTGTGGAGAGCTATCTGCTGTTCTATCCATACGACATGTCGCAGATGTATCCCTTCGAGAAGGATCCCCCGGGCGACGCCCTGTGGGAGCTCGGGCTCGATTTCACGGTCAGTCCCGGGAAGACCGACTTCCGCGGAGCGGATCAGCACTATCGGCTCAAGGGCAAGGAGCGCTTCCGGATCTTCGGCCTGCTGGTCGAGGGCAGCGTTCCGGCGGACATGGGGGATCCCGTGTACGCCGGCAACAAGAAGGTCGGCGTCGTGACCTGCGCGATGTACTCGACGCTTACCCGCAAATCCATGGCGATCGCCCGACTAGACGTGCCGGTGGCCGTGCACGGGACGCGTGTGGAAATTCGCGGCAAGAACGTCAAGGGCCCTGCGACTGCGCACACGCTGCCGTTCGATGATCCGCAGAAGAGCAAGCGCACGGCCGTCGGGTAGGAGGTCATCATGCAAACCAAGCTTCTGATCAACGGCTCGCTGGTGCAGGGCGAAGGCCGGCCCGAAAGTGTGCTCGATCCGGCGACCGGCAAGCCGATCGCGCAAGTTGCGGAGGCGAGCCGCGCTCAAGTGGATGCAGCCGTGGCGGCGGCCGAAGGCGCTTTCGACGCCTGGTCGCGGACCACACCGAAGGACCGTGCAGCCCTGTTGCTCAAGCTGGCCGATCGCATCGAGAGCGACGCTGCGGCGTTTGCCGAGCTCGAGTCGCGCAATACCGGCAAGCCTGTCGCGGCGATGCAGAATGATGAGATCCCCGCCATCACGGATGTGTTCCGATTCTTTGCCGGCGCCGCGCGCACCCTCCACGGACCCCTCGCCGGGGAGTTTCTGCCCGGATTCACGAGCATGATCCGCCGCGACCCGGTGGGCGTGGTTGCCTCGGTCGCGCCCTGGAACTATCCGTTGATGATGGCGGCGTGGAAGCTCGCGCCCGCGCTCGCGGGCGGCAACACCGTGATTCTCAAACCCTCGGAGCAGACGCCCCTCACGGCGCTGAAGCTGGCGGAATATCTTCTCGAGCTGCTCCCGAAGGGTGTCGTGAACATCGTCTGCGGGCGCGGAGAGAGCGTCGGTGCACCGCTGGTGGGACACGCGCGCGTTCGCATGGTGTCCCTCACGGGCGATGTGGCGACCGGCCAGAAAGTCCTGAGCGCGGCGGTCGGTAATCTGAAGCGGACGCATCTGGAGCTCGGAGGCAAGGCGCCGGTCATCGTGTTCGACGACGCGGATCTGGAAGCGGTCGTCAGTGGCGTCCGCACGTTCGGCTTCTACAATGCCGGACAGGACTGCACGGCCGCCTGCCGGCTGTATGCGGGCGCAGCCGTGTACGAGAAGCTGGTCGCGGATCTGACGAGCGCCGTCCGCACCCTCAAGGTGGGGTCGCAGACGGAGGCCGGCGTCGAGATGGGTCCGCTGATCTCCGCCGAGCAGCGCACGCGCGTTGCCGGGTTCGTGGAGCGTGCCGCGGCGCAGCGCCACATCTCGATCACCACCGGAGGGAAAGTGCGCTCCGGCGGCGGATTCTTCTATGAGCCGACCCTGGTGGCGGGCGCGAAGCACACCGATGAGATCGTGCAGCGGGAGGTGTTTGGCCCCGTCGTCTCGGTCACTCGATTCACCGACGTCGATGAGGCGGTCGCCTGGGCGAACGATTCGGAATATGGTCTGGCCTCATCGGTCTGGTCCCGGGACATTGCCCGGGCCATGGGCGTCGCCGCCCGATTGCAGTACGGCTGCACCTGGATCAATACGCACTTCACCCTCGTGAGCGAGATGCCGCACGGCGGATTCAAGCGCTCGGGCTACGGCAAGGACCTGTCGGTGTACGCGCTGGAGGACTACACCATTCCGCGACACGTGATGGTGAAGCTGTGAGCGGTGCTACTCTAGGCGGCGTTCGCAGCGCGTACGGCCGCGTCCACCTCCGCGGGCGTGGCCTCGAGGAGCTCGCCGATGACCTGCTCGGTCGCTGGATCGATGACCCGAACACGGGCATCGCCAGACCCCGGCATCTGGTGTCCATCGATCTGATGTCGCCCGCTCAGATGCCAGAAAAACCCTTCAACGCTCATGCTGATCTCAGATTGCCGAACTCGGGAAGGTGCCTCGCTCTTCCCGTGCTTCAACGCTTGGCTTCGCGCTGGCTTAGCGCGACACCCGCCAGAATCAGTGCGGCCGCCAACGCCATGCTCACCGTGAGCGGCTCGCCCAGAATCAGCCAGGCCCAGATCACGCCGAACAGGGGTATCAGGTAGGTCATGGTGGAGGTGCGCGGGGCACCGACGCGGGCGACGAGTCGGTAATAGATCACGAATGCCATCCCGGTGCACAGGACGCCGAGCAGGATGGCGCTCACCCAGGCGTCGGCGGCGATCGCATGCTGCGGCCAGAGGTAGATCGCCAGCGGGGCCAGCAGCACGCTGCCGCTCACCAGGGCCGCGGCCGCCACCGCGCCGGAGGGGTAACCGGTGAGATGACGGCGCACCAGGTTGAGGCCGATGCCATACAGAAGAGACGCGATGGTGCCCGCCAATGCCGCGGGCCAGACGCTCGCGCCCGCGGTCCTGCCGCTCGCCAGAATCGCGACGCCCACGAATCCGGCTACCAGGCCGATGAGCCGCCACGGGCCGATCCGCTCACCGTAGAACAGGAAGGCGATCAGGGCGGTGAACATCACCGTCATCGCGTTGCTGATGGCGCCGATGCCCGCCGGCGCCCGCTCGGCGCCCCAGGCGAACAGCGCAAACGGAATGACGGAGTTGATGGTGGCAATGCCGGCGATGCGCAGCCACAGCGCGAGGCTGAACTGCGCGCGAGCGGCCCATAGCCACGGCAACAGGACGAGGGCGCCGAGTGCGAGGCGCGCTTCGACCAGCGGCAAGGGACCGAAGTCCGCGGCCGCGACCCGCATGAACAGGAACGACCCGCCCCAGATGGCACCGAGCATGGTCAATTCCAGCGGCGTGCGCCACGGCGCCACGCCGACCGCACTGGCGGCGGGGGCGGCCCCGGCAGCGACTGCGGCAGTACGGGGGGCAGGGGTGAGGTTCGTGGACATAAGACTCTCAGCTCTGCATTGCAGCCACGGTCACCCTGACAGGCGGCCGGCTCACCCGCCACCCGATTCTTGCGGCCGCGCGCTGCGAATCAGCGCAGCGCCTGCTCAAAATCCTCCAGCAGGTCCTCGGTCGCCTCGATTCCGACCGACAGGCGCAGCAGCGCGTCGCTGATGCCGAGGCTCAGGCGATCTTCGCGCGACAGCCCGGCGTGCGAAGTGGTCGCCGGCCGTGTCAGCAGTGTGTGCACGCCCCCGAGGCTCGGTGCAACGATGGGAATACGCACCTTGCGGGCAAACTCATCGGCGCGGCTGGTGGGGCCTTTGAGCTCGAAGCTCAGCACGCCGCCGAAGCCGGCGAACAGGCTGCGGGCGCGCGCATGTCGCGGATGCGTCTCGAGTCCGGCGTAGTTCACCCGCGCCACCGCCGGGTGTCCCGCGAGGAACTGCGCGATTTTCAGCGTGCTGTCGTTCTGGTAGCGCACCCTGAGGGCGAGGGTCTTCAGTCCGCGGCTGAGCAGGAACGCCGCGTGCGGGTCGAGCGAGCCGCCCAGGTGGTTGGCCTTGTGCCGGATGCGCTCGATCAGTTCCGCTCCGCCGGAGACCGCGCCCGCAACGATGTCCGAGTGGCCGTTCAGATACTTGGTGGCGCTGTGGATCGAAAGATCGAAGCCCCACTCGATGGGGCGAAAGTTGATCGGAGTCGCGAACGTATTGTCGATGATGGACACCAGCCCATGGGCGCGCGCGAATTCCACCACCGCTTTGAGGTCGGCAACCTCCAGGAGCGGATTGGTCATGGCTTCCACATAGATGGCCCGCGTGTTGGGCCGCAGGCGCGCCTGCCAGCCATCGCGCCGGTCGGCGTCGATGAAATCCACCGCCAGACCGAACCTGGCGAAGTCCCCGGTCAGCAGGGCATGGGTGCCGCCATACAGGCAGCTCTGCGCCAGCAGGTGATCCCCCGCCGACAGCACCGTGAGGAGCGTCGTGGAGATCGCCGCCATGCCGCTGGCGGTGACCAGTGCGGCCTGCGAGCCTTCCAGCGCCGCGAGCTTGGCATGCAGCGCGAGCTGGCTCGGGGTGTTGTTGGTGCGCAGGTAGCGCACGTCGTGGTAGCTGCCTTCACCGGCGTACTCATAGGTCGCGGACTGGAAGATCGGCATCTGCACCGCCCCGGCGATGCGCGGCAGCGGCTCGCCGGCGTGTACCAGCTTGGTTTCGATACGCATGGAGAATTCAGACATGGGGCGCTCCGAAAGTGCGATTGTCACTCGATTACGCTACCGTGTCCCCATGCCTTTACGCAGAGACGCGCGCCGGCGCCACGACTGGCACTGTGTCGGTGCACCGCCGGTACAGCGACGCGTTCCCGGAAGACCCCGCGCGTGAGCCGCCCGACCGAGCGCTTCTCCAGCCGGGTGGAGCATTACGTCCGCTACCGCCCAAGCTATCCGAGCGCCGCGATCGATGTGCTCAAGACCCGCTGCGGATTGTCATCCGCCGCCGTGGTGGCGGATATCGGCTCCGGCACCGGGATACTGACCGAGCTGCTGCTTGAGAGCGGGGCGCAGGTCATCGGGGTCGAGCCGAACGACGAGATGCGCGCCGCTGCCGAGGCCCGCCTGGGCGCTCAGGCGCGCTTTCGCAGCGTGAACGGCACGGCGGAGGCTACCACGCTGCCGCCGGCCAGTATCGATCTGCTGGTCGCCGGCCAGGCGTTTCACTGGTTCGACGTCGACCAGGCACGCCGTGAGGCGCTGCGGCTGCTCAGAAGCGCCGGCTTCGCAGCGCTGTTGTGGAATGAACGCCCGCCGGAGGCCACGGCCTTGCTCGACGACTATGAGGCGCTATTGCTGCGCCATTCTGCCGAGTACTCGCAGATCAAAGCCAGCCGCGCGGACGAGGCGAGCATGCGCAGGTTCCTCGGTGGCGCCATGGAGCTCGCGACGTTCCCCAACCAGCAGACCTTCGACTTCGAGGGACTCAAGGGCCGGCTGATGTCCTCCAGCTATGCGCCCGAGCCTGGCGATCCGCAGCACCAGCCCATGATGGCGGGCCTGCAGGAGCTGTTCGGTCGCCACCAGCACCGCGGGCAGGTGGTGTTCCCTTACCGCACGCTGGTGTATTTCGGACAGCCGCAGCGGCCGGGCCGGTAGAACGCCGCGGCCACAAGCGCGGCTACGGCGGCAGCCGCCTCTTGAGGTCCTCGAGCTCCTCGCGCAGCCGCTGCACCTGTTCTTCGAGGCGATCCAGACGCGCGGACGTTTCCGCTCCCGCGCTCGAAAGCGCGACCGTCTGCGGCTCGGCTGAGGCCGGTACCGCGACCGCGCCGCTGAACAGGTGCGCGTAGCGCGCATCGCGGCGTCCGGGCTCGCGTGGCAGGCGCACCACGAACGGGCCATCCTCGCGGGTCCGCAGGCTCTCGAGTGCCGCTTCCACCTGAGCGGCGTCGGAGAACGGGGCCATGCGGCTCGCACGAGTGCGCAGCTCACCGGGAGTCTGCGGGCCGCGCAGCAGCAGCTCGCACACGATCGCGAGCTCCTGCGCGGTGAGCTTGAGCGTCCCGTACTCCGTATTGCAGAAGCGGTGCTGGTATTTCGGAACCCGACTCCCGAAACCGGACTTCTCGATCACGAAGTGCTTTCTGGCAAGCTGGTCCAGGGTGTCCTGAACCGTGCGCTCCTCCACCTCCATGACCGGATCGCGATTGCTCTTCTGGTTGCACGCATTCACCAGAGCGTTGAGCGACAGGGGGTATTGGTCAGGCGTCGTGATCTGCTTCTCGATGAGGCAGCCGATGACGCGCGCCTCGAGGGGCGACAGCTCGATGTTCATTGTTGCGTTCGCTTCCTGGCCGTAACCATGGCTCCTGCTTTCACCACACGCGTACGCGATCCGCGGGCGCGAGATACAGCTTCTGGCCCGCTTTGACGTCGAACGCCTCATACCACGCATCGAGGTTGCGCACCGTGTCGGCGCGATACTCGGGCGGCGCGTGGCCGTCGGTGACGATCCGCTGCCGCAAGGCCGGCTCGCGGATCTTGTGACGCCAGCTCTGCGCGAAGCTCAGGAAGAACAGCTGCTCGCCACTGAAGCCGCCAGCCCCCGGCGCCGGCTTGCCCTTGAGCGTCAGCCGCCAGGCGTCGTAGGCGACCGACAGGCCCGCGACATCGGCGATGTTCTCGCTGAGCGTCTGTTTGCCCTTGACGGCGATGTCGGGGAACGGCCGGTAAGCGTCGAACTGGGCGACCAGACGCGCGCCTGCCGCCTCGAAGTGCGCGAAGTCGCTCCGGGTCCACCAGTTCTTCAGCCGACCGCTGGCGTCGAACAGCGCTCCCTGGTCATCGAAGCTGTGGCTGATCTCGTGACCGATGGTGGCGCCGGTGGCGGCGTAATCCATGGCGGGGTCGCGGTCCGGGTCGAAGTAGGGCGGCTGCAGGATCGCGGCCGGAAAGTTGAGCGCATTCATGGCCGGGAGGTTTACCGCATTGACCAGCTGCGGATTCATGACCCACTCGGAGCGATCGACCGGGGCGCCGAGTTTCGCGAGATTGCGCTGGTACTCGAACAGCTCGGCACGCTGCGCGTTGCCGAACGCGTCGCCGCCGATCACTTTCAGCCCCGAATAATCCCGCCACTTGTCGGGATAACCGACGCCGACTTTGAGCGTGGCCAACTTCGCTTTCGCCTTTACCCGTGTCTCGGGAGCCATCCACGCAAGCCGGTCGATACGCACGGCGAAGGCAGCCAGCAGATTGCGCACCATCGCCTCGGCGCGGGCTTTTTCCGCCGGCGAAAAATAGCGCTGCACGTACAGCTTGCCGACCGCCTCGCCGAGCGCGTTGTTGGTGTCGGCCATCGCGCGCTTCCATCGCGGGCGCAACTGCGGCGTGCCCGAGAGCACCCGGCCGTGGAACGCGAAGTCCTCCTCGACGAAGGCCTTCGGCAGGTATGCGGCGTTGCGCTCGATGGCATGAAAGCGCAGGTAATCCTTCCAGGTCTCGAGCGCTTGATTCGCGGTGAGCGCGGACAGCCCGGTGAGGGCGCTCGGTTGCCAGACCACGAACTCTTCCTGCCGCGCGAGGCGCGCAGCGCCGAGAAACGCGTCCCAGTCGAGACCCGGCGCGCGCCCCGCGAAGTCCTTGCGGGCCCAGTGGTTGTTGCCCTTGAGGACCTCTTCGGTTTGCGCCCGGTCCCAGTGCACCTGCGCCATGCGCCGCTCGAGGTCGAAGATGCGGGCGGCTTTGCCGGGCGCGTCCGGCAGATGCGCCAGCGCCAGCACGGCGGCGATATGCGCCTGGTACTTGGCGCGGATGTCGGCCATGTTCTGCGACGGATTGAGGTAGTAGTCCCGGTCCGGCATCCCCAGGCCACCCTGCAGCAGGAACGGCAGGTAGCGCTCGGGATCATCCAGGTCCTGCGCCACCCACAGTCCCAGCAGGTTCCCGGTGTACAGGCTGGTGTTGTTCAGCACATCGACATCGGCGCGCAGCGTCGCACCCAGCGCCCGCGCGAGGCCGGCGCGGTCCTTGACGGCATCGATGCTTCTCAAGGCGGGCTGCAAGGGCTCGAGGCCCTTCTTCTCGATCCGGTCCTCATCCATGAAGCTCGTGTAGTAGTCGCCGATCTTGCGCGCCTCGGAGCCGGCGGGCGCACCGGAGGTGTTGCGGACCAGTTCCGCGGTACGCTCCGCGGTCAGCTCGGTGAGTTGTTCCGCCGGGCCGTAACTGCTGCGATCGGGCGGAATCTCGGTCACCTTGAGCCAGGCACCGTTGGCGTAGCGGAAGAAGTCATCCCCGGGCGCCATAGAGCGGTCGATGCCGGCAAGATCCACGCCGTGGGGGCTCGGGGCCGGCATGGGGGCGGGCGACGCGGCGCCGGCAGCCGCAACTGTCAGGGTGAGGGCTCGCCAGGCGATGGAGCGAGGAGGGCGGATCATGGTGCCGGAATCCCCAAGAGGTGGCCGCGGTGCACGCGCCGAGGCGGGCAAGTCTACACGACGGCCGGGGTGTTGAATCCCGCCGCGCGCTGCGTGAATACTGGCGCTCACCGAAGACCTCCGCCGAGTCGGCAGAGCAAAGGAGTTTGTAATGAGTGCGGCTATCATCCCCAGGGCGTTCGCGGCGGTGCTGGTGTGCGTGCTGGGCGTCGTGCCGGCGCGTGCCGAGACGCCATGGATCACCGCTCTCACGCAACAGGCTCTGTCTGCCGGCTACCAGGCGACGCTCCCTCCCAACGTGTCGTTGGTTCTGGGGTTGGCTGCCGACGGCAAGAGCGTCCCCGTCAAACAGCTCGTCACGCGCGCCGAGCAGAAGGTGCGGACCTTCAACGTCAGTGTCGCCCATCACCGGGATCTGGTCATTTTTTCCGTCGATGAGGCGACGCAGGCGACCGTCGCCTACCTGCTGGCGCCGGGCGGCAAGCTGCGCAAGGCCGTCTCCTACCAGATCGGGGCTGAGCCGCGGCAGCTTTCCGCCGCCGAGGCACGCGCCGGTTTCGCGGCTGAGGTCCGCTACTGGTCCGGCCGCGCCCGTGAGGGCGTGCTCAGCCCGGCGCACTGACCGGGGCCGTTTCAGGGGGGCGGCCCGTGCTAGATTAAGGCCGGGTTCCCGAAGGAGGATCGAGCCGTGAACGCCTGTGACGAGAGCGTGGCCGCCGCGACAGAGCGCACCAGGGCCGCCCGCTTACCGGCAGCGCCGCTGGCCGCCGACGCGCCGCAGCAGCCGCTGAGCGAGGGCAGCTCCCTCGAGCGCAGCTCTCTTGATTACTGGCTCCTGTCGAAGCTGCGCTCGCTGCTGGGGAACCCGCCGGTGGAGTTCGCGGTGCGCAGCGGCACGCGGGTAGCTCCGGGGGGTGCCCCGATCGCGCGCGTGACCTTCGCCAGCCGCGCGACCCTGGCCTCTATCCTGGCCGATCCGTGGCTGCGCTTCGGTGACGCCTACAGCGACGGCAGAGTCAGCATCGAGGGTGACCTGGTGAGCCTGCTCGAGAGCGTCTATCACGCGAGCGGCATGGGGGGCGGCAAGCGCGCGTCGCTGCTGCGCCGCGCAGGCGGTGCCCTTCGCCGCCGGCACCTCAACTCGTTCGCCGCATCGCGCGACAACATCCATCACCACTACGACATCGGCAACGATTTCTACGCGCTGTGGCTCGGCCGCACCATGGCCTACACCTGTGCCTACTACCCGACGCCGGCCGCGACGCTCGACGAGGCGCAGTTCGCCAAGATGGATCACGTGTGCCGCAAGTTGCGGCTGAAGGCCGGTGAGAGCGTCGTGGAGGCGGGCTGCGGCTGGGGCACGCTGGCCCTGCACATGGCGCGCCAGTACGGGGTGCGGGTGCGCGCCTTCAATATCTCGCACCAGCAGATCGTGTATGCCCGCGAGCGGGCGGCGCGCGAAGGCCTCGCCGGGCTCGTGGAGTATGTGGAGGACGACTATCGCAACGTCACCGGTCACTACGACGCCTTCGTCTCCGTCGGCATGCTCGAGCACGTGGGCCTGGCGAACTACCCGGCCCTCGGGCAGATCGCGCATCGCTGCCTGGGCAGACGCGGGCGCGGACTCATCCACTCGATCGGTCGCAACCACCCGGCGACGCTGCAACCGTGGATCGAGAAACGCATCTTTCCCGGTGCCTACCCGCCCTCACTCGGGGAGATGATGCGCATCTTCGAGCCCTGGAACCTCTCCATCCTGGACGTCGAGAACCTGCGCCTGCACTACGCGCAGACGCTGCGTCACTGGCTCGGCCTGTACGAGGCCGCCAGTGAGCGCGTGCGCGAAATGTTCGACGAGAGGTTCGTGCGCATGTGGCGGCTGTACCTTGCCGGCTCGGTGGCGGCGTTCACCACCGGCACCCTGCAACTGTTCCAGGTTCTGTTTGCGCCCGGCGAGAATAACGACATCGCGTGGACGCGCGCGCATCTGTACACACGCTGACCGGCACGGTCCATGCGCTCATGTGACGTCCTCATCGTCGGCGGAGGGCCCGCGGGCTCTACCGCCGCCTGGAAGCTGCGGCGCGCCGGCGCCGATGTCCTGGTGCTCGATCGCGAGCTCTTCCCGCGCCTGAAGCTGTGCGCCGGGTGGATCACGCCCGAGGTGGTGCGCGATCTTGATATGGACCTCGCGTCCTATCCGCACCGCCTGCTGACTTTCCCGCGGTTGCGGCTGCATTGGGGAAGGCTGCACGTTCCGGTCCCGTGCGTGCAACATTCCATCCGCCGCTTCGAATTCGACGCCTGGCTGCTGGAACGCTCGGGCGCACCGCTCGAGCAGCACAACGTGCGGCGCATCGAGCGCGACGGCAACGACTTTGTCATCGACAACGCGTTTCGCTGCCGCTGGCTGATCGGCGCCGGCGGTACGCGCTGCCCGGTGTACCGCACGCTGTTCCGCGATCTCAATCCGCGAGCCGGCGAGCTGCAGATCGTCACCCTCGAGCACGAGATCCAGTACGACTGGCAGGACTCCGACTGCCACCTGTGGTTCTTTGACCACGGGCTCCCCGGTTACTCTTGGTACGTGCCCAAGGAGCAGGGCTGGCTCAATGTGGGCGTCGGCGGGATCGCCGAGCGCATGAAGCGCGGCGGGCACGACATCCGGCAACACTGGGCGCATCTGGCCGCGATGCTGGGAGCGCGGCTCGCGCCGGGCGCCCACTACGATCCCAGCGGCTACAGCTACTACCTGCGCGGGCGTGTGGACGTGGTACGCCGCGACAACGCCTTCATCACCGGGGACGCCGCGGGGCTCGCGACCCGCGACCTGGGCGAGGGCATCGGACCTGCGATCCGCAGCGGGCTGCGCGCAGCGCAGGCCATCGTCGCGGGTGAGACTTACCGGCTCGAGGACGTGACCGGCGCAAGCGTGAGCAGCATCGCGCGCAGTATGCTCGGGCGCGCGACTCGCGCCAGTGTGTTTTCCGGGCGGCGTCAGACGCCCGGCGGAGGACCCGTGCATGGCCTACGTCACCGTGATCAATGAACACCAGCACCTGCAGCAGATTGTCTCCGGACATCACCACCTCACGGCCGACGAGACGCTCGCCGCCGGTGGGAGCGACGCCGGGTTGGCGCCGCGCGAGCTGCTGCTCGCAAGCCTCGGGGCGTGTACCGCCGTCGCGCTGCGCAAGCACGCCGCCCATAAAGACTGGGCGCTGGGGAAGATCACGGTGGGCGTGCGCTGGTCGCGCAACCCGTCGGGGACGGAGCACATCGAGCGGCGGCTGTCCTTCACCCGGCCGCTCACGCCCGAGCAGAAGACACGCCTCCTCGAGATCGCCGACGCCACACCGATCACCAGCGTGCTGCGCGCCGGCATTGCAATCCAGTCATCCGTGGTCGACTGAGCGAGGCCGACGGCCCGGCGGCACTTTCAGATCGGCGACTGAGCCCGGCGCACCGCGTCGCGCGCGTCGAGCTCGCCAAGACTGCGTCCGCGGGACTCGCGTCCGAACAGCGCGATGAGAATGGTGGAGCCGATCGCGGGCACGGCGATCGCCAGTATGGCGGCCGCAAACGGCGGCACGCCTGCGACCACACTCAGACCCTGGGCCGTGAGTCCGCCGAGCTTGCTGCAGGCGGCGACCCAGCCGGTGGCGCGGCCGCGGATGCGCAGCGGATAGTTCTCGGCCGCGTACGGCAGCAGCATCGAGATCACGCCGGTGGAGCCGAGAATGAGCAGTGCCAGGGGAATGACGGGCCGGGACAGTCCGCCGGCGCCGAGTTCCTGCACGGTCAATCCCAACATGCCCAGCACCATGACGCCGGTCATGGCGACCAGCGACCACTTGGTGCTCCAGACGCTGAACAGCCAGGCGCAGACCACGATGGTGGGTGCGGCAATGAGTGTGGATTTGGCGATGAGAGCGCTCGAGGCGCCCACGCTGCGCCCTTCCGCAACCAGTGCCGAGGGCAGCCACAGCAGCAGGCCGAAGTTGACCAGGCCCCAGGCCATGGCGGCCAGAGTGAGCGCCGTGGTGATGCCGAGAAACCCATGGGTGACGGGGGGCACCGGGGCGTGACTCTCGGGCTCCGGCGGAGCGCCGCTGCTCGCGGCCGCGGTCAGCGTGACGCCAAAGCGCGCGAGCGCAGCGCGCGCCAGGTCGGTGCGGCCGGTCTGCTGCAGGAAACGCGCGGACTCGGGCAGCAGCGGGCTCAACGCAACCAGGATCAGCCCGGTCGGCAGGTTGAGAAACCACATGATGCGCCAGCCAAACACCGGCTGCAGCAGCGCCGACAGCGAACTCGCGGCTAAAAAGCCGCCGAGCGCTCCGATGCCTCCGACCATCACCAGGCTCCAGCCGCGGTGGCGCGTCGGCATGATCTCCGCCAGCAGCGCGTACGCCACCGGCAGCAGGCCGCCGGCGGCCGCACCCATCATGAAACACATGGCGACGTTCCACCAGAAATTCGGCATGGCGCCGCAGATCGAGGTGCCGACGAACATGACCGAGGACAGCACGATCGAGGCGCGTCGCCCGTAGATATCGGCCATCACGCCCCACACGCACGAGCCCACCACGGTGCCGGCCAGCGCCGCGAACGGCAGCCATGCCACGGTGCCCGAGCCGACGCGGTACTCCATGCGCATTCCGGGTGTCACGAAGCCGAGACTCGCCGGCTTCATGATGTCGATGACCAGCGCCAGGGTGAGCAGGGCGGCGACGCGCCAGTGCGCGGCCGTCAGCGGCGCATTCTCGAGCGGCGCGATCACGTCGAGCATCGGCGCACGCGGCGCCTGCCCCGCAGACGTCGGTAGCAGGCCGTAGCCGGCGAAGCCGACACCGACCACGATGGCAGCCATGCCGAGCAGCATCCCGGTATCCATGGGCATGCCGGCGAGGATGTAGCCGCTGTCGCGGGCCATCAGGAACATCGGCAGGTGAAGCACGACACCCGCGGTGACGAGTGTGCAGCCAAACCAGAACGCAAGGGTATTGCGCCGCTCTTCAAAAAGGACTGTGTGCACCAGCAACCTCAGTTGTGTGTGTACGCGCAAGCCAGGCGGCCGGCCGTGAGCATTGTAAGGGGCGCGCCGAGGTAAAATCGAACCGCGCGCGTGCCACGATCTCGTTGCGCTACCATGGCGCGCGGATTTTTCGCAGCATGAGGTCACGAAAGGCTCTGAGTTACATGTACCGACGCACGCCGCAGTTCGCACCTGTGCGCCAGCCGTGGCTGGCCGTCGCCGCCGGCCTGCTCGCGCTGGCCGCAGCGTTCGCCGCCGCTGCCGGCGAATCCGCCGCATTCGGTTTCTCGCCCGCGCAGTTCCCGCGACAGCAGGCGCTCGAGCAGCGCTTCGACGCTGAGCTCAACCCCGCGGACCTGCGCGCCTGGATGCAGCGTCTGTCCTCGGAAGCGAACCACGTCGGCTCACCGCACGACAAAGCGAACGCCGAATTCATTCGCGACCTGCTCAGGCAGTGGGGGTGGGACGCGCAGATCGAGGTCTTCGAGGTGCTGTATCCGACCCTCAGGGCACATTCGCTCGAGCTCGTGGCGCCGGTGAAGTTCACGGCAAGCCTGCGCGAGCCGTCGATCGAGGGCGACGCGACCTCGACACGCACCGACGGGCTACCGCCCTACAACGAGTACGGCGCCGACGGCGATGTGACCGGCCAGCTCGTGTACCTCAACTACGGCATGCCGGCGGACTACAAGGAACTCGCGCGCCACGGCGTCGACGTCGGGGGCAAGATCGTCATCACCCGCTACGGTAACGGCTGGCGCGGACTGAAACCGAAGCTGGCGCAGGAGCACGGCGCCATCGGCTGCATCATTTACTCCGACCCGCGCGACGACGGTTACTTCAAAGGGGATGCGTATCCGAAGGGGGGGTGGCGCCCGCCCGGGGGCGTGCAGCGCGGCTCGGTCCTGGACATGACGCTCTATCCGGGCGATCCGCTGACACCCGGCGTCGGCGCCACCCGGGACGCCAGGCGCTTGGGCGTCTCCGAAGCGCGCACCATTCTCAAGATTCCGGTGCTGCCGATCTCCTACGCCGACGCGCAGCCGCTGCTCGCCGCGCTGGAGGGCCCCGTGGCGCCGAGGAAGTGGCGCGGCGCACTGCCCATCACCTATCACGTCGGACCGGGCCCGGCCACGGTGCACCTGTCGATCAGCTCGGACTGGGGCCTGAAGCCCCTGTACGACGTGATCGCGAAAATCCGCGGCGCGGACAGTTCCGACGAATGGGTGGTACGCGGCAATCACCGCGACGGGTGGGTGTTCGGGGCCTGGGACCCGCTGTCCGGACAGGTTGCCCTGCTGTCGGAGGCCAAGGCGATCGGGGCGCTGCTGAAGAGCGGCTGGCGACCGAGGCGCACGTTGGTGTACGCCAGCTGGGACGGCGAGGAGGCGGGCCTGCTCGGCTCGACCGAATGGGTCGAGGCGCACGCTGTGGACTTGCAGCATAAGGCGGTGTTGTATCTGAATTCCGACATCAACACTCGCGGCTTCCTCGCGGCCGCAGGCAGCCACTCTCTGCAACACCTCGTCAACGAGGTCGCGGGCGGGGTGAAGGATCCCGAGACCGGGGCCACATCGCAGGCGCGACTGCGTGCCCGGATGCTGGTGGACGGCTACGAGAGGGATCCCAGCGATGAAAAAGAGGTCGTCGACGAGAAAATGCGCAACGCCAAGCTGGCCGCCGCGGGCGGGGATCTGCCCATCGCGGCGCTCGGCTCGGGCTCCGACTACACGCCCTTCCTGCAGCACCTGGGTGTGACGGCGCTCAGCATCGAGTACCACGGCGAGGACGATCAGCTCGGTGTCTACCATTCGAACTACGACTCGTTCGATCACTACGTGCGCTTCGGTGATCCGGGCTTCGCGTACGGCGTGGCCGAGGCGCAGACCGTCGGACACATCGTGTTGCGCATGGCGGATGCGGAGCTGCTGCCGTTGCAATTCGCAGCTTTCGCCGACACGGTGGCGAGCTACCTGCAGGAGCTGCACAAGCTCGTGGACGACGAGCGCGGCAACGCCGCCGAGCTTGGCCGGCTTCTGGATCAGAATGCCTTCGGCCTCGCCGCGGACCCGACGCGCGTCGTGCTGCCGCCGCAGCGCGAGCCTGCCGCTCCGGTTGTCGATTTCACGCCGCTCGATGCCGTGGCCGCGCGCCTGAAGAGAAGCGCGCAGGCCTATGACGAGGCCTATGCGCAGGTGCTGGCAGGGGACGTGAAGCTGACCACGGCCCAGCGCAGGCGAGTGAACTCGCTCCTGCAAGGCATGGAGCAGAGACTGACGGATGCGCGCGGACTTCCCGGGCGCGAATGGTTCAGGCACTTCGTCTACGCGCCGGGCCGTCTGACCGGCTATGGAGTGAAGACCCTGCCGGCGGTGCGCGAAGCCCTCGATGCGGGGCGCTGGGATGAAGCCAACCAGTACTCGGCCGTCACCGCCGCAGTGCTGGCGAGCTACTGCGACCGGCTCGAGGAGCTCACCGCGCTGCTGAAGCGCGGCAGCCGGTAGCCGGCCGCCCGTTGCGAGGCGGACCGCATCGCGACCGCCTACCAGGCATGAGACATCAGGCAGTCAGCTCGCGAACAGCTGCCCGGCAATGTCGCGGAAGGACTTGAACTCGAGGGCATTACCGGAGGGGTCGCGGATGAAGAGAGTGGATTGCTCGCCCGGTGTGTTCACGAACCGGGTGTAGGGTTCGATCACCCAATCGACCCTGTGCTTGCGCAGTCTCGCCGCCAACTTGGTCCATTCCCCGGGTTCGAGCACCACGCCGCAGTGCGGTACCGGCACACCATGACCGTCGACCAGGTTGCGGTGGGACGTGACGCGGCCGTTGACTCCCAGCTCCGGATTCACGTGGCAGACGAACTGATGGCCGAACATATTGAAATCGGCCCAGCCGGTCGCGCTGCGGCCCTCTGCACAGCCGACAACCTCCGTGTAGAAGCGTCGAGCCTCCTCGATATCCCTCACCTGGACGGCTACATGAAATGGGGTAAGAACCACGGATCGCTCCCGTGTGTTACCGGACCGGGCTCGCGGCGCGAGGATAGCAGATGCGTCCCCCGCACCGCCGGTGCGTCCCTGCACCGGCGGCGGCAGGCGGTGCGTCCGTGCACTGCGTGGCGCCTCCATGCACCGGTGGTGGTGCGTCCCTGCACCGGCTTCCGTGCTCCGCCGACGCGTCCTGCGCGGCGGTCGAGATTAGAAAGAACGACCTCGAAGGTGTGGAGGGTAAACCCTCAGGACTCCGCGAGAGTCTGACACCGGGGGCCGTCCTTGGGAGTGTTCAGCAACCATCCTCGTCAGGCTCCTCACTGCGTCCCGGCTTCGAGGCCGTTAAAGCGCGTCATACCGGGTGGGGGGGCAGCTCGGAAGACGCGATTCCAGTTACTCGTTTGTGCTCGTACATCGCCCGTTTGGCACTTTCCAACAGTTCGTCGACGCTCACGGGGCGCCGCGGATTGAAGTGCGCGACTCCCGCGTTCAGCGACAGCGCCGGAAGATCGCCGCTGCGCGTCGGCCGCCGCCCGGCACGCAACATGATGGCGCCGCGCGAGGCGTACTCCGGACACGTCGTCAAGGCGGCGAACTCATCGCGGCCCAGACGGCCGAGCACCTCATAAACCCCATAGCTGGGGTACAGATCACGCATGAAGTTGCCCATCTGCCGGATCATGACGTCGCCTGCGGTGCCGTCCATGGTGTCATGGGTCCGCTCCAGGTGGCTCACGTCGAAGTAGATCAGATGCGCGGCGCGCACATCTCGGGCCGCGACGTCGAGGAGTCGCGTGCCGATCTGCATGAAGCCACGCCGGTTGTGCAGCCCGGTGGTCTCGTCCGTTAACGCCAGACAGCGCAGCGAGTGCACCAGGTTCAACAGCGCCGTGAGCTGCAGTGAGATTCGCTGTCCCTTGGGTAATCCCTGCAAGCGCAGCAGCTCCGACAACAGTTCGGTGATGTACGCGTCGTCGCCCTCTATCGCTGCGGCGCGCAGCCGGCCGGCGAGTTCGGCATTGCGGGCGCGCAGCGGTTCTGCATTGCGGACGCGTCGCGGCGCCTCCGAACTACCGCGGGTACGCGCGGCGTCCGCCGTGCGGCGGATGCGTAGCGCCGCCTGTTGGGCGGGCTGGGGGGTCGATCCGGTCTCCATCATGCCTGCTCCTCACCGGCAGGTACGTCGAGCGAGGAAGCCAGCATAACCGCGCGGGGCAGGTCGCCGGGACAGCGAAGCCCCTCAAATGAGGATCCGCCGAGGACGGGTCAGGGGGTCAGGAATTTCCGGATGGATAAACCCTACGCCTGCGTCACTCCGTGGCGGATTGCGTAGCGCACCAGGCTCGCGGTGTCATGAATATCGAGCTTCTGCATGAGCTTGGAGCGGTGCGATTCAACGGTCTTGGCACTGATCGCGAGCCGCGCAGCGATCGCCTTGGTGGAATGACCCTCGGCGATCAGCTGCAGCACCTGGCGCTCACGCACCGAGAGTGCGGGGGCCGCGTGTTGGGGCGCGAGATAAGCCTCGGCGACCGCCCCGGCGACCCCGGGAGACAGGTACACCTCACCGCGGCAAACCCCTTCGATGGCCTGCACCAGGTCGCGCGCCGCCTGGCTCTTGAGGACGTAGCCCTTCACGCCGCAGCGCAGCGCTTCGGTGACGTACTGCGGTTCGTCATGCTGCGTCAGCACCACCAGCTTGACGCGCGGACACAGGCGCCCCAGCTCGAGTGCGGCGTTCAACCCGTTGAACTGCGGCATGCTGATGTCCAGCACGGCGACATCGGGATTCTCGCTGCGTACCAGGCGCACCGCTTCGCGGCCGTCGGCCGCCTCCCCCGCGACCACGAACCCCGCACTCTGCAGCAGCGTCTTCAGACCCTGTCTGACGAGCACGTGATCGTCGGCAAGTACCAGGCGTATCCCCACCGCTAGCTACCCACGGGCAGTTGAAACCGGATCTCCGCGCCGTGACCGGGTGCGGAGACGATGTGCAGCGCTCCACCGAGGGCGCTCAGGCGCTCGCGCATGCCCCTGAGGCCCAGGCCGCCACGGCGCACGCACGAGTCGACCTCGAAGCCAACCCCGTCATCGCCGATCAGGCAGCGCACACAGTCCTGGTCCTGATCGATCTCGATGCGAATGCGAGTCGCGTGCGCGTGACGCGCGGCATTGGTCAGAGCCTCCTGGACCACGCGGTACAGAGCCGTTTCCACGGCGGCGGGCAGGCGCTGCGTGACGCTGGAGCGCACATCGATGGGGATCAGCGTGCGAGCCGACACGGCCGCGGCCAGAAACTCGATCGCCGCGAGCCAGCCGAGGTCATCGAGCACCATTGGCCGCAGCTCGTGGGACAGGTGCCGCAGCTGCTGCTCGGCCTGATCGAGCAGCTTTTGGCACTCCTGGATCTTCGGGCCGGCCGCGGGCACCTCGCGCGCCACCTGCGCGAGCTGCAGGTGCACCGACACCAGCAGTTGCCCCGAATCGTCGTGCAGGGTGTGCGCGATGCGCCGGATCTCCTGCTCGAGGGTCTCGTTGATGTGCCGCCAGGCGATGAGCGAATCGCGGTAGCCGCGATGCGTCATTTCGAACGGCGACAGCGTTTCGGCGAGAAAAGTCGTCGCCGAGTCGATGAGCAATCCGGTATCACGGCGCCCATCCGCCGCGGCGACGATCGCCCGCAGGGCGCGGCTGTGCAGGCCAACCAGCTCCGGAATGCTGCGGCCCTGCGCCAGCGCCTCGCGCCCGAAGTCGTAGGCACGGGCGAGCAGCGCCTCGCCGCCACGCTCCACGTAGGCCGACAGCGCCTGCTGGTAATTCGGATCGGGCGACCCGGTTTTCGGTTGTGTCGCGTTCATGTCCCTGCGTCGACTAGCCGGCACGTGCCACCACCACCAGCGCGTCATCGTTCCTCTGGCAGTAGTGCGCAATGATGTCATCAGCCAGAGACTGCGCGGAGGTCGCAGATGCGAGGTCATCGGAAAAATGCCGGCTGATCCCATCAGTGGCGAATATCAGCATGTCCCTGGCCCGCAAGGGAATAACAGAAGCGCGCAACGCTGGCAACTCGCCGTAGCCCACCACCCCGGGACGCGCCAGCAGTTCGTTGCGCGCGGCCAGCACGCTGGCGGTTCCACGGCAGACGAGGCCGCTCACATTGCCGATTCCCAGCCAGCTCAAGGCAGCCTGCCGCAGATTGATACTCGCGATGCTCAGGACCACGCCGCGCGTTCCGCGCAAGGCCGCATGACAGCGCATCAGCAGGGCGGCGGGCTCGTCCTCGGGATGGCGCAGGAGGGTGTCTGCAGCGAGACGCGCGGTCGCTGCGGCCTGCTCGCCGTGACCGATGCCGTCGATGGCGGCGACCAGCGCGCCACCCCCGCCGTCATAGTAGTGCACCACCTCGAGGTCCCCGGAAACCCGCTCACCGGGTGCAATACGGCCGGCGACTCCGAACTCGAGCATCAGGGCAGCCATTTCGTGACCGTAACCGTGGTGCCGCTGCCGGAGCTGGAGACGATGTCAAACTCGTCCATGAGGCGGCGGACGCCGGGCAGTCCCAGGCCGAGGCCGCCGGAACTCGAATAGCCGTCGCGCAGCGCCAGGTTGATGTCGGCAATCCCGGGACCGGAGTCGCTCGCGATGATCGTCAGGCCGCTCGCGCCGTTGGACCCATTGACCGGCTGCAGCGTTACGCTGCCACGGTTGGCGTATGAGACGATGTTGCGGGCGAGCTCGGAGATGGCGGTAGCGATGAGCGTCGCCTCGCTCATCGAAAAGCCCGTCTGCAGCGCCACCGCCCGGCCCTGCTGGCGAGCGGTGACGATGTCCCTGTCAGACGCAATCAGAATCTGCGAGTCTGTGGCCAAGGCATCCGCGCCTTCAGTTGATGCTCCTGGCCTTCTGCTGCAGATACTCCAGGCCTTCCTCCAGATCGAGCGCGGTGGGGATGTCCTCGAGCGTCAGTCCGAGCTGCACCATCGCGAAGGCGACCTCCGGCTGGATGCCGACAATGACGGTCGCGGCGCCGCGCAGGCGGATCATGTGCGAGATCTCAAGCAGGGTGCGCGAGGCAAACGAATCCATGACGTCCATCGCGGTAACGTCCACGATGACCCCGGAGGATCGGTAGCGCACCACCTGCTGCACCAGCGCCGTGCGCAGATCCAGAAGGTCCGCATCCGACAATGCGGCCTGGATGGTCGCGATGAGCACGCCCCCCTGCTTGAGAATGGGTACTTGCACGCGGCTGTTACCTCCCTTGCCGGGATCTAGCTCAGGGTTGCGACCTTGTAGCCCAGCAGGCGCTCGGCCTGCTCGATGCCGCCCTGCAGGTCGCCGACGGTGTTCATCTTGCCCAGATCCACGCCGATTGTAACCAGGGTTTGCGCGATTTCGGGCGACAGGCCCGTTACGATCACCGTCGCGCCCAGCAGACGCGAGGCTTCCACGGTCTGGACCAGGTGATTGGCGACCGTGACGTCCATCGCGGCCACGCCGGTGATGTCGATGACGACGACTTTGGCGCGGTTGGTGCGAATGCCCCGCAGGAGCTGCTCGGTCAACTGCCGGGCGCGCTGCGGATCGATGACGCCGATGATCGGCAGGATGAGCAGCCGCTCGCGCACCTGCAGCACCGGCGTCGACAGCTCGCGGATCGCTTCCTGCTGCTGGCGGATGACGCGCTCGCGCTCCTGCACGAAGCCGACCGCCACGGTATTGGCGATGCGGTTGGCCGCGGGTTCGTAGGCGTCCAGGATGCGGTTGAGCTTTTCAAAGTCGGTCTGGTACTTGGCGAACAGTGAGCGGGCCAGCACGTCGCGCAACAACAGCACGATGCCGACCACTTCGTGGGTTTCGACGCCGCGCGGAATGATGCGTTCCGAGAGGTTGCGCGCGTAAGCCTGCAGCGCCTCGAAGGTGCCGGTCTCGAGCGCCGCCACGTAGCTGTCGTACACCGAGGTCGCCTCCGCGAAGATCTCCTCCTGAGTCATCGCCGTGAGTAACTGGGCTTCGGCGATGCGCGCCACCCACTCCTCGCGCAACAGCGTGCGATTCTGCCGCAGGTGAGCCACCAGCTCGCGCAACAACTCCATCTTGGGCTCGTTGCGTGCCAGCTCGACGGGACGGTTCTTTTGCATTGCCGGCTCCTTCAGCAGGTTCTTGTCTCTTTGCATGCAGCTCTCCCAAGAGAACAGACCACCCGGCGGATGGCCGGGTGCGGACCCGAATCAACTACCAGCTTCCTGCTGTCGCGGACATCGGGGCGGCCCCGGTCGCAGGATAGGGTAAACACCCGAGACGCGAGCGCGGGAAGAGATAACATGTTGATTTTGGGCTGCATGCGCGGCTGTGATGCTGCCGGGGCCGTGTCAGAGCGCGATAGTCGCAGAATCAGCTGCCGATCTTCACCTGATAGGTCACCGCCACTGAAGCACTAGCCGCGAGCGAGCCGGTGAAGGTCCATTGCAGCGCACCGCTGGCGCCCACCGCAGGCTGCGCGCTCACGCTGCACGCGCTGATACCCGCAGGCAGCGTGACGGGACAGGCCGCCGCGACGAAGGTGGTGAATGCGGGTGTAGCGTCGTAGATCACCACCGTGGCGAGGGACTGCGCTCGTCAGCCCATCTCGTCGGGCATCGCCTGCTTGATTCGCCCCCGCGCGTCCTCTAGCGTCGCGTGGAGAGCCATGGCCAGGCACCTGCAACGCATCTCACTGCTGCTCGGCGTGCTGGCGA
>Ga0099792_10000173_pt1 | contig 24655 bp, 20 predicted proteins | sample Rivendell_Oct201_8_FD_83780 | JGI IMG/M metagenome (GOLD analysis project Ga0099792, IMG submission 83780) | Vadose zone soil microbial communities from the Eel River Critical Zone Observatory, Northern California, USA -... | ecosystem: Environmental > Terrestrial > Soil > Vadose zone >...
AAAATAGGTCGACACGATGACCTGTTGGTGGCGATGCAAGGTCTCGCGAATGGTCTTGCCGTGCACGTCCGGATTGCCGTCCATGTCGCCGCCGACCCAGGAACCGAAGTGCAGGATGCTCGGCACATCGATCTGTTCCGCGGGAACGGAAAAGGCCTTGGCCAGCGCCGCCTCGATTTCTTCGTAGAAGAGCGGCACGACGCGGTAGAGGATGTCGATCAAATAAAAGAGCACGTGCTCGCGCTCGTCGACCACCGTCAGGCCCTCACGGGGATGCTCTTCGGTCTGCCAGATGCTGGTGATCTCGAGCCTCACCCGCGCCCACAAGGTATTCAATTCGGTGGAGGTCGAGGCCGGATTCAGCCGATCGAGCAGGTCGTGCGCGATGTGCTGCTGCTTGCGCAGGATCGTGCGCCGGGTGGATTCGGTCGGATGCCCCGTGAACACCGGCTCGATGCTCATGGAGGCGATCAATTGCAACGCCTGCTCCAGCGTCACTCCGTCGCGCTGCAGGCGCGCGATGCAATCCGCGATGCCGCCGGGCTGAGCCGTGCTGGAATCGTTGAGATATTGGCGGCGCCGGCGAACCCGTTGGACCTTCTCCGCCGTGTTCACGGCCTGGAACCAGACCGAGAACGCCCGCGTCAGGTCGGTCGCCGCCGACGGCGACCGGTTCATCGTGCGCTGTTGCAGGTCGGCTCCGTCCGCCGCATCGCCTTCGCGCCGCTGAATGGCCGCGACCCGGTCGCCTTCCACCAGCTTGAAGAATTCCTCGCCTCCTTGGTCGCGAAGCATCTCGCCGATCAATGCGCCCAGGGCATGCACGTCCTCGCGCAGCGCGGAGTCCTTGAGGGGAAATTGAATGCTTTGTCGATACATAATGCTAGGCTCTCCAGAATACACGGAGAATTGTATGAGCTTGTTGGCGCAGATCGCTATATTTCTCGCTGCGGCGGTCATCGCGATCCCGATATTCCGCTACTTCAAATTGGGATCGGTTCTGGGCTATCTGGCCGCCGGCATCATCATCGGGCCCGCCGGCCTCGGGCTCATCAGCAAGATCGATACCACCCAGCATATTGGGGAGTTCGGCATCGTACTCCTGATGTTCGTCATCGGCCTCGAACTTCAGCCCTCGCGCCTGTGGGTGATGCGCAAGCCCATCTTCGGATTGGGACTGGCCCAGGTGCTGGCGACCACGATAGGGATAGGTTCCGCCGCGTACTTCGGCTTCGAGCAGACGAGGGCCTCAGCGCTGGTCATCGGCTTTGGCCTCTCGATGTCGTCCACGGCGCTGGTGCTGCAGGTATTGGCCGAACGCGGACAGCTCACTTCTCAATTCGGGCGCTCCGCTTTCAGCATCCTGTTGTTTCAGGACATTGCAGTCCTGCCCGCCCTGGCCTTGCTTCCTCTATTGAGCGTCGCCGCAGCCAGAAACGCCGGCCCGGGCGGCTGGCTGGCGCTCAAGTTCGTCGCCGTGCTCGCCACGGTCGTCATCGGCGGCCGCTATGTGCTGCGCCCCATGCTGCGGATCGTCGCCGCGACACGCGTCGCCGAAGCCTTCACGGCCGCGGGCCTGTTGGTGGTGATCGGAACCGCGCTGCTCGTCAGCCAGGTGGGGCTGTCCTTGTCATTGGGGGCCTTCCTCGCCGGCGTATTGCTCGCCGACAGCGAATTCCGGCACGAACTCGAGGCGGACATCGAGCCGTTCAAAGGCCTGCTCCTCGGCCTGTTCTTCATCACGGTCGGCATGTCGGCGAACTTAGGATTGGCGCTCGAGAAGCCAGGGCTCATCATCGGCCTCACCTTGAGCTTCATGTTGCTGAAGATCGCCGTGCTGCTCAGCATAGGGTGGTTCTCCGGGCTCTCTCCCATGGCGAGCCGCGGCCTCGCCTTCAGTCTGCCGTCCGGGGGCGAATTCGCATTCGTGCTCTTCGGCCTCGGCGCGACGCTCGGCATCATGGACAGCGAGATCGCCGAGCTCCTGGTTCTGGTCGTGACCGCCTCGATGATCTTGAGTCCGCTGCTGCTCGCGCTTCACGACGCCCTGTTCAAGAAAAAGGAGCGGGACGACGGGCCGTTCGATACGCCGGAGGAACTGTATCCCAAGGTGATCATCGCGGGCTTCGGGCGCTTCGGACAAATCGTCGGCCGAATCCTGAGCGCCAAGAAAATCCCCTTCACCGCGCTCGAAGCCAATCAAACGCAAGTCGACTTCGTGCGCCGTTTCGGCAACCAGGTTTTCTATGGAGACGCGTCCCGTTTGGAATTGCTGCGCTCCGCGCACGCCGAAAACGCCGAGGTCTTCGTGCTCGCCATCGATGACGTCGAGGCGTCGGTGAGGACCGCGGAACTGATCCGCAAGCATTTCCCGCATTTGAAGATCTTTGCGCGCGCGCGCAATCGCCAGCATGCGTTTCGGCTGATGGATTTGGAGGTGCGCTACACGATTCGCGAGACCTTCGGGTCCAGCCTCGAGATGTCCGAAAAGGTCCTCGAGACTCTGGGACTATCGAAGTCCAAGGCGCTCGAAACGGTGCGCCGATTCCGCGCTCACGACGAAGCGACCATGGCAAAGCAGCAGGCGGTGCAGGATGACGAAAGCAAGTTTCTGCAAACCACGCGCGAATCCGCCGAACAGCTCCTGCATCTGTTCGAGACCGACGCCGCCGAAGAGCAGGAGACCCCGCTCAAACGCCGCGCCGCGGGTTCTCAATGAGGGTTGAGCAAGACCGTCGTATCGAAGCTCTCGAAGCCGTTGAGGACGCGGCGATAGGCGTTCTGCATGATGCGTTCCGCGTTCTTGTCGGCGCGCGTGCCCAGCAGCATGCGAATCACGATGTCGTCCTGCGGGCGTGCGGGATCCTCGCCCAATAACTGGTAGGCGAAGCGCGACAATCGTTGATTCATTTCATTCGCGAATTTGAGGCGCACCGCGTCGTTGCCGTCGCCGGCGCCCACTTTGGCTTCTTCGGCAACCTCGAAAATCAGGCGCGTGACGAATCGGGCCTTGTCGACCAGGCCCAAGTCGCTGAAGAACTCGATTTCAGATTGTATGTTCATCCTGCTGGGAAGAAATCTATGGGTTTGGTGGCCGTCAGGGTCGCGACATCCTTCGCCTCGAATTTGAACAGGCGGATGCGCGCCAGCAATTTGCTCTCGAACTCCTTGTCGTTGAGCTCCGAGGAGATGATGCGCGCCGCGGTGATGTCGCCGGACGGGGAGATGGTCAATTCTAGCACCAACTTGCCCTGCAAGGCCGGGCTGTCGCGCAGGGCGCGCGCGTACATCGCGTCGATCGCCCCCTTGTTCTTGGTGAACACCAAGGCGATCTCATCCGCGCTGCGCGACGCCTTGCCGCTGCCGCCTGCCCGCGTCGCCTGGCCGGATGCGCCCAGGTTCGGGTCCTTCACCTGCGTCGTGTAGATGCCGCGCAGCGACCCTGAACCCGCCGCGAGGCCGCTGCTGGTGGGCCCGCTGATGCCGCCGCTGGTGCCGCCGACCTTCGAGGAGATGATGTTGCGGCTTACCACGCTCACGTCGCCCGGGTCGGTCGTCTTTGGCTGGTTTTTTGCGAATTTATCCATGTCGACATCGCGGAGTGCGGCGAGCTGGTCGAACACCTGCAGGCTCTTCTGCGCCTTGACACGCGGATCCACGGGCACGACGGGTTTGGGCACGGCAGGCGCCTTCTCGGCGGGCTTCTCCGGCTTGGGCGGCGGCGGCGGAGGCGGGGGCGGCGGCGGCTCCATGACCAATTGCACCACTCTCTCGGGCAGTGATTCGGTGTTCACGGCGATCCGATGCCGCGGCAGAAAGGGGATGATGACCGCGATAATGGCGAACAAGATGGCGAGATTGCGCAGAATGGCGCGGAAACGCCGTTCCATCTCCTCGGACGGCGACCAGGGCAGCTCATAGCGCCGGTAATACGGCGCGAGTCCGGTGGCTACGCGTTGCGCGGCGGGGTTGGCGGCAGCCATTTAAGTCGCCGCCCTTTCGCGCTCGACCACGGCGAAGGACACCTTGCCGTAATCCGCTTCGCTGCAGCTCAACATGATTTTCTTCAGCACAGTGTACGGCGTGCTCTTGTCTCCCATGATGGTGACTTCGCGCTTGGAAGGATCGGTTTGCTCCGCGGTTCGCAGGCTGCGTGCGTTCTGCGCCAGGAGCGCGCTCTTGAGGGGCGCGAAGGACGTGCCCTGGTTGGCGACGACGTCACTCAATGAACCGACCAGTTCGCCGTCCACGTACACCGAGTCCTTGGTGATCATGACGACCACGGCGGCGCTGGGCTTGCGCTCGGACAGCGACTGCGGAATCGAAATGTTCTTGGTGTTCGGCAGGATGTCCACCTCCGCCGTGTGCGCCAGCAGGAACACCACCAGAATGGTCATCATGTCGATGAATGGAATCAGTGCGAAATGATTCGCGCCGTGGCGCCGTTGACGATGGCGTTTGATCCGGTAAGACGTCATATGGGCGCATCCCCGATGGAGATGTCCGGAAACAGCTCCGCCTTCGAAAATGGCGCCACCGGCAGCTGGTAAACGCGCACCGTGTCCATGACCTGCACCAAGGTGTCGTAGGTGGTATTGGGGCTGGACAGAATGGTCGCGTCGCTCATCTGCGGATACTGCGATTTGATCCTTCGCATGAATTCCGACAGATCATCGAAATCATAGCCGTTTGCCGTATTGGCGAGGACCTTGAGCGGACCTGAGTTGCGGTCGTTGACCACGATGTCGTCGGGGCGAATGATGACTTCGAGCTTCAGGTCCTTGGGCAAGTCGAGCGGAAGGGCATTGCTGCTGTTGGGCAGGTTCATCTGAAGGATGTTCGTCTTGGAAAACACCGCGGTGAAAATCAAGAAGAACACCAAGATCACCATCATGTCGATCATCGGCACGATGTTCAGATCGTCACGCCCCTGGTGATAGCGGGCGTGATTGCGTCGGACGAGGCGCGCAGACTTTGACTTCATGGTTGGAGCACCATCCTTGAGAGCGGGTCTTGCTAGATCGTGCCGCGGGCAGCGGCCGGGGCTCGCGACGCGGGCGTAGGCGGCGACGCGGGCGCATGCGCCGGTTCCGATTGCCGCTCGGTGATGGAGTTCAAGAATTTCACCGACGCGATTTCCAAGCTGTCGATCAACGACGTGGTCTTGGATTCGAGAAACATGTGCGTCGTCAGCAGGGTGATGGCCACCGCCAAGCCCGAAGCCGTGTTGTTCATCGCCACCGAGATGGCCGCCGCGAGCAAGCTGGCCTTTTCAGCCGGGTTCGCGGTCGCCACGGCGCTGAAGGCGCCGATCAAGCCGGTGATGGTGCCGAGCAAGCCGATCAACAAGCCGACGTTGGCCAGCGACGACAGGTAGTGAGTGCGCTTCTCGATCCGCGGAATGACCTCGAGCAGGCTCTCGTCCATCGCCTTCTCGATGTCGTCGCGCCGTCGTGCGCTCGCCACTCGTGCCACTCCGTAGTTGAGGATCGTGGCGATCGACGCCTTGGAGTTCTGCGTCAGGTTCACCACCTGTTTGAAATTACCGGCGCTCAAGGCGGGCACCAGGTCATCCCACAGACTGCGGTTGCGAAAGGTCTCGCGGGTCAAGTACACGTATCGCTCGATGGCGATCGATACGCCGACCACGAATATCAAGGCCAGCGGATAGAGGAACAGCCCGCCGTCCTTGAAGAAATTGACCACCGAATTCATAAAATTCATCTGCGCGCTCCTAGATAATGCCCATCCGCCCCGAACCTGCGATTCAACCAGATTCCGTAAAATCGGCTATGACTTACTTCTCACCCTGCTGGCCCCGCTTGGGCGGTGCACCATTTTGGGACGCGTCTGCCTGCACGGCGTTGTAATAAACGACCTCGCGCTTGAACACGTCCCGATCCACGGGTGCCAGAATTTCATCTACCAAACTGTTCATGGGCTTGCCCGCCAGATCGCCGATATCCGACCGTTTCCAGGGGACGATATACATGACTTTCGGCTGCTCTCGGTCGCCCGTCACGGTGGCCGTACCCAATTCCAGCCGATCAATTTTGTTGGGAGCCGACTTCTGGCCCGATCCTCCGCCCGGCGCCCCGGAGCGGCCGTCCGATGCAGGCGCCGCCTGTGCGCGGCCTGTGGACGGCGGACGGGCTGCGGACGGGGCCGGGGTCGCTGACGGCGCCGGGGCCGTTGTTGGCGCGTTCGATGTGTCGGCGCGCGGGTCGCCGGCCTCGGATTGCGCAGTCGCCTGGGCGGCGGGTTTTACCGAGGGTGCCGCCGGCACCGCGGGGGGCGGCGCCGCCTGCTGCTGCGCCAACACCGGACCTGCGGCGAATAATAGCGCCATCCAATTCACGGCCATCGCGTTGTTCATGCGGGCTCCTTCTGGGTCGTCGCCGGCGGCGGCGCCGGGGCTCCGACGCGCTTGCGCAATTCCACCACCCAGCCGGCGACCTGTTTGTTTTCGCCGGCGATCTCGATGTAGCGCTCGAACTCATCGAGCGCCTTCTGCGGCTGTGCAAGGTACAAATCGTACAGGACGCCCAGGTTCAGATGCGCCGGGGCGTAATTAGGTTCAGCGGCTATGGTACGCTGATAGGCCGCTTCGGCCTCCGCAAACTTCCCCAGCCTACGCTCGACGATGCCGAGTTCATTGCCGGCCACCGCATCGTTCGGCTTCAGTTCGAGGGCGGCCTTGAACGCAGCCTCTGCCTCGGGCAGGCGCGAATCGCGCATGTATAGGATCCCTAGGTTCAGCTGCGGACCGGCCAATTGCGGATAACCGACAACCAAGTCTTTGAGCTGCAGCTCCGCGTCGGTGTCGCGTCCCGATTTCATGAGCTGCAGCGCCTGCGTGTATTGCATTGTCGCGCGCTCGGGGATGGTGGGACTCTCGACAGGGGTCGCGTTGCCTGCGGCGGCCTCCACGGGCGCAGGCGAGCGCGACGCTTTCAGCGGCGCACTGTGGCAGGCCGCGAGCAGCGCGAGCGCACCCAGGCTAACGAATCGATTCGACCAGCTGCTCACCGATTTCCACCTTGCCGTAACGGCCTGGATTGAGTTGCGCCAGCGCGGCGTAGCTCTTTTGCACCCACTCATCGTAGGTGCCGTCCTTGGCTCGCGCTGCGTTGACTTCGTGCAATTTGATCGCCTTCTCCTCGAACGGGAAGGCCTGCTCCTCGAGCAATACGTTGTACTGCTCCAATTCGTCTTTGGATAGATTCTTCGGCCGCTCCGAGCTCATCAAGTCCTTGCCCAACTGCCGATACAGTTCGGCGCTCTCGAAGGTCGCTGCCGTGGTGACGTCGGCCACCTGGTAGTCGGCCGCTTGTTCATAGGCCTTGAGCGCGGCTTCCATCGCCTTGCGCTTCTCGGCCAGCGATTTCTTGAGCGGCGCCGCCAGTTTGATTCTTCGGAACTCTTCTCGGACCGGAATCGCCAAGGTCAACGTCGCCTTCGCCGCCAAGGCCCGGCTGCGATCCGTGCGGGCCGCGCCCGCCGCGCGATCGGCGGCGACGATGTCTCTGAGCCAAACATCACGGCCCGCCGTATCGCCGGCCTTCGCCGCCATCATGCTCAATTGGTTGCGCGCTTCCATCGCAGGATTCAAAGGCTGCGGAAAGTGCTTCACGAATGCCTCGAGCATGGCGCGCGACTTTGCCGTGTCGCCCGCCTTGTCGTATAGATCCGCCGCCTGCAGGGTGGCTTCGCGCTGCACGTCCGCCGATTCGCCGGGGCTCTGCGCAATCCGCCCGAATTCCACCGCTGCCTGGCCGGGACGATTGGATTCCGTGTACGCCACCGCGAGATCGCGCGTGACATCGGGCTGCAGCGGGCTTTGCGGAAAATTGCGGCGGAAACCCTCCAACACGACGATGGCCCGATCCCATTGCTTGTCCTTCATGAGCAGCCCGGCGGCATCAAAATCCGCGTTCGCCCGCACCTTCGAGGTCGGCGCCAACGCCGCCACGCGTAAAAAATCATCCACCGCCGCCGCACTGTCGCCGGATTTGCTCTTCTGTTCGCCCTGCTTGTAAATCGATGCCGCCAGCCGCTCGACGATCACCGCACGCTCGGGGTCATTCGCGGGCATCAGCGCCTGTGCTTGGACATACGCCGTTTCCGCCTTGCCGAACACGCCCTGCTCGAAGTTCGAATTTCCGATCACCGTCCATGCCACGCGTTGTTTGGTGGGGTCCGCCGGGGGCTGGTGCGCCAACAGAGCCTCGGCCGCCGCGGTTGCCCGAGGATAGTCCTTGACCGTATAGAGATCGGTGGCGGCCCGTGTCAGCACCGCTGCGCTCTCCGGGTGGGCGGGAAAGGCCAGCGCGAACTTCAGCGAGCTGTCCACGCTCCGGCTGTGCACCGCCGCCTTCGCGTCGCCGTTCAGCGTCTCTTCTTGCTTGCCGTAGGCGATGATGGCTGCATATCCTGCCGCCGCGGCCCTCTCATGGTTGCCGTAGTGATAGGCGGTGCTTTCGTATTCCTTGGCGGCGTCGAGATATTGCTTGCTCTCGTACAAGGTGTCGGCGAGCAAGTAGTTGGTGACGGCCGAATCCGGGTCATCGGGGAAGGACGTGAGGTAGCTGCGATACCACTTCGCCGCTTCCTGATAGTCCGCCACGCTCTTGCTGCGCTGCGCCTGCGCGTGGTAGTACTGCGCCACATCCTTGAGGTTGGTCTTGAGCACGGCGACGACTTGCGGTTCTTTCTTGGGATCCCTGCCCTGCCAGTACGCCGTGCCGAAGCTGTAGTTCTCCACGAACTCCTTCTTGCCCTGCAGCACGAGCTGCGGGAATCCGCCCTTCTGGTATGCCTCGATGGCCTGCATCTCCAGCAACGGCGCCTTCTCGTTGTTGCGGTCCTGCGAAACGAAGGCGCGGTAACTGTCGGCCGCGTCCGTATAGCGCTCCTTTTCCATGTAGAGATCGCCTAGGCGCGCATACAGAAGGTACGAGTAGGGCCGCGGCAGCCGCCCCGGCGGCGTGCGGCGCTTGACGAAGGCGTCGATCGTCTTCGGGCCCTCGAGATAGGAGAAGGTGATGCTCATGACCCGGAAGGTGTCCTCCACCAGCTCGCGGTTCGGCCGGGTCAGGGTCTCGAGTTCGATCAACTCCGCCGGATCGCGCTTCGACACCAGCACGGAATCGAGCACGCCCGCGAAGGAATCCAAGCTGCGCTCGTTCTCGCCCTGCTTGAACAGCGACCACCCATGCTTGTAGAGACTCTGGTTGTAGAACCCGGACGAAGAACCGATCTTGATGACGGCCTCGTACGCGCTCTGGGCCTTGGGGTATGTCTTGTTCGAGAACAGCAATTCGCCGCGCCGGAACTGCGCTTCGTCGATGTAATGGCTGTTGGGATAGGTCGCTACCAGCTGATCCAAGGTCGACAGCGCCTTGTCGGGCTGCGCATTGAGTTCGTAGGCGCGCGCCAGCTGGTAGAGCACCGAATCGTTGCGCTCGTACTTGGGATAGGTCTTCAGCAGGGCAGAATACAAGTGGATGGCTTCCGTGGCGCGCAGGCCCTCGTTGGTAATGAGTTCGCGCTCGATCCGCTCGGATTCGGAGCTTTCGAGATTCAGATCGCCCAGGCGGCGCAGCGCTTCGGCGCGCAACGCGGCATCGCCCGCGTTCAAGTCGAGAAAGCGCTTGTAGCTGTCCATGGTCTTGTTGGCGTCGACGTTTCTCGGCGGATCGGTGTTCACGTCGAGTTGCTGGGACTCGAGGTCCTTGATGGTCGGCGGATTCTTGTTCGCGGCATGGCTCGGCGCAGCGCCAAGCGCCGCGAGGAGCACCGCGGCCGAAGCCGCCGCGCCAACTGTACTGCTGAATGAAGGCCGCAGGTTCTTCACGGCTTCGCCTTGGGCTTGTCGTTCGAGGCGCGGTCATAGATGGCCGCCAGCTCATAGCGGGCCTGGATCTGGTAAGTCGAGATGCGCAGCTTCTGACCTTCGAGCTCGCGGATGGCGAGGGCCTGTAAGAATCGATTCTGTTCCGCCGACACATCGGCCAGGCGTTGCTGCAGCTGATCCATGCGGGCGCGTATCGCCCCAACCCGCCCGGCGTAGACACCGGTATTGGTCGGCATGCCGGCCCGCGCCTGGCGAACCAGCACCGCGCGCTTCTGGGTTTCCTTGAGTTCGGCTTCGAGTTCCTTGACCGAGCGCCGTGCGTTCCACAGCCGGGCTTTGAAACTCCCCGACAGCCGCCAGTACACGACGCCCTTCATCAGGCGCTCCTTTTCCCGCATTTCGGCGAGATCCGGATCGTCCGGGTGCGCCGCGAGGTAGTCCTCGACGCGCCTCAATCGGACCCACGTCCGCTGCTCCTCGGGCGTTCCCAGGGCCGCGACATCCTTGGATTTCTCGATTTCGTTGAGCCGCGACTCGAAGTCCACGCGCTTTTGCGTGAGACCGGCCAGATCGGTCGCGGACATGACGGCATCGGCCTTCGGCGCGAGCCGGTTGTACGCCTCCCGGCGCGTGTCGAGCATGTCGTCGTAGGCCGACACGGCTTCGCGCCAATTGTCCAGATTGCGGCTCATATAATTGAGTTCGCGATAATTCTTGAGACCTTCCTGAAATTCGTTGCTCGCCAACAGCTGGTACAGATACCGCGACTCGGGTGCATTGGGCAGAGTCGTGAGCTGCCAATACCACGTCAATGTGTCTTTTTTATCGTCATCCAGCAGGCGGTCGAGCAAATGTCCGCCGCGGATCTGTTCGATCGAGTCGTCGATCCGCTTCATCTCTGCATCGAAGGATTCGATGGCGGAATTGTAGTATTCAGCGGCCTGGCCCGTCGCCGACAATTGATTATAGGCGTAGGGCACCGTGAGAAAGGACTCCTGCACCGCGGAATCGAGCAGGTTGCGCTTGCGCAGAGTGAGCCACGGCACCAAAGCGCGCTTGAATTCTCCGACCCCGGCGTCCGCCCAACCGACGCCGAGCAGCGCCTTGCTCGAGTAGGGACCTTCAAGACGCACCCGCTGCAGGATGGGCTTGGCTTCCGCCGCGCGCTGCGCCTGCAGCAGCGCGAACCCCAGCGCGAGATTGGCCTTGTCCTTGAGCGACAGCAGCTCCTCGCTGCGCGTCTCGATGCGCCCCACCCGGTCCAGGTAGGGGATCGCGTCCGCAAGCCGGTCACGGCGCACCAGCGCCACCCCTAGATTGAACTGAGCGTAGGCGGTCCAGTCGGGCGCGCCGTGCCAGCTGCGGAGCGCCGTGATGGCGTCGTCGTAGCGATTCTGCCGCATCATCAGCTGCGCGAGCAGCATGTAGCGCTCGGCGCTGATGCGCGGGTCGATCTTGTCCGAAACCTGGCGCAGCGCGCGCTCGGATTCGCCCAGGTAGCCGCGCTGATACCAGACCTTGCCCAAGTAGAACCAGGCCTTGTTGCGCACCGCTTCGGAAGTATTCTGATTCAGCAGCGCCTCGAAGATCCTGCCGGCTTCGACGTGCTCGCCGAGGGACAGGTACAAGCCGCCCAAGAGCAGCTCCGCCTCGCCTTGGGTGTGCGGAATGCGTTCGAGTTGCCGGGCCGCGAGCAGGCGTGTAATCGAATCGAAATAATCGTCTTGAAAGAAATAGAACAGCACATCGCCGTAGTGCAAATCCTTCACGTCCTGCGGAGGCAGGCCGTTGGGGTCCGGCTTGATGTTCTTCGCGTCGGCGTCCGTCAGCGGCAAGGCCAGCAGCAACCCGCTCAAGATGAGCGGCCGGAGTCTGTTAGTCACACGTCGCACGCATCATTCCCAGTCTTTGATCGAGAACTCTGGCTGATGCTTGGCCACTCGGTCCGTGATCTTGAGTTCCAAATACTTGGCGCCGATGCCCTTGTCGAAGTTGATCGTGGCGCCGCGCTTGTAATCGCGCTCGGCCGGTCCCTTGCCCGTGAAAAACGCCACCAGCTCGTGCTTCCCGACCTTGAGATTGCCCAGATAGATTTGTTGCACACCGCCCTTGAGCAAAGCGTCCGCCTCGCGAGCGGTATACAGGTAATTCTTCACTTCCTTGTTGTCGATCTTGACGGTCACCGAATCCAGAGCGAAAAACGCGCCCACGTCCATGGACACGTACAAGGCAACCTGGGTGTTGGAGGGAAACAGCAATTCCTCTTCCAGCACGAACAGATCCTTGTTCAGATCGATGACGTCTTTCTTCAGGCCCTGCACTTCTTGATCCAGCGTCTTGAAGTTGTCGGCGGGCGCAACGCCCGCCGCTGGAGCGACATCCGGCGCGGCCGTGGTGCCGGATGCAGGGGTCGCAGGCGCGGTGGCAGTGGGTGGGCTGCCCGCGGCGGCAGTGGCAGCGGAGGGCGCGGCGAGCGCCGCGCCCGCGGCCCAGGCACAGGCCAGCAACGCTCCGCGCGCAATGATCGACACAACTCGATACTTGGGATTCATGATTGACCTATCGTTTACTCGCGCAGCAGTTCGCGAATGTGATCAAGATACGCGCGCTCGTCGCCGCGCTTGAAACCGACATTGGAATACCGCACCACCCCCGCTCGATCGACCAGGATCGTCATGGGCATTTTCTGAAGAAGGTAATCCCGGCCGATGGCCGCGCCGGTGTCGAACATGATGGGATATGACACCTTCATGGCGCCCGCGAACTCGCGCGCGCGGCCCAGATCCTCGTCGACCGACACACCGAGCACCACCAGACCGGCCCGGCTGTACGTGGTGTTTATTCTATCGAGAGCCCGCATCTCCTGCCGTGAGTCGCCCGCCCATCGTGCCCAGAAATTCACCAATACCACCTGGCCGCGAAATTCGGACATGCGCAGATTTCTTCCATCCATGGCCTTGAGCACAAAGTCGGGCGCGTTCTTGCCCACCAGCGAGGGCGCGGCCGCCCACGAGGATGCGACCGGGGACGATACGCCGAGCAAGGCGCTCAACATCAGGCTCAGGCCAAGCAATACTCTACGCATGCGGTGATGGCCTCACCGCGGCATTCCCGATCTGATTGTCTTCGCGCCGCATCCGAACCGCGGCAATAAATCGTTCACGCTGGTAATCCCGCTGTCCTGATCGGACCTTATGCAAAATCGCACAATGCGAGCCGTAGTGTCAACGCGGCACCCTGCTGCTTTGCTAGATTTCTGTATGACTTGGCGCACATTCAAGGAAATTGATCGAGATGCGGCGCAAAGCTTGGATCCCTTGCGTCCTCGACCTAAGCATCACGCGCGCGGCGCCCGGCCTTGCAAACATTACAAGCGGTGAAGCGCCCGGTGAATGTCTCTTGAATGAGACAACCAAGAGGATCCGACCCGGTGGTCGGATCCCCGATCATCACGCCCCGACCTTTCCGTTCACGATCGGATTGAAGGCGATCAAGGGCTCCAGTGCCGTGCCCGTTCCCAGCGTGTTGTTCAAGTTCGGCGCCGGGTACAGATTCGGGAAGCCCGGCACGGCAGTGCCGTTGAGCGTGAAGCCGGATATCGCGTCGCCATGGAGGGCCATGTAATTCAGCACCACCATCTGCACCAAGTTGGGAACGTTGTTGCCGGCGGGACTGCTGGTCGTATTGATGGAGCCGTCGGAGTTGAAGCTGCCGATCTGCAGACTCAGCTCCGGGTTGGTCTGCATGGGAACCGGCTTGCCCTTGGGGCTGTAAACCAAGAAATAGGTCGCCGCGACACTTTGATTGTCGGCGGTCCATACGCCCTTGCCTCGGCCGCCCACAGAGCTGTCGATCATGCCGTTGCTGGCGAGCGAACCATCGCTGAAGACATAGATCATGACAGGCTTGCCGACACGGGCCGCATATTCCAGACAGGCGCCGATGCAATTGCCGAGGTTCAAGTCGCGCGCCTCACCATCCATTCGGTTGCCCGAGTGATAGTCGAATCCGCCCATTTCGATGGTGCCGGCCGCGGCGTTGCCGTCGATGACCAGCTTCATGACGGCAGCGGTCTTTTGATAGTCGGAGTTGCTCTGGAACTCGGCGGCGCTGAAGATGCCGCTCGGACCCACGACATTCGGATCCTGACTCGCGTCGACCGCGCTCGGGCTGCTGTACGTGTCGACCGTGTAGGCTGCTTTCGTGTAGCCGCAGCCTGCGATGCCGGGATTGGCGGGGCCGGTACCCAGCGCGGCGGCATTCAACGTCGGCGAAGTCGGATAGGCGGTTACCTTCGCGTACTTCGCGTCGCTGATGCGCTTCATCGATTCCAAGACGTTGGTGACGTCAGAGGGATGGGGCAACAATGTGCTCAGCTGGCCGGTGCTTACCAGCCCCTGAGTGTCCGCGGGACTCGAGACCTTGGTGGGCTGGGCCGCGGCGATGACCATCGTCGGCGGCGACATGGAACTGCCGCCCGACATCGAACTCTCGGAGCCGACCAGATTGAGCAGCCCGCCGCGCGCGCCATACTGGTAGATGGCGTACATCGGATTGTGCGGGTTGGTGTTGGTATCGTTCTGCGACAGCGCCGGAATCACCGTACCCGACGTATTCGTCATGGCCGACGCGGTCTTTACGCGCGTCTTGATCCCGCGCAGGTGTGCGCTGTCCGAATGAAAACGCAAACCGAAGGTACTGTCGATGAAAGTCCCCGTGACGCTCGGACTCGGCACCATGGTGCCCGGCAATCCCAGTTTGCTGTAGCCGGCGACCGACAAGAAATCGAGCTGCCCTTTGGGACCGCCGACCAACACGTTGGAGCCGGCGATGTTGCCGCCGCCCGCGAGGTCGAAGCAGATGAACGGGATCTTGCCTGCGCCTGTCGTGATGCTGCACGTGGCAAGCAAGCTTTGAACGTCCGGATCGAGCGCAGCACGGGCCCAGCGCGGAGCCGCCAGCATCCCAAGCAACGAAGGCCCGACCACCGTGGCTGCTCCGGTGATGAAACTCTGCGCGAGGAATTCGCGGCGCGTGCGCGGCCGAGGATGATCCTGGTGACGCAGCGGTTCGTGAATACCCAGAGCCTTTGACTTCTTGCTCATATTAAAGACCTCTTCGATTCGTCTGCTCAATTGATCAACATATCGGCGCTGCCCAACGCGGTGGCGCAGGCGGCCGCGGCGACCGCATATGTGCCCGGGAGCGAGTTGCAGTTGTTGTCCGAGCACAATTGGGCGATCAGATGGGTAAGCTCGCCTGTGCCCAGGGTGGTCGGCGTGGCCGCGCTATATGGGCCGGTTAGCGTCGACGCGGCCGGCTGACTATTCAGGCCGCTGCCCAGCACCCGAGCCGCGAGCGCGCTCGTGACGACATTTGTACCGCCCGCAGACGTGAACTGATTAGCGGTCAAAGTCGTCCCGTACACCTGCGGCTGCAAGGTCGGTGAATTTACCGCGGCGTTGCAGTACTGGATCGCCAATTGCGCGACGCCTATCTGGTTCGACGAAGAGAAGCCCTCGAGCGTCGGATTGGCCGGCAACTGCTGCTGCACGGCGAGATAGGTCGAGCTGACGGCGGGGTTCGTGGTGGGCACGCCCGTGAGTCGCGACAGGGTCGAATTGATCTGCGCGAACGTGCGCACGCCGATATCGGCTACGATCGGGCCCGGGGCAAACGGCGGCGGCGTCGGCGTCGGCTCGACCACCACGTGGGTCTGGCTGCCCAGCTGATCGAAGGTCAGGAAAAACTGATCGGTGAGCGGTCCGCTCTGCAAGCCGATAACCGTGCCGATATTCGACAGCACCTCGCCCTGGGCCGTGTAGCCCGCCGCGGTTACCGTCGCATTCATCGGTATGAAGGCCTGGCCCACCTGCGGAATGGTGCCGTTGATGCCGATGCGCATGCCCTTGACGGGGATGTTGTTGGGCTTGACCGTCGTATCCAGCGAAATGAAGGTCGGCTGGTAGAACATGTAGCTGTAGCTGTCGTACTGGCTGGCCGTGAGCATGATGTAGGCCTGCGACACGCCCGTCACGGCCGAGACGTTGAACAGCATGTAGAAGCGCTGACCCACGCCGGCGTTGAAGTTCTGCATCACCTGCGTCGCCGACATCGCCCGGCTGTGGATGGCGACGAATTTGATCAATCCCTGCCATGAGCGATCGCCGGACACTTCGTTGCCGAGCACCAAGGCGAAGGTATTGTCCCAGTTGGAGATCGTGCCGCCCTTCTGGGGGTCGGGAACGTTCGCGTTCACGCCGTTGACGTAGATCTGGCGTCCGTTCACGGGATCGTAGGTGAGCACCACATGCTGCAAGGAAGCCTGGAGCAGCATCGCCGCATCCGGAGTCTTGAGCTGCATCATGCCGTTGAGATCGGACTTCGAGCCGCGCAGCATGAAATCGTAGTCTTGGTTGGTTTGACCCAGCGTGAAGTTGCGCAAGGTGTCGCCGCCCGAATAGCTGACCATATAGGACTTGTCGACCGCCACCAGCGCGGGAGCGACCCAGGCTTCGACCGAGAACTCCCCGGTCGCCTGGATCAAGTTGTAGATCTTCGCACTGCCCGACGTGCTGGCCTGCGCCTTGCCCCCGGCACCCACATTGATGCCCCAGCCGCCGGACCAGAGCACATTGCCGGTGATCGTGAGGTCGGCTGCGGGGTCGATGCCGCTGGTGTCGTAGGCGGTGTAGCCGCTGCCGGTCTGGAACTCGTATTTCGCGATGGTGTCCGCGTCGTACCGATTCGCGCCGCTCGCGATCGTGCCCTGAGACAGGAAGAGAGCCTTGCTGACCACCAGGCTGGGATCGATGTTGGCCGGAGTCAGCAATTTCGCGAACGCCTGAATCTCGTCCAGCATGGCTCGCGCGTCATTCGCACAATTGTCCCAACAGTTGTGGTTGTCGGTCAGCAATCGCTGGTAGAACCGCGAGTTCGTGCCGCACGAACCGGGAGTGGTGGCGGTGGCGACGGTGTTGCCGGCTGTGAATGGCGAACACCCGGTGAAATCGATTTTCGGTATCGCAGCCGGATAAGCAATCGCCAGGGTCGGGTCGGCAAAATAGGGTGATTGCATCGTAGCCGCGCTCGCGGTCGAGGAATGGCAACCCACACAATACTTGCTGGTAAGCGTATACACCGTGTTGGAGTAGTCGGCGCCGAGGTCAGCCGGGAAATTCAAGCTCTGTCCGACGGATTGAACGGGAGGCGCGACCAGCTGCACCTGCGTGGCGGACGCCGCCCCGGTGGCGCCGGCCCAGTTGCTGATCCAGGTGGTCAAGATCTGGCCGCAGGCATTGGGGTCGGCCAGCCAGCAGTTGTGTCCGCCGCTCACCTTGGTGACGATGAGCGAGGTCGAGGGCTGAGAGAGATTGACCACGGTGTTGGCCTGCGCATAGGCCAGGTTCACGTCGTCGCTGCGCGCAAAGTTCGGCATCTGCGCCGGACTCGTCGCATTGTGGCACTGGCCGCAACGATTCTGCACGCGCACATTGGCCCAGAAATTGACCGCGAAGGCCTGGACGTCGGCCGTAGCCGGCGCGGGACCGGTGTAGGAGGCCGCCTGGCTCGTGGGAGCCGTGGCTGCGGTCGCCGTCGTGGGCGCACCGCCCCCGCCGCAGGCGCTCAAGGTAAACGAGGCCGCGAGGGCGAGCAGAGCGGCTATGCGTGTAACGTTCATGCTCAATTCCCCATGCAGTAGGCGGCGGCCTCAGCAAAGGGCTGCCGCAACTTGTATTGATGCGCTTGGAACGACGAGATCATCGAATTGATTTGGTTGAAGTCGTTGGTGTTGTTGGGCGCGCGCAGACACACATACTTGAACACCCGCGTGACCTGGCAGCTGTCAAATGCCGCGCTGTTCTCGAGTTCCTGGCCGAGAGATTTGGCGCCGTTGCCGCTGCCGGGCCCGCGCCAACCCAAGATCTCGTTCGGCCCGGTGTGCCAGCGGTTGGTCCAGCCATCGTCCGGAGTCGAATAGCCTTGCGGGAAATTGGTCTTGTTGATGAAGTATTTGGGCTGAACCTGGCCGGCCGTGTACACGATCTGTCCCATGGTGCTGGCGGTCGTGGGATCGATGTTATTGAAGTTGTAGTAGGCGAAGGCCTGAGCCATCGGGTCCATGCCGCTGTGGCAGCCGATGCAGTTGTTCAAGAACAAGGTGCTGACGCCGCCCGGGCTGCGGGTCACGTCCTGGCGGATTCGATCCGGCGGCCGGGTGATGTCCATGACGGTCTGCAGGTCGTTGCAGAGGTGATTCATCATGGTGAAGCGGAACATGGCGCGGTTCGTGCCGTTGATGAAGAAGGCGCTGGCCGCGCCGCGGGTCGTCATGACACCGGCGGTGGCCGCCGCAGGGATGCCCGACAGCGCCGACTGGGTGCTGGACACGAGGTGTGCCTTGAGGTCGACGTTCTTGTTGTCCATGGTTTGGTACATGTCGTTGTTCGTCGCCGAGTAGGCCGGGACGCCGGAGGCCGAATCGGCGATGTATACGAGATCGGCGCTGAGCAAGGTATTGAACGGGACGTCGTCGCGCACCATGCCGACGACCGTGGCGGTGTAATCGTTGAGCGGCACGAACACCGATTGATCGCGGTTGGTCCAGGGCGCCGCCAGGTTGCGGATGGTGTCGTTGTAGAAGGCGGGGTCGTTGGTCGCGAGCAACGCGGCGCTCACCGGATCGGTGGCGATCATGTTGGCGAGCACCGTGGCCGTGGGCGGTACGCCGGCGATGCGATTGTACATTCGCGTCGCTTGATCGGCGGTGGGGCCGGCGGCGAACGCCGTTGCGCCGAGCAGCAGCGCGCCGGCCATGGCGCTCGCGCGCGCGCACCGCCGCACGAGGTGCGTACCGTTCATCTTTGGCGTTGCCATCCCATTCTTCATATGCACATCCACTCGCGTGAGTTGTGATTTCGACGTGGCGCAAATATACCCAGCGAAAAAGACCTCAAGTAATGTCTCATCCGAACGACGTCGGTGTTTCGCGACATATCGGGAACCCAGTGTCCACCTATATCCTTCAGCCTGAATTTGCAGAGGTCAGCTCTTAGATGCACAGAGAAACGGATGTGGCCGAGTTCTTCTGTGAGTGTGTTAACACAATGCGCTTGCGACTCGGACGAAGTTGCGATTTTGAGACCAATTAAGTTCAATGACCCCGCGCAAACAAGGCAGACTTGACCGCTGAACCGATGATCGAACGTAGGTAGCCGCAACATGAACACTTTGCACGCGCGTGAACTCCGTCACGGTCCCCTGAAACTGGCGGCGCTGTTGCTCCCGGCGTTGATCATGGTCGGCTGCGCCGGCGGCGTCAGCGGACATGCGCCGGGTCTTGCCGGCGCGCAGACCCAGGATCCCGGCACGCTGAATTTTCCGCTGGCCTATGTCAAGCGTCCTGCACCCGCCGCGACTCCGAAGGCGGATATCGATGTCCGCGACCTGATCACGTCCACCACCGGCGGCGATCTCTACATCCGCGCGCAGGCCAGCCCGGGCTCTCTCGAGACCAACGTCACGATGTCGATCACTAAGGGCATGGGCGACGTTCGGGACCTCGACGCGTCGCCCGACGGCAAGAAGCTGGTGTTCTCGCTGCGGCTGCCCCTGAATCCGAACAAGCCCAACACGGATGCCACTCAGCCCAACTGGAAGATCTATCAGTACGACGCAGTGTTGAAAACGGTGACCCAGCTCACCAACGACAACACGACTGCGGGCCATGACGTGGGCGCGCACTACCTGCCCGACGGGCGCATCGTGTTCGCCTCGACGCGCCAGGCCGCGACACAGGCCATTCTGATCGACGAAGGCCGCCCGCAATACCCGGCGCAGACCGACGACCGCAAGCAGCCCATATTCCTATTGCACGTCATGAACGCCGACGGCACCGGCATCCATCAGATCAGTTTCAACACCAATCACGACTTTGCGCCCTCGGTGCTCGCCAATGGTCAAATCGTGTTCTCGCGATACGAATCCATCAACGGCAACCAGATCAGTCTGTACCGCGCCAATCCGGACGGCAGCGGACTCGAGCTCTTCTACGGCGAGAACAGCCACGCCACAGGCGCCAACCTCGCCGGCACGGGCAATAACGTGATCCAATTCTTGAACGCCCGGCAACGCGCGGACGGCAAGTTGATCGCCATTGTGCGGCCGTTTCTGGGCACGCAGCAGGGCGGCGACATCGTGCAGATCGATGCCGCCAATTTCGTGGAAATCAATCAGCCGTCGACGCCGACGGGGTCGGCCGGAACGGCGCAGTCCAGTGCGACCACGCTCGGAATCACCACCGACGCGAACCTGCCTTCCATGGGCGGCCGGTTTGCGTCAGCCTATCCGCTGTACGACGGCACCAATCGAATGCTCGTCAGCTGGGCTCCCTGCTTGGTGCTGAATACGACCGTGACGCCGGCCACCACCAGCGTTTGCACATCCGGCAACACCAGCGGCGCCAATGTGCAGTTGGCCCCGCCGCAATACACCATCTGGATCTACGACGTCGGCAAGAGCACCTTGAGCCCCATCCTCGGCGCCGAAGCGGGCACCGTCATCGTCGAACCGGTCATCATGCAGGCGCGCACTCCGGTGCCGACCTTCATCCCGGATTTCGTGCCTGCCCCCGGCAGCGCCGCCGCCAATTTGGCCCACAACAGCAACGGCGGACTGGGTCTGCTCGTCATACGCAGCGTCTACGACTTCGACGGAATCGATATGGTGGGCGCCGAAACCAACAATACGGTTCCCAATATCGCCGCCTTGGCCGACCCCCAACAGGCCACCGCCGATCAGCGCCCGGCGCGCTTCGTGAGAATCGAGAAAGCAGTCGAGATTCCCGATAAGACCGTGCGCAAGATCAACGCCTCGGCGTTCGGCCCCGCGGGCTTAGGGATGCGTGAGATTCTCGCCTACGCGCCGGTCGAACCGGACGGTTCGGTGAAAGTCCAATTGCCGGCCAATGTACCGTTCACCGTCGACGTGCTCGACAAGAATGCGCGGCGCATCGGCGCGCGGCATGAGAGCTGGATGCAATTGATTCCCGGCGAAACGAAGACTTGCAACGGCTGCCACGTCGCAGGCAGCAAATCCACGCCGTCTCACGGCCGCTCGGGACTGACCACGTCGGTCAATGTCGGAGCCACGGCCGTGGGTATGCCGTTTCTGAATACAAAAGCCAACCTGTCGGCCGCCAATGTCGGCGACACCATGGCGGATACCCGGGCATGGAATACCTGCGCCAATGCGGTCACTCCCCCCGGCGCCACCACCCCCTGCTCGGAGCTGCCGACCATCGACGTGATCTACAGCGACGTGTGGACCGATCCGGTCACGGCCGGCCGGCCGGCCGACAAGGCATTCTCCTATCTCTATGCGAATCTCTCGACGCCCAGCCCAGCCAACGCCCATTGCGCGACGTGGGATCCGCTTTGCCGCAGCACCATCCACTATCCCGACGCCACCGCCGACGGCAATGTCTCGCACCAGATCCAACCGCTATGGTATTTGCCGCGGCCGAGTACTGTGGCGGGCGATCCCAACCCTGATCACAAGTGCGTGCTTTGTCACAACCCGGCGAACGCTGCAAACGCCGCCGTCCGGATGGTTCCTGCAGGTCAGCTGGATCTGACCGACAGCGCCTCCAATGTCGATGCCACCGTAGTCACCTCCTACGAGGAACTGCTGTTTGCACATAACGAACAGACGCTTAATAATGGAGTGCTAGTAGATCTTTTGGTGCCTGCGCCCGGTCCGCCGGACCCGGTGACCGGTTTGCCGACGACGATCATGGTGCCGGTGTCATTGGCGCCGCCCATGACGGCCGGCAGCGCGAGCGGCTCGGTGCTGAAGTTTTTGAGGATGTTTGACGGGACCTATCAAGACCCTGTTCTTGACCACACGGGATTCTTAACAGCGGCGGAGTTGCGTTTGATCGCAGAATGGCTGGACATTGGCGCGCAGTACTACAACGATCCATTCGTCGCGCCGGCGATTTGAGCTGATGCGACCACTGCTCGCCCTCCTGCTGCTGCAGGCGTTCAGTGTCACACTGGTCCACGCGAAGGAACAACTCCTTGAAGTCGTCGTTGCCGAGCCCTACCTGGAGATGCGCAGCGGCCCGGGTCGCGGCTATCCCGTGGTCTATGTGGTGGGCCGCGACGAAGTGGTCACCGTGCTCTACAGCCGCACCGAGTGGTACAAGGTGCGCGCGCCGCGCGGCCAGGAAGGCTGGTCGCGCCGCTCCGATTTGGCTCTCACCAAGCTCGTCTCGGGAGAGCCGGCGCCGATACCGCCGTATCCGGATTTCGCGACCCACCGCTGGGAGATCGGCGCGGGTTACGGCGTCTTCAATCACCAGAATTTGGTCACCACCTGGGGCGATTTCGGTCTCACGGACAGCCTCGACGTCGAATTCGTCCTGCAGCAGGCCCTGGGTACCATCGATAACCGGTACATTGCCAGCCTCGGAATGCGGCATACGTTCATACCGGAGTGGCGCTGGTTCTCGCCCACGGCGGGCATCGGATTCGGCGAACAGTACATCGACGATAAGGTGCCGCCGAAGCCGCTCCAGACCAGCAACCAGCTGGCCTATGTTTCCGTGGGGGCGCGCGGCTTCATTACCAGGCGATTCATGTGGCGTGCGGATTGGCGCAAGTATGTCGTCTTCACCAACCAGAATCAGAATGAGGAACCGGAAGAATGGAAATTCGGCTTAGCAGTGTTCTTCTAGCGGCGGCGCTGCTGTCCGGCTGCGGCTGGTTCCATCGCGGCGAGAAGGCGAAGACAGAGGTCGTTGCCGAGGAGCCCCAAGGCGAGCCCTCGATCATCGAACCGCAGGTCAACCGCCGCGCGGTGAAGACACCGAAGATCAAGGCCAAGGACTTCGAATTGGGGGGCTACTTCGGCGCCCTCAGCATTCAGGACTTCGGCACCAATCCGATCTACGGCGTGCGCGCGGCCTACCACGTGTCGGAGGACATTTTCTTGGAGGCCTTTTTGGCCCGCTCCAAGGCCGGCACCACCAGTCTCGAGGATGTGTTCCCGGCGATCACCGTGGTGAGCGACTCTGGGAGACGCCTCACGTATTACGACCTGGACGTAGGCTACAACGTACTTCCGGGCGAGATCTTTCTCGGGCGGGGACATGCGTTCAATTCAGCCCTGTATGTGACGGTGGGCATGGGTGATGTGAAATTTGCCGACAAGGACCGGTTTGCGCTGAATTTCGGAATGGGCGAGCGCCTTCTGATTACAGATTGGCTCGCGATGCACCTGGACGTGAGAGATCACGTGTTCGAGACCGATTTGACGGGCCGAACCAAGAACGTCCACAACATTGAGGCCACTCTCGGCTTGACCTTTTTCTACTGATCAGGAGGACAGATCAATGACAGTTCCCACGGTTAAATTATTCAAGCGCTGTGCGATGGCAGCCCTCGTCATCGCGTCGACGGCTTTCGCGGCCGGCGGCGATGCCTCGGGACCCGCGCCCGCCTTTACTCTTACGGCGCTCACCGGACAGCAAGCCGCCTTGAGCCAGTACAAGGGCCAGGTGGTGATGGTGAATTTCTGGGCGACCTGGTGCGGACCCTGCCAGCAGGAAATGCCCTTGCTCGATCAGATGTACAAGAAGTACAAGCCGGCGGGGTTTACGCTGATCGGGGTCAATGTCGACAAGGAAGCGCCCCCGGTCAAGGAGCTGATGGCGCGCAAACCGGTCAGCTTCCCGGTGCTGCTCGACCCTGCGAACCAGGTGAGCAAGGCGTACCACGTCGACGAAATGCCGAGCTCCGTCATCATCGACCGCAAGGGTGAGATCCGCTACATCCACCGCGGCTATCGGCCGGGCGACGAGAACGAGTACCAAGACCGCATTCGCCAGCTCATCCGCGAGTGACCGTGGACACCTCACCGAAACGTGCCGTGGGCACCTCATTGAAGCTTGCCGTGGTCGGCATCGGGCTCTTGCTCGGGGCATGCAGCAGCATCCAACCCTGGGTCAAGCCCTATGAGCGCGACCGCTTGGCGGATCCCATCATGTCATGGGATCGCGACGCCATTTCCGGGGCGTATATGGACCATATCTATGAGTCCCGCGAAGGATCGCGGGGCGCCACCGGCACGGCCGGCGGCGGCTGCGGCTGCAACTAAGTGTCCTGTTCCGCCAATAACTCACTCGCTGCGCCGCGTCTTGTCGCGCCGGGCGGCGTTGCGCCTCCTCGCCATAGTGCTCACTATGCCTCGTCGGCGCGCCTTGCCCGACACGACAATCCGCGGGCGAATCGAGCAAGTTATTGGCGGAACAGGACACTATGACCCTCGTCATCGGTATGAAGTCCCTTCCGCGCCATTTGAGCCGCCTGGCAGCGCTCGCGGCCCTGTCGCTGATGTGCGTGGCCGGCGCCGCCGTGCTGCCGGATGACCGTGCCGACCTCTTTTGGAGCCAGTACAAGGGCGGCGGAATGGACATCAAGGGCGAGTCGGTGCTGGTGCGCAAGAAGTTCGCCGAACAGTTTGCCGTGCAGGCCAACTACTTCGTCGACAAAGTCAGCGGTGCGTCGGTCGATGTCCTGAGCAACGCCAGCGTCATCAAGGACGAACGCAAGCAGAAGAGTCTCTCGCTCGATTACATCCACGACAAGACTCAGTACAACCTCTCGTACACCAACAGCACCGAGCGCGATTACATCTCGAACACGACGCATTTCTCGCTGAGCCAGGACATGTTCGGCGATTTGACCACGGTAACGCTAGGATTTACGGACAGCCGGAACAAAGTAGGTGAAAACA
>Ga0099792_10000177_pt1 | contig 24397 bp, 19 predicted proteins | sample Rivendell_Oct201_8_FD_83780 | JGI IMG/M metagenome (GOLD analysis project Ga0099792, IMG submission 83780) | Vadose zone soil microbial communities from the Eel River Critical Zone Observatory, Northern California, USA -... | ecosystem: Environmental > Terrestrial > Soil > Vadose zone >...
AGAGAGTAAACTACCCTTCGTCATCCGAAGGCCGCCGCAAACTCCCCCCGGCGAGGCGCTACCAGTGTTATGCGGCGCTCTTGCCGCCGCATAACACGGGTAGTGCTTCGCCGTCAGTCCAACCCGGGACCGGTGTCGGAGCTGATATTTGCGCCGGACTTTCGGCAAAGCGCGTAACGGACGCGGCGATCAGATAGATACAGACAAGAAAGATCAATCGTTATGTCCCAGCGAGAGGCAACACTTCATTGCATATGCACGGCAAGATATTCCACGCCTCATTGCAGAAATTGAGCGGCTGAAGAAATTGGTATGAACATGCGCTTCCAGGCTCGCCTTACCGGACCTTCGGGCCTGCAGTGGACAGCCTTGCCCCCGCGTACTCGGCCAGTGTACTGATACCCGCTGAGAATTCTCGACATCAATGAAACCTTCGCAAGCTCATATAGGGAAGCCAACAAATATTTTGTTTGGCTACCGGAGAGGTTACTTGCGAGATACATGGTACCCGCACGATTGAAGCCGACGCACTATGACACCAATAGCAACAAAATGGATTGAGGCTGGGAAGAGTTTTGCGTCTCATCCGTTGGCGCAGGTTCGATGTCCCGAATGCGACAAAGGCTGGCTGCGGGCATTCGACGTGGTCGTGCCAGGAACTTCCAAGATGGAACGCTACATCTTCTGTGAGTCTTGCGGGACCAAGGATGTTTTACTAATGAAAAGTGGTGGCACAAGCGATAGGCTGTAGGTAACTTTTGGGGACGCGCCGTACCTGAAAATTGACATACGTACATTGAAAGTGCTGAGCGCGTCGCACGCACAGCAATAATTTCGATGACGACGGGATGCGTGTGAATGACAATGCGCTACATAAAAGTTGAATGGCATCACGATCACAATGACATGCCCATTTTGCTTTACAGTGAGCTGGATGAGGAGCGTTGGGAGGTTCGGAAGGTGGAGGTATTCCGCGGCGGTTCGCTGGGTTATGCAGGTCATTTCGGATCTCATGGGCCCACAATGCTTGGTCTTGTACCGGTCCCGCCGCTTGCGGAGATTGCGTCGAGTCCCGAGTTCAAGCCGACGGAAATCACAAACGAAGAGTTTGAGGAAGTGTGGCGGAGGGCAATCCTATGACGGACCCAAGGTTCGGAAGCAGGTATGGTCTTCGGTCTTTCGGCGAAAAGGAGGCGACGGTAACCATACTAGATTAATTGACAATTTCGATAAACCCCAACAAAAATTCCTAATCGATAAGGTAGCGTTGCAGGACTAGGAAATACCTATAATCGGAAATAACGGAAGGTGCGTCCGATGAGCAGTCAACAATATCGGGAAATTTGGGCTGACACGCCTGACGGTCAGATCATGGGCGAACTCATCAACGGTGATCGCGGTTTTCTTATATATATGCGAAAAGTAGCAGATCCAGGGTTTAGTTCGCGATGTCCCAATTATGCTGGACCAAGCAATGCTGTCATCGAATACGTATTGTCCAATGGGCAACGTGACGAACATCCCGCATCATTTGCAATTTCGAAATGCGAGATTGACCGTGCCCTAGAGTTTTTCGTAGAGAATGCAGGCCGCCACCATTTGTACTTTGGCACAACGATTCCAGAGATGGTGTGGAGTTGGAGTACAATCCGAACGCTTGAGTAGAATTGTGATCAACTGACAGGGTATCACTGTGATAGCGAACGCGACCGGACGCAATACCTGTGTTACGAAGATATTCATTTCGCAGACGCATGGAACTCGCATGATCAAAGGAATAAGTTCTGGTTAGTCGAAATTTGCAAAGTCGGACGGGGAACTCGCGAAAGTCTTTGGATCATGAATCCTGCTCAAGTCTTGGAAGAAATTTCCGGTGCTTTACATGGGACCAAAGCAACGAGAAACGATATCAAGTTTCTGAAAACCAGTTTGCCTAAAAACCTAATGCCCAACTGGCTTGTGTTGTTGTTGAGTGAATACAATTTGGCTGGATCGGCATTTTCCTTGGATCGTAAGGAAGATCAATCTGGGCTTGGTGCTGAGGTGATTTGGCTTTTGCCAATCCAGCTGGTTTCAGAGGCATATGATTCTGAACCTGGAATTTCTGTGAGATCCCTAGGGTTCGTGGCAATCGGAGCATGTGCGACGGGTTCTGGTGACCCATATTTTTTGGACATGAGAATGGCATCAAATGATCCTCCAGTTGTTAGAGTCCCCCATGACTGCAGGTCGCGGCGTTTATCCATTGGACAAAATTGAACTTGTTGTCCCCAGCTTCTCGTATTTCTTCCGTGCCGCGCGGATTACGGGCACGTAGCCTTGTGGGAGTTCGAGTTGCATAGCCGGAAGGCACTGACCACTTCGTTAGCAATTGTACCTCCGTTTTACTGCAATGCAACAACGACTTCGCCGGGGTGAACAACGTTTCGTCCGGGATCGCTCGCTCGCGGACGAGGACTTTATCGAACGACTACAATTTTCGCTCCAAGGTGAAATGAGGAGCGGTTCGCACAAGATCGCACAGGATCGCACAAGATCGCACAAGATCGCACAAGCCATTCACTTGATAATCAATGCATTCGGTGTCTTGATGCTGCGTGAAAGAGTTTTGGTCGGAGGTGTTGAGTGTTGGCTTTGCTGCAGTCACGTTGCGACGTGCGGGGTGACTTGTCGGACAAATCTGGTTGTTCCGCTTCGTGAACGATTGCATCAGGTCCGGTTCGTGATCGAACACTTTATCCGGCGTGCCCTGGCGGGTGACGTGGCGTTCGACACATTGCACCGAAGCGCACCGATGGTGCACGCCCCAAACGGCGCCTGCAAAGCAATAACGTGCAATTTTTACGGAACGAACCCAATGGGTAATTCTACAACGATTTCAAGGACGGCCTGGAAAATCAGCGAAAGGCAATCGGCCTCGTGGTGGACGACAAATTTTTTGCAAAACAAAGCCAACGGAACGTCTTTCGGCAGTTTCAAGGCTCGCAAAATAACGCGTCATTTTTCAAGTTCAAAGCCAACGGGTGATAACGCAATAAATTCAATGCGATATGTAAATGCCGGGCCGGTCATAGCTCTTGGGAGGTGGCCTTAGTTGGTCCGAGACTTCCGCGAAAGCCGGGATTGAGCCTCTCCGCCGAATGACTGCCCCTGGGTTTCGTCGTAACGCATGCATCGCCCGTCTGCGACGAGCGATGCATGCGCTACGCCTCAACCCAGGCTACAATTCCCACCGCAGTCCTTCCGCGAATCTACGCCCCTACGCGCCGCCCCGCCATCTCGCTTCGCAAGTCCGCCATCTCCTTGCGCAGGCTCTTGAGCTCCTTGAGGATGGGAGCTGCCTCCTCGTGGATTATTTCGCGCTCGGCGGCTTCCGCCTTCATGGCTTCCGATTGCATGGCGTTGACCACGACGCCGATGAACAGGTTGAGCACCATGAAGGTGCACACGATGATGAAGATGAAAATGTAGATCCAGCCGTAGGGATGATGTTCCATCACCGGTTTGGAAACGCCGTCGACCCAGCCTTCGAGCGTCATCACGGTGAAGAGCGTGTAGAGCGACCGGCCGAGCGTGCCGAACAATTCCGGATTGTCGGCGCCGAACAGTTTCGTGCCCATCACGGCGAAGACGTAATAGATGAGGCCAAGCAGAAACACGATCGAGCCCATGCCGGGCAGCGAGGCGAGCAGGCCCGCGACCACGCGCTTGAGGGTCGGCACCGCCGTGATCAGGCGCAACACGCGCAGGATGCGCAGCGCGCGCAGCACGGTGAACGTGTCGGTCGCCGGCACCAGCGCGATGCCGACGACGACGAAGTCGAACACACTCCACGGATCGCGAAAAAAGTCGAGGCGATGGACGGCAATGCGGGCTGCGAGCTCGACGACGAATATGCCGAGAATGATGTGGTCGAGAATGGCGAGCAGATGTCCATAGGACGCCATCACGCTCTCCGACGTCTCAAGACCGAGGATGACGGCATTGATGAGGATGAGCGTCATGACCACGCGTTCGGTGCGCGGGTTTTCCTCGATTGTGCGGAGCCAGTTGATCACGTGCGTCCCCCTTGCGACGATCGGGCTGCCCGATCGGAATTGATAGGGCCGATCTTATGCCGGAACCTGTTGAGACAGCACGAAAAATATCGCACAAGGGGTCTCCAAGACGCTGCGCCCCCGCGCCCTCGGTGCCACTCCCGGCGCCCTTTTTTGCTATTTGGAGCCGAACGTGACCGAGACTGTTGCAGCGATCGTGGAGGCACATCGCTCAGGCGCTGCACGACCGGCCGAAACGGTGGCGCGCTGCTATGAGCGCATTCGCGTCTACAACGATCCGGCCGTGTTCATCAGCCTGCGCGAGGAAGCAGAGGCAGTCGCGGAGGCCGAGCGGCTCGCCGCGGCAGGGCCGGAAGGACGCCCGCTCTATGGCGTGCCGGTTGCCGTCAAGGACAACATCGACGTCGCGGGCATGCCCACGACCGCGGCCTGCCCGGCCTATGCCTACAAGCCTGCCAAGGATTCGACGGCCGTGGAGCGGCTACGGCGCGCCGGTGCGATCGTCATCGGCAAGACCAATCTCGATCAGTTCGCAACCGGTCTCGTCGGGGTTCGTTCGCCCTACGGCATTCCGCGCAATACAATGCGGCCCGATTTGATTCCCGGGGGATCAAGTTCAGGATCGGCTGTCGCGGTTGCGGCCGGGCTGGTGCCGCTGGCGCTCGGCACTGACACCGCGGGTTCCGGGCGCGTGCCCGCGGGTTTCAACAATATCGTGGGCCTGAAACCCAGCCTTGGGCTGGTTTCGACGGCGGGCCTCGTGCCGGCCTGCCGCACGCTCGATTGTGTTTCCGTGTTTGCGCTCACCACGGACGATGCCTTTGCAGCCCTCAAGGCGATTGCAGGCCCCGATGCCGCCGATCCGTTTTCGCGGCGACGCCCGCTCGGAGAACTCGGGGCCGTTCCGCAGGGTGTGCGGATCGGCGCGCCAATGCGGGGACAGCGCCTCTTTTTTGGGGCCAGTCGATTTGCCGAAGCCTATGAGGCGGCGCTCGCGCGCTGTACCGCCTTGGGGCTGACCGTGACCGATATCAACATCGAGCCGTTCTACGAGACTGCACGTCTGCTCTACGACGGGCCCTGGCTTGCCGAACGTTTTATCGTCTTGCGCAACCTCTTGGCTTCCGCTCCCGACGACATTCACCAGGTGACGGCGCAGATCATCATTGACGGCGAACTCCCGACGGCGGTCGACGCCTTTGCGGCGTTCTACAAACTCGAAGAACTGCGCCGGCTGAGCGACCGCGTGTTCCAGGACGTCGATGCGCTGTTGCTGCCGACTGTTCCCACTGTCTACACGATCGAACAGGTCATGGCCGATCCGATCGGGCTCAACAGCCGGCTCGGTACCTATACCAATTTCGTCAACCTTTTGGATCTCTGCGGGCTCGCAATTCCGTCGTCGAGGTTTGATGACGGCGCCCCGTTCGGCGTCACCCTGCTGGCGCCGGCCGGCAACGATGCCTTGCTCGCCTCGCTTGGCCGCGTGCTGCATGCCGCAAGTGCATTGCCGCTCGGCGCGCTCGGTCTCCCGCAGCCGGTGCTCAAGCCGTTGCCGGCGGCGGCAATGAAGGGTGAGGTTGCGATCGCTGTCGTCGGCGCGCACCTCTCCGGCATGCCGCTCAACGGCGAACTGAAGTCGTGCGGCGCACGCTTTCTGGAGGCGACGTCGACGGCGCCCAGTTATCGCATGTTCGCGCTTGCCGGTGGTGGCGTGGCCAAACCGGGGTTGGTGCGCGTGGCCGATGGCAAAGGGACGAATAGCGAAGGGGCGAATGGTGAAGGGGTTTGCATCGAAGTTGAAATCTGGGCGATGCCGGCAGATGGGTTCGGCCGGTTCGTGGCAATGGTGCCGCCGCCGCTCTCCATCGGCACGCTGGGCCTGGCCGACGGCCGCTCGGTGAAGGGTTTTCTGGTCGAGCAGGTCGCGATTGCGGGCTGCCGCGACATTTCGCACTTCGGCGGCTGGCGGGCTTTTTGTGCTGAGGCGGACCCAAGACGCGGCACAAGGTGACTCCCTCCCCTCCGGGGAGAGGGGACAGACCGAGATCGCTCCACCGCCGTCGAGTCGCTCATGGCGCTTTCCACATTGCAGCCTCTTCCACGATGCTCACATGCGCTGCGACCACCTGCCAGCCCTTGGGGCCACGTACCCAAGTTTGCATCTGCCGGCCGATCTTGCCGGGCATTGGGGTGCGGTGAAACAGTGTCGAGGCGATAGCGAAATCGCGGCCATAGGTCGAAATGACGGTCCGGGACAGCGAGCGCATCAGGCCCACCGGCGAACGCGCCGCGCGAAATTTCGCAATCTCGTCGTAACCGTAGAGAATTTCAAAGACGCCATAACGGACGGTGCGCGGATCGTTGCAAAAAATGGTGTCGAGCACCACAACGTCGTTCGACACCAGCGCCTGTTCGTAGCGCTCGAACGCCGCCGTCACTTCGGCGACGACGTCCGGCAAATCCATGTCCATATTTTCTCCCTCCGAGGTGGTTGGGCACGGCTTTGTAGGACGGGTAGAGGCAATACGCGTTCTTTCTTTACGCGTTTTGCCGAAACCCATCCTTGCCCCACCCGAAGCGGGTTGATGGGTTTCGGCAAAAGCGCGCAAGAAAGAGCGCGCTTTTTGCCTCTACCCATCCTACGATTCTCGCGGCCGTGGAGCGGCGGCGACACCTTTTTGTTCGAGCGCGTGGGCGATCCGCAGCGCCAAATCCTCGCGCCAGGGCGCGGCGATGACTTGCACCGCTATCGGCAACGGCTCAAGCGGTATCGGCACGGCAACGACCGGCAGTCCGATGAATGAAAACGGTTGGGTATAGGCGCCGATGATCGGGCGCAGCGGAACGTCCTGGCCGGCGAGCGGAAATGTCTGCTGCCCGATGGCGGGCGCAACATAAGCGGTCGCGGGCGCGATGATGGCATCGACTTTCTCGAACAATTTTAGCATCTGCGTGCGAAAGTGCCGGCGGAATTTCTGCGCCTGGATGACGAGGCTGGCCGGCACCATTGCTCCCGCCAACAAGCGGTCGCGCGACGCATTGCCGAAATCGTGCGCGCGGGTCCGCAACCGGTCGAGATGGCAGGCTGCACCTTCCGCTGCCGTGATCACATAGGCGGCCGAACGTGCGCGCTCAGCTTCCGGGATTTCCACTTGACGCTTGATGCCGAGCGCCTTTGCGACGCGCGCGACCGCTTCGTCGGGTTGCGGCAACGGACCCTTCTCGAAATAGCCGCCCGCAACCGCGATACGCAAACCTTGCGTGCCGCGCGGCAGTTGCGGTGTCGCGGGTTCTTGTCCGCGATCCACGCATACGGGATCGTCCGCGTCATATCCCTGCATGGCGTCATAGGCGAGTGCGAGATCGAGCGTCGTGCGCGCGAAAGGTCCGACGTGATCGAGGCTTGCCACGAATGGAAACGTATGCGCCCGCGACAGTCGACCATAGGTCGGCTTCAACCCAAAGATTCCGCAAAACGACGACGGCACGCGGATCGAGCCGTTGGTGTCAGAGCCGAGCGCGAGCGGCACAAGTCCACCGGCAACCGCAGCCGCAGAGCCGCCCGACGACCCGCCCGTCATGCGCGTTCGATCATGCGGATTGCGCGACGGGCCATAATGTTCGTTCTCGCCGGTGAAGTCATAGGCATATTCGCCCATGTTGAGCGCGCCGACGAGGATCGCTCCGGCCGCTTCCAGCCGCTTGATCAGCGTCGCATCTTGGCGGGCGGGAGCGCGATCGCGATTGATCTTCGAACCCGCGAGCGTCGCGAGGCCCTGGATGTCGAACAGGTTCTTGACCGCGAAGGGAACGCCCGCGAGCGCGCCGAGCGGTTCGCCACCCTGGCGCGCTTCGTCGATGGCCACGGCTTTCTTGCGGGCGCGTTCCGTCAGTACGGCCGTAAAGGCGTTGAGGTCGGGATTGCGCTCCGCGATCCGTCCCAGGGCGGCTTCCAGAACGTCGCGCGCACTTTGTCCGTCTCGCACGGCCGTGGCGATGGCGCTCGCGCTTGACCAATCCATCCGCGCCTCAGGCCTGGAAAATAGGGGCGGGCTCGGTGTCGTCCCGCAGTTGGAACTTCGACACACTTGCACCGAGATGCAGGATCACGCGCAGGTTCTCACGCACGGCCGGCAGCCAGGCCGGTTCGATGTTGAGGTCGAGTGCAATCGCCGCCGCACCGATATAATCGTCGAGCGGGTTGCGCGGCGGTTTGCGGTCAATGGCCGCCGCTTGCGGCCCCGATCGTAGCGGCTTTTTCGCGGTGCGTGTCGTCCGCGGGGGCCGCTTCGGCCTTCGCTTTTGCGTCATGTGGCCGCTGTCATTGGGGCCGCCGTCATTCGGTGTGAGGGCGCGGCTTGGTCGAAGCGCGGATGGGGCAGGGCCGCCAACAGTTCGCGCGTGTACGGGGCCTGTGGCTCATAGAGCACGCGATCCGTGGGGCCTTCTTCCACGATTTTTCCTGCCTGCATGACGATGACACGGTCGCACAAGAGCCGCACGACATTGAGATCGTGCGAGACGAAAAGATAGCTCATGCCGAGCGATTCTTTAAGCTCCTGCAGCAGATTGAGCACCACGGCCTGCACCGAGACGTCGAGCGCCGCCGTCGGCTCATCGAGAATGACCAGTTCCGGCCGCAACGCAATGGCGCGGGCAATTCCGACGCGCGCCTTCTGGCCGCCGGACAGCTGATGCGGAAAGCGGTCGAGCAGGTCGAGCGGGAGGCCGACCTCGCGGGCCAATTCCTCACAACGGGCGCGTAACGCTGAAGCTCCCTTGATGTCGCCCAATCGCAGGATCGGATCCATGATGGCGCGCGCGGCCGTAAAACGCGGATTGAGGCTGTCGGTCGGATCCTGGAACACCATCTGGATGCGCTTGCGCAGCGGCAGCCGGGAGAACTTCTTTGCAGGAATTGCGCCGATGTCCTCTCCGTCGAACGTGATCGTGCCGGAGGTCTTGTCGATCAGGCGCATCACGATGGTCGAGGTGGTGGACTTGCCGCAACCTGATTCGCCGACGAGGCCCACGCTCTCGCTGCGCTGAATTGAAAAACTGATGCCGTCGACCGCGCGGAACGTATCGGGCTCAGGGGGCGGAACACGACGCGTGATCTTCTGGAGCACGCCTTTGAAGCCTTCGAGACCTTTGCGGGGATATTCCTTCACGAGGTTCTGCACGGTCAGGAGCGGTGCGCGGGTAGCGCTTACGGGTATAAGTCTTACCACCGTTGGGGCCGCCGATTCGGATCGCCCGTCGTCTTCCGGGAGCAGATCGCGCAGCGAAACACCAGGGCGTGGCGTCGCCCGCATCAGCCTTTGCGTATAGGGATGGGCCGGGGCGGTGAACACCTGTCGCGACGTGGCGGTCTCCACGACGTGGCCTTTTTCCATCACCACGATCTCGTCGCAATAAGTGGCGGCAAGCCCGAGATCATGCGTGATCAGGATCGTGGACATGCCGCGCTCGCGCGTGAGCTCGACGATCAATTCCATCACGGTTTTCTGTGTCGTTACGTCGAGGCCCGTGGTGGGTTCATCGGCGATCAGCAGTTGCGGCCGGCACGCCAGCGCGAGCGCAATGACGACGCGCTGGCACATGCCGCCGGAGAGCTCGAACGGAAAAGCATGATAGCGCTCGCGCGGCCGTGCGATCTTTACCTGTTCGAGAAGTTCGATCGCCATTTCGCTCGCGGTGGTGGACACGGCCTTCGATTGTTCCAGCAGCACGTCTTCGAGCTGGTGGCCGACCTTGCGGATCGGGTTGAGAGCCGCGCGCGGATTCTGAAAAATCATCGACATTTCGCGGCCGCGCAGCCGGCGCATTTCCGGTTCGGTGGCGGCCGCGATCGCGATGCCGGAGAACGTGACCGCGCCCTCGGCAATACGGCCCGCGCGATCGAGGAGGCGCATCACTGCGTAGGATGTGACGGACTTGCCGGACCCGGACTCGCCGACGATGCCGACCGTCTGGCCCTTCGCGACCGCGATGTTCACGTGCTCGATGGCGCGCACGATGCCGCGCCGGGTCGTGAATTCCACCGTGAGGTCGCGTACGTCAATGAGTGGGATGGTCATGTGCGCCCTCAGGTTCGCCGCTGCGGATCGACAATGTCGCGCAGGCCGTCGCCAAGCAGGTTGAAACAGAACACCGCGATCATCAGCGCGGCGCCGGGAAAGAAGGCGATCCACCATTCGCCCGACACCATGAAGGCAGCACCTTCGGCAACCATGATGCCCCATTCGGCCGTCGGCGGGCGCACTCCGAGGCCGATGAAGGAAAGCCCGGCCGCATTGAGGATGGCGTAGCCCATGGTCAGCGACATCTGCACGATCATGATCGGCATGATGTTGGGCAGGATATGCGCAAGCACAATGCGCGCCTCGCTGTTGCCCGAAAGCCGTGCCGCCAGCACGAATCCGGCGTCGCGGCGAACATTGGCCTCCGCGCGTGCGACGCGCGCATAGAGCGGGAAATTGACGATCGCGGTAGCGATGACGATGTTCTCGACCGTATTGCCGAGCGCCGCCACGATGCCCATGGCCAGGACGAACAGCGGAAAGGCCATGATGGTGTCGGCGATCCTACCCACGATGCGATCGGTCCAGCCGCCGAAGAAACCGGCTGCGACGCCGGCTAGTCCGCCCATGAGAAACACCAGCGCGACCGAGGCGATCGCAATGAAGAAGTCGAGCCGCGTTGCGACGATCACGCGGCTGAAGACGTCGCGGCCGAGCTGGTCGGTGCCGAACCAGTGCGCAAGCGAAGGGCCCTTGAGCGCGGCGGCCGTATCGCTCGCGAGCGGATCATACGGGACCACGTAGGGACCAATCAGCGCGGCGAGCACGATGGCGATGAACAATCCGAACGCAAAGCCGGTGACCTTGTTCTCGGCTATCACGTAGCGCCCGTGGCGCACGAGCGCGGCGAGGCCGCTGGGTCGCGGCGGGGCGCTCGGGGAGGAAGGGGCGGCTGTCGTGTCGGTCATGCGTCGAGCCTCACGCGCGGGTCGATCAGCCCGTAGAGAATGTCGATCACCAGGTTGAGTGCCACGTAGAGGATCGCCATGGTGAGCACGAAGCCCTGCAGCGGCGCGAAGTCCGACGCGATGAGCGCTTCGACCGCGAACGAGCCAATGCCCGGCCAGGCAAACACCTTTTCGACCAGCACATTGGCGCCGAGCAGAAACGAGAACACCATGCCGAGCGTGGTGACGACCGGGATCATGGCGTTGCGGAACGCATAGGTGACGACGACCGTATAGGGCGAAAGGCCGGACGCGCGCGCAGTTCTGACAAAATCAGAGGCGAGAACCGCGAGCATCGAGGCGCGGGTCATGCGCGCAATTGGGGCGAGCGAAAAAATGCCGAGCGTCAGCGCCGGCAGGAAGAGCTGCTTGAGGCTCGCCCAGAAGACTTCACCATCGCCCGCGACCAGGCTGTCGATGAGATAGAATCCCGTCACGGTCGGCGGCGGGTTCGCGAACACGTCGAGCCGGCCGAGCGGGGCAGGGGCCCAGCCGAGCAGGTAATAGAAGACATAAACGAGGATGAGCCCGGTGAAGAAGACTGGTAGTGATACTCCAGCCGTGGTCACCACGCGGCAGGCGTGATCGATGAGCGAGCCGGGACGTGTCGCCGCCATGATGCCGAGCGGGACTGCGATCATCATCGAGACGATGAGGCCCAGCAGCGTGAGTTCAGCCGAGGCCGGCAGACGCGTGCGCAGTTCCTGCGCGACGGGCTGGCCGGTGGTGAGGGATTGGCCGAGGTCGCCGCGCGCGAGATCGCTGACATAACGTCCGAACTGAACGATCAGCGGTTTGTCGAGCCCGAGCTTGACGCGGATCTGCTCGACGGCCTCGGTCGTGGCGGCGGGACCGGCGAAATAGGCGGCGGGATCGCCGGGGAGCGCCCGCGTCAAAAGGAAAGTGACGATCACCACGCCGACGAGACTCGGCAGCGCGAGCATCAGTCGTTTTGTCAACATGCCCAGCATGGCTGAGGCTCCTTTATGTGACCGCAGCTTGCTAGTCGCGGCATCGGTCGGCTCCTTCCCCCCGCCCTTGCGGGGAGAAGGTCGGGGTGAGGGGACCCACAACGTGCCGGGATCGTCGTGAATGCCCCTCACCCGACCGCTTCGCGAAGAGCGAAGCGGTCGACCTCTCCCACAAGGGGAGAGGTAAGAGCCCGTGGCGCGATCGCGAAAACCTATCCCTTTGCAAAAGCCCGATAGTCGAGCCGCCGGTGGAACCAATACTGATAGCCGGACACGTTCTTTTGCATCGCGACATTGACGTAGGGCTGAAACAGCGGAATGCGCGGCATGTCGGCAAAGGCCGTTTCGACAAACCCCTTCACGTCCTTTTCGTAAATGTCCTTGTTGCCTTCCGCCGCAGCCGTCACGGCGCTGTCGACCTGGGCGTCGAGGGTCTTCGATTGATAGTTCATCGTGTTGAAGATCGAATTCTTGCCGTGATAACACCAGATGAAAAAATATTCCGGGTAGTCGAGCCAGCCCGAGAACACATTGGTGTAAAGCGGCAGGACCTTTTTGTTGAGTTCGGTGCGCCAAGTTGCGCCCGGAATTTTGTTGATCGTAACCTTGATGCCGATCTGGGCGAGACTCTCCTGCGTGAGCACGCAGAGTGGCTCGTTGGAGCCGGCAAAGCCGAGATCGAACGACAGTGTGGTCTCAAATCCGTTCGGATATCCGGCCTCGGCCATGAGCTGCCTGGCCTTGGCGATGTCGGTGTTGAACTTGTGCGGCTGCGGCCAGGCGACTTCCGTGGGCTTGTCGGCCGGCGCTCCGTACATTGGCTTGGACAGGCCGAAATACACAGCGTCCATGATCTTCTGGTACGGGATAGCACAAGCGACCGCCTGGCGGACCTTGAGATTATCGAACGGCGGCTTGCTGACATTCATCCCGATATACTGGATGCCGTTCGAAAAGGGCGTCGAAACGATGCTGAGCCTGGGATTGCTCTTAAGTTCCACGAAATCCTTGTTCGGCAGTTCGTAGGAGATATCGGCGTCGCCGCGCTCGAGCAGCGCGCGGCGATTGCCGGCCGACGGCACCATGCGCCAGACGATACGCTTGATCTTCGGCAGCGGACCGCCGACCCATTTGTCGTTACGCTCCATCACCACTTCCGTGCCGGCGTTCCACCTCACCACCTGATAGGCGCCGGAACCCGCGCTGTTCTGCTTGGTATATTCAAGGCCCCAGGGGTCGTTGGCGGTTGCGTGTTTCTTCACCAGTCCGGAATTGAGCACGCAGGGAACGATCACGGCGAGATCGGGGACCGTCAGCCGGTCCTTGCGCAGGAAGTCGACGCGGATCGTATAGTCATCCACAACGACGAATTGTTCGGGCTTGGTTAGCGAGCCTGCGCCCATCTGGAAAGTCGGAAAGCCGCCGACGGTGACGGCACGGTCGAGCGACCATTTCACATCCTGCGCCTTGACCGGCGTGCCATCGTGGAACGTTGCATTCCGTTTCAATTTGAACGTCGCCGACATCGGGCCGACGTTCATGTCTTCGGCCAGTTCGCCCTTGAACTTGTCGCGGTCGTAATAGGGCGTGCCGTTGACGTCTTTCATTTCATGGCTGATCAGCCGGTCGTAGCAGTTCCACGACACTTCGTAACCCGGCACATTGGTACCGACGCCGTGGATGTCGATATTGTTCGGGCCGCTTTCGGAGACGATGAGCAGCGTCTCCTGGCGCGACTGCGCCTTGGCGGGCGAGAACACGGCGGGCGCCGAGAGCGCGCCCGCGCCCGCCATGGCTGCCGTGGATTTGAGAAAGTCGCGACGTCGCATGGAACCCTCCCGATGCGTTTTGCGGCATTTGGAAGGATATGGTTCAAGAGTCGTGCCACAAGCTGGCGGCGCGCCGCGGCATGGCTGCAAGCGATTGATATAGCGATATTTATGGCGGTTCCAGCGCTGCCCTCGGCGGGCTGGATGGCGGACCCGCCCGATGGCCGGATGCATAGGAATCGATGCGGTTGATTAAAATTCAGGCAATCGCCTGGACGCGGCGTTTGGGCCCCTTGATAAAGGCCTTAGCTCGCTGCACTCAATGCCTCGAGCAGGTCTTGCACTGCCATGCGCCGGCGAAAATCGGGATCTATGAAGCGCGCCTTCACATAACCGTCGGGTGCGACCACAAATGTCGCCGGGATCGGCAGCATCCAGGAGGGGTTGCCCTGGTAGTCCGGCAATGCGAGTCCGTAGGATGCCAACAACCGTTCCAGATCCTGGCCGACCCAGATCGCCAAGTTCAGCGACAATGCATAGCCATTGTCCATATCCGTCAGCACGGCAAACGGCGATTTCGTCCGTGCCTTGAGTTCCGCGGCGAACTTCTGCCTCTCGGGCACGATGGCCACCACTTGTCCGCCCGTACGCGCGATTTCGTCCTGGACTTGCGCCAGCGCCATGACGCTGATGCGGCACCACGGACACCAATGCCCACGATGAAAAGTGATCGCAACGGGACCGCGCGTGAGGAGACTAGCTGAATTCACCAGGCGCCCCGACTCGTCAGGCAGGACAAATGGTGGCATGGGGTCGCCGGATTGCGGTGCGGTCGCGCCCGCATTGTTGTACGTCAGGCGTTCTGCCAACCGATCGACAGCATCCGCATAGTCCGGGATATGCGTTCTAACAGCTTTTGAGTAGGCGTCGAGCCGCTCGCTCAACGGAGCGTCCATGGTGTGACAGTGCGCGAACGCATCGCGCAGAGCAGCAAGTGCAGTTGAACTCATGGAAATGGGTTCTAAATGGTGCAAAGTGGAGCGAACAGGAACGCGAGAACTTTGCGAGGGTTCATTTTGGACTGTACGGTACGAAATGTCCAATTGTGCCGCTCTGGCGCGGGTTCGCCAGGGCCTCGAATCCATGTCCGTGGTGAAATATCGATCAAGCGGACGCCTCATGCATCGCCGAGGGCGTGATCGAGTCCGAATTGGCCAAGCCCGGCGGCGCGCGAGGGGGCTGCATGAGTGCACCAAGAAAATCTTTGCCCCAGGATTTGATCGTGTGTTTGCTGATCACGCTGAACATCGCCGCATGCCGCTCACGCCGTTCCTCGACCGGCATGGAGAGCGCGTGGGCAATGGATATTGCCAACACTTCCGGATCGAAGGGGTTGACGAGCAGGGCCGCCTTGAATTCGGCGGCGGCGCCGGCGAACCGAGACAGGATCAGAACGCCAGGGTCCTCGGAGTTCTGAGCAGCGACATACTCTTTGGCGACAAGATTCATCCCGTCGCGCAATGGCGTGACCAAGCCGGCGCGCGCTGAACGATAAAGCCCTGCGAGCACGCTGCGGCTGTAGGCGCGATTGACATAGCGGATCGGCGTCCAATCGGCCTCTCCGAAGGTGCCATTGATCCGACCGGCCGCTGTGCTGATTGTACGTTCAAGCCCCGCATATTCCCGGATCTCGGAGCGGCTCTTCGGCGTAATCTGCAGATAAGTCACCTTGCCACGCCAGTCCTGATAGACGTTGAGGAAACGCTCAAACGCGTCGAGCCGCTCCGGCAAGCCCTTGGTGTAGTCGAGGCGGTCGACGCCGATCACCATCGCGCGTCCCGCCAAGCTGTCGAGTACGCGACGTACCAATGGCGAACGGACTGAGCGCCGAGCGACCCGGTTGAATTCAGCGGTCTCGATGCCGATCGGAAAGACGCCGATGCGCACCCTGTGTTCGCCATCCTGAAAGGCCGTGGCATCGATTTTCGGCAGATGGCATTCTCGATCGAGATAGCGCGCAAAATTTTCGGCGTCGTTCTCAGTCTGAAAGCCGACGAGATCATAGGCGCTCAGTTGCGGGATCAGCCATTCATGGTTGGGCAGCGCGGTGAGAATTTCCGGCGGCGGGAATGGAATGTGCAGAAAGAAGCCGATGCGACCGCCATGTCCGCGATCACGTAACATCTTTGCCAGCGGTATCAAATGATAGTCGTGCACCCAGATGACGTCGTCGGGAAGCAGTAGACTGTGCAGGTGTGCGGCGAAATTCGCGTTGACCCGGCGATAGCCGCTGAGATCGCGACGTGAAAATTCCGCCAGGTCCAGGCGGTAGTGCAGGATCGGCCATAACACGCGGTTGGCGAAACCATTGTAGTATTCCTGATAGTCTTCCGCGCTGAGATCGGTCACCATATAGGTGATGGATTCACGCGTCACGGTCTTGATCGCCCGATCACTTCCATCCGCGACAGCGCCGCTCCAGCCGAACCATATGCCCGGATTGTCCCTGAGCAGCGATCGCACTGCGACCGCCAGGCCGCCGGCCTGAGCAGCATCGCGGCCGGGAGCCGCGACACGATTAGAGACGATGATCAGCCGCGCCAATATCGATCCTCCCAGCTTCTCGACAACCGCATCGCACTCAAGATCAGGCCGGCCATCGAATAGGTCTGCGGAAAATTTCCCCACAAAGTACCGCTGCGCGGATCAATATCCTCCGACAGTAATCCGTATCGGTTACGATAGCCGAGCGCATCTATAAACAAGTCGCGGGCCTCCTCGCGTCGGCCGATCGACCACCAGGCGTCGACTAGCCAGAAACGGCAGATCAGGAACGCAGTCGAAGGTATTCCGAAATCGTCCGCGGTGGCGTAACGCATAACGTGGTTTTCGCGTAAAAGTTCGCGCTCAATTGCCGCTACGGTGCTGACAAATCGCTGGTCGTCCGCTTCGATCACGCCCAGGTCGGGCAACAGCAACACACTGGCATCGAGATCGTCGGAGCCGAACGCCGCCGTGAAGGCCTGCCGCTTTTCGTTCCAGGCACCCGCAAGTAGCGCATGATGGATCGGGTTGGAAACGGCAGTCCAGTACTCGGCGCGGTCCGGCAGTCCGAGCTGCGATGCGATAGCTGCCAGGCGGTGGCATCCCGCCCAGCACATTGCGGTCGAATGGGTATGTATGCGACGCCGCCCGCGGAATTCCCAGATGCCGTTGTCGGCTTCGAGCGAGAGTTCGCCAGCCTTGGCGCCCAAGCCCTCAAGGAGACGAAACAGGTCTTGGTCGCCAGGCCGCGGCAGTCGCCGGTCGAAAAACATTGGCATGGCGGCCAGAATTACACTGCCATAGCTGTCGTTCTGGATCTGCCACGCGGCGGCGTTACCGATGCGAACCGGCCCATCGGCACGATAGCCGTCGAGTTGTGGCGCGGTGCGTTCATCCATCGGATCGATCGGCACGACGCTGTAGACTGGTCGGATGGCCTCGTTTGGATTGGACACGATACTCAACGTGTAGGAAATAAATTCCTCCATTGTTTGTGTGGCGCCAATGCGATTGAGCGCCTTGACGACAAAATAAGCGTCGCGCAGCCAGCAATAGCGGTAATCCCAAGTGCGGCCGGAGCCGGGCGCTTCGGGGATCGACGTGGTATGTGCCGCGACGATGCCGCCGGTCTCCTCGTAGCTGCTCAGCTTCAATGTGATGGCCGCTCGGATGATCGCATCCTGCCAGTCGTAGGAGATCGACAGCCCGTGTACCCACTCCATCCAATAGTCGACGGTGCGGTCGCGAAATTCGCGGCAGGTCGTTGCAAGATCGCCCTGAAATTGCTCATCAGGCCCGAACACAAGATGCAAGGGCCGGGTGATCACGAATTGGGCCTCGCGCTCAATGAACGACAGCGGGGCATCTGTGGTCAGCCGGATCACAGATTCTTCGCCAGAATAGCGGATGTGATTGCTGCCGGTCGAATGACGGGCAATGGGCACACCGTAGTTGGAGGTTGGGCGGGATCGGATCGTGATGCGCGGAAGCCCCGCGATCGGCTCGATAAGCCTGATCAATTGAGGCGGGCGAAAGACGCGGCCGAAATGACGATAACGCGGCGCGAAATCCACGATGCGGATCGCATCGCCCCGGCGATTGGTCAAAATCGTTGAAACCACCGCAGTATTGCGCAGATATTCCGATCGGAAATCGACCATATCGTCGAGCTCGACGTCGGAAAATCCTTTTTCCTCCTGGCCGGACAACAGGCGGCAAAAGATTGGATCCCCGTCAAAACGTGGCATGCACCACCACACCAGGCGCGCGGCCGGGTCCAGCAAAGCTGCTGTTCGGCCATTGCCGATGACAGCGAGATCGAGTCCGTGATCAATCATGATGCCGCGATTAGTTTGGAGTGGACCAGTTGATCAAGCCAGTCACGCACGGCCTCCGGCCCATCGAAGACAAGGTCAGCGCCTTGAACCGCGCCGCCGACAGAGATTGCGACGCCATTGAAGTCGGGCATCACCGCGAACACGTCCAAGTCGGTTATGTCATCGCCAAGGAAGATGGGACGACGACCTCTAAAGGGCGGGCATGTCATCAGTTCGCGTACCGCGGTACCCTTATTGAAACCCGCCTGCTTGATTTCAATCATTGACCGGCCGACAAGGATGTCGACCGGCATCGTCGGAACAGTTGCGCAGATCGCGACGACCGCTTGTCGGATGGCCGGTTCATATTTTGGTGCCAGCCGGTAATGCAAGGCGAGCGAATAGCCCTTGTCCTCGACCAGCACGCCCTGGTGGGCATGTGCGAGCTTCGCGAGTTGACGCTTCAGATTGCTATCGAGCGGCAACACTCGGGTCGGATCATCTGAAGTGTTGGCTGCGAGCCGCAATTCGGCGCCGTGGCCGCCAATTGCCGTGAGTTGCAGGGGTGCAAACAAGAGATCGAGTTCGCTTACACGCCGCCCGCTCACGAACGCCACCGCTCCGCCTGTGCGATGCAGCAATGCCGCCAAGGTTTCGAGAAGCTGCGGTGGAACCCACACCGATCGCGGGGTCGGCGCGATATCGAGCAACGTGCCATCGACATCGAGCAGAAACGCATAAGTATTAAGGTCGCCGGCCAATGGGAGAAGAGCATTCTTCATCGTCGTATCCGGTAAGGCGTTAGTGTATGCAATAAGATTAGGCAGGCGGGAGCCGCAGTCCGCGATGCGGAATCCAACAGATCATTGGCCTAACGCCCGCTGCTTGAATTTGTTCCGCGTCGCAACATGAGGTTTCTTATTTTCGCATCTCGATGGAACCCAAACCAAGCAATTGCGTTAGCTTTAAGGCCCTGTATGCATTGGACGATCGTTGTGTGCATGCGGGAATTGTTGAGACTGAGACTTGAGTATCTCAGGAAAAACGATCATGCCCTTGTCCCTTCCGGATCTTATTCGCTAGAACGGACTTCGGTTAAATCTGGCATATGGCGCCAAGACCTTTGGCGCCCAAACCTTTGGCGGCAAGACATTCAGTTCGACCTTTTATCGTTGTTCCCTTCCTGGTACTTGCGATTCGATTTGTTTTAGCAGAGCCCTGAATCGGTCCGGTACCCCCTCGTTGCGAATGCCATCGAAGCCGGACACAAGCGCCTTGCCAAGCTTATTAAGGGTGTCCCGGTTCAAACGTCCGTGAGACTTCCGACCTTTCGCAATTGAATGGGCAGTTGAAACGAAAGACCTGTACTTTGGGAGCTTGTGGCCAACAGGCGCGAGCACAAACGGCTGCATCGGATCCGGTCTGATTGGCTTGTCTTTTTTCATTTTTCATTCTTTCCGTTCCGAACCGGAGGACCACAGGCCCGGCAACGCGCTCGCATGCTCATTAATGTTCAACACTGGTACGGGTATTTCGTTCCGTTTGCGCATGAAATTGTATGGGTCGCTGCCAATCAACGCGCCACAATCAACGCATCGACCGCGACCGCGCCTTCCTGCTCCGGATAAACAACGAGCGGATTGATATCGATTTCGGCGATCTCTGGATGCGCGATGGCATACGTGCCGAGCCGCGTGGCAATTTCTGCGATCTCGCCGATATCGAGTGCGGGCGCACCGCGGAACCCGGTCAGCAGCGACGCTGCTTTGAGTTTCCGGAGTTCCCCGACGATCGCGGCTGGCTCGAGGTCCGCCGGTAGCACCCGCACGTCGTGCAGCGCCTCGGCGAAGACGCCGCCCAGGCCGATCACCAGGACGGGTCCCCAATCTGGATCACCGCGCACACCCAGGATGAGTTCCACACCTTTACGCGCCATCGCTTCAACCAGCACGCCGTCGAGCCGCAGGCCCGGTCGCGCCCTGGCGACATCGGCATGGAGTTTGTGCCAAGCTTGCACGAGGCCTGCGTCGTCGGCGATCCCGAGCACAACGCCGCCGGCGTCGCTCTTGTGGGGGAGGCTCGGGCTCTGCGCCTTGATCGCGACCGGATAGCCGATGCGTGCGGCCGCGCGCTGTGCATCTGACAGTTCGCTTGCCAGTTCAGCCAGCGGCACCGGAATGCCGGCTTCCGCCAGGAACTGCATGGCAAGGTATTCCGGGATCACACCCGCGGGAAGCCGTTTTACTGCGTGGCCGACGACCGGGTGAACCAACGCGGGCTGCGGCACCCGCAGGCTTGCGAGCCGCGCCAGCGCGCGCAACGCCCGTTCGGGAGAACGAAAGAATGGTACGCCGAGCCCGCGCAGGTTCGCGACAATCTCAGGCGGAACTTCGCTGTCCTCGCCCATCATGGCGAACACTACCGGCTTGCCTCGTCCGAAATTCTCCACCGCGGCGATGATGTGCACCATCTTGCGCGCAATGTGCGTGGGACTGCTCAGCACCACGGCTAGCACCACGCTGCCGTAGCGCTCGTCGTCGAAGAACACCTGCATCGCCTTGGCGTAGAGGGTCGGATCGACCAGCGATTGGGCAGTGACGTCGAGCGGATTGGTCGGAAGGATCAGATCGGGCGCGAGCGCGCCGAGCGCGGCCTCGGTGGCGCCCGTCGGCTCCGGCAGACCGAGATCGGAATTCTCGCAGAAGTCGAGGACCATCGCTTTGAAGGCGCCCGAGTCCGAAATGACCGCCGCGCCACCGCGTGGCGGCGACGGCCAGCGCACCATGAGTTCGCCGAGGTCGAGCAATTCCTCCAGCGTGTCGACGACCGCGACGCCGGCCTGCGACACCATTGTGCGCATGACCTCGTAGTCGCCGCTCATGGCGCCGGTATGGGTTTTGGCCGATATGCGCGCGGCTGCGCTGCGGCCGGGATGCAGGAGCACGATCGGCTTGCCGGCCGCACGCGCCTTGCGCGCCGCCGCCAAAAAGCGTTGCGGGTGACGGAACTGTTCGACCATCATCAAAAGCACGTGGGTCGACGCATCATCGATGAGATAATCGAGAAAATCCTCGCATCCATCGAGCGCCTCGTTGCCGGTGGAGATCGAATACGAAATCGCGATATCGCGTGGATGGAGCGCCGCGCGCAGCACGGTCGCCATAGCACCGCTCTGCGACACGATGCCGACGGCGCGCCGGCCCGCGACCGGGACCGGTGTGCAGGCACTGAACGTCAACGGAATGCCATCCACATAATTGACGTGGCCGAGACAATTGGGCCCCGAGATGGCCATGCCGTGATTGCGGGCGATCCGCGCAATCTCCGCCTGCAGTTCGGCGCCCTCGATACCGGCTTCGGCAAATCCGGCCGCGTAGATAATGACGCCGCCGACGCCGCGCGCGGCGCAACCCTTGACCGCATCGAGAATGCCCGCGCGCGGAATAGCGAGCGCCGCACAATCAACATTATCTGGCAGCGCCGATGCGGAGTTCACGCAAGCGCGTCCGTTGATCTCCTGTCGCGTGGCGCTCACCAGATGGATATCGCCGAGATACGCGAAGCGCTCCAGGTTGGCGAGCAGGCTCGCGCCGAGCGAGCCGGGCGACGGCGAAGCCCCGACGATAGCAATCGAGCGCGGTCGCAACATGCGCTCGATCGCGGACGGCGCGGGTGTACGTGGCGCTTCAAGCATCGCGCTTGTATCCGCCGAGCCCGGGCCGGAAACTCTTCTCATCCAGGAACTGTTTGAGACCCTGTTCGCGGCCCTTTTCCGGGTCGAGCAGGCGGGACTGATCGTTCTTCGCCATCAGATAGTCGTTGGCGTCGTCGTAGGACATGTCGCGCACGCGCCGATAGGCGGTCTTGGCGGCACGGAGCACGGTCGGGTTTTTCCCCATCAGCGTCATGGCGAGTTGCCGCGTGCGTGCGCGCAGATCCTTGAGCGGCACCGCCTCGTTGACAAGGTTCATGGCAGCGGCCTTGCGGCCGTCGAATGTCTCGCCCGTCATGATGTAGTAGAGCGCGTCGCGCTGGCTCATCACCTGCGCCACCGCCTTGGTCACCACGCCGGCCGGGATGATCCCCCAGTTGATCTCGGACAATCCGAACACCGCCTCCTCGGCTGCGATCGCGAGGTCGCAGGAGACGAGCGGCGTAAAAGCGCCGCCGAAGCACCAGCCGTTGACCATCGCGATGGTGGGCTTCGGATAAAACATCAGTTGTCGCCATTGCCACTGCGCATTGGTGCGAATGATCTGCTCGCGCTCCGGCGGCGTCATCGGATCGGTCGCGCGGAAGAATTCCTTCAGGTCCATGCCGGCGGAGAAGGCCGCACCGGCGCCGGTGAGCACGAGCACCTTGCAACGCGTGTCGATCTCGAGCGCGTTCATCACTGCCAGCATCTCGTTGGAGAGTGCGGGGCTCATGGCGTTGCGTTTCTCGGGCCGGTTCATCGTCACCCAGGCGATGCCGTCGTCGAATTCGACCAGCACCGTGTCGCCGCCGGGAACCGGAGCGGCGGATGCGGTTTCTTCGGATGTTGTCGTCACCGGATCGCTCTCCTGTTCGCGTCCACGCTTTCAACTTGCTGCTGCAAGGCAACCTGCCGGAGCAGTAGCAAAATAGCGTCCGGTTGACTATGATTGTCGACCGCTGCGCTGTGGTGTGAACGAAGGGTGCAGGCGATGCCGAATAATATGCGAGCCGTCGGAACATTGTTTGTCGCAAGGCTGTTCGTTGCAAACCTGCTCGTTGCAAGCCTGTTCTTTGGGTGTCTGTGCGCGACACTGTCCGGCGCACCCGCAAGCGCTTTTCCGGACCGGCCGATCCGCCTCCTGGTGAGCTTTCCGCCGGGTGGCAGCACGGACGCGATGGCGCGCATGGTCCAGCCTGGTGTGGAGAGGCTGCTCGGCCAACCCCTGGTGATCGAAAACCGTCCAGGCGCCGGCGGCCTGATCGCCATCGATGCGGTCGCCAAGTCTGCGCCCGATGGCTATGTCATCGGTCTCGGCGGGACGGCCGCGCTCGGCAGCAACGCTGCATTTCAAGTGACAACGCAGCAAGCGACAGCGCAGAATGCGCCGGCGCAGCAAACGACAACGCAAGAAGTGCGAAAGGACGTCGCGCCGGTGACGGGCCTGGCCGGGTCGGCATTTATTCTTGCGGCGCCGACGTCATTTCAGGGCAAGTCGGTCCGCGACCTCATTGCGCTCGCGAAGGCGCGACCGGACCTCTCGCTCGGCCATGGCGGCAACGGCACGCTCATGCATCTGACCGCCGAAATGTTCAACCAGATGGCGGGGATCAGGCTTGCACTCGTGCCCTACCGCGGCATGGCGCCGGTCGTGACCGACCTGATTGGCGGCCATATGTCGTTCGGCATCATCGATCCGCCCGCCGGCATGGCGGCGATCGAGGCCGGCGCCATCAAGGCGCTCGCGGTCACCTCGACCAAACGTGTTGTGCGCCTGCCCGATATTCCAACCGTGGCGGAGTCCGGCGTACCGGATTTCGAATCGAACGGCTCGTTCGGCATCGTGGCGCCCGCCGGCACACCGGCCGACGTTATTGCCACGCTCAATGCGGCTTTCGTTAAAGTGCTCAACGATCCGGAAATCGTGCGGCGTATCCGCGACGTGGGCGCCGAACCGCTCGCGATGACGCCGGCCGAATTCGGTGTGTTCGTCGAGGCCGAGGCGAGAAGATGGCTCAAGGTCACGGCAGCGGGCGCCAGCCCGAAGTGACGGGGCGGGCGGCTCTTACTTTCTTGCTCGCGATTCAAGGCCGCGTAAACACGGAACTCCGAACGACGGCGCCCGCTGAAACGTCGCACTTATTGTTCGAAGTGCCCTAAACGCCCATGCCCGTTTGGAAGACGGGCGTAAACGCTCTTTTTTGCGTGGGTGGCCGCCAGCCGCGTTTTTCCCGCGACCGGAAAGATGGAATGTGCCCGTTTCAGCCGTGGGGGCGAGTATTCGATCAGGACAGTTGGGTTCGTTTTGGCCAAAAGTGTTGACCTCGTTTCGGCGGGAAGCCTGCCTTGCAACCTTACATTCGAGCGCGGTGCGTCTGTTCTATTTTTGATTGCAATAGGACGGAACATTGTAAGCACATCTGCGCAAGTAGATCTTCGCGATTGCCATGCCGGCGGTGCGGATCACCGCCGACGCAAAAAAGCGCCTGGTCATCCAAGGCCGCGGCAGCA